>Ga0209723_1005269_pt1 | contig 13453 bp, 10 predicted proteins | sample BiotimSIPDNA_2_FD_185750 | JGI IMG/M metagenome (GOLD analysis project Ga0209723, IMG submission 185750) | Anaerobic biogas reactor microbial communites from Washington, USA - Biogas_R2 time_0 SIP DNA (SPAdes) (version 2) | ecosystem: Engineered > Bioreactor > Anaerobic > Unclassified | place... | reverse complement strand
TAACTGAAAATAATAGATTATTTAATTTATATAAATTCCGCACTATGATAGAAGATGCCGAAAAGCATACCGGTCCTGTTTTGGCAACAGAAAAAGACACACGAATAACACCTTTGGGAAGATTCCTGAGAGCATCAAGAATTGATGAATTACCGCAATTATTTAATGTACTTAAGGGAGATATGAGCATAGTTGGTCCCAGACCGGAAAGACCATTTTTTGCTGAACAATTTAATGAAGAAATTGATGGATTTAAGTATAGGGTATATGTTAAAGCCGGAATAACAGGGTTAGCACAAATACTGGGTAATTACTCAACAGACCCGAAAACAAAATCTAAATATGATTTACTGTATATAAAAAATTATTCACTACTATTAGATATAAAGATTATTTTTAATACTATTAAAATCATATTTTTAAAGAGTAGCTCAAAGGGTGTTGTCAATGAGAAAGAATTGGATGAAATATTACAATCTCTTGGTTTAAATGTATATAAAGAATTAGGAGTTACTAAAATAGAATGATATTAACCAAGGAGCATCAAATGAATTATAAGGTCAGTATAATTATTCCTACGTATAAACGCAGCGATTATCTTATAAGAGCTATAGATTCTGTAATAAATCAAACCTATTCAAACATTGAGGTAATTGTCATTGATGATAATGATCCTTATTCAGAATTTAGAAAAGCTACAGAAATTAAAATGCAGAAATATTTTAATAATAAAAAAGTAAAATATTTAAAAAATGATAGAAATTTAGGTGGTGCATTAGCTAGAAATGTAGGTATTCGTGAAGCAACGGGAGACTATATTACTTTTCTTGATGATGATGATGTGTACTTACCTTATAAAATAGAGAAACAATTAAATTTCATGTTGTCACAAGATTGTGACATGTCCTTCACTGATTTAAAACTTGTAAATGACAATAAAGTTGTTGTAGATTATCGTGAATATACTAACTTAGATAATTCCAATAAAGAATCTCTTTTAAAATATCATATTATGAGACATCTTACTGGAACCCCAACCTTTATGTATAAAGCGGATAAACTCAAAGAAATTGGTGGTTTCGAAGATGCTAAGGTGGGACAAGAATTTTATTTAATGCTGAAATCTATTGAGAAGGGATTAAAAATTTCTTACTTAAATGAATGTGATGTAATAGCATATAGACATAAAGATGGTGGCGTTTCTCAAGGGAAGAACAAAATAATTGGAGAAAATGTTCTTTATGATTTTAAGAAGAAGTATTTTAAATTTTTTACAACAAGAGAGAAGATGTTTGTCAGATTTCGACATTATGCAGTTATGACAATAGCTTATAAGAGAAATAAGGAATATTTCAAATCTTTCTGGAGTTTAATTGTTATGTTTTTAGCTTCTCCAATAGATTGTATCAAAGAGGTCAGTCGTTACATTATTAATATTTTCAAAAAGAGAAGAATGGAGATTAAATAATGAACTTATATGAAAAAATAAAAAATAGAGAAGAAAAAGTTTCAGTTATTGGTTTGGGTTATGTTGGTATGCCATTAGCAGTTGCTTTTGCTAAGAAAGTAGATGTAATCGGATTTGATATTGATAGTAAGAAAATAGAAATATATAAAAGTGGCATTGATCCTACCAATGAAGTTGGAAATGAAATAATAAAACAGACAACAATGGAATTTACGTCTGATGAAAATCGACTGAAAGAAGCAAAGTTCCATATAATAGCTGTCCCAACACCTATAAATTCAGATAAAACACCTAATCTTTCATCTGTTGAAGGAGCAAGTTCTACTGTAGGAAGAAATTTGACTAAAGGTTCAATAGTAGTATATGAATCTACAGTATACCCTGGAGTTACTGAGGATATTTGTATTCCAATACTTGAAAAAGAATCTGGTTTAAAGTGTGGTAAAGATTTTAAAGTAGGCTATTCCCCAGAAAGAATTAATCCTGGAGATAAAGTTCATAGGCTTGAAACTATAAAGAAAATAGTCTCAAGTATTGATGATGAAAGCCTTGAAGAAATTGCAAAAGTTTATGAACTTATAATAGATGCAGGAGTGCATAAAGCAAGCTCTATTAAGGTTGCTGAAGCTGCTAAGGTTGTAGAAAATAGTCAACGAGATATAAATATTGCATTTATGAATGAACTTGCTATGGTATTTGATCGTATGGGGATTGATACAAAAGAAGTAATTGATGCCATGAACACAAAGTGGAACGCTCTTAAGTTTTATCCCGGACTTGTTGGCGGGCACTGTATTGGAGTAGACCCATATTATTTTGTATATGAAGCTGAGAAATTGGGTTATCACAGTCAAATTATTCTTTCAGGTCGAAAAATAAATGATAGCATGGGAGAATTTGTGGCTGATGCTATTATTAAAAAACTAATCCTTGCAAATAAGGTGGTTAAACAGTCTAAAGTAGTGATTTTAGGTATCACATTTAAAGAAAATACTCCTGATACAAGAAATTCTAAAGTAATAGATATTATTACTAGACTTAAAGAATATGGTATTGAACCCATAGTTGTTGATCCAGTAGCTGATGCAAATGAAGCTAAACAAGAATATAATATCGGCTTAATTGACATTAATAGTGTCAAGGGTGCAGACTGTATAGTGTTGGCTGTTGCTCATGATTCTTTTAAGCAGATTAGTTTGGATGCGATAGACTCATTATTTGGAGATTTTGAAGCAAGTAAAAAGATTTTAATAGATGTTAAAAGTATATTAAATAAAGATGAGGTTGAAAAAAAAGGATACAGTTATTGGAGATTATAATTTGTAAAAGGAATATTGCCATGAAGATACTTCATATAAATTCATATTACAGCACTAGTAAATTTTATAAAAACTTATACGAAAACCAAATTAAAAGCGAATTAGATATTGATGTTTTTGTACCTGTACCTTCAACTTTTGAAAATAATGATTTTGATTATGGAGAGTACTCTAAAATTAGTAAAAATCATAATAAAAATGATAGATACATCTTTCATCTTAAACATAATAAAATTTATTATGATGTACAACAAAAATATAATATAAAGGAGTATTCTGTTATACATGCACATTCATTATTTTCTAATGGATATGTTGCAATGAAGCTGAAAAGACAGTATGGTATTCCATACATTGTAGCTGTTAGGAATACTGATGTAAACTTATTTTTTAAAAAAATGATTCACTTAAGAAAATTAGGAATTAACATTCTAAAAGAAGCAAATCAAATTATATTTCTCTCGAATACATATAAAGACCAAGTGATTGAGAAATATATTCCAAAACAGCTCCAAGATGAAGTCTATAATAAAGTGTCAGTTATATCAAATGGTATTGATAATTTTTGGTTTGATAATATTGGATTACCACAAGAAAAACCAAAATTATCTAATTTAAAATTATTACAAGTAGGAGATATCAATAAAAATAAAAATATTGAAACTACTATTAAAGCTATAGATTTACTAATAAGTAAAGGGTATAATATTAAACTGGATATGGTTGGGAAGGTTAAGGACCAGAAAATCTTTAATAGAATTAGAGATCTTGATTATGTAAACTATTTAGGATATAAACCAAAAGAAGATCTCATAAACATTTATCGAAATAATAATATTTTTATTCTTCCTTCTATCCATGAAACTTTTGGTTTAGTATATGCTGAAGCTATGAGTCAGGGACTGCCTGTTATATATTCTAGAGGACAAGGATTTGATGGACAATTTAAAGATGGTGAGGTAGGTTATTCAGTTCAACATGATTCAACAGAAGAAATAACGAAAAAAATAGAAAAAATCCTTGATAATTATAGTGAAATGTCAAAAAGGTGCTTATTAAAAGTAGAGAAATTTAATTGGTATAAAATTGCAAAAAAATATTTTGATATTTATAATTGTATAATTGTATAAATGATAGGGATTAAGATATGAATGTTTTGATTATAGCAAGAGGCTATCCAACAAATAAATACAAGATGAATGGAATATTTGAATTTGATCAAGCGAAGGCACTTGTTGAAGCTGGGCATAATGTTTTTTATGCAGCTATTGATTTAAGATCATTAAGAAGGTGGAGAAAGTGGGGAATTGAGCGAAAGAGTATTGATGGTGTAAATATATATGCTATAAATATTCCTTGTGGGAGAATACCAAAAATAGTACTTAGAAAAATCGCTTTTTTTGGTTTAAGAATTATATATAATAAAATAATTAAAGACTACAGGAAACCAGATATTATGCATGCTCATTTTACTTTTTTTTCATATATAGCTACAAAACTTAAAGAAGAAACCAATATTCCATTAGTAATAACAGAACATTCTTCTCAAATTAACAAAGAAAACATAAATAATGATTTGTATAGTATAGCAAAAATAGCTTATAGCAAGGCTAATGCTCTGATTGCAGTGAGCCCATATTTAGCTATGATGATATTTAAAAATTTTAATAAAGAATCTATTTGTATACCTAATATTGTTGATTTGGATATGTTTGAATATAAAGAAAAAATAGAAAGACAGAATTTTAATTTTGTCTCTGTAGGTAATTTAATAGAAAATAAAAGAATGGATTTATTAATAGAGGCATACTATCGTGTTTTTGGAAATAACCCTCGTGTAACGCTATCAATATTTGGACAGGGTCCAGAACGCAAGATGCTGGAATCTTTAATTAATAAGTATGGATTGAATTCACAAATTAAATTAATGGGACTATGCACGAGAGAAAGAATAGCAGAGCAATTTAAAAAAAGTGATTGTTTTGTGCTTGTATCCAAATCTGAGACATTTGGAGTTGCATACGTTGAAGCTTTAGCTTGTGGTATTCCCGTTATTGCCACAAGATGTGGCGGCCCAGAAATGTTTGTTAATGCAAATAACGGTTTAATGATAGATATAAATGATATTGAACAATTAACTGAAGCTATGGATTACATGTATAATCATATTGACAACTATAACAGGAAAGATATATCAATGGAAATAAGAAAAAAATTCTCTGCAAAAGTTGTTGCAACTGAATTAACTAATCTATATAGAAAAATCTTAATTACTCAATAAATACTAAATGTTTACCATAAGTATTTAATTATGATAATCGAAATGATAAATAATTAAACATACGTGTCTTAAAAGTCATCATTAATAAAGAAGGAAACAATTATGACAAATAAAAGTAACCGTATACTATCAACTCAATCAAATAAAATATGGGTTATTTATATAATAATATTCTTTATTATTTTGACTCCCAATATTAGTATTAAAGGATTACCTTCATTTAGATTAGAGCAAATTATCGTAATATTATTTGCTATATATATTTTCGTTAAAGTTATGTTAGGCAAAAAAATTCAGAAAATTAATATGACATTTCCTTTGTTGTATTTATTTTTTTCTTATTTAATTATATTATCTACATTGATAGGGTCTTTCACAGGTTTAAAGGTTATTATCAATGATTTTTTCGAAATATATAAAGTTTTGGTTAACATTGGAATATATTTAATTACTTTATCAGTAGTAAAAAGCAAACAAGATAAGATAATAATTTTGAAGTTTATGACATTGTGTCTTTTGATATCAGTATTAATATCTGTACAACAATATTTTAACTTATTTAATATAAATGAAAAGTATGTTCATATAATAGCGCCAACTCAATACAGAACACTTATAAATAATTACCCTTATCCGAGGGTAATTGGTATGACTTCGAATCCTAATGAGTACTCTGTTATGCCAGGAATAGGAGCAATTATATCTTGGAGTATGTATTCAATTACAAGGAAAAAGAGGAATTTAATTTACATGTTCATATTTATTATTGGTGTTCTCATGACATTATCAAGAAGCGGGTTTATTTTTATGGCAACGGGGTTAGTAGCATTTACTTTTTTATATTCAATTAAACTAAAAGGTAAAATTAATATAAAAATAATAAGATTTTTATTATCATCAATTCTTTTATTAGTGTTATTTTCAATTGTTATTTTTATTTATTTGCCGGAAGAACTAACTTGGCGACTTATAGCTGGATTTGATATACAATTTGATAATAGTTTTCAAGCACGATTATCAAACTGGAAAGAACATATTCATTATTTTCAAAAAAGTCCATGGCTTGGGTTAGGACCTGCTAAATCAATTGATTACATACATCATGTAGACAATGAATGGTTGTTGTTTCTAAGACGATATGGAGTTATTGGATGCTCGTATATTGTTATTACATTTATATATCCCTTTATACGGTCTAAAGATAAGTTTTTAAAGTCTATTTATTTTGCTACTCTAGCAGGAAGCGCATTATATATGATTCCTGCAATTATATATCATTCATTCCAAGTAATGCCATTAATGGTAATCCTTGCAGCCTTAGTATCAGTTGAGAGTAAAAAACAAATCGGATAAATAAATTATTTGATAGATTTGTTTTGTTAATATATGTTTGTATATGAGAAGATTAACTAATAGTGCATATATGGATTGAGGTAAATATGAAAAGTCAAAAAATAAGCGTAATAATCCCTATTTATAATAGTGAGGAATATTTAAATAAATGTATTACAAGTGTAATTAGTCAAACTTATAGTAGTATTGAGATTATTCTTGTTAATGATGGTTCAACAGATGATTCATTGAATATATGTAATTATTATTCTAAAACAGATAGCCGTATAAAGGTAATCAGTCAAGAAAATAGAGGAGTAGCTTCAGCACGAAATGCAGGGATGGAACAAGCAACGGGGGATTTTATAGGGTTTGTTGATAGTGACGATTATATTTCATATGACATGTACGAAAAGTTAATTAACTCAGCAGAAAAATATCATGCTGATATTGTTGAATGTGGATATTATACAACTGATTCTGATTATAAAGTAGTAGCTATAAATAACTTAAAAAACGATGTGATAAAAGGAGAGTACAATTGTATACAAAATTATATCAAGGAGGAAAACACGACAAATTACAATGTGAACAAAATTTATCGAAGAGCGATATTGGAAGGATTAAAGTATCCAAATTATAAGTATAGTGAAGACTTTTATATGAATGTTATGGCACATTTAAGGTGCGATACTAAAGTAATAATAAGTGATGCTTGTTATTACTATCATAGGCACTCTAATAGTGCGACACTTAAAAATATAAGCAAATATAAATTTGATGTTATCAACTCAGGAAAAGAAGTTTTGGGTATAATCAATGCTAAATATCCCGAGTTATCAATTTATGTTGTTCTCTATATTATGAATAATATTAGAACATTATACAAACAAATAATCAAATTAAGGGAGACTGAATATGACATTTATAAAAGTGAGCTAATTCATGAATATATAAATTTATATGATCAGTGGAAGGGAAAAATCCCAAAAGCCACAAAAACGAAAAAAAACTTAATGGCCTTAAAATTGTTTAGGAGTTTTCGATTTTTGCACGATTTTATAGAACAAGTAAAATAGTACATTTTTGAATTAGAGATATGGGAGTGATAATATGAAGATAGGTATAATAACATTAAATGGTTACTTTAACTATGGAAATAGACTACAGAATTATTCATTACAACAAATATTAATTGATGAAGGATATGCTGTTGAAACTGTTGTATTTGAGATTAGCAATAGAAAAAAGAAAAACGAAAAGGCAAAACTAATAAATTGCAATAGATTGAAAAGAATTATTTATAATTGTATTAAAAAAAAAGTGTATTATAAAATAAATCTGCAAAAACAAAATATATTTAAACAGTTTACTGAAAAAAATATTTTTGAAAAACATATAAAAGCAGATGACTATGAAATGCTAGTCTCGATATCACAGGAGTATGATTTTTTTATTACTGGCAGTGACCAAGTTTGGAATCCAAATTATAATTTTGGATCTTCAATATACTTTTTAACATTTGCAGAAAAACATAAAAGAATAGCTTATGCACCTAGTTTTGGTGTATCTGAAATAAAACCAGAATTTGTAGAAAACTATAAAGAGTGGATTTCTGGAATGAATAGACTATCTGTTAGAGAAGACGACGGCGCCAAAATAATTAAGGATTTAACTGGTAGAGATGCTCCTGTTTTGGTCGACCCAACGTTACTTTTAACTAGAGAAAAATGGTTATCCATAGCAAAAGAAGCTAGCAATAAACCAAAAGGGAAATATTTATTAACTTATTTTTTAGGTGGAATACCGGATAATTATAAAAAACAAATTAAAAATATTGTCAGAGAAAACGGGTTGGAAGTAATAAATTTAGGGGATATTAGAGAAAAAGAAACTTATATAACAGGTCCAAGCGAATTTATAGATTATATTAATAACTGCAGTATTCTTTGTACGGATTCGTTCCATGGAACGGCTTTTTCAATCTTATTTGAAAAGCCATTTATAGTATTTGAAAGAATAGGTTCTACCTCAATGTATTCAAGAATTGATACACTTTTAAATAAATTTAAATTAAATTATAGAAAAGCTGAGAATATGACATGGGGAGAAGATGTATTTAATATTGATTTTTCTCACATTCCCTCAATCTTATCATCAGAAAGGAAAAAAGCAATAGATTATTTAAATGATGCATTAAACGTAAAGGATGAATAAACAACTATGAAGTTAAATCAATTAAAGGCAGGAGCTGCTTTATCTTATGTATCCATGGGTTTAGGATACTTAGTATCTATTATATATACTCCAATAATGCTAAGATTATTAGGTCAGAGTGAATATGGATTATATAACTTAGTTGCATCAGTTGTTGCTTATTTAGGGGTGTTAAATTTTGGGTTTGGAAGTGCTTATATACGTTACTATTCAAGGTATAAGGTTCAAGAGGATAAAGATAAGATTGCGACCTTGAATGGTATGTTTTTAGTAATTTTTTCAATTATAGGATTAGCAGCTGTAATTGCTGGAACGATATTGGCCATGAATTCTGAACTAATTTTTGGTTCTAAGTTGACTAGTATAGAATTATCAAAAGCGACAATTCTGATGTTGATTCTTGTAATAAATTTAGCTATATCATTTCCTAATATCGTATTCACCTCTCATATTACAGCAAATGAGAGATTTGTGTTTCAAAAGTTAGTACATATGGTAAAAATAGTAATTAACCCATTTGTAGTATTGCCGTTTTTGCTTATGGGATATGGTTCTGTAGGAATGGTAATAGCAACTACTGTTATTAATAGTTTAGTTGAAGTAATTAATGCTATCTATTGCATTAAAATTTTAAAAATGGAATTTTCCTTTAAAAATTTTGATTTCAAATTAATGAAGGAAATGACAGTATTTTCATCATATATTTTCATTCACATGATAATTGATCAAATTAATTGGAATGTAGATAAATTTATTTTAGGAAGAATAAAAGGAACAAGTGAAGTTGCGATTTATTCACTAGGTGCACAATTCAACACTTATTTAATTAGTATATCAGCTGTAATTTCTTCAGTATTTACACCTCGAATATATAAGATAGTAGCAAAGAATCCTAAAGATAAGGAATTATCAAAACTCTTTGTAAAAATTGGTAGGATACAGTATATATTTGTAGCATTAATACTAGTTGGATTTCTAGTATTTGGCGAAGTATTTATAAACCTTTGGGCTGGAAAAAACTATGTAAACTCATATTATGTAGCTTCAATATTAATGATATCAACAAGTGGTGCATTAATTCAAAATATTGCTATTGAAATACGAAAAGCACAAGATAACCATAAAACTCCAGCAAAGTTTATGATTATTGTTGCAGTATTCAATATTATAGTTTCTATTCCGCTGGCAAAAGCTTACGGTGCAATAGGTAGCGTTATAGGGACAGCTTTGGCAACAATAATTAACAGAGTTTTTATAAGTGTATATTATCAAAAAGTAGTAGGTCTAGATGTAATATTATTTTGGAAAGAAATTATAAAAATGTCAAGAGGACTAATTATACCAATAATAATTGCATGGATTATAAAACTAGTTAGTAATTACTTTACGAATGTTGGTTACATGTTGTTAATCATACCATTTACAGTGATTTATTTCTTATCAATGTATTATATAGGTATAAATGAATATGAGAAACAATTATTTTTCAATTATAAGGTTAAGAAAATATTGAACGTTAAAAGCAAAAAATAATAGAAGGTGATTAAAATGAAACTATATGATTTGAGGATAAGTAATAGGAATAATATATCTACTATAACTGTTTCTATTGATAGTAAAACACTCGGAGAAAAAGACCTTTGGTTTTCAACTGACCAAAAGTACGAATATGCAATATGTCCTAGTCAATACGATGCTTTTTTAGTCGGGCTATTGTATCCTGCAATGAAGTATGGAGAAAATATTCATATTGCTGGCACTGTATCTAAAAGATTGTTATTTAATACTAATAACTATATAATACCATTAATCAAGTCTTTTTCACCTTCGTGTAAAGTTATTGAAGTTACAGCAGAAAAAACAAATAGCAATAATTTTTTTGGAAGCGGAGTAGGTACTGGCTTTTCTGGAGGAGTAGATTCTTTTTGTACTATTTATGATCGTTATGAATTAGAAAGAGATCCGGAGTATAGGATAAATAAACTTGTTTTTTTAAATGTTGGCTCGCATGGTTTAGGAGATAAAAATAAAGTAGAAGCAAAATTTTATAATCGATTTAATTATCTAAAACACTTTCCTATAGAAATAGGTTTAGATTATATACCTTTAAATTCTAATTTGTATTTTTTTCATCCCTGGGGGCACAGAAAAACTCACACATTAACAAGTGCATCAGGAGTTCTTGTAATGCAAAGATTATTTAAAAGATATTATTATGCTTCTAGTGGAAAAGGTTATGATGATACAATTAAAAATGCTTATAAAAATAAAGAAATTTCTATAGGAGAATATTGTGATCCAATATTACTACCGTTATTAAGTACAGAATCTCTTGAGTTTATCTCTGATGGCGTACAGTATACTAGAATTGATAAAACTTTGCGAATATTAGATTATGAGCCAACAAAAATGTATTTAAATGTTTGTATCAGTGGAGATGATACCCATCAAAATTGTTCTGTTTGCAGCAAATGCTGCCGTACTCTTATGACATTAAATTCAGCAGGTAAACTAGATGATTTTAATCAAGTATTTAATATTAATAAATATAAATTAGAAGCCGAAAAGAAATATGTTTGCAAACAAGTATTATTGAAAAATATAGATCCTTATGCAAAAGGTAATGTTGAGTTTGCTAAAGCTAATAAAGTTAAGACACCTAGTTATATATACAGTTTTCTTTTTTGTATACCACAAATTATTAAAAATAAAATAATAAGAATTTTAAAGATCATTTTACCAGATGAAATTAAGACTAAAGCAAAAATTCTTGTCAAAAAGAATAAATAAAATAAGTTATTTACTATTAATTTAATGATTATTATTGTGATAATTCAATAATTAGAGTAATTCAAGAAAAATATATTAGGTCTTTTGTGTTGGAGTGTATTTTATATGATAGATTTTGAGATTATTGAAAAAAAAGATTGTATGGGGTGCCATGCATGCTCAAATATTTGTCCCCAAAGTTGTATCTCTATGGAAAGTGATAGTGAGGGTTTTTGGTACCCAAATGTTGATAACGATAAATGTATAGAATGTGGTTTGTGCGTTAAGGTATGTCCTGTTATCAATAAGACAACAGTTAATAATGAACCAAAGGCATATGCATGTTTTAATAATAACGAAAAGATTCGATTAGAAAGTTCTTCGGGTGGCATATTTACATTAATTGCTGAACAAATAATTGATGAAGGCGGAGTCGTTTTTGGCGCAGGATTTGATTATGATTTTGAACTAATTCATAGCTATGTTGAAACAAAAGAAGAACTTGCTAAATTTCGTGGCTCCAAATATGTTCAGAGTAAAATCGGTGATGTCTATCATCAAGTAAAAGAGTTTTTAAAAAAAGGAAGAAAAGTATTATTTTCAGGGACACCATGTCAGACTGCAGGGTTGAAGTCCTATTTAGGACAAACTTATGATAATTTATTATGTATTGATATTGTTTGTCATGGAGTTCCTTCTCCAAAGGTATTTAATAAATATATTGATTATCGAGAAAGCAGTGTTAGTTCGACAACACGGAGAATCGCTTTCAGACTGAAGGATGAAGGCTGGAAGCGATACTCGGTATCATTCATATTTAATAATGATACCGAGTATCTACAAACTTTTAGACAAGATTTGTATATGAGAGCTTTTTTAAAAGATGTTTGTTTAAGACCTTCATGTTATGCCTGTGAATTCAAATCATTACATAGGCAAAGTGATTTAACACTTGCTGATTTTTGGGGAATACAGAATATATTACCTGAAATGGACGACGACAAAGGTACTTCCCTTATATTTGTAAACAGCGATAGTGGACATTCAATATTAGATAAAATCAAGGATAAAATTATATATAAAGAAGTTGATATTAATCAAGCAGTCAAGTATAATTCTACTGCAATTAAATCAGCTAGTTATAATTCTAAGCGAGATAAATTTTTTGCTGATTTGGATAGCATGCCATTTGATCAACTTGTGAATAAATATTGTTCTGATAGAATGGGAGTTGTTATAAAAAGAAAAGGAAAGTCATTAATATATAGATTACTTAAGAAGATTGGGCTTTTGCGTATTATTAAGGGTGTATATAAATATTAAGAAAGCAATAACAAAAGAAATTGTTGAGGTGAGTTAAATGAACATACTTGTTACCGGTGGAGCAGGTTATATAGGTTCACACACCTGTGTTGAACTATTAAATAATAATCATTCTGTTATAATAGCAGATAACCTATGTAACAGCAAAATTGAAACTATTAATAAAATAAAGCAAATAACTAATAAGGAGGTTATATTCTACTCAGTAGACGTAACGGATGAAAAGGCAGTGGAGACTATATTTTTATCCCATCAAATAGATGGTGTAATTCATTTTGCAGGTCTTAAGGCTGTAGGTGAATCTGTTGAAAAACCTCTCGAATATTACTATAACAATATTCTTAGTACAATAATATTATCTAAAGCTTGTATTAAATATAATGTGAATAAATTTGTATTCAGCTCATCAGCAACAGTATATGGTGAGAATAAAGTTCCTTTTATAGAAACTATGGACTTACTTCCAACAACTAATCCTTATGGCGAAACCAAGGCAATAAGCGAGAGGATATTAATGGATGTTGCAAAAGTTAATCCGAATTTTTCGGTTTCGCTTCTCCGTTATTTTAATCCGGTAGGAGCACATAAAAGCGGATTAATTGGTGAATCCCCTATTGGTATTCCAAACAACTTAATGCCTTACGTAACTCAGGTAGCAAAAGGAAAGCTCAAGAAATTAAGAGTATTTGGAAAAGATTATAATACTACAGATGGCACAGGGGTTAGAGACTATATTCATGTGGT
>Ga0209723_1005265_pt1 | contig 13460 bp, 10 predicted proteins | sample BiotimSIPDNA_2_FD_185750 | JGI IMG/M metagenome (GOLD analysis project Ga0209723, IMG submission 185750) | Anaerobic biogas reactor microbial communites from Washington, USA - Biogas_R2 time_0 SIP DNA (SPAdes) (version 2) | ecosystem: Engineered > Bioreactor > Anaerobic > Unclassified | place... | reverse complement strand
GGGTAGGACCAATGATCTCGTAGCCGTGTTTATGCAGAGATTCGAAAAAAGTGTCAAACTGATGCCGGTCCAAGACTAGCTTCGGCTCCAACTCCCACCTCTGACCAACTTCTGACGTTTGAAAAACTGTCTAAAGCATACCCGATGGAAGGTGGAATACAAGCCGCCGAGGGCGAATGGTTGTGCCGGGCCGTCCGGGAGGATGCCCAATCGGGGTACGTGCATGGAATTGTTCGGTCGTCCCTCCGGGACGGGTCCTAAGCCGGAAAATGATTGTGTTGTTGTTGCACCGGTATGGAATAACCACGGCCGTATCCCGTTTTGGGAATGGGAAAATCGCGGGGAAGATAGATCGGATAAGGCGGCGCGTCCCGTCAAAAGACGCGCCCAAATCCGCGTCGGCACGAAGGTGCGGAAAAAACTAGGCGCCTGCCTGTTCCTGCAGGTACTCCTCGTACTCCTCTGAGCTGAGCAGTTCTTTCAGGTCGTCCGGATTCGTGATCCGCACCTTTATCATCCAGGCATCCTGGTGAGGCGATTGATTGATCAGTTCCGGGTTCTCTTCCAGTTTTTCATTTACTGCGACGACTTCTCCGCTGATCGGGCAGAACACCTCGGAAACCGCTTTCACGGATTCTACCGAACCGAAAGGCTCCCCCGATTCGAAAGTATCGCCGACTTCCGGAAGATCAACGTAGACCACGTCGCCCAGTTCGTGCTGGGCGTAATCGGTAATCCCGATTGTCCCGACACTGTCCTGCACTGCAATCCACTCATGGTCCTTGGTATACAGATAATCTTCGGGATACATCCTTGCACCTCCGCAGTTACTTGTTTGGCAGGGTCCTCACACCGGCTGCCGCCGCCTGTAAAAAGGTGTTGGAACAACCTTTGCAGTTACCGGTTTTTCACGGACTATGACGCTGAATTCGGTTCCCACGGACCTGCGGTCCGTCGGAAGATAGGTAAGCCCGATGTTCTTCTTCAGAAACGGCGCCGGGCTGCCGCTCGTAACAGATGCGACGCGCTTTCCGTCTATCTCGACAGGATAGTGATCTCGGGCGATCTCGCGTCCCGTCATCTCAAATCCTACCAGGATGCGTTTCAACCCGTCCTTCTGCTTCAGGAGTTCATCCCGTCCTATGAAATCCCCTTTGTCGAATCTGCAGATCCAGCCGAGATCCGCTTCAAGGACGGTCGTGGTTTCGTCCATATCATTGCCGTAGAGCAGCATTTTTGCTTCGAGCCGAAGCGTATTGCGCGCGGCCAGCCCAGCCGGCTCAACCCCGAAGGGCTTCCCGGAATTCATTATCCGTTCCCAGACCATTTCAGCGTGAGCCGGGTCGCAATAGACTTCAAACCCGTCCTCTCCGGTATACCCGGTGCGGGATACTATGGCTTCGATTCCCGCGAATTTCCCGCGGGCAAACCAGTAGTACTTCATGCCCGCCATATCGATGTCGGTCAAAGGAGCGAGAATCTCCAGCGCGCGCGGACCCTGGATGGCAATCTGCGAGAAATCATTGCTCCGGAAACGGACCTCCGTTCTATCCAGAGCGTGCTCGCGGATCCAGGCGAAGTCCTTTTCCTGGTTCGACGCGTTGACGCACAGAAAAAAATGGTCGGGTGCCATCCGGTAGATCACGAGATCGTCAACGAATGTTCCTTTGGGGGTCGTCAGGGCGGAGTACTGACACTGTGATATCGCAAGTCTGTTTATGTCGTTGCAGGTAACCCTCTGCAGCGTGTCCGCGGCTGTCGGCCCGGTCACCTCCAACTCCCCCATATGACTCACATCGAAAATGCCTGCTCGTGTCCGTACCGCAAGATGTTCCTTGATTGTTCCCGCGTACTGCACCGGCATATCCCAGCCGGCAAAGTCGACCATCCGGCCGCCCAGTTGACGGTGAATTGAATTCAGGGCAGTCCTTTTAAGTTCAATCATATACACTCGATTTCTTCTCTAACAATTATCATCCGGGCGCTTTGGGAATCTAACATCCCGGTATACCTGAGTCAACAGCGCAGAAGGCAGTGGAAACTTTTTCGAACCGGCAGCAGGGTAAGCCGTAATACTAGCGATGTACTTATGCCTGTTCTTCATTGCCTTGCTGGCGTCAGGTGCTCCTGCCGCGTCCCAGACTCCCCCTGCAGTCAGAGAAATCATAGTTGAGGGGAATTCGAGGATTCCGGCAGAGAGCATCCTGCGCCAGGTTTCGGCGGCGTCCAACCTCCCGTTTGACTCGTCAGGAGCAACTGCGGATCTTAAGAGACTCTATGGTACGGGTCTCTTTGAAGACGTGCAGGTCCGGAGCCGCGAGACGGGAGACGGCAGGGTGGACGTAATCATCCGCGTGCGGGAGTACCCGTTTCTGTCAGGCTATTCGATCAATGTAGCCGATCTGAAGCTCGAAGAGCAGATACGGGATTTCCTCCGCGAACAGGATCTGGAACCGCGAATTGCCGCACCTTTCAATCCGTCGTCCGGAAAACGGACCGCCCTCGCAATCCGGGATTACCTGCGGAGCCGCAAGTATCCCAACGCTGAAGTCGAGGTCTCCAGGGAAACAAGAGGCGAGGCTGTTCATGTCGCATTCGACGTGCGGATCGGACAGCGGCTGGTGATCGGCTCTGTAAGGTTTACGGGCAACGAATCGATACCCGAAAAAGAACTGCTGAAGCAGATCCAGGCCGCAAAGCCGGCGCGGTTCTGGGACCGATGGGGAGCGAGAGGCCGCTATATTCCTGAAGAGCTCCTTTCGGATCTGCAGCTGATAAGCCTTTACTACAAATCCCGCGGCTTCGCGGCCGTCTCTGTCGGCGAGCCGCGGGTCCAGGCCGTCAGTCATAAGTCGAAACCGAGGATAGAAATCGAAATCCCGATCGTCGAAGGTCCGCTATACCGCCTGTCAGCTGTTGCTCTCGTGGGCGTTATCAGGACCGGCTCGGAAGAGGTCGAGAAGATCGCAGCCGGGGTCAAGGCACCGGGTGACTACGACTACTCGCTTCTTGACGCGACCAGGCAGAAGATCGTCGATGCCTTGGGCCACTATGGATATGGTTTGGCACGGGTCGAAATGAAACAGTTCCCCAATGAAAAAGACCGTACCATAAAAGTCGTCTATGAAGTGGATGCCGGCGACCCCGTAGCGATCGGCAGAATAATGTTTAAGGGCAACAAGCGGGTTCCCGACAAGTTCCTGCGGCGCGAGCTGCGTGCCGCCGAGGGAGAGGTCTTCGACAGCGTCAAGCTGGACAAGAGCGTGGAGCGGCTGAATAAGAGCAACCTGCTGCAGGAAATGAAACGCTCCGATGTCGCCTTGGCATATAACGAAGAGACCGGTTTGCTCGACGTGACCTTCAATGTAAAGGAGAAGGACCGGCAGGGAATTTACGGCACTGGCGGTACCGGCGGGATCGGCGGCGGCTACCTCGGAATCCTTTACACGGCGTTCAATTTTCTTCGCCTGGGAGAAACCCTTTCCTTCGAAATGGACGGTGGAGCTTCCCGCTCAAACATGGTGCTGAACATCATCGGCACCCATTTCCTCGGAAGCCCCTTTACTGTCGCCCTCTCTGTCTTCAACCGCTATGCCGGCTTCAATGTCGCCAACGTTGTTCCCGGCCCTGAGTCACTCGTAGGAGTCTTCCGCAAGCGGAGCAGAGGCATAGGGCTGACCGGCTCTTATCCGGTAACCAACAGGCTTGAGGCAGGGCTAGGTTTCCGGGGACAACGGGACTTTATAACGGACTCTTCCAATCCCGATGCGGCCCCCGTCAAATCGATGCGCTCTGAGCTGGCGCCCTTTGTGCTGTATGACCGCACCACCGGAACCGGCGCCGAAAGACGCGGCTCGGTGGTGAGCTACAGCCAGTCCTGGGATGGATCGCTTTTTCTCAGGTCGCTCGATTCCATGAGCAATTCGGTCCAGTTCACACACTATGCCGCCGATCCATTCACGAACGGCAGGAACTCATTCGCCTTCCACTTTCATGGAGCCTGGGCGCGTCCGAACGGAGGCGGTCCGCTCTTCATGGAGAGAAGATTCTTCCCTGGAGACGAAAATGTGAGGGGCTTTGACCGCGGTTCTCTGACTCCGTGGTCTTCAGTGCCTTCCGGCCCCGGGTTCACCATACAGGCAGCCGGGGCGGATACAGTTCTCGGGTTTTCCACGGAATACCGCGTCCCGATCAGGGGCGCCCTGAGCGGAGTCGGGTTCTTCGATCTGGGATGGACGCACCTCGATTCCCGGCATGCCGAGCAGCTTGGAGCCGGAGCACGGCTGATCGAAAAGACAAACGGAGTGCTGCGGGCTTCGCTGGGCGGTGAATTGCGGCTTGATCTCCCGGTCATCAGGCAGCCCGCACGGATGATCTTCTCCTGGAACCCGCTACGACTCAATGCCTTGTTCAGCGATCCATCTTCGGTTCTCAACCTGGTGGAGCCGAGGACCAGCGTCAGGTTTGCGCTCGGCTCCTTCTACTAATCATGTTCGGCTCAGAGCAAAGCTCTATCTGGCGATACGAAAATCGGCAGTGAGCTGAGTCGTTCCCCAGCTTGTGATCAGGCTTCCCCCATCCTGAGCTCCCTTCAGATCGATCGTGAAGACCTCGACGGAGGACGATAGCGTTTCCTTCTTCATCGGCACCTGTGCAACATCCTTGGAGGGATCGTGTCTTGTTCCCCACTGGCCCGTCTCGGAATTGAATACCAGTTGACAGTCATTCTCGGCCACCCTCTTCAGCCACAGGCTGTAGCTTCCCTTGGGGACCCTGACAGATCCGAACACCAGTTCGGACGACGTAGTCAGTATGGTTGCCTGGTTCGAACCCATTCTCCACGTATCCCCTACTGACAGCTTGGAGAGCATGTCGCGTCCCTTGAGTGCAGGACGTCCGTAATCGATAGTGATGCTGCCGGCATCCGTCGCCAGTTCCGCCTTGCCTCTATTCCCCTGTGCAAAACCGGCCGTGACCAACAGCAGCAAAAAAGCAATTAACACTGGAGCTTTCCGTTTCATTGATTCCTTTCCCGGGGGGGCATGTGAATGTTCATCAGAATACCAGACCATTCGTTGTTCGCAAGAACCTACCGCGATTGACAATGGTTCACTCAGGTTCTATCTATGGGATTGAGTGGTATCCGGGAAGTTGGGTCCGGTTATTGCTACATAGAACTGGCAAATGCCGGAAGAATGGGGCTGAGATCATGAGTCGTGATTTCGAAAACATTAGTAGTCTGCCACTGATCCCGATCAAGAACAGCGTGCTCTTTCCGCAGTTGTTCATGCCTCTCTCGGTCGGAAGGCCGATATCTGTTGCCGCCGCTGAGGCGGCTCTGGAGACTGAATCGAACGAGGTGCTGGTTTTTGCCCAGAGAGATGCTGCGCTCGAGAAGCCGGGACAGGACGAGCTGTATACGGTGGGGTGCAAGGCCACGATAAAGAAAGTGGCCCGGCCTCGAACTGATCAGCTCGAGCTGCTGGTGCAGGGCGTGGAGCGCGTCGTTTTGATCAAGATCGAACAACAGGACCCGTACCTGAAAGGGCGAGTGCGTCCTTTCCCTCTGCCTGAAGACAGCGGTCCGGAAGTCGAAGCGCTGCAGCGCTCGGTTCTCGAACTGGCGAACAAGCTGATTTCGCTCTCCAACCCGCAGGCCGCCCAGCAGCTTGGACAGGTGGTGGGGAGTGTTGAAGAGCCGTTGCACCTGGCCTATCTGATCGCTTCTCTGCTCGGCCTCAACGTCGAGAAAGAACAGGCTCTGCTGGAAGCCACGACGGTGATTGACGCGCTCAGACTGATGCACACCCACCTGAATTATGAAGTGCAGGTGATGGAGTTGCGGTCGAAGATCGCGAGTGAAGCGCAGAGTGAGATGGGGAAAGAACAGCGCGAGTATCTCCTGCGCCAGCAGCTTCGTGCGATCCAGCAGGAACTGGGAGAGCAGAATCCTGACAAGGCCGAGGTTGAGGCGCTTCGACGGCGGCTCGAGGAAGCCGACCTGCCTGAACTGGTGCGCAAGGAGGCGGAAAGGGAACTGGACCGGTTTGAGCGGCTCACGTCGGCGTCTCCTGACCGCAGCCTCGTGCAGTCTTATCTGGAGCTTGTACTGGAATTACCGTGGAAGAAGAAGGTGGAACAGGTGCTGGACCTCGCGCGCACGCGGCAGGTGCTCGACGAAGACCACTATGACCTGGAGGATGTGAAGGAGAGAATCCTTGAGCAGCTTGGCGTGCTGAAGCTGAATCCTGAAGCCAAATCCCCTATCCTCTGCTTTGTCGGCCCGCCTGGCGTCGGCAAGACATCTCTGGGGAAATCGATCGCGCGAGCGATGGGAAGGCCGTTCGAGAGAATGAGCCTCGGGGGGATGCATGACGAGGCCGAGTTGCGCGGGCACCGACGCACCTATATAGGAGCGATGCCCGGAGTCATCATACGCGCACTCAGGCGCGCCGGCGCCAACAACCCGGTTCTGATGCTCGACGAAGTGGATAAGCTTGGGCGCGATTTCAGGGGCGATCCGGCTGCGGCCCTGCTCGAGATCCTCGATCCGGAGCAGAACCATACGTTCCGCGACAACTATCTCGATCTGCCGTTCGATCTGTCGAACGTGCTGTTTATCACGACGGCCAACACTCTGGAGACAATTCCGGGTCCGCTGCTGGACAGGATGGAAATGATCCGGCTTCCCGGTTACAGCGAAGAACAGAAGCTCCAGATTGCCAAACGGTATCTCATTCCGCGCCAGATGAACCAGACCGGATTGATGCCGGAAGACTGCGTCATTCCCGATGAGACTCTTAACCGCATAATCACGCGGTATACGCGCGAATCCGGGGTGCGCCAGCTCGAGCGCTCTATAGGAAGGCTGATGCGCAAAGTTGCGCTGCAGTTCGCCGAGGGCCATTCAGATCCCGTCACAATAACGCCCGACCGTCTGCTGGAAATGCTGGGGACCGAGCAGACGTCATTCGAACAGGGGAGAAAGAAGCTGCCCCCGGGGGTGGCGACCGGTCTGGCATGGACCGAAACCGGAGGGGATGTGCTCTATGTTGAAGCGGCTCTACTGCCGAGAGGGCGCGAGCTCATCCTGACCGGGCAGTTGGGCGACGTGATGCGTGAATCCGCGCAGGCGGCCAGGAGTTACATCTGGTCTCATGCTGACGAACTGGGGCTTGAAACGAAGCATATTCAGAACACCGGGGTCCATATACATGTTCCCGCAGGCGCGGTGCCGAAGGACGGACCTTCCGCGGGAATCACCATGATGGCGGCTTTGACTTCGGCCTACACCGGCATTCCGGTCAGAAGCGACACTGCCATGACGGGAGAAATCACGCTGGCTGGCCTCGTCCTGCCGGTTGGAGGTATCAAGGAGAAGGTGCTTGCCGCCCGGCGCGCCGGCATTCACCGGGTCATCCTTCCCCGCGAAAATGAGAAGAATCTGAGGGACCTGCCGGAACATGTCAGGAACGAATCCGAGTTCGTGTTCGTCGAGAATATATCGACGGCGCTCGATGATCTTTTCCATATGAGAGAAAAAAGGAAGATCCCCGCATGAAGCACGGAGGCGCTTTCCATGCGCCTCCGCTTTCTCAGATCCTGTAGAGAATCAGGTAAACCAACACTCCGGTTATTGATACGTAAATCCAAATCGGAAACGTCCAGCGTGCCGTTCGTCGGTGCTGTCCGAACCGTCCCCTGAACGCATGGGTCAGGCTGAGGGCGACGAGCGGGAGAAGCGACGCCGCCAGGACGGAATGTGAAATCAGGATTGCGAAATAGACATGCCGGATCCATCCCTGCCTCTGCATCCTCAGCGTTTCTTCCTGCGCGTGATACGTCAGATAGGAAATGAGAAAGACGCCGGAGACGGTTACAGCGGCAAGCATAAATATGCGGTGCAGGCGTTTGTTCCGCCTTCGGATCGAGGCAAATCCTGCTGCAAGCAGGAGCACACTCGCCGTGTTGAGAAGTGCGTTGAGGTGAGGAAGAACACTGTAGTCGAACATGCTTACCAGCGGGCGGAGATTACCAGGAGCATCAGCAGAGAAGGGAGATAGATCGCGGAGCAGATGAACAGCCGACGCGCCGTAAGGTAATCGTGCCGCCGGGCAAACCTGACAGCGTTAAAGAGAAAGAGCGCCGCGAGGGCTGCCGCTCCAACCGCGTAGCCCCGGCCGGCCATTCCCGTCAGTGCAGGCGCGAAAGAGGCGGCTGTCAGGAGTGCTATCGCCACCAGTCCCTGTCTCGAGGTCCTTCGTCCGGTGGAATCGACAACAGAAAGCACGGGGAGGCCGGCCCGCGCATAGTCCTCCCGGTGCATCCATGCGATCGCATAGAAATGAGGAATCTGCCACAGGTACATGATCGAGAAGAGAATCCACGCCCCCGACGAAAAACCGGCACCTGCCGCCGTCCATCCCATCACGATGGGAAGCGCTCCCGGAACCGCTCCAACCAGTGCGGCAGTCCAGGTCTTTGTCTTCAGAGGGGTATAAAGAAACAGGTAACTCGCCACTATTGCCGCCGAAACGAGGCCGGGAAGGGGATTCACCAGCACAGTAAGGTAAACGAAGCCTGCAAAGGAAAGCAGCAGCGCAAACAGGAGTCCATGCAGCCTTTTAAGCCTTCCGGCTGCGAGCGGCCGACGGGAAGTGCGCTTCATCAGGGCGTCGCGCATCCGCTCGCTGTACATGTTCAACGCGCCCGCACCTCCGGCAATCAGCGCCGTGCCGATGAGGGTATTGATCAGGACCAGCAGCGGGGCCGGGTCAGGCATGCCCAGGCAAAATCCTACAAAGGTCGTGAATAGAACAAGCGCAGTCAATCTGGGCTTGGTCAGTTCGAGGAAGTCCGACGTCCTCGACCACAGGAACTGTGACGACAGGCAAACAGTACCCGAGTCGGGTTTCACTTGAAGTGTCATTTATCCCTCAGGCCGCCGGCACTTCAACCTGGCTGCGGGCCGGAGTCCAGCCCCGAGCCCTGAATGCACTCATGGCCAGCCAAAGTGAGATTGCCAGAACGATTGCCCCGCATGCAACGTGGAAGGTTGTAAGCAACGGCTCTTTGCGGGACCAGACAGTCGCTCCGCCCAAAAGGATCTGCAGCACGAGCAATCCCGTCAGCAACCGGGCCGGGAACCGGATTCCTGCCGAACGAGGCAGCCGGACCGCCTTCACCACGAGCCAGATGCCCAGAAGAAGTACAACTATTGCTCCAACCCTGTGCGAGTAATTGAACAGCACCTGGGTCGTGAAATACGGAGGAACCAGCCGGCCGTAAGAGAGCGGGAAATCGGGTATGGCCAGACCGCCTCCGGTATGCCGCACCATAGCGCCAAGCAGTATCTGGACGAAGACCGCTATCATCGTGAGTACGGCAACGACGATGACTGAATGGTTGCCCGCATCAGCGGTTGCGTTTCCTTCCCGCCACGCGCTGGATGTGGCGACGGCTATCGCTATGGTAAGGCAAAGGAACACCTGGGCGAGCGCCGCATGTCCGACCGACAGCACAAGCGGCAGGCGAAGAAGCACGGTGGCACCTCCGAGCAGCGCCTGGGCGATCACCGCGCCGACTGCAACTGCACCCAGCATCTTTACCCACCTGCGTGGTTCGCGCTTCCAGAGCCACAGCGCGAGAATGAGCGTCAGGAGACCCACGAGTGCGGCAACCATTCTGTGTCCGTGTTCGTATGCCACTCCTCCCGTCATCTCAGGGAAGAGACGGCCGAACGACAGGGGCCAGTCAGGGACCGAAAGGCCCGACCCGGTTGAAGTGACCAGGCCGCCCGCAAAAATCAGCAACAACGTGGCGGCTGCAACCAGGACGGCGAATCTGTGGAGACTGTCATTGGCATGCATGCGTCGCTCCCTGTGCAGGGGGAGTTTGCTCATCGACCCGAGATGGTGAAGATATACGTAATGGTTCCGGGAATGTCAACCCGCCTTCCGGATTCCCGTAGAGAGTTGATTGTGCAATCGGCGTAATTGTGTATACTGCGGCCACATCGGTAAGAGAACAACCCGGCCAGATTCACGGTATTGCAGTCAGTCCGGAGGCATGTCTTCATGAAAAGCGCTTCAGCCCTGGAAATCCAGGCTCCGCCGTATCCCGCTACAGGCTATTCCTGGTACGTCGTTACGGTCTTGTATCTGGCGTACACGTTTTCATTCGTGGACCGGTCCATCACTGCATATCTCGTAGGACCAATCCGCCAGGATTTTGCGATAAACGACTTTCAGTTCAGCCTGATGCAGGGGCTGGCTTTCGCGGCCTTCTTCACCATCATGGGAATTCCGGTCGGGCGGCTCGCCGACAGCTGGAACCGGCGTCTGCTTGTCATGATCGGTGTCGCGTTGTGGAGCACCATGACGATTCTTTGCGGGACGGCCGACACTTATCTGGAACTGTTCATCTGGCGCATGGGAGTCGGGGTAGGGGAAGCATGTCTTGCCCCCTGCGCATACTCAATGATTTCCGACTATTTCCCGCGGGAAAGACGAAGTCTGCCGCTCAACATGTACTCGGCCGGCGTGATGCTGGGTGCGGGGCTCGCCAACGTGTTCGGCGGGCTCGTGGCCCGCTATGCGCTTTCCGGCGGGCCGCAGCAAGTCATCCTTTTCGGCGAATTGAAGCCATGGCAGCTTTCGTTCGTGTGGGTGGGGCTGCCCGGAATTTTCATGGTCGTACTCATTGCAACGATACGAGAGCCGTACCGAAGGGAGAAGCGCGGCAAGGCCAATGCGGCAGCTACCATAAAGCACCTGCGGCGGAACTGGGCGACCTACCTGTCCCTGATCGGAGGGACTACGTTCGGCGCATTGACGAATGCAGCCATACTGGGGTGGGTGCCGGCATGGTTCGAGCGGCGTTTCGGATGGAATCAGGCCCAGATAGGTCCTTTCCTCGGAGTCATTATTTTCGTTTTCGGCACCGCCGGACTCAGCCTGGCCGGAATGCTGGCCACCCGATACATCCGGGCAGGCGGGAAAGCTGTCTACATAAAGCTGATGATTGCCGCCGAGTGCCTCGTCATCATTCCTCTGGTCCTCGCGCATGCGGTCGACGAGCCTTACTGGGTATTGGGCTGTGTAGGGTTTACGGTATTCCTGACCGGCTTCCCGTCCGGCCTTGGACCGGCAGCACTCCAGTGGATTACGCCCAATGAGATGCGTGGACAGGTGACGGCGGCATATCTGTTTGTTCTGAGCCTGATTTCCATGTCGGCGGGTCCTGCGGCGGTAGGATATCTGACAAGCTATTTCTTTGCAGACGACATGGCGGTGCGGTCCTCAGCAGTCCTGGTGGGGGTGCTGGCCGCTGTCCTCGGCACGATTTCTCTGCTCGTCGGCCTTCGCTCCTACGAAAAGACCGCAAACGAGTTCCTGAGCGGACCGCGCTGATCTCTCTGTCTGCTGCGACCGAAGCAGGGGGTAGCATCCCGCGTGCTACAATTCTGGAAGACGGAGGATCCCCATGACGCCGGACGAATTCAGGAATGAACCCACAGTCGATTTCAATCTGCCACAGAACCGTAGAAAACAGGAGGAGGCGCTGGCCCTTGTGCAGTCGCGTCTTGGACGTGAGTACAACCTGATCATCGGGGGGGGACGCCTCAAATCCGAGAAGAAATTCGAATCTCTTAACCCGGGAAAGAAATCTGAGGTAATCGGCATTTTCCCGAGCGCGACCGCGGAGCAGGCGATAAGAGCGCTTGACGCGGCCACGAGCGCCTTTGAGGACTGGAAACGAGTCCCAGCGCGCGAAAGAGCAGATGTCCTCTTCAGAGCCGCCGCACTCCTGAGGGCGAGGCGGTTTGAGAGTAACGCATGGATGATCCTGGAGACAGGCAAGACCTGGAGTGAGGCCGATGCGGATACTGCAGAGGCTATCGATTTCTGTGAATTCTACGGCCGTGAGGCGCTCCGCTATGCGGATCCGCAGCCTCTTACGAGAATCCAGGGAGAAGACAACGAACTCCGTTACATACCGCTCGGTGCCGGCGTGGTGATACCGCCATGGAATTTTCCCTGCGCGATTCTGGCCGGTATGACTACGGCCGCTGTCGTGACCGGCAACACAGTCGTTCTGAAGCCGTCATCTGATTCCCCCGCAATCGGTGCTTTTTTCATGAGTATTCTCGAGGAGGCCGGTTTGCCTTCGGGAGTGGTGAATTTCGTGACCGGCAGCGGGAGCGTGGTTGGAAATACGCTCGTTGAGCATCCCCGAACCAGGTTCATTGCCTTCACCGGTTCAAAGGAAGTTGGACTTCAGATAGTGGAAAAGGCCGGGAGACACGCGCCGGGGCAGATCTGGATCAAGCGTGTGATTGCGGAGATGGGAGGGAAGGACTTCATAATCGTGGATCAGGATGCCGATCTTGAATCTGCACTTACGGGAGTACTGGCGAGTGCATTCGGATTTCAGGGACAGAAGTGTTCTGCCTGCTCCCGGGTGATCGTCCACGACAATGTCTATGAGTCATTCGTTCGGAGTCTTGCCGAACGGGCCAGGGGAATCAGAGTCGGTCCTGCGACCGATCCTTCAAACTTCATGGGGCCGGTCATAAACGAAAGCGCAATGAAGAGCATCCTGCAGTACATCGAAACAGGCCGGAATGAAGGTAAACTCGTGGCCGGCGGCGGTCCCGCGGAAGGGGAGGGTTTCTACATACAGCCGACGATAATCGCCGACGTCGATCCCTCCGCCCGGATTGCACGGGAGGAGATCTTCGGGCCCGTGCTGGCCGTCATACGCGCGAAAGATGCTGATGATGCTATCAGGATTGCCAACGACAGCGAATATGGCTTGACCGGATCCATCTACAGCAACAACAGAGAGCATATCGCGAAAGCAAAAGACGAGTGCCACGTGGGGAATCTGTACGTTAATCGCAAGTGCACTGGTGCGCTCGTGGGGGTTCACCCATTCGGCGGATTCAATATGAGCGGAACGGACTCCAAGGCCGGCGGCCGCGACTATCTTTCCCTTTTCACGCAGGCCAAGGTGATTTCGGAAAAGAAGCAGTTCTAGCGTTATTCAAGTTACTATTTCCTGATTCGCATCTGCATGAAGACGAGGCCGGTGAGGAGCTTCGGAAAGAAGTCCGTTGACTTCTGCGGCATGCGCTCTCCGAGCGATGCAACGAGCTGCATCTGTTCCGCTGTCGTTGGATTCAGGAAAAACGCCGCCTGACATTTGCTCTCGTCTACAAGCCTGATTGCAGTTTCCCGCTCCCGTACATAGTCGATGTGGGACTGCGCAGCAAGCTTGTCCGCATCAATTCCCAGAAAACGTTCGAGCAGCAGCGTGTGAAGAATGCTCACGTCCAGTTTACGGTAAGGTTCAGTGTGACTGAGTATCAGTGGATCGCTGGTCGCCTCTTCCCGCAGCCGCAGGAAGAAGTACCCCTGCAGGTTTGCGGCATAGAAGCCGAATACGTGACTCTGTCG
>Ga0209723_1005261_pt1 | contig 13467 bp, 11 predicted proteins | sample BiotimSIPDNA_2_FD_185750 | JGI IMG/M metagenome (GOLD analysis project Ga0209723, IMG submission 185750) | Anaerobic biogas reactor microbial communites from Washington, USA - Biogas_R2 time_0 SIP DNA (SPAdes) (version 2) | ecosystem: Engineered > Bioreactor > Anaerobic > Unclassified | place... | reverse complement strand
ATTCTGGTCTTCCGAAAAGGCTGATAATCACATCAAGGTCGTGAATGTGCAAATCAAAAGGCAGCAAACCACTGCGTCCTTTGTCAAACAACCAGCCATTTTTTACCCAGCGGGGGCAGGCGGAAAGCCTAACAAAGTAAGCATCCAATACTTTTCCATAGGTCTGACTTTTAACCAATTCACGCAGCACTTCAACTTCTTTAGTAAATTGCAGCACTTGCCCGACAAAAAGCAGTTTCCCTTTGGCGTCTGCCAGTGCGTACATCTCCTCTGCGTCCTTCTTGTGAAGGGCGATTGGTTTTTCAGTTATGGCATGAAGACCGTTTTCCAGGCCTTCCATCACGTGTGATTTATGTAAAAAAGTAGGCGTGCAAACATCCACAACATCTACTTTTTCAAGCTTTACCATTTCGCTGATCGAAGGGTATAAAGGCAGATTCCAATCTTTGGAGCGTTCAGCGCTTTCAGGAGTGATATCAACCAAAGCTGCCACTTCACAGCCGTCAATATGCTGATAATTATGATAATGCACAGAACCCATACCGCCTGTGCCAACAATTGCTACGCGGATCATTCGACCACCTCCATGCTTAAAATCGATTTTGTCATTTTCTTGGATCAGATTTGCAATCCGAGACCTTTCAAATATCTGTATGAATCTTTTACAGCTTCGTTGATCTCGTCCAAATCTTTAGGCCCGCTGCTGGTGAATTCAATTTCAATACTGATCGGGCTGTAGTTCTCAGCCTGATCCAGAAGGTCAAATATTTTCGGGAATTCAATGTAGCCTTTTCCAATTGCAGGGAAGTGCCACTCTTTCTGTCCACCAATTTTATCTTTGAGGTGCAAATGCTTTACCCGATCGACACAACCTGGCAGATCATCGAGTGGGTTTATGCCCGCAAAGTAGATCACATTGGCGGTGTCATAATTAATACCAACACGCTCCGACCTAACCAGATCCACAATGCTTTTGATGACTGAGCCGGTTGAATGCTCTCCATGGTTCTCCAGCACAAGCTGCAGGTCATATTCTTCCAGGTGGGGGATCAGGTCTGCGATGTGTCTTGCCACTTCTTCGTTTGAGACCACCGCCTTATCTTTCAAATGCGCTTCACCGATAGAAGAAACGATGTAGTCGCAGTTGAAAAAGTTGGCCAATCGCATGTTGGCAATGAAATCCGCTATACGTTCTGTATCCATCAAATTAGTATGACCACTTAGAGAGAATGGGAACAGATTAGCTGCCTCCAGTTTTTCTTTTATCTCCCAAAGGTAATTAAGAGACATGGTCGGAAATACATGCTCTGTCCAGCCTTTGGTAGCTGTCAACTCTATATAATGAAAACCAGCACCAGAAACGCCTTCGATTGCCTCTTCGAGAGAATATCCGTGATAGCAGTTTGAATTAACGGCAACAATTCTGTTCATCTCAAAACCTCCTAAATTACAAACTGTGATAGGTATTTTGCTGAAAGCTCCAGGCTTTTAAGGATTTTCTCGCGGCTGCCCTCAAAAGCTCGGTCTTCAACTTCCACGCAGGTGAAGCCGTCGTAACCGATGTCACGCAAAGCAGAAACAAAGGCTCCCCAATCTACATCACCTAAACCTGGTAATTTTGGACTCATGTAATCCAACGGGTAAGCCATGACCCCAACTCGGTTGAGTTTTTCTTTATAGAGCTTGATATCTTTGAAGTGAATGTGGAAGATTCTATCCTTAAACTCGTAGAGTGGCTGCGTATAGTCCATCATTTGCCAAACAAAATGGCTGGGGTCAAAATTTAAGCCAAAATTCGGACTGGGGATGATGTTGAAAAGCTCACGCCAGATATGAGGAGTTGAGGCAAGGTTTTGACCGCCTGGCCACTGGTCTTTGCCGAATAACATGGGGCAGTTTTCAATAGCAACGCGCACACCATGCTCTTCAGCAAAAGCGATGATTGGTGGCCATACATTTTTGAACAATTCTAAATTCTCTTCAACAGTTTTCCATTGGTCTTTACCGATAAAAGTTGTCACCAGGTTGATACCAAGCTTCTCACTTGCAAGAATTACCTTTTTGAGGTGCTCAATCGTTGTATGCTGCTTTTCCGTGTCAGGATCCAGTGGGTTGGGGTAAAAAGCGAGAGAAGAAATCTCGACCCCTTTCTGTTCGCAATAATCCAAAATGTGTTTTGCCTGATCATCATCTAAATTTTCAACATCAATATGACTAACCCCTGCATAACGCCTTTCCGCATTTCCTTGCGGCCAGCAAGCAACTTCAACACAGCTATATCCATACTCTGCCGCGGTATCAATAACTTCTTCAAAACTCCAACCATCCAAAATTGCACTAACAAAGCCCAGTTTCATCTTGTACTCCTTTAACTATGATTTATCTCAACACTCTGACCACTATTTGAAGATTCAATGCTGGCAAAGACCACTCGCATCGATTTCAAAACTTCCACGCCAGAAATTTCTGGTTCTTTATCACTCTCCAGAGATTCGACAAAAAGATCGATCACACCAGATTTGGTTTGGCTGTCATTGGTTTGTATCTTATCGATGCTATAGAGGATTTCTTCGTCATCCTTTGTAGTCACTTTTATGGAATAGTCCGGATCATCGTAGATTCTCATGATGCCCTTGCTGCCATAAATGACCGTGCTGTTATCTTCAGCGCCATAATGCGTCCAGGATACCGCCATGGTACCTACCGCACCACCTTCTAGCTCGTAAATACAGAAAGCGTTGTCATCCACCCCAATCAGGTTGCCGTCAGCGCCACGTTTATCCAATGTGTAGAGTCTTGCTGTGGTTTCCACAATTTCTTGTCCGGTCAGAAAGTGGATCAGATCAGTTTTGTGAATACCCAAATCTGCCATGGCACCCATCACAGCTTTTTGTTTATCAAAGAACCAGGTATTTTTACCTGGGTCAATGCTCCAGGTCTCTGGCCCACCGTGCCCAAAAGTTGTCCTGAAGCTGACGATATCTCCGATCAGCCCACTTGCAATGAGTTCTTTCGCTTTGACATGGGTTTTTGTCAGCCTTTGGTTTTGGCCAATCATCAGATATTTACCTTGTTGTTTGGCAGTTTCAACCATGGCTTCACAATCTGCCAAGGTTGTTGCCATCGGTTTCTCACATAGTACATGTTTCCCCGCAAGTAAGGCCGCAATAGTGATTGCCGCATGCGAATCATTTGACGTACAAACACTGACCGCATCGATCTCATTATTTTCCAGTAACTCCTGGTAGCTTTTATAGGCAATTCCACCATGTAACTTAGCCAATGCTTCAGCTCTGGCTTGGTTAAGATCGAAAAAACCGAGTAAATTCGCATTTGGATTATCTGTGTACTCAGGGATGTGCCGCTTTTGGGCAATCTTTCCACATCCAATTATTCCGATATTTTGCATTCTATCCTCCTGAATCTATTTCTTTGTTACGAAGTGGCTTCTTTCTTTTGCAGTAATACTGCGCCGATAACGATCACACCCTTGAAAGCTTCCCGTAAGAAGGGAGGTACACCCACCAGGTTCAATAGGTTGTTCATCACTGCGATGATCAGCGTACCCAAAACTGTTCCAATAATCGTTCCCTTACCACCAGACATCCTGGTTCCGCCCACAATGACTGCCGAGATCGCATCCATTTCATAGCCGCTGCCGGCATTAGCGTAGTCCATCGATCCGATGCGCGAAACCTGCAAGATAGCAGAAAAGCCTACTAAAACACCCATCAGGGCATAAATACGTCTTTTGACGCTGTTGACATTGACACCTGAAAGCCGGGTAGCGCGTTCATTGCTGCCAACGGCAATGGTTTGCCTTCCAAATTTGGTGCGGGTCGATACGATATGCAAGATGATAGCCAGAATGAGCCAATAAAATATTGGCATCAGCAGCTGATCAAAAGTGCGCAAACTGGCAATGCTCAAAAATCCTTTGGGAATCAAAGGGTTATAGCCTGTCATAAATTGTTGGGTAACGCTGCGGAAGATTTTCATCGTACCGAGCGTGGCGATGAAAGGCGGTAGTTTACCCTTGGTTATCAACAGTCCTGTGATTTCTCCCAGCAAAAATCCCATCAAAATTCCGACAACGATCGCAATGACGTATGCCGGCGCACCTGTAATCCCCATATTCAAGAGGATGCCCTTTGGTCCGATGTCAATCATCATCATCACCATAGCGCCAATAGCCACCAATGTAGATCCGACTGAGAGGTCGATCCCACCAGAAATGATCACCAGGGTCATACCCAGGGCAATTATGCCAACGCCAGAGTTATTCCGTAAAATATTGATCCAGTTTTGCAACCATGTACCAAACCAAGCCCCGATACTGCCAAAATTAAAGCCAAGAGCAATGGTTTGCAAGATCACCATGACGATGAGGGCCACACCTGTGCTGAATAATGGGCGTGTTTGCCAATTTGTATTGAAATCTGTGAGAGCCTTGTCAGTCTTTTCGGTTAGTCGTGTATTCATAATTTATTTACCTGTCTAATTTAGGGATAAACCTGTTGCAAGACGCATAATGTCATGTTCATTCATGGTTTCACCAGCAACTTCTCCGCGAATACTGCCATGATACATCACCAAAGCCCGATCGCAGACACGTATCACTTCCTGGGCTTCGCTGGAAAGTACGATGATGGCCACGCCTTCATCAGCTAAATTAAGGATGATGTCATAAATATCTTCTTTTGCGCCAACATCCACCCCTTGGGTAGGGTTATCCAGTATGAGCACCTTTGGATCGGTACTCAGCCACTTGGCCAGCACAACTTTTTGCTGATTGCCACCTGAAAGGCTGGTAATCAGGTCAGTTTTCTTGGCCAGTTTGATCTGCAAGCGGTTAACTTGTTTATTGAAAACCTGATCTTGCGTTTGCCTGTCGATGAATCCAAATTTTGAAATAAGTGGCCAAGTGACAATCGCGCTGTTTTCTAAAATATTCATATCTTTAATAATGCCATTTTCTTTGCGATTGCGGGGTAGGTAACCAACACCAAAATCAACTGCGTGCCGCGTGCTGCGCAGTTTGATCGGCTTACCTTCCAGATAAACCTGTCCGCTATAGTCCGTGCCTGCTCCAAATATCGCTTGGAATAACTCGCTGCGTCCATCTCCCAAAAGACCAGTGATCCCAAGCACCTCACCAGCCCGTACCGTAAAACTTATATCCATAAAATCATGATGGTTCGATAAAGTTTCTGCCCGCAATACTTCCCGGGTTGTGTCTTTCGTTCGCTGCAAGGCCATGGTGCGGATCTCGTGCCCCACCATCATGCGTGCCAGATCAGCCGTATCAACATTTCTCACCAAGCCCTCAGCCACTTTAACACCGTCTCTGAGGATGGCATAGCTGCTGCAAACTTCAATTACCTCACTTAATTTATGCGAAATAAACACGATTCCGACACCATGTGAGCTCAAGACCCGCATCATGGCAAACACTCGTTCGATCTCGGTGGTGGTCAATGAAGTTGTGGGTTCATCCATGATAATTGTGGAGGCGTTCATCATCATAGCGCGTGAGATTTCCACAATTTGCTTGTAGGAGGCATCCAAGTCTCTTACCATTGTTTTGGGGTTGAGTTCGATGCCCAGGCGGTTGAATACTTCCTGTGTCTCTTTACACATGCGCTCTGTATCCAGGAAGCCATTTTTCTTGACCAGTTCTCGACCAATGAACATATTCTCGTAGATGGTCATGTCATTGATCAAATTTAGTTCCTGGTGAATAAAAGCGATGCCGGCGTTCAGAGATTCAGCAGGGGTCCGAAATTCTACCTGGCTCCCATCGACGAAAATCTCACCACGCTCACAGGTAACCACACCGCCCAAAATATTCATTAAGGTTGATTTTCCAGCACCATTTTCTCCCAGTAGAGCGCAAATTTCGCCTGGTTCGATAAAAAAATTTACATCCTTGAGCACATCGTTGGCACCAAAGGATTTGTAGATGCCTTTCATCTCTACTTTCATAACAGCACTTCTTTCAAGTTAAGGAAGAGGCTATAGCCTCGCTTTTTGCGGCGATGCTATAGCCTCTTTGATTGCCTTAGGTAAAGCTAATTACGTTGGTAGTGTTCAAAAAGCCTCAGGTTTAGTAAGGTGAATTAGGATCGAGATAGTCTTTGTAATTGTCGCGGTCTACAATGTTTGTAGGCAGAATTACGACTTCATCAACCTGCTCGCCCTTTAAGATTTTCAAAGCCATATCAACGGCATCTTTCACCATGGCAGGACTGTAGGTCGCTGATTGGATCCAGATTTCAGTGTTCTCAGGCATCATATTGAAATATTCCTGCATGCCGCCGCCGCCAGTAATGACTTTGATGTCAGTGCGGTTGGCTTCCTTGATCGCTTGCAGTGCGCCAATGGAGGTTTCATCATCCATTGAGTAGACCGCATCGATTTGGGGATTGCTTGTCAGGATGTCAGCCATGTCTTTAAGGCCATCTTCACGTGTGAATTTTGTGGCGTAGGAGATGACTTCCATGTCCGGAGCGATCTCTGCCAGCGTATCAACAAAACCCTTCTTGCGCAGTTCGGAAACTGAGCCTGAGGTGGGGACTTCCAGCATTACGATTGTGCCTTCGGTGCCAATTTTGTCTACGATGTACTTGGCGCCTTGAACGCCCATGTCTTCGTTGTCACCGGAAAGACGATAAACGCCTTCAGCATTGATCACGATGTCAAAGTTGACTACTTCCACACCTTTTTCAATGGCTGCCTGGATCGGTACTTCCATACCTTCCCATTGCGGGAATGCCACGATGGCCTGGGCGCCCCAAGTGAGCAGGTCGTCCAATTGAGTGGTCATTTCTTCGGCATTGCTGCTGGTATAGAGTTTGTAGTCGATCTCATCTGCCAATTCTTTGGCACGCAGTTCAGCGTTGTATGCAACAGCAGCGACCCAACCATGGGTCACAGCCGGAGCAAGGATGCCGACTTTGTATTTTTCGGTACCGGTCTCTTGTGTACAACCGGCTAACAGGGATGTGGCCATAATTGCTACGACCAACAAAACAAAAAAGCCTTTCTTCATTTTTTCTCCTTCATGATAGTTTTTTTTTATATTTACCACCTGTTCCATTTGGTCCTGGTGGGGCAATCCAATATTTATTACTAGATCTGTAGATTCTATTTCAAGCTATCTGCGCTCTAGAATCACCTCCTTTGCTATTGCATTTTCATGGTCAAGTAATTTACAAAGCAAATTCTGAAGCTAGGTTAAATAATAACATGAATGACCGCTGGTGTTAACAAGATTATACAATTTTGTTGTTTGCTTAACCCCACCAAAAACAGCGAAAGTACAGCTTTTATTGATAGACAAATTCTTATACGAAGCCTATACAAAAAGCGTCATATTTAAATTAACGGTGCAGTCGGATTCAGTCATCAAGTGTGGATAGATTTCTACACAGGCTATTCTATTACTTATTTTTCTAAACCGAAGTTTAGCAGGGGAGTAAAACGCTATGGTTTTCCATCCAATTTCTGCAAATTAAGTCAAATTTGATCACCATGGAATAAAACAATGCATTAGCACTGCTGATCAGTGATTTCAAAATTCACGAGCTTGGGGGGTACGATGTCAGGCTTTCTTCACGAAAGTGTTATCGTCATTGTCAGGAGGGATTAACACATTGTAAATTTCGATATGAGATTTGAAAGCCTTAGAGATTTTGCAAAAATCTCGTTTTTTGAGTGGGGGAGCTTGTTCAGCCTTCCATTCTGCACATAATTAAGCTTGCGATAATTATACTTATCATAACCATAAACATTTTTTTACTTATCACCTCACTCCCCTGTCTGGGTGCGTTTATCAAAGCTAAAATTGGTCTTTCTAGATCTTGCTGATTGATTTGGTGACTATCTTTTACTAAGCGCTTCGTAAGCGTTAATCCATGGTTCCCCAAGCCGATTCTTCGCTGAAACTTCCACCTTATTCAAATTCTGTGCGACCTGGACCAGCTCTGGAACAATTTTCCCCCAATTCTGTTCCAAGACCGCCTGGCTAAGCGCATATCTGCGGCTTTCTGCCCAAGCCCATTCCATCCTGAAACGATCCGCCTTGAGCCAATAATCGCGTTTTTCCCAGGCAGAAGCACTGGAATCAACTGATTCTTCGATTTTCTCCAAAGCCAGGACAACGTAGGCTGCCATATCTAGGCTTTCCCTGTCTGGCTGCCCCTTCTGCATCAGTTTTCTGATCGCCAGCACAATCGACTTGGTCAGCCGGTTTCTATAGGTTGTTCCACTTTCATTCGCTTTTACTGTCATATTTTTCGCTCTTATTCAATATCGCACGCTATTATACCAACTTCCCCACCCCTCGCTTTTCCGGAATTAATCCCTCTTTTCCTTGACATTAGAACAAGTGTTCTATATAATTGGAACATGATGGAAGATAATTTTGACACCTCTCTGACCTTCTTTAAGGCTCCCCTGCCGCCCAAACGCTTTTTGGCGATTGGTACGCACGCCTTATCAGAACAAATGCTGCAATTGATCGCCACCCTGGCGCTCAGGCAGCCGTTAACCGTTCTAGACTGCGGCAACCGGTCCAATATGTACGCTGTAGCCAAGTTGATCCGCCCTTATACGGATGACCCGGTACGGGTGATGAACAACATCCGGCTTTCACGGGCTTTCACCTGCTACCAGGTGCTGGCGATGATCCAGGCAACGGCCAAGAATCCTCCCGGCGGTCCACTGGTGCTGTTAGACCTCCTGGCCACCTTTATTGATGGCGATGTGGCAATCAAAGACGCCCGGCGTCTGCTGGGACAGAGCCTGGATTTGCTGGAAGAGCTGAGCCGTTTCGCGCCGGTTGTGATCAGCACGCGCCCAATCCCCGCCATAGCTGCAGACCGGGCTGTTCTACTGGAAATGCTTGAACGCAGCGTGGATATTTGCTGGGAAGAGCCTTTACCCCTCCCCACCAGCCAGGAGCTGCAGCTGGCACTATTTTGAGCATAAACTATGGGACGCACGATTGCTTCGATCACTCAAACCTGGCAGGAAGAAGAAGCCGCACTCAAGCGCTTCAAGCGCGCTCTGCGTAAGGAAGATCAAATCCTGCTGGACGAACTGCTGGTCATGTCGCGCCTGCATCTGGCCGAAGCCTCTTACGCTTCCAATCTTTACCCGCTCGATATGTACCTGATCGCCATCCTGCTGGAAGTCTACAAACAACTCAAAGATGCCCAGCGCAGGCTTCACAATGAGGAGCAGGAAAAAGATCAGGAGCGCGTTGAAGAGGAAAGTGTTTTTCTCAAGCTGATCACCAGCCATCTGGAATCCAAACAAAAAGAAAGCCAAGAAAATGAACCTGCTCCGGCAGATGAAGAGGAAGCCCCTCTGCTAGAAACCGGGCCAACCTGCGCTTACACTGAGTTTGAAGAGGCTCCATGAGTCAATTTCGCGCTTTTCGAGGTTGGTTATTGGATCTCTACCTGAATCAGCAAGAGGGTTTGAGCCTTTGGTTTATCTCAGCTGAGGACGACAGCCGGGTTTGTTTCAGACAGCAGTTTCCGGTCAGTTTTTATGCCTCAGGACCCACTGAGACCCTGCGTTCCCTGTGGAAAACCATTTCCGGCCGGCCGGAGGTACTTTCATTGAGCCGAAAACGCAAACAGGACGTTTTTGTTGCCGATCCTGTGGATGTGATGGAAATCAGGATGGATTCACCCTCCAACCAGGTCAAACTATTCCATGAAATTGAGGAGCTTTTCCCTGAGCTGACCTTTTATGATGCCGATTTGGCCATCAGCACGCGCTATATTGCCCGCTATGGCGCCTTCCCCCTGGCTCTGTGCCAGCTTGAAGTCGACCAAAACGATACCATCCAATACATCCAAGTCCTGAATGACCGTTGGGAACTGTTCCCTGAACTGCCGCCCCTGCGGATCATGGAATTATTCCCTGATCGTGACCCTTTCCGGGGCACTGTAATCTCACTGCACCTTCGCTGTGATCGTTTTGAACAAAAGCTGAACATAGACCCTGCCGGCAAGTACCTGCAGCTGTTAGACCAAACTCTGAAAGACTACGACCCTGACATCCTGATCACTGACTGGGGCGACAGCTGGCTGATCCCCTTTCTGGATAAACAATCAGAACAGAAAAACATTGCTCTGCAGCTGAATCGCGATCTGAACCGCAGTGTGCGCTGGCAAAAAGAAAGCACCTACTTCTCCTATGGTCACATCATCTACCGCCCTGAAGAAGCGCATCTGTTTGGGCGCTGTCATATCGACCGGAAAGCCGCGATGATGTGGTCTGATTACAGCCTGGACGGCACGCTGGAAATGGCGCGGGTCACAACTTTGCCTATCGAAAAAGCCGCGCGGGTCTCCCCTGGTCAGGGCATTTCAGCCATGCAGGTGATCACAGCATTGGAAAAAGATGTTTTAGTCCCCTATCAAAAACGGCAGGTTGAAGAATTTAAATCCGGTCTGGAATTGATTCAATCAGATCGGGGCGGCATGGTCTACCAGCCCATCACGGGACTGCATACAGACGTGGCTCAGATCGACTTTATCTCTATGTATCCAGCAATCATCATTTTGGGCAACATCTCACCCGAAGTACCGCTGCCGGATGGATTGAAGCCGGCACATGAGGATTTGGGCGTGGTGCCGCTGACACTCAAACCGCTCTATGACAAGCGCGTGTCTATCAAACAGAAAATAAGGACTTATCCTGAAAACCACCCGATGGCCAAAAAGCTTAAAGAGCGAGCCTCAGCGCTTAAGTGGCTCCTGGTAGTCTGTTTTGGCTTTCTGGGCTACAAAAACGCCCGCTATGGTCGTATTGAAGCACACGAAGCAGTCACCAGAGGCGGACGTGAGGTCTTGCTGCGCGCCAAAGATGTGGCTGAGGAAGAGGGTTTTGAAGTGTTGCATATGTATGTGGACGCGCTTTGGGTCAAGAAAAAGGGCTTCAATAAGCCGGAACACTTCACTGAACTGATCAAAAAGATCAATCATCGCACTGGCTTGACCATTAATCTGGATGGCGTTTATCGTTGGGTGGCTTTTTTGCCTTCCAAAGTTGACCCTCGTATTCCGGTTGCCAACCGCTATTTCGGTGTTTTTCAAACCGGCGAGGTCAAAGTGCGCGGGCTGGAAGCCCGCCGGCGTGACACACCCATCTGGATTGCTGCTGTGCAAAAAGAAATGATCGCCCGCTTAGGCCAGGCGCGCACAAAATCCGAACTGGAAAGCTGCATCCAGGACGCTTTTGACTACTACCAGGAAGCGCTGCAAACCCTTAAAGCAGGCTTGGTTCAGCCAGAGCAATTGGTGATCAACGGTAAGGTCAGTTATGCCCTGGAAGCCTACAAAGCCTCTACCGCGGCTGTCCGGGCTGCCAGACAAATGCAAAAAGCGGGTATGACTGTTAAGCCTGGTATGCGTGTTCGCTTTGTCTACACTATCGGCGAGCCTGATGTAGTAGCCTGGGATCTTGGTGTCAGAGTTGAGCCGAATTCTCTTGACCTGAATAAATACGTTGAGCTACTCATCCGGGCTGCCACGGCAGTGCTCATCCCTTTTGGTGTTTCAAAGGATATTCTGCGTGAATGGAGCGAGTCAGGTGGGCTGCAATTAAAGCTATTGCCTTCTGGCTATCACAGCCTGACAAAGACCCCTTTATAGCTTGTGAACATTTGAAACTGATCAGCTTCAAACTTTTCCTCGAGTAATTAGCCAATCCATTTGACGCTTAACTTACGCTGCCTTATAATAACTTGTTTGAGGGGAAGTGCTGGAATTGGCAGACAGGCATGACTTAGGATCATGTGCGGTGACGCGTGAGGGTTCGAGCCCCTCTTTCCCCACTTCACAATAAAAAAACGAGGTATACATTGAAAACAAAGAAAACTTATACAGATGATCATCAAGTACGCGTAACAGCTGAATTCGACCAGGAAGTACTGGAACAATTCAAGCGCAGAGGCGCGAGAAAAATTGCTCAGCGGACCCGCATCCCCGGCTTTCGCCCTGGCAAAGCTCCCTACCACATGGTGGTAACTCACGTGGGAGAAGCAGCCATCATGGAAGAAGCCATCGACATGATGCTGAATGACGTTTATCCCAAAGTATTGGAACAAGAGAACATCGAACCTTACGGACCTGGAAATTTGGAAAATATTCCCAGTCAGGAACCCCCCATTTTCGAATTCGTGATCCCATTAGCCCCAGAAGCAGAACTTGCTGAGGTTGAATCAGTTCGCAAAGCCTACGAACCTGCTGCGGTCAGCGATGAAGAAGTTGAAGAATTCGTCACCCAAATGAGACAGAATTACGCCAACATTGTTCCGGTTGAAGGTGCCGCAAAGGTTGGTCAGCTGGTTTACATGACCGTTGAGGCTCAAGATGAAAACGCGCCTGAAGGTTCAGATCCAATTTTGGTAAAATCGTCTCCGCAACAGACTCTTATACCAACCAAGAAGGAAGAAAAAGACTCTGAATGGCCTTTCAAAGGCTTTGCCAGAGAGCTGATCGGGAAAAAGGCTGAGGATACGTTTTCTGTTACCCATACCTTCCCGGAAGATGACAAACAAGGCAGTTTTGCCGGCAAAACAATCAAGTTTGACGTCAATGTGCAATCTGTGAAAGAACTGGAGTTACCCGCAATTGATGAAGAATTCCTGACCAATATGGGTAATTTCAGCAGCGAGGACGAATTCCGAAAAGCCGTCCGCGATAAACAGGAATCTGACCGGATCGCAGAGTATGACAACAATTATTACCTTGAATTAGTCGACGAACTGCGCAAAAACGCCAGCCTCAAATACCCACCTCAGATGCTGCAAGACGAAGAAGACGAGGTTCTTCACCGCATCGAGCATGATCTGGAACACCGCGGCTTGGATTTGGATGTCTACCTAAAATTACGCAAGATGGACAAAGATCAGTTCATTGAAGAAGAAGTTAAACAAACGGCCAAAGATCGGCTTGAACGCTCATTGGTCATGGATGCCATCACAAAAAAGTATGACATCAAAATCAGCAAAGAAGACTTACAAACAGAAATCACGGGCGTTATCAATTCTCTCTTGATGAGCGGTGAATACGAAGAAGCTGAAAAACAATTAGGCAAGAAAAAATTTACCGAAGCGATTTCAAATGAAGCCGCCAACAGCGCGCTCGAAAAAGCGATCAGAAAACAGCTCAAAGCTATCGCGGCACCTGAACCCGTCGTAGTAGAACCTGCTGAAGAAGAGGCTCCTAAAGAAAAGAAACCTGCAAAGAAAAAAGTTAGCAAAAAGAAGGCTGCGGAAACTGAAACCCCTGCGGAAGAAACAGAAACTGCCGAGTCACCTAACGAGGATCAGGAAGAAAACTAACACTTTTTTAACACTAAGCGAGTAGACTGGACCTAAAAGGATAATAAAATGAATAAAAGTGAATTTCAATCCGTAGTCCCAATGGTTGTTGAACGCACAGC
>Ga0209723_1005259_pt1 | contig 13474 bp, 13 predicted proteins | sample BiotimSIPDNA_2_FD_185750 | JGI IMG/M metagenome (GOLD analysis project Ga0209723, IMG submission 185750) | Anaerobic biogas reactor microbial communites from Washington, USA - Biogas_R2 time_0 SIP DNA (SPAdes) (version 2) | ecosystem: Engineered > Bioreactor > Anaerobic > Unclassified | place... | reverse complement strand
TTCCAAGATTAAAAAAAAACAGATTGGCAAGGGCGTCTTCTCCCCATATGTTCTTGATAATTATTATTGGAAGATAAGCAGAATTGTTTACTGCACATATATATATGAATGTAAGGCGTTTATCAGGATTTTTTGAAAAAAGACCGAATTTCAGTAAAATACCTGCTATTGTACCATATAATACAAGTCCGAAACCTAAAATAGGCAGAGGCCAGAGTTCGTTGAGTTTTTCCGGCTTAAAGCCTGAAATAATTGATGAGAATATGAATGCAGGGAAGAGCAGGTCCAGCACCATATGTGACCATCTATCGATCTCTTTTTCATTAATGTATCCTTTTAACCGTGCAAAAATGCCTATTGTAAATAACCCGAAAATCTCGACGACAGCCAATATTATTGGTAAAACCATAATCAGTTCGAATTGAATGTTTGCTATAAATTAATTTGTGCACTGGGTAATTAAAAGAGTTCCAGTTTGAAATATTTACGTGGATTAACCTTGATATCTTCAATAAGATCATCAAGTGTGTTGGTTGCAGATCTGATATTATTAAAAATTGTTTTTAAATCATTGGTAATTGTAGTGTCATTCATTAATGTACTTGCAATACTTCCATTTTCTAATCCCTGATCCAATACAGTAGCTACAGTACTGAATTTATCAACCATTTCAGATACAGTGAGGTATAAAGTTGTATCTTTGAGAAATTTCTTAAAACTACCATCAGATGTAGTTATCTGGTTAATCAAATAGTTCAATTTATCGGAAGCCGAAACAAGATTATTATAAAGTTCCGGTTCATTGATTAATTTACTGATTGAACCTTCATTTTTGTTTATCTGTACAATGAGATAAGAAAGTTTGTTAATTGCAGTATCAAGACTTAACATTGTAGTAAAGGCATTGGAAGTTAATTCCTCAAAACTGATTGAACTTTTACCTCTAAGAGTATCTCCTGAATTTACAGAAATACTGGAATGCAATCCGGGAAATATCTTAACAAACTTGTCACCCAGAATTCCCATTGTCATTATTTGCATGGTTGCATCTTTTTTGATAATATCTTGCAGCTTTTTGTTAATCGAAACAGAAATTAGAGCGCCACGATCGTTAATTTCAATGTTTTGTACTTTTCCAATTTCTACACCGTAAAGCCAAACCGGAGCTCCGTTCCTGAGTCCCTGTACATCCGGAAGAAATGCAAAAAGCCTGAATTGAGATGTAAACAGGTCGCGAATATTTCCTGCAAAAAAAATAGCCATAAAGAGAATAACAAGAGCCAAAGTAATTACAATGCTGATTCTCAAACTGGATAGTTTGAATTTTTTCTGCAGTTCATACATTTTTATTTCTCCATTCAGGAGTTTTCCAGAAATTCCAGTAATTCCGGTATATCTGTATTTATGAATTTCTCTTTATTTCCATCAAAAAGGATTTTACCGTGTTTGATAAAAAGAAAGCGGTTTCCCAGTTTTAATGCATCACGGATTTCATGTGTCACTACAATAAAGCCACGTCTATTTCCATCAAGATCCAGAATCAGATTGCGGATTTTTGCTGCACTTAATGGGTCAAGATCACTGGTCGGTTCATCATAAAGAAACATTTTCGGACTTTGTGCTGCAAGAGATCGTGCAATAGCCACACGGCGCAACATGCCACCACTGAGTTCCTCAGGCATTAGATCTATAGCATTTTCAACATCAACGAAACTTAATAATTCTCTTACTCTTTTATCAATTTCAATTTCATTCAGGGATGTGTATTCTCTTAAGTAAAATGCAACATTTTCTTTGACTGTAAGTGAATCAAAAAGTGCTCCATCCTGAAAGACAATACTGAATTTGCGTCTTACTACTCTTAATTGTTGTTCCGGTTTACCGGTTATGTCTTCACCATCAATTATGATTCTTCCACTGTCTGGTACAAGGAGCCTTAAAATCAATCTTAATATTGTGGTTTTACCTTCACCACTTCCTCCTAATATGGCAACCCGTTCAGTACTGTTGATTTCAAAACTGATATCATTAAGAATCATTCTGTCAGATCGGGAAAAGATAACATGGTCGAAACATATCATACCGAATATCCAAATAAGAACAGGACAACTTTTGTTACAACGAAATCTGAAATGATAATTAATATCGTTGATAAAACAAATGCCCGGGTTGTTGATGCTTTTAACCCAGCAGCGCCTCCATGAGTTGTAAATCCAGTATAGCAGCTGAGTGATGAAATTATAAACCCGAAAACAAAAGGTTTGATTGATCCCGCTGCTATATATTGTGACTGCATTGCGATACGAATCGAGTCCCAGTAAACTGTACTGCTCTGATTGTTAACTATGCTGGTTATGTAATATCCCCCCAGAAGAGAAGTCATATCTGCAATAATCGTTAAGGCAGGTAACATAATAACTGAACCAGTTATACGAGGAAAAATCAGTTTACGGTAAGGATCAATTCCGAAAACACGGAGAGTATCTACCTGGTGACCCAAAATCATTGTGCCAAGTTCTGAAGCCATTCCAGAACCTGCACGACCTGCAAACACTAATGCTGATGCAACAGGGCCAATTTCACTTATAATAGAAATTCCTACGACTCTTCCAGTATACATGCGAAGACCCAGAATTGCAAATTCGGCGGAGATCTGCAAGGAAAGCGCCATTCCGATGAACAACGCTACAAGTAAAACTATAAAAAGAGTACCGGAGCCAATATAATCCATCTGTTCAATGAGATCCTTGAAATAAATCGGAGGGCGAAAGAGAGCGGTAACACCTTTTACCGACAGTTTGTAATAGCTGTCAATTTCAAGAAAGAGATTCATGATTTTTCTTTTTATCAATCCTTTTTTCATCTATTCAGTTTCCCGAATGCATGATATTGAAATACCGAAAACGACTCTGTTTAAAATGCAACATGCTATGCATTGATTCGAAAGCCAGTTGGTTCAACAATAGTATTTGATTGCTATATCAGGTTAATTTGCAAATGGTGTGCCGTATTGCTTTTTTTGAATATGGTGTAATTTCCCAAGGTTTTTTGGGTGTGAATAAGTGTACAAAGAGAAGTGAACAGCGTAAAGAATTGATACAATTAGGACTATTGATATCATTGATGATAAAACAATTATAATGGCATTTTACTTGCTTTTATTTAAGCGCAGATTCGATCAATTTAGGGAGGTATGTTATAATGAGGGTTATTGTTGATAATGATACATGCAGTGGCTGTGGTTTATGTGCCAGCCTTTGTCCGGATGCGTTTGACATGGGCTCCGAAGGTAAAGCTCTTCCGCGACATAAAGCAGTTCCATCATGGCTGGAGCAGGAGTATCAAATTGCTGCAGACAATTGTCCCGAAGAAGCAATTAAGATATTTTGTCAGGTTTGATTTCTTTTTAAAATTCAAATAGAAAAGAAAGAAGAGGGGAGACAAAAGGAAAACCCCGGTTTTGCCGGGGCAATATTATTTCTTTTTGCCACTTTTTTTCTTACTGGCTTTTGCAGTAAGAGCTGCAGTTTCTTTAAGAATTCTGTATGTCTGTGGAATGGAGAGTTTGAATTTCTTTGCAATTGCTTCTACGCTATGTCCTGATTCACGCATTGCAACCATCTCTTTGTTTCTTTCCGGATTTCCGGCGGTTCTGGATGCAATACCGTATTTTTTACGGAGTTGATGAACCGCCTGCCTGGTAATACCAAATTCTTCTCCGATGCGTGCATCGGTCTTGAATTTTTTCTGAAGTCTGATCAGTTCAGTTTTGCTGATTCTTGCCATATCAGCCACTCCTTTCAAATTGTTTGTAATTTAATATATAAATTAGCTTTGTGCACATTATTATGCAAGTAAAATTTATTGGTAAATTGTTTACACAATATTAAAATTACAATTTCGGTTCTATAAACCTTTTATTTTGTGTAAAATATCTTTTTGCAGTAAATTTTGCAAAAAAAAATTATTTTCATTTCGGAGTGTATTAATTTTCATCTGAATAGAAATTTGTTAACTGAAAACTGGAAACACATTGGAACAAAAAGATAAAAATTTGAAAAGCATCTGGTGTGATAAATATCAGGTGCATTCGTTCGAAGTTGACCCTTTTCACAGGCTGGGAATTGTTAATTTATGTCATTATTTTCAGGAAAGTGCCTGGAATCATGCAAAGCATTTGGGATTGGGTTTTTCAGATCTTGCTGATAAGGGGAAAATGTGGGTGCTTGTAAAACTTGGAATTCAAATAGATTATTTACCACAATGGAATGAAAAACTGGAATTGATGACATGGTCAAGAGGTAAAAGGTCGTTGTTTGCATTAAGAGATTTTGAAGTCTATAATTCAGCAAAGCAAAAGATTATTAAAGGTTCAAGTGAATGGGTTATCGTAAATGCAAAAAGTCACCGCCCCCAAAGGATTGATAGCATTATCGATAAGATACCGGTTTTACCCATGAAAAAATGTTTTAATGAAAACATTGATACTATCGAACACATCGAATTAGAAGATTTTTGCCACAAATATCAGGTATGTTACAGCGACCTGGATTTTAATGGGCATGTTAATAATGCAAAATATATCCAGTGGGTATTAAATACCTATTCATCAGAATTTCATGGTGAATACGTGCCGTTTAATATTGAAGCAAACTATCGTATGGAAGCGGAAGAAACTCAAATCCTTGAAATCCGGCGCAAAAATATTGCACCGGATTGCCATATTTTTTCGATAAGAAAAGAAAATTATCAACAGGATTTATGCCGTGTTTTAATTAGATGGAAAGAAAAATCTAAGTTTTAAAAAATTCGTTATACAAGGCGTTGACAGCTTTTTTCTCATCCGAGGCATCAATTCCAAATATTATGCTCATTTCTGAACTACCTTGATTCACCATTTTGATATTGATACCAGATTTTGATAAAGCCGTTGCAGCTTGAGCCATAACACCTATTTTATGAACCAGTCCTTCTCCAACAACAGATACTAATGCGATACCAAACTCTGTTCTGATTTCGTCAGGATGCAGTTTGTCGTTAATAATACGGATTATATTATTAACAGATCCCGGTTTTAATTGTTTCTGATCTAAAATTACTGAAATATTGTCAACTCCTGAAGGGCAGTGTTCATAAGAAAGACCCATATCTTCGAATATTCCGAGTAGTTGCCGTCCAAAACCTTTTTCACGATTCATGAGAAATTTCTGAAGAGTAAAACTACAGTAACCACCTCCTGATGCGACACCAATAACATCACGTTCAATCGGAAGGCGTTCAGATACAATAAGTGTACCTTCATTGGCAATGTTATTTGTGTTTCTAAGGCGAATTGGAATTTTTTTAAGCATCACCGGTCGGACCGCTTCCTCATGAAACACATTGAATCCTATATATGAAAGTTCACGCATTTCTTTATAAGTAAGGGCTGGTATTTGTATGGGGGAGTCGACCATTTTAGGATGTGCACTGAAAATTCCATTAACATCAGTCCAGTTTTCATATTCAATAACATCCAGAGCACTAGCAAGAACTGCACCACTTAAATCAGAACCACCCCTGCTGAAAGTAGCGCACTCATAGTTTTCAGTATATCCAAAAAAGCCAGGGAATACTATTATCTGTTCGGAACACAATTTTTTCAGTGATGCAAGCTTCATGTATGATTCAGGTAGAGGCTGGGCATCTCCAAAAACTGATGTTACAATCATTCCTGATTCTGCTGGATTAATATAAGTTGCCTTGATACCAATTGAGCAAAGGTATAAGGCAAACAATCTGCTGTTAATATCCTCTCCTGCTGCAACAATAAGGTCGCGGAATCTGGATGCATTGTCTTTTGGTGATTCTAACCTTTTATCCAGATCTGTAAGAATCTCTTCAATTTTTGACACAGGTACTTTGAGTGGTTTATATATCGACAGAAATTTGTTTTTGAAATCGTTGATCAACATTGAGTATTCTTCATTTTTCAATGCTTTACATGAAATTTCGATGAGAAGATCTGTAATTTTTATATCATTTTCATTTACTTTGCCCGGAGCAGATAAAACAACACACCTGCGTTGCTGATTAAGCTTTAGAATTTTTACAATCTGTTCCAGCCGTTCACTGGAAGCAACTGAACTGCCTCCAAATTTGCATACGATAAACTGCATATGTTACTCCAAAGTATTAATGTATTATTTATTTGGGTTTTTTGCCTGATCCAATTTTCCTGAACTGCTGAGGAGTACAGTGCTCATGTCGCTTAAATGCACGTGTAAAAGAATTGCCATTAGGATAACCAACCTGTTCGGCAATCGTTACTACTGATAAATCTGTTGTTTCAAGCAGATGCTTTGCAAATTCCATTCTTACATCAGTAATATACTGATAAAGAGTCTTTCCGATTTCCCTTTTAAAAACAACATTCAGATAGTTTATGTCAACACCGCACTCTTTTTCCAATTGTGCCTGATGGTGCATACTATTAAAATGCAGGGACATAAAGTTTTTTGCTTTTGCGACCAGACTTTTTGTCTTGTTACGTGGAAATTGACTTTCGTCAATAATTATTAATCCTTTTTTAAACAAAACTACCAGAATTTCGAGAATTCTGGATATTGATGCCAGTCCAAGGATTTCTTTATTGTTTGATATCACAAATAACAGATCAAATAATAAGTTTTCAAAGTAAAGACGATCACTTCCTTCAAGAACTGTTTTTCCTTCAATTTCTGTATTCCAGTAACATTTTGCCTTTTGTGATGGAAGAAAGGAAAAAAGAATTTGAAAACATTGGAAATTCCCTCTCTGATGAAGATAGGAATGGCGTTCCCCCCTTTCCATTATTCCAAGTAGGCCTGGTCTGGCGGTTCCAAAACTGTTACGGGTTACATTCTGTAAAATCCCATTGCCTTCAATTTGATACCATAACCGATAACAGTTTTGCTGAAAATGAAGTTGCGAATCGAATGGGTTACTATTGGAGCAGTACAAATAATCCAGATCACTGATTTCGATTCTTAATTTAGAGAGTTCAATTACAGCTTTCCCATTCCAGTTATGCAAACAATTAAAAGTTCTCAATGACGGGAAAACGTGGTGACTGGTATAAACAGGTTCTTTGAAACGACTTAAAAAATCTTCTTTTGTCTGAAACATCCTGATAAAAATACATTATTGTAGTGTTCTTTGTTGGAATATTCATGTGCAGATTCTATATTAGAAAAGAATAAACTTCTAATTCTTTTTACAGATATCCTCAAAATGTCCATAGTTTCAGTTGAAGCAAATCGTTTTCTTTCTGATGAAAGCTCGCTATCTCTATACCTGAAAGAGATTAGTAAAAATAAAGCTTTGTCATTGGAAGAAGAAGCCCAATTAGCCGTCAAAATAAGAAAAGGTGATCGCAAAGCTTTGGAAAAACTGGTGAAAGCCAATCTGAGATTTGTGGTTAGTGTTTGCCGAAATTATCAAAATCAGGGACTCCCGTTAATTGATCTTATTAATGAGGGAAACTTAGGTCTGATCAAAGCTGCTAAACGTTTTGATGAAAAGAAAAATTTTAAATTTATCTCTTATGCAGTCTGGTGGATACGACAATCAATTTTGCAGGCATTGGCTGAGCAGTCACGTATAATTAAACTTCCTCTAAACAGAGTTGGTACTATTCATAAAATAGGTAAAACACAAAGCAGACTGGAACAAAAATTAAGTCGTACTCCGAATATTGAAGAAATCGCTCAGGAACTGAAAATTGATGAAAATGAGGTGCGGGAGACTGCAAAAATCGGTAATACTCATATGTCGCTCGATGCTCCTCTTCAGAAAGGTGAAGATGTTCGGTTAATAGATGTTTTGCATGATGAGCACCAGGAAAGTCCCGATAATAATCTGATCTCTATTTCTCTTCAGGAAGAAATCGAAAAAACCCTTTGTACCCTGTCTGTACGAGAGCGCGAAGTTTTGAAATTATATTTTGGTATAGGTGAAGATACCGCTCATACACTCGAAGAAATCGGACAACGTTTTAATCTCACTCGCGAAAGAGTCAGGCAAATTAAAGAAAAAGCAATTAGAAGATTAAAACACTCTTCAAGAAGTAAAAAACTTAAATATTACAAAAACACTTTGTAATGCCTGATTACCGAGGGGGTATTTATGGATAAATATACTTGCCAGTTATTTGGGTGTCCATAAACTGCTCCATAAAACAGCTTATTTTGTTTTTTTCTAAATATAATCTCATTTATTGATACTATTAAGCAGTTTGTAACTGATAAAAACAGAATGTATTCAGATCGTGCCCAATCCTTTTAGCAGTTTATCTGCTAATTTGTTCAGAAATTCTTCAGAATCGTAATACCCATTCTGGATTTTTTGCTTTGTTTCATTGACTTTTTCTATTCGGAAATCAGGCTGTGCAGAAAGGTTTGTTGAGATAATTTCAGTCAGGGTTTGTGTTTTGTTCAGATCTTGAGCTTTGTGAGAAATTTCGGAACGATCGGGATATAATATTTTTGATGAGTTGTTATTTTTTCGTGTCTTCTGTATGTTATTGGTTTTGCAGAACTCTGCATTTAATGATTGTGTACTGATATTTATTCGCATCCCTATGTTACCTTTCACATTTTATTATCGGTTATAATTGTGAAAACTTTAACTAAGTTACTGGATAGTTCCAATCATATCGAACATTGGCAAGTACATGGCAATCAGAACCCCACCTATAATACCTCCCATAACTACAAGCATTACAGGTTCAATTATGGAAGTAAGTGCATCAACAGCCGCGTTAACCTCTTCCTCATAAAATTCCGATATTTTTTTTAACATTTCAGCCAGGTCCCCTGTTTTTTCGCCAACAGAAATCATATGTATGACCATAGGAGGAAAAACGCCTGTTTCTTTTAATGGTTCGGCAATGGTCAGACCGCCGCTAATTTTTTCGAGAGTCTTAAATATCCCTTTTTCCAATACTTTATTACCAGCAGTTTTTGCCGTAATTGAAAGTGCATCAAGAATTGTAACACCACTGGTCAGAAGTGTTGAAAGAGTTTGAGCAAAACGGCCGATAGAGCTTTTTCTTTCCAGATCTCCAAAAACCGGTAAATGTAGTTTCAAATTGTCTATTTTCAATTTTCCATCATCCGTTTTATAATAATACGCCAAAGCTGCAAATGCACCGGCAAATAATAGAAGAATTACAAAAAAATAGTTCTGCATAAATGTAGATATATTCATTACAATTCGTGTAGGTAAGGGAAGGTTGCCTCCCATATCAGTAAACATTTGAGCAAATGTTGGAACTACAAAGGTCAGCATTGCTACAGTGGCACCAATCGCTACTATAAGTAGAATCAAAGGATATGTCATAGCACCTTTTATTTTTCTTCTCAAAGCATCTGCTTTTTCCTGGTAATCGGCAAGACGTGTAAGAACGACATCAAGACTTCCTGATGCTTCACCTGCAGCTACCATATTGCAATACAATGAGTTGAAAATAGAAGGGTGTTTCATAAGAGCATCAGCCAGTGTACTTCCACCCTGGATATCATTGGAGACTTGCTTTATTGCAGATGCGAGTTTTTTATTTTCTGTTTGAGAGGAAAGTATATCAAGGCATTGTACCAGAGTAAGCCCGGCAGATGTCATAGCTGAAAACTGTCTGGTAAAACGGCCGATATCCTGCAATTTTACTTTATTTAGAAAAGAAAAATCTATATTTAGTGCATCATTTTTAATAGATACAGGCCTTACTTTCTTTTTCCGAAGAAGACTGATTACTTCATTTTTATTTGAAGCATTAATTTCACCTTTAACCTGTTTACCAGATGAAGTAACTCCAATATAGGAAAAACGAGCCATTTCAAAACTCCTGAAAGAAATTATGCACAATATCCTAGAAACGTTACAAAAATCGGATGTTTCATTTTAAGTTGATCCTATGATTTTTGCCAGTTGTTCAGGATCCGGACTTCTTCCTATTGCATCTTTTTTACTGATAATTCTTCTTTGATATAATCTCTGTAATTCTGAATTCATTGTTTGCATACCATATTTCTGCCCAATTTCAATTATGCCTTGAATCTGATGTACCTTGTCATCACGAATCAAGGAACGCACAGCCATTGTTGCAATAAGTATTTCACAGGTTAAAACCCGTCCACCACCTATCCTCGGTAAAAGAGACTGGCTGATAATACCTTCTAGTACCATGGAGAGCTGAGCCCGAACAGTGGCTTTCTGATCAGAAGGAAACACATCAATAATACGATTAATGGTTTGCGCTGCAGAGTTTGTGTGTAAAGTAGCAAGAGTTAAATGTCCGGTTTCTGCAATACTTAAAGCAGCCTGAATTGTTTCAAGATCGCGCATTTCACCAATCAGAACAACATCAGGATCTTGACGCAGTGCTACTCTCAGGGCTGCGGTAAAACTATCCGTGTCCTGATGAACTTCTCTTTGGTTAATAATACATTTTTTATGTTTATGTACAAACTCTATAGGATCTTCAATAGTTAAAATATGCCCTTCACGTTCATTGTTTATCTTATCAACCATTGCTGCAAGTGTAGTACTTTTTCCACTTCCAGTTGGCCCGGTAACTAAAACCAGTCCGTTTGGACGTTCAGTTAATTTGGAAACAATCGGTGGTAAACCTAGTTCTTCGAGCGGCTTTATCATATAGGGGATCTGCCTTATAGCACAGGTACAACATCCTCTTTGAAAAAAGACATTAGCTCTGTAACGGGAAAGGTTCTGAACTCCAAAAGAAAAATCAACTTCCTTTTTTTGCTCGAAAATCTTTTTTTGGGTTTCATTCATAATGCTGTAAGCAAGTTTATATATCTGTTCAGGTGACAGACGTTCGGTATTTGTAGGAGTTAATTTCCCGTCAACTCTGTATAACGGAGCAGAACCTGCTGTCAGGTGTAAATCTGAAGCATTCAGTTCAGACATTCTTTTAAGCATCTCATGAATTGAAAGCATAATTTAAAAGTACTATTCTATTTGAGTAAAGAAAAGTTATTTTTGTAAAATTATAATGTTAATCAGTTTATACAGGTTCTTTTTATATTCAAAAAAAGTTAAGATCAGAAGTAATATTATAACTTGTGAAGGCATCTCTAAAATACTTCTATTTGCAAAGGTTCGATATTACACACAACTCATCAATAGTTTTTAATTCGTTGCACTGAGCACCTCTTCAATAGTTGTAAGCCCTGATTTGAGTTTTTCCAGGGCAACACCTCTCAAAGTGCTCATACCTTCAGCAATTGCCTTTTCCTTAATTGTGTACGGCGGGGCTTTAGATATAATCATTTCCTGAATTTCAGTATTCACTGGCAATACTTCATACAGTCCACATCTGCCCTTGTAGCCGGTATTATTGCACATGGCACAACCTTTTCCCTGAAATACAGTTAAATTTTTTTGATCTTCCGGTGAAAGATTCAGAAAAGGAAATAATTTATGCTTATTTTGATCTACAGGTGTCTTGCAGTTCGGACAAATCAGTCTGATAAGGCGCTGGGCAACAATAAGTCTTACAGCAGAAGCTGCCAGGAAGGGATCAATTCCCATATCTGTTAATCTGGTCAGAGAACTTGCCGAATCATTTGTATGTAAAGTGCTTAATACTAGGTGTCCGGTAAGTGCGGCTTTTACTCCAATTTCAGCAGTTTCCAGATCCCTGATCTCACCAACCATTATTATGTCAGGATCCTGTCGGAGAAAAGAACGTAAAGCAGCTGCAAAAGTTAAACCGATGTTACCATTAATGTTAATCTGGTTAATCCCATCTATATTGTATTCAACCGGATCTTCAGCTGTCATAATGTTTACATCAGGTTTATTTAATGTATTTAAGGCAGAATAAAGGGTTGTCGTTTTTCCACTTCCAGTTGGGCCAGTAACAAGTATCATTCCATATGGGGCTCTCAGGGCTTCATCCAGATGCTTGAGACCTAAAGAAGGAATACCGAACTTTTTCATATCAAGCATGAGGTTTGATGCATCAAGAATACGCATCACTACCTTTTCTCCAAATATTGTTGGTGTTGTGCTAACACGAATATCAATAGTTTTGTAACCCATTTTTATTTTGACTCTTCCATCCTGAGGAAGCCGTCGTTCAGAAATATCAAGATCTGCCATGATTTTGATTCGTGATATTACTGAAGATTTCAGACGGTAGGGCAGTGGTGTCATTTCAATCAATTTTCCATCAATCCGGTATCTGACCCTTAATATTCTCTGGTATGTCTCTATATGTATATCGCTGACATTCTTCCGAACCGCTTCAAGTATAAGATGATTTACTAATTTTACTACAGGTGCTTCGGTTATTTCATTTACAATGTCTTCAGGTTCATCATCTTTCTCTTCTGATAAAATTTCAAAGTTATCATTTTTTATATCATTGATAATAGAATCAACTTCGTGAGACGATTCATAATTTAGATTTATTGCCTCCTGAATCTCTTTGGAATGTGCAAGAACTGGTTTTATAGTGTAACCAGTCAGAAATTTAATCGCATCAAGCATAAAAATGTTCTTGGGATCGCTTATGGCAACTGTCAGGATACGGTTAATTTTGTTAATCGCAATCATGTTATATTTCTGTGCCATATCAAAAGGAATTAATTCGACTATGGAATGATCAAATTCAAGATCTTTAAGACTCAGCTTTCCCTGACTCAGTTGTTTGGAAAGAAAATGGTTGATTACATTTTCATCTGTTATGGCACCTGTAGCAATCAATGCATCACCTAACAAACAACTGTGAGATGTTTGAAATTTTAATCCCTCCAGAAGCTGTTGTTTAGTGATTATCTTGTTTTCAACCAATAATTCGCCAAGCTTTTTAGGCATAAATTTTTTATCTTGTCTATTCTTCGAATAAAAATCGATTCGATACGTAAATTCTCACAATATCTGCATGTTTGACCAATTTTTCAGGTTTGAAGTTTTTCAATAAACCCATACGATAGAAAACCTGGAAAATATCGACGAGATATTCCCACGTTATGTGTACCAGCTAAGACTGTTTTCATTTTCACTGGCTATGAACCTGATCTATGTATAAAAATAAACTCTCATCCATTCAAATATCCTTTCCTGATCCATAATTATACAGTTATGAATTAAATTCATCAATATTAATACAATCACAAAAAAGCATATAGGACGAGCATATATTTTAACGAGATCTGAATGAATGCGATTAATTGATCATATATGACTGCCAGAGAGCCGCACCGACGCATAAAGGGATTTTAAGTTATGGAGATTATATCGATCAGATAAATAATCGAACAAGTAATGTTATCTCGATGTTGTTGTCGGAATTCATAAACATTCAATCTATATTACATAAGTGGGGTATCCACTTAAATACACCTAAATTATATTTAGGTTATGGACAAAAGAAGCGAGTTACCTGTGGGTGGAGTTGATTATCCCCGTACATTGCAAGAATTCGACG
>Ga0209723_1005257_pt1 | contig 13476 bp, 10 predicted proteins | sample BiotimSIPDNA_2_FD_185750 | JGI IMG/M metagenome (GOLD analysis project Ga0209723, IMG submission 185750) | Anaerobic biogas reactor microbial communites from Washington, USA - Biogas_R2 time_0 SIP DNA (SPAdes) (version 2) | ecosystem: Engineered > Bioreactor > Anaerobic > Unclassified | place... | reverse complement strand
GACCCGTTGGGTTGCGGTTGAACTCGCGAAGGATCATTATTTTGACATTTCTGCTGCTCGCAATGAGCTTGGCTATGAACCAGTGGTTGGCATGGAAGAAGGGTTGAGAACCTTGGTCGCTTCCATGCAGCCGAACACGAACAGGACCATCGGAGGACACTAGATGCCATGAATCGGGAGATTGTAATTGAAACCTTGCTCGGATCGCTCAGGTCCCGATTGTCATTGGCTGAGAACGCGTCCCGGGATGCCGCCGATTATGCGACGAACGAACAATCCCGCGCTGAAAGCGAGTGGGACACCCAGGGGATCGAGGCTTCATACCTTGCAGCCGGACAGGCCGCTCATGCCCGTGAGCTTATGGACTCGATCCAGATGATACAGGGGATGCTCGCCACTCCGCCTTTATCGAACGAGCGGGTTGTATCCGGATCGCTCGTGGAGTGCAGGTTCGATCAGGAAAGAGAATGGCTCTATTTTGCCCCTACTGCCGGAGGGGAAGTGTTCAAGGTCGACGGCATGGAGATCACGGTTGTGACTCCGCATTCTCCTCTGGGGCACCGGCTGTCCGGTTTGGAGGTCGGGGCCTCATTCGAGTTGCCCTCCGGTGCTTCCGGCAATGTTCTGCGGATACTCTAAGCAGAGTGGGTTTGTGGAACCATGATCTCCCTTCGCAAAGCCCATAGGCGTTTTATTATGATCACATTCCGAATGCCAACTGTAAGCATTACTAGTGTGGCAATAGATATCGCAATCAAATGCATCTTACCGATAAAAAGCACAATTTCCAGCCTTTACAAAAATGAGTATTCACGTCTCATTGAGTGTTCGTTGCTGTCTCCGAAACTCCAAACCCTTGACGTGCAGTCCGAACTAGAGCGTCTGGTTTTATATGTGTGTATGAGGGTTTCGGTATGTTGTCGGTCTATTCAATGGTGAGGTGGTTTTTCGGAAGGTGTTAAATCAGAAGATGTTATCTCCGCAGACTTCAATGTTGCAGTCAAGCGGTCAACTAAACGTGTTATTCGGTTTATCTCTTTATGCTGTTCGTAGAGCACCGAACTGAGTTCGGTGACCGTTTGTTCCAAATAAGCTATCCTCTCCTGAATCCTGATGATGTCGGGATCAGGAGAGTTCATGGGATGATCCATAGTAGATCTGGGATCGGGGCAATCCGTTGGGATTACCGGCTGCAGCATCCGCCGGTGCCGTCACAGCAACCGTCATCATCGTGCCCATCTTCGCAGCGACCATGATTACCTCCGCAGCAACTGCCCGAATGGATGTGCCCGTGGTCGATTTCTTCGGGAGTTGCCTCGCGCACCTCGCGCACGATCACATCGAAATTGAGGAACACACCCGCCAACGGGTGGTTGCCATCCACGGTGACTTCATTGTCTTCAATGGAGGTCACCGTTATGGTGATCGGACCTTGCGATGTTTGGGCGCGGAACTGCATCCCGACTTCCAATGCATCCACTCCTTGAAACCGGTCACGAGGCACCACTTGAATCAGCGCCTGGTCAGCTAGTCCATAGGCTTGCTCCGGATCGATGCGAACCGAACATGAATCCCCTTGTGATCGTCCGGCAAGTGCGGCTTCAAGTCCGGGAATGATATTGCCATGACCGTGGAGGTAAACCAGTGGCGTTCCCCCAGTGGATTGGTCGAGAATGTCCCCATCGTCGTTGCGAAGGGTGTAGTCGATCGTTACGGCTGTGTCCTGAGCAATTTTCATTGGTGGCATGATGGTCACCTTTGCTCGGGATGCAAGCCATCCTGCCGGTTTATTTGCCGGGCTGGATAGTGTGAAGCAGAAATCCGGGTATTCTCATAATCCATTCTTGCAATCTTTGAACAAATGAGCACTACTGTTGTGTATGAAACAAATGACCCAAAGGCAGGCGGAAATCTTGGAATACCTCAGGGAGTTCATTCGGCGTGAGGGTTTTTGGCCCAGTATTCGTGATGTGCAGGATCATTTCGGCTTCAGGAGCACCAACGCGGTCATGGGCCACCTTCGTGCGCTTGAACGCAAGGGATGCATGAGCCGGATTCCGGGGCAGGCTAGAACGTTTCGACTTCTCGCTGAGGATGTGTTGCCTGAAGGTGCGATGGAGACTGAGGAGATTCCGGTTTATGGAGCCATTGCGGCCGGTTACCCGGATCGGGTTGAGAGCTCGGGTGAAGTCGGTCGTCTTTTAGTGGACATTCACACCGCCAATATCAGAAGGGGAGGAAAAACTTTCGCTTTGCGGGTTACTGGCGAGAGCATGATCGGCGCGGGAATTCAAAATGGGGACATGGTTGTAGTGCACCCTGGGATCCCTCAGGACGGCGATATTGTGGCGGCTCTCATCGACGGAGAGACTACGCTGAAACGTTATGTGCATCCCCGTGGAGGCACTCCCTATTTGAAAGCGGAAAATCCTTCCTATCCTGAGTTGTATCCTACTACTGAGCTATTGATCCAAGGGATTTGTCGTGCGGTGATCCGGAACCTTTAGAAGCGTGTCAGCAACACCACATCTTCTTTCTTTTACATCGCACCGATTTTCTCGTAGCCGAACCTTCTCCATTTGCTACCGGCGGGCTTCGGTATTTGCGTTAAGTCGCATACGTATAGTGATGGCTGCTATACCCGCACAGAATGCGGATCTCTTTGCATATCAACACATCGATTTCCGGTCTGGCAGAAGGACAACTGCTTCAATTGAAAACAATCTTTTGGACGATGTCGACTATGAAGGCAACAAATCTGTTTCACTTCAGTTTACGGGTGATGAGGATGTGCTCCTTGACCGGCTTTCCTTTGATGAGGTGTCCTTGAATGATGGACTCGATGACATCCGGGGTACACTGGCAATACCATGTGCCTTCCGGGTAAATCAGCATGATGGGGCCCTTCTGGCAGACGCCAAGGCAATTCACTTGCGAGAGTAGCACTCCGCCCTCATGCAGCAGTTTAAGCTGATGAAGGCGTTTGTTCAGAAAGTTCCATGATTCAGTCGTCTTTTCCACCTGCGTGCATCGGCCGGATTGGGAATCCATACAAAAGAGCACGTGGCGTTTGAGAGTCGGAATTCCGACCTTCTTCAACCGGTTTTGCAGTGCTTCGCTTATTACGGGAGCCTTTCGCGACGATGAGGCCGCTTTTGATGCGGTGATTCCCGCATTTTTGAAGGCCACGTAGACTTCGCGACTGATCCATGCGTCGGTTGCAGCGTACACAATTTGCTTAGGGGTGAGTTCGGAGCGTGCCCAGTTCGAGACCTGAACGCTTTTGGAGATCCGTTTGCCGAGCAAAATTCCACAAAGACTGCGAAGTCCGGTGTTTTGAATGCCGGCGATTCGCGCAAGATCCGCCAGATCCAGAAAGCCGGCCGGTTCAAAATGAAAAACCTTGAGGAGGCCTGCCACATCATCTTTGAGGGCGACTCCAACCTTCAGAAAAGAGCTGTCCGAGAATATATCTGCAATAGGCCCGGGATCCTGTATTTTCGAAATTTGAATAATGAAAACCTCACGGGACGTGGCCAGTTGGATGAGCGAAGGCAGAAAGTTGTCGTTGCGGCTGAAGCTGGGTTTTGTCTCCGTGTCAAATCCGAGGATTTTGTCTTTTCGTATGGAAGACAAATGGGCCTGCAGCTTTTCCTGACTGTCGATCAGATGGGTGGGGCCTGAATACTCCGTGAGGGGCAACTGGTTGATCTCATCCTTCGAAATGGTAGCCGGAAAGCTCGGCTGGCTACGCTTGCTTCTCAACATGAACACGTGCGCTGTATGTTTTTGGGTGTATTCTGGTTTGATTCGGTTTGGGGTCTACCCGAAAGGATTAGTTGCCCAGATAATACATGTGTTGGACCGCGTAAAGTTTAATTTTGAACACCTGTGGCGTTTTGGGTGATTGTGTAGCGCAGGTCGTCCGGTGTGCGAATGCCGAAAACCTGATCCTGAATGGATCCATCCGCTTTCAGCCAGACGACACCCGGGAGGTTGCGCTGGAAAGTGATTTGCCTGAGCAGGCGGTTTGAGAGCCCCGACTCGTGGATCATGACAGGCCACTCAGGTTTGAGCGCCACGAGGGCTTTCAGGTGCTTCTGCTGGTCGGGGTTATATGAGACTTGTATGACCTCTACCTTGACGTCCATGCGCCTTAGTTTTTCGGTGTAAGCCTCGATTTGGGATGCGAGGGATTCGGCAAACGGGATAGATGTCTTCTCATCGATAAAAAACAGGATATACAGATCGGTGCGCGTTCCTACTGCCGAGTCGTAGGGGATGAATTCACCCTTGCGGAAAAGATACCACGCCTCCGAGTTCAACATCGAACGGGTGGTCAGGTAACGGTCCTCGTCAGCGTGGATTACCATGTTGCTGGCTGCTTTTTCCAGGATGTCGCATGCGGAAATGTTGAAGACAATGGTTTCACCTTTGTATTCGGAAACCACCTGTTCGTCCTTGATCCTGCCGAACGGAAGTTCGGTCCCAGTGGGGAGTGTGAATGCTTCGGCGCCTTGCCCAAAGGCAACCGGGTTGATGAGGCGGACGGATTCCGGCCAGAGTAGGGTATCGCTGTAGATGCGACCTGCATCGACAACCGTATTTTGTTTTTGGGGATTGCGGTAGACCTCCCATGCCCTGGCAATGATATCTGTATCATCGAAATAAAGCGCGTAGAGCTTACCTTCGCGTTCAAAAAAGACCTGAAGTCCTTTCACATCTTTGACATCGACGAGGCTGAGGGCTGGAAGACTGAAACCCGGGAAATTCATACCAACGCGAAGCGTAACCTGCTTCGGCCAGTAGGCCGGGTATTCCTCCAAATACCATGGACTGAAACCCTGGCGGGCGTCGGAGGGGGTAGCAACTGGGATTTGGGGCATCGATTCGGAAGCCGGTTGTGAAGTGTCAGGCCCGGAAGCGGAAGGGTCGCTTTCAGTGTTATCCGCTATGGCTGCGGTTGACGTTGAAACGTCAACTGAGACCGTGTCGTTCTGCCCGTCAGTGGTATCGGTTTCGTCCGCCTCTGTTGTCGGTGGGTATCCTTGCGCCTCTGCTATGTCATCCGCTGCTATGTCATCCGCAGTTGAAGAAGGTTCGGAGTTTTCCTCGGCTGTCGCATGTTCCTCTTCTTGTGTGTCGATATTCGATTCCTCGGAGGGGACAGGTGTGTCCGCATGTGAGGCAGGTTCATCGGATGGTGCGGGTTCATCTCCGGAATCCTTAGACGGATCCTCGACGTCATCTGCGGTTGCTTCTTCGCCGTCGGATGGCTCCGATGGGTTGGAATCTGCATCCTCTTCCGGATCGGTTGCTACTGCATCCGTCTGCTGGAATGCGGCATCGACTTCAGCGGTTGTTTCCAGATCGGAGGATGACTGTGTGGCTTCGGTTTCATCTGTGTCCTGGATCGTCGCAGTCTCTGATCCGGCGGGTTCTCCGGCTGCATCATCGGAGGCGTGAAGGGTAGAACAGAACGGGATGGCAGCGCAGAGAAGGAAGCCGAGGATACGGATGAGGGGAGTGGTCTTCATGTCGGATCGGTATCGAAGTAGATTAGTCAGGAAATAATAGTGAGATATGAATGATTGAACGATTTGAGGGTAGAGGCAAGCTTTGGTTCGCTCATACCTCGCTCCAGAAAGTCCCAGATCGTCAAAGGCAATCGGGTGTAATTGATCGGGGGGGGGGCATCCTGTTTCCTTCATGCATAGATAGCGTGCGATGTTTGAGCCAGTGCAGTGTCAGTAATTACGCCTGCAAATGCGAGGATGCTTCGTGGTTCAGTGTATTCCATAATAACCTTGTGGCGAGGCAGCAACGCCGACGACATCTTGGTGGGCGAGGCCCAATCGACGAAGATCATGATCAAGACCATCCAGCAAGCACCGCGAGCGATGTTTCAACCCATCCTGTTAATCTTGTTGATACTGTCTGTTCCTCTTTTCTTTCTGGACAGGATTTACAGGATTGAATAAAAAGAGGTTTTCTCACAATGTGTCCTGCGTAGTCTGGCGGCAGACTGACGAAGAGGGAAGACCTTAAGCTCAGAAAAATGGCTTTTCTTGGCGTCTTGAGTGAAGGCGCTGCATGCAGCGCCGAACGGACGTGAGACTATCGATGGAGTATTTCGTCAGGCAGATGGGAACAACAGCGCGAGCATGGATGCTCCCGCTACTTTGGGGATCCGCTTCGCGGAGGTTGAAGAGTCTCTCTAACGCACGGAGTAACGGAACACGTGTGTGTCCCGTATCGTATAACCGTAGCGGGACGCTCACGCGTCCCGACCCTCGATTCGGCGATAGAGCTGCATTTGTCATTCAGGTCGATAGACCGGATGTTTTCTCATCAAGTCCCGCTTGCATTTGCTTGCCTCCGGAAACGAAAAGGGCATTCTGGACTCATCCCTCCATGATTCATTTCCTATGACGTGTATGCTGAGAACTGGACATGTGGTCAATCTATGAACAATTTATACAAAAGGAAAAAAGCATCTCCAAGAAACGCCGCATGTTCGCGTAACTGGAGTTCCGATTGTCAAAAGTGAGTTCATATTCCAAATGCCATTATTAGAGTCATCATTTGCATGCATAAAAATAAGGCATGATTTAAAAACGCGATTGTTTGTTCTTGTTTTTATTGTTTTCGCGGGAATGTTTATCGGGTGTATGCCTGGAGTGCCTCCTTCCGCATTGGTTCATCCGGTATTTGATTCTGTCTATCGAAACGACCGAATCCGCCTGAAAAAACTGATAAATGATAATCCCACATTTGTGAATCTGGAGTGCCGGGTCGCGAAAAGCCGACCCTTGGTGTACGCAGCTCGGCTGGGGCGTTTTGACATAGTTAAAGATCTTTTGGAGTTGGGCGCCGATCCAAACCAGATCGACTATTCGGGGCAGTCGGCTCTTCACGCTGCATCGGAATCTGGAGATTCAAGGATTGTGAAACTGCTGCTCTCAAGCGGAGTGAATATTGAATTGAAGGATAATTGGGGACGGTCCGCATTGTATATTGCGGTTGGCCGTGCCCGGTCTGATGTTGTGCGGGAGTTGTTGGGTCATGGAGCGCCTGTGGAGGGTAACAGCTCATTGGGTGGTTCCTGTCTCGAGCAGGCCGTTTTCGGAGGGGACAAATTTATTTTGGATGCTTTGCTATCCCACCGGGAGTCAAGTCTCGAACAGGAGGATATTCACGGTAGAACCTTGCTGATGTATGCCGCATGCATGGGACGTAAAGAGATTGTCGAAACCATGATGTCTAACGGAGCGGACGTGAATGCCACTGATGACGAGGGGAACACCCCTCTTTTTTTTGCCAGTCGTTTTGGACATGCTGGAGTTGCGGAATCACTATTGATAGCTGGAGCGAATCTGTTCGAGGCGAACCGTTATGGATGGCTTCCAATGGATGGGGCGATCCTTTCGGGTGATATTGCAACAATTGGAGTGCTCATGAAATACGGAGCGGAGTTGCCGGAAATGATGGATGATAAATCGGAGGGTACTTTATGACAGGCAACTTTGTGTTGGTTTTGCCCGTTTCCGTATACTCGCTATTCGTTTGGTTGAACGTGGGTCGAGCAGGCGAACGTGACATTGTGTCCGGGTTCATTAAAGGGCATTTGGCATTCTTTTGTTTTGTTCTTGTTCTGACTGAACTGCTTTCTTTAGGGAATCTGCTTCTTCCTTCAGTGGTCCAGATCTCATGGATCGTTTGTGTTCTGGTCCTTATGATTCTGGTTCGTAGAAAACATCGGCTTGTTCGATCGGTTGGAGATCGGGCGTTGTGGAAGCGTTGGCTGGACTGGAGCGTCTGGGGCTCGATAATAATAATAGTTGCAGTTTTTGCTTCGGGAATTCTCTATCCCCCAAATAATTGGGATTCGCTCTGTTATCATTTGCCAAAGGTTATGCATTGGGCCTCCTCTGGTTCTGTCTCGTTTTTCCCGACTCCTGACTCGCGACAGAATTTCATGGCTCCTCTGGCTGAGTATACCATTCTTCATATATATTTGCTAAGTGGATCGGATTGTTTCTTTTTTTTGGTGCAATGGGTGAGTTTTTTTGTGTTCGGTCTGAGTTCCTGTTTGATGACCGTATATTTGGGAGGCTCGCATCGGCTGGGGTTGATCTCGATGTTACTTTGTTTATCGCTCCCGATGGCGATTCTACAAGGATCCAGCACTCAGAATGATTTGGTATTGGCGTCTTTTGTTTGTTCGTTTGCAACGTTCATGATGCGAGGTTCAATCGATGTGAAAAACGGTGGTTATTTGTGGGCGTCGATTGCGATGGGTCTTGCCTTGATGACAAAGGGCACCGGCTACGTGTATTGTGCCGCTCTTGGCTCAGTCTGGGGAGTGTGGGGAATTTGGAATCGAAGGCATCGCATGAGAGCGGCACTTGGGTATGCAGCTAGTCTGGCGATGGTCGCAGTTTTAGCATTGCTGATGAATGCCGGGCATTATTCCCGTAACATCAGAACCTATGGTCATCCATTGTCAAATGAAGCTGAATCGACCCAGAATAAGGATATTTCGATTGAGAGCATGCGCGATAACGCTGTTCGGAATATTCTGATCCAGCTGAGTGGTCCGTTTCCATCCATCAATTCTCGATTGGAGGCTTTTGGACGACATGTTCTAGGAGATAGAGTAGAACATCCATCTACTACATTTCCAGGTAATGCTTTTCGGGTGATGGGGATTCGTCACGAGGATTTTGCTGGTAATCCAATACACACGGCACTCGCACTGATTTTCTTTGTTCCTTGCTTTTTCTATGGGTTGCGGAATCGGCAGTCGACGTGGGTTGTATTCGCAGTCAGTTGGATTGGAATGGGTCTTTTGTTGTGTCTGATGCTCCGGTGGCAGATGTGGGGAAGTCGACTTCACCTTCCGGTTTTCGGAGTCCTGATCCCTTGGTTTGTCTGCACGCTATCCCGGGCCCGAGAGGAGTCAGGCGTTTGGAAGTCTATTGTCAGTTGGATAGGCATATCGGCTGTGGCGGCGTGTTGGGCATATGCTATGCCTTTTGCATTTGGAAACGGGACCCGTTCTCTGGTTTCAATGGAATGGAAACACAATGATCGTCAGGACTTATATGGATGGCCGTTGAACCGAGTTGGCCCTTCGATGTTGTCGGATGTCCGATATGCGGTGAAGCTGTGTCGGACATCCGGGCAGAGCGAAGTCGGGCTTTGGATGACGCCTGACATAGAGTATGTGTATTGGATCTCCGCAAATGGAAGTGTGGATTGGGATAATCACCTGAAATTCAGACACATCTATGTGCCCAATGTGTCGGCGGCGTTGGCAGATGGAAGTCCTTGGCCAATGTTGATCCTTTCGAGTATTGGATCGGTGGATGATCTCAGGCCTTATGGTTATCGTGTCATTTGGGCGGGAAAAAGTGTTGCTGTGTTTCTGCGCCCGGTTTGACCACTGAAGGAATTACGATTCTTCGACATGAACGATTCCGTCCGTGGAAGTGAAATCAGAGAGGTCCGATCTTCGTGAATAGAGTAGGAGACCGGAATAAACGGTCTCTGTTGAAATCTGTCCAACAATAGTCGAGTATACCGCGATATGAACCTTTACTTCATTCTCCTGATCGGTCTGCCAATGATTCTGGGCATGTGGGCGCAGATGCGCGTGTCGAGTGCATACGGCAAATACTCCCGTATTCCATCCCGGAGCGGGATCAGCGGGCGGGAAGCGGCTGCCTATGTCCTGAGAAGATTTGGGATCAGTGATGTTTCGATTGTTCCCATCAAGGGTCTCTTGTCGGACCATTACAACCCGGCTTCCAAGCAATTGGCACTGAGTGAGAAAAACTACTACGGAACGAGTTTGGCTGCGCTCGGGGTGTCGGCCCACGAGGCTGGGCACGCGATCCAGCATGCGGTTGGTTATAAGGCGCTCAACTTCCGGATGGCACTGGTTCCGATTACCAGCTTTGCGTCTCAAATGCTTCCGTTCGTGATCATCGGCGGGTTTTTCTTCGGGATCATGGGCCTGATCAAATTGGGCATCCTGATCTACCTGATCCTCACGGTTTTCCAGTTGGTGACGCTTCCGGTTGAATTTGACGCGAGTGCCCGTGCGAAGCGCGAACTGGCTGGGCTGGGAATCATTACCCAGGATGAAATGCCCGGAGTGGTGAGCACGCTGAACGCGGCAGCCTGGACCTATGTTGCCGCCTTTGTGGCCTCCCTTGGGAATTTGCTGTATCTGTTCGCAATCTCCCGGGATGATTGAGTGTGGGTGCTCATCTCAGACTCTTTTCGAAACGGCTGTTCCCGACCGGAAATGGCCGTTTTTTTTGGAGAGATTGAGCCGGTATGTCTGCCTCTTTGGTAGCGGCAATTGAGCTTTGGCCGCTTTTTGTGTCCGGAAACTGTGTGAGCGGGTTTGCATGCCAGACCGGATGGGCATTGAATAATGCATCCGGAGCCGATGTTCGGGGCCGGGCGTATTATGGGTGAATCGGACAGAAAGTGCAGGCATTGTGGGGCGCCGTTGCCAACGGATGGTAGCGGAGACGGGTTTTGCTGCAATGGATGCCGCTACGTCTATGAGTTGATCCGGCAGGAGGGCTTGGACCACTACTATGCGTTGAGGGATCGTCCGGTTCCGCCAGTGGGGATGGAAGCCTTTGAGGATCGGGACTACGCTGATCTTGAGGCGGCCTGGTTGAGCGCGGATACATCGGAAGGAGGAATCGCTTCGATGGACATGCGCTTGAGGGGAATATCGTGTGTGGGCTGTGTGTGGCTGGTTGAGAAGCTGTTTTCGCGCTATCCGGGAGCGCTGCGAATCGACATTGATCCGCAGCGGGGGACCGTTCGGATACTGGCAGACCGCACGGCTTTTCCATTGGTTCCGTTTGTGTCGGAGCTGCAGCGTTTCGGATACAGTTTGATTCCAATTGATGATTCGCTGGCGGAAGGATCCAAGCCGGATGGAGATGGGCGTTTGGGTCGCAGAATCGGGGTTTGCTCTTTTCTCGCGATGAACACCATGATGGCGGTATTGCCGTCCTATTTCGGGATGAGTCCGGATGATCCACTTGCGCCGACACTCCGTTTGCTGGCCGCTGTTTTGGCGAGTTTCAGCGTGGCATACGGCGGGGGATACTTCTTTTTGCGTGCATGGAATGCGCTGAAGGCGGGCACGCTGCACATGGACCTTCCGATAGCGCTTGGACTGATCGTTGCGTGGGTTGGATCGATGTTCGGATGGGCGGTAGGCCGTCCGGATTTGTTCTATTTCGATTTTGTGGCGGTTTTTACCGTGCTGATGCTGGTGGGCCGCTGGTTCCAGGAGTGGGTGACCGGACGGAATCAGAACCAGTCCTTCCGCAAAGATCCATCGCTGGAACAGGTGGAGGTTTGGAATGCATCGACTGAGTCCTCTGACAGCTCATTGGGCGGGGGGGCGGAGCCGGCGATGGTCCGCGTGGGCCGGATCGTTTCCGGAATGGAGTATCACCTGCTTTCGGGGCGGAGGGTGCCGGTGCGGTCACGACTGCTTTCCGGGATTGCGGAGTTCAGTCTCGATTTCATCAATGGGGAATCCGATCCGAAGGTATTCCGGGAAGGTGAATGGGTGCCATCCGGATCGCTTTTGATAACACGGCGAAAGGTGCACATGCAAAGCATGGAATCCTGGTCGGATTCACTTTTCAAGACCTTGTATGAGGTCGGACAACGGGAGGTTGCGAGGAATGGACCCATCGAGCGGATACTCAAGCTCTACATTGTGTCGGTTGTTTTGATCGCGATCGGTGGGCTGATCGGATGGGGACTGTTCCAGGAGTCCTGGGTAACCGGGGTGCAGGTGGCGGTCTCGGTCATGGTGGTGTCCTGTCCGTGTGCAATCGGACTGGCCTATCCCCGGCTGAATGATCGGGTGGTGCAGCGTTTGCGGGAGTTCGGGGTGTATGTGCGCACCCATTCCATGTGGAACCGCATGGAGAAAGTCCGGGATGTGGTCTTTGACAAAACCGGAACCCTTACGCTTGAGGTGCTTGAGTGGGAAAACCCGGAGATCATGGATGGCTGGAGTGAGGAGGATCGTAGCCTATTGTTCATGCTTGTGGATCGGAATCTTCATCCAGTCGGAAAAAGCATCCGGCAGGAGATGCTGGCCCGGTGGCCGCAGTGGTCGACCCGGCGGTATGAGGAACTCCCGCTTGAAGAGCATGTTGGTTTGGGTATCTCGATGCAGTGGAAGGGTCAGGAGGTTTACCTTGGGCGGCGGGCCGGATCCGGCTTGGAAGGCAACCCGAGGGACACTGTCTTTGTGCGGGGCGATGCGGTCCTCGGCGTTTTCCGTTTCAAGGAATCCGTGAGAAACGATGCCCGTTCGGCGGTTGAGCGCCTCCTGCAATCCGGATACCGGGTCTGGGTGCTCAGTGGCGACAAGAAGTCCAAAGTGGAAGCGATGACCCGCTCGTTGGGGCTTCCGGATGATCACGGATTTGCTGAGATGAGTCCCGATGCCAAGGCGGCTTGGATCAGCCGCGAGGGCTTCGGACCTGCGTTGATGATTGGGGATGGCGCCAATGATGCGCTGGCGTTTGAGCGGGCCCGATGCCGGGCGACACCGATCCTTGGGCAGGGGCTGCTTGAAGGACAGGCCGACTATTATTTCCTCGGGCGTGGAATAGACGGTGTGTGCGAGGTTTTTGATCTGACCCGGATTCGCCGGTCGGTGCTCCTGCAGTTGTTTGGAATCACCCTCACTTACAATGCCGCAGCGGTATCGATGGCACTGGCCGGTTGGATGAGTCCACTGGTAGCGGCTGTTCTGATGCCGCTGAGCTCGATCGTCACCGTCTCATGGGCATCGTTTTCTGGTCGGATGCGTTCCCGGGTATCTACCCAGCGATCATGACCCCGCCGCCCAAGAGCCGATCATCCTGATGGAAGGCCATGATCTGGCCCGTGGCGAGTGCCCGTTGCGGTGACTCAAAAACCACGCGGAGGCATCCGTCAGACTCCGGCACCAGGCTGCTGATTGACACCCGCGGATCGCGGTAGCGCACCCTCACGCTCAGGTTATCCATCCCAATAAATGGTTGGGTAATGTGGGAGATTCCATGTACCCGCACCTCCGGATAGTAAAGGCTGGCGGTTGTGGGTTCGTCGAAGGCCACGGTAAGGGTGTGGCTTTCCAAGTCTTTGGCGATCACAACGTAGGCTTTGTTGTCGGTGTTGGAGGGAATCCCGATGCCCTTGCGTTGCCCGATGGTGTAGCGGTGCACCCCGCGGTGTTCACCAAGCACTTTGCCCGAGAGATTCACGATTGGCCCTGGTTCATCCGGTATGTATTTCGCGAGGAAATCGTTGATTTTTACCTTACCCAGAAAGCAGATCCCCTGGCTGTCTTTTCGTGCGGCGTTTGGCAGGCCGGCTTCGTGCGCCATTTTCCTGACATCGGGTTTGAGTAGGTGTCCGATGGGAAAC
>Ga0209723_1005256_pt1 | contig 13478 bp, 12 predicted proteins | sample BiotimSIPDNA_2_FD_185750 | JGI IMG/M metagenome (GOLD analysis project Ga0209723, IMG submission 185750) | Anaerobic biogas reactor microbial communites from Washington, USA - Biogas_R2 time_0 SIP DNA (SPAdes) (version 2) | ecosystem: Engineered > Bioreactor > Anaerobic > Unclassified | place... | reverse complement strand
AAGCGCCCAGCTTAAGACTCCGGCCCAAAAGCATCAGCCGTGCGTGGCCCACATGCTCAGAGAGCTCAAATATTTTATCGATAAGCACAACAGTCAATGGGCGATGGCCATGAAAAAATTGTTTCTGTGGGCAATTGAACTCAAAAAGGAAATGGGTCCATCTGACTATTTGAAAAGTGCCCCCAGAGATGAGCTTCTGAAACTATTCAACCATTTGTTGGAGTTAAATCCGGAAGATGTTGATAAGCTCGAGGCCTTCCACAAAAGGATGAGGAGGTTGAAGTTTGACGTGTTCAATTTCTTGTTTTATGCTGAGGTGCCACCGGACAACAATTCCTCGGAGCGGGCCATAAGAAACGTCAAGGTCAAGCAAAAAATCTCAGGCCAATTTCGTTCAACCCAGGGGGCAACGAGATTTGCCGTGATGCGTTCAGTCATTGATACTGTAATAAAACGGGGCGGTGACCCTTTGACTACACTACGTTTTGCTGTTGGAACGACTGCAGAGAAGAGAAGCTTTCTTGAAAACAAGCCAGAGTTAAAATCTTTTTTTTAATATTGCGGTAGCTCGATTCTGTGCTGGTTATGAATCCGCGACGGTGGGAGCTGTCAGCGTTGCAAATGAGACCTGAGTAGTTACAAAATATTTACACCGCCTGGATTTTCACCGCTAGCGCGGAATTACATTCCGTGCGGTAAAGTTAGTAATTCTTGCACCAAACTAGCTTTACGTTACCACGCCAAAATTAGTGGTTATAACTCCTTGCAGGCTTTTGTATTAGCCTAGTTTTGCGCAGGTGTACCTTATATGAAATAACAGCACGGATTGGCTGACTTCGTTCGGTTGCAAATCCGCGCGAGCGGAGAACCGCAGGCAGGAGCCTGCAAGAATAGTCCGACGGCGGCACAGCCGGCCGCCGAACGCGGTAATGCTGGGCTTTAGAGCCTTAGGCGAACGGGGAATGTTAAAATAGGAAGGCTATAAATTTACAAAGTATAGCGATTCATATACTTATCATATTCATCAGACCACGTAAAATCTCCAAGTAATAAATCTGAAAAATATAGTTCTATTTCTTTTGCGTGTAATTCAAACAAGCTTGACGCAGTTATTCTTTTCCTATCCTGTAGCCCTTTAAAGAAAACAAGATTCATCAATGGATATTCACGTTTTGTTTTTTTGTCAACAAAAGTAACGTAGAACTCAACACCTCTTTCCAACTGTAGATTAATTATACAAAAGCTGTTTTCTAACCTAACACTATTGGGTGTAAGCGAAGACAAGGATAACTTGTGCTTTCCCATTAAATTTGCAAAATCTTTCTTTATGTTGTCTTCAAGTTCCATCTTTATGGCTTAATAAAAGCATATCCCTGTTGAACATATCCTTTAGACTCAAGGTATATTTTCTCTCTACCGTAGAAAGACGGCACAATTTCGCCTCGATGATTAATTAAGGAAAGATTTGCTGGTGTAGGCTCTGATATAAGACGTATAACATCTCCATTAGCAATTCCTTCATCCAGCCATTTCCGATTAATTTCCCAAGCTTGTTCAAATAATTCATCCGCTAAATCATAATTTCCGCTTTTAATTGCATTTTGAGCTTTTGCAAATATTTCGTCAATCTCAGAACTACTTAATATTCTAAAGCCTTCTTTTCCATTAAGCGTTTTGTTAACAAGCCCTGATTGCATCAAGAAATGGGTGCCTCCAGGCTGATTCTCAAGATATTTCCCTAAAATAGTTATCCTTTGAGATTCGGACATTAAAACATCACTACCCCAACCATCATGTTTCAAATAAACTTTACCATCAATAATCTTCCCAACCTGACTACTATTATTTAATATCCTAACTTCAGAAGATGATTTTATTCCAGTAATTGTAATATCATCTACATCACCAATAAGCTCATCATACTTCTTGAAATTATCAATAAACTTTTGTGCGCTCTTGTGCCCGGTGAATATTTCTTCAAGTGCTGCCTGCCCAGTTTTTCCGTTGTAGGTAAACTTTCCTTTGACCTTTTCAAGGGTTTCTATGTTAGTAATATTCTTGCGTAAAGTCGGGAAGTCGCCTAAAGCCTTCCAACTATCGACCAACTCCGGTTTCTCCAAGAACATTTTCTTGGTTGCTTCAGCAAAGTTATCAAAATCTTTTTTAAACGCATCAGCCAAATTGGGTGAATTTAACCTCCTTAGGGGCTTGTCTAAATCACCAAAATCGTTCCGAACCCATTTAATTACGTACCCTGAACCCTCCCTGATAATCCGGCTATCACCAGTTCGTAATCCTCTAATCAATGCCTTTGACGAACTTTTTATGGTTCCTGCTGAAACTAATGGAATAAACGCTCCCGTTCCATATATGGAGCTATTTGTGAAATCAAAGTGAAATCCGGAATAAATAAAGCCAATACCATCAGCAACCCAATCAAAGTTAAACGGCATAAGGATTAGACCAAGAGCGTCAATACTTGCTAACGCTTCATTGTAATCAACCTCGTTTCTGCCTGCATAAAAACAGTCTCCCGACGGTGAGGCTTGTTTTTTATCAATAGCGTAAATACGATCGCGGTACCATTCCGTAAACTGTATGCAGTTATTCTCATCAGTTGTCCCAACAAATTCATTCATTCCATGATCCACAATGAAATCTTTAGGTGACGGATTGTCGGTAAAGAAGTTATTGAATTCATTCTCGGCATCTTGCCTCGCCTTAATATGAGAATCAACTCCATATTGATTAGCACTTGAAAGATTCTTGGGATCCATAGTTTCGTTGGTTTTATCAAGCAAATCGAAGTATTTCTTAATTCGCTCATCAACCACCAACCTAAAATCAACATTGCCAAGGAAACCAATGTATGCCGATTCTGTTTCACTTCTACCAATAATCTCCCCCCTTGCAGTAATGTAAAAATAATGTCTGACATACTGCTTAGCCGTGTTTTTAAAGACATCTCTTACGAAATTCCAAACGGGAGAATAACTGTTATCTGCAATAAAGCTTGCAGTACGTTGAGTGTTTTTGTAATCTTTACTTAAACCTGAAAGATCTATCGTAACATTACTTCCATATGACAAACCTGGCATAAAGAAGTACTCACCCAAATCAGAACCAATCCCACTACATTGAACATATGGAAGCGTAATAAGAATTGCATCTGAAGGTAGATTAGCTTTTAAAAACACTTCATCGGCTAACCTGTTCCAAGAACTTTGGTGCAAACAAAGTATGTTGGTTTGAAATAAGACAACATAAAACTTACGGTTATTGATTTTTTCGTATGTTTTAAGCTTGTCTGTCAGAACCTTGCCAAAAACATCTTCATTAAAACCATTTAATTGTTGGTTGTTGACTTCTTGAACTAATTGACTAACCAACTCTTCGTTTTGATAAATTGTCCTGTCAATAGTAAGGCTTCTTTTTTGGTAATAATATATGTAAACTTTTGATATTGAACTAGTCTTAAAGTAAATATCATCAGCACTTGGAGGATAAGAACATTTGCAATCACCCGTAAAATCAATTGTTCTAACTAGTTCATTATCACTCTTAACAAGTATCTTTCCAGTATTATCATTTTTCTTATCGATAAATACTCTATAAGCAATGGCATCATCCTCAGCTTTTAGAGCATCCGCTGAAATTGAACGAACAGCACTCTCATCTGAAATTCTATAACCAAATGCAGTTGTTTCGTGCTTCTGATTGTAAATTTGATAATTATCGAAACCATTAATTCTCAATGAATATATAGCTCCTTGTGCCGATTCTGTAACATCATCAGCAAGATAGAAGCCTGAGGCAATATATTTGCCTTGTAAATTTGCCTTTTTACCATCGGGTAAATAAAGAATTTGAAATTCTGATAGTTCGGCTAATGCTTTTTCATCATTTATGCAGAGAAATTTTGTTCCAGATTGCCTAAAAGCTGCTCCCTCACTCTCATCCTGGCTCCAGCTAAACAAAATCTTCTCCGGGTTATGAATCAAGTCCCATTGAGGTTATCATCAGTACGATAAAAACCGGTAGCCACCAGCTCCACTAAATGGCCTTTTAAGCCTTATTTCAAAGAACGTTACATCTAATGCTCTGCAAGATAGAAAATTTCCGGTACTTGCTTTTTCTTCAATTGAAAATATTCAGTTGAAGGGTTTTTCAATTGAAAAAAAAGTTCAAGGATGCAGTGGTGTCCGGGTTTGAGCGGAACCAGGCATTTACAACCCGTAGGCAACTTCTTAAGCCTGGCGTTGGCAGGTCAAGGCTTTTGGAAAAAATACTACCCTGAGGAACGATGGGTGGAGATTTTTTTCAAAACCCGAAGGGCTTGGCCTTGCGTGGGTATGGCCGGTGGGCTTTATCTTGGCCGAAGTGGTTTAAATGGCGGTTTTCTATGGGATGGAGTGTTATTGTAAATATGGGTTTACCTTCCTTTCTTCTTTGATTACAACCTGCTGATAATATGGAACTGTGCGAAGGTAAAACAGCCTTGAGCCAGCGCTGGGATAGTGGCTGCAAAAAAGTGGAGTGAAGTATGAACGAAGCGGTTTGCAGACGCTGTGCGCGCGAGCCGACTGCGAGTATGACCGAGGCCGTGGCCTGGAAGGTGACGAAGGAGCCGGAAGGACGCGTGGTGCTTGCACTGAGGTTTTGGCGGAGTTTTTGATTTTGCAAAATCCGGATGATTCCGGACACCCCTACCGTTTTATAGCGGACAGCGGTACCGAATAATACCGGACAGCAAATCCGTTTGATTCCGGACACTTTTCTCGTAAACTTTATGCCATTAACCAAAAACAAGGAAAATGGCAAAAAAAAGGATTGACATGAGAAAAGTTCGTAAATTATTAAGACTGCATTATGAACAAGGCGTTGACAGCGTTCGCCAGTTATCTCAACTGTGCGGTATCGGCAAAACCACAGCAAGCGAATATCTTCAAGCCTACAAACGAAGTGGGCTGACCTATAGTCAGGTCACTGAACTCAGCGATAGCGCACTCCAAACGGCGCTGAAAGGCTCTGAGAAAGCCGAAAACGCGAAATATGAAGATCTTTACCAACGCTTTCCGCATTTCGATCAGGAGCTAAAAAAGCACAAGATGTCGATTAAAGTGCTATGGGAAGAGTATAAGCATGGCCATCCGGATCCTTATGAGTATAGCCAGTTTTGTACGCATTACTATAAATGGCGCCAGAGCAGCAAAATCAGCATGCACATAGATCACAAAGCAGGCGATAAGCTGTTTGTTGATTTTGCGGGTCAGAAGCTCAGTTATGTATCATCCACTACGGGAGAGGTCGTCACTTGCGAGGTGTTTGTTGCCGTTCTCGGAGCAAGTCAAAAGGCGTATATAGAAGCCGTACCAACACAACAGAAGCACGACTTTATCAGTGTAAATGAGAGTGCTTTGCACTTCTTTGGAGGGGTTCCCAGAGCCATTGTCCCTGACTGCCTTAAATCGGCTGTAACCAAAGCAAATAAATATGAATCAGAAATAAATGAGACATTCAACGATTTTGCCAGCCATTATAATACGGCCATCTTGCCAGCCAGGGCTTTGCACCCCAAGGATAAAAGCTTGGTAGAATCCTTTGTACGACAGGCCTACGATCACATTTATGCACCTTTGAGAAACCAAACCTTCTTTTCCCTGGAGGAGCTAAATGCAGCGCTATGGGAGCAATTGGACAATTATAACGCAAAGCACTTTCAGAACCGTGATTACTCACGTCAAATGCTGTTCGAAGAGGTAGAACGCAGTGCACTTAGGCCCTTGGTAAAAGAAAGATACGAAATCCGAACCTTTAACACCCTTACCGTAAATTTCAACTACCATATCTATCTGAAAGAAGACCTACATTACTATAGTGTGCCTTATCAATTGGTTAAAAAAAGCTACTTGTGGTTTTCTCCTCACGCACCCTAGAGGTCTATTACAACAACAAGCGCGTTGCCTTCCATAAACGCAGCACTGTCAAATACCACTACACCACAAACCCCGACCATCTACCACCCAACCATAAGTTCGTTGCGGAATGGAGCCCTCAGCGCTTTATTTCATGGGCCCGGAAGTTTGGTCCGGAATTAGAAGAGCTGACCATCAGAATCCTTAACAGTAGGCCACATCCTGAGCAAGCCTACAAGACCTGCATGGGCATTATGTCATTAGCCAAAAAACACGAGACCACAGTTTTCTTAAAGACCTGCAAAAAGGCACTTTTACTAAACCAGACAAATTACAATTTTTTAAAAAACACACTGGAAAACAAGACTTATGACCTGTCGGATGAAGATCAAGCGGATGTCAAAATAGTGAATGACTTAGGCCTACTGCGAGGCAAAGAAAAGTTTAACTAAAACCAATTGTCATGAACATTTCAGCCACATTAGAAAAGCTAAACACCATGCGCATGCATGGCTTTGAACAAGCGTATCGCAATGTACTTGAGAGCGCTTTACAGGAAAAGTATACCAGTGATGAGCTCATCGCTCATCTGGTTGATGCCGAATATGATGACAAGTATAATCGCAAGCTCAGTCGACTTATAAAGAACGCTGGCTTCAAGCAACAGGTTAGCCTTGAGCATATTGATTACCATCACCCGCGCAACATAGACCGGAATCTGATTCTACGGCTGCAGAGTTGTGACTGGATTAACAAAGGACGTGACTTGCTAATTGTTGGGGCGACAGGTACAGGAAAATCATTCCTGGCCTGTGCCTTTGGGATGCAAGCATGTATCAATGAACACAAGACGCTTTACTTTACAGCCAGCAACCTGCTAGACAAGCTTACTTATGCCAAAGCAGATGGCACATATTTTAAGTTTTTAGATTTTATTGCAAAGGCTAAGCTGCTTATCATTGATGATTTTGGTCTGAAAAAAGTGGATGCCAGCCAATGCAATATGCTTTTGGATGTAATAGATGAAAGACATGCTAAGAGTTCGACAATTATCTCATCACAACTACAGGTAAAAGAATGGTATGATTGCTTTGCCCAAAAAACCATTGCTGAAGCTATACTGGATCGGGTGTTAAATAGTTCATATCGCATCCTCCTGGAAGGAGAAATTTCTATGCGAAAAAATTTGAGAAAAACAGAAGAATAAGTTTTACTTTTAGACTGATATTTTTTTCGAGAAAAGTGTCCGGAATGGTCCGGTACCGGTGTCCGGTATTAACGGAATATGCAAGATAATCGCAGAACCATCTGGGAAGCGGCAAACTGCCGGTTAAAATGCGACGTAGACAAAGTCTACGCCGAGTGGGGGAACTTTATACGCTTATTAACTAAAAGTATTTAAACCAAATTTTTGAAACCTTGTCATTTGATATGCTAACTACGAAGTAAAAATCTAGCAGTGCGTTAGCTGTATTACTTAACACTAAAATATTAACATCATAGTCTTTTTCATTATTTTTAGATGCGCTGTAAGATTTCGGAAAGCATTCTTTTATGATATTAATGTCACATCCAATGTTTATCCTTGGATATGACAACTTTATACTTTCATCCTGCAGTATAAACTCCTTACATTCATAAACTTCCTTACTTTTTATTTTTTGGTAAAAAATGAATTTGTTTTTGCCAAATTCTGCTATTTTAAGACGAGTATCATACAAATAAGAGATATCGTCTTTTATATGGTCAGCTTTTCCAAAGCAAGTTTCGGCATCTTCAAGCATGATTGGAGTTAACGATTCTTTTATAATAAAATCACACGTACTAAAACTCAAATCCTCCATTACAATAGTATCAAGCGTTCCAAACAAAGAATCCTCCTTGGCATAAAAATCTTGTTGTGAATATAGACTTAAATAGCCAATGGATAAGATAATTACAAAACATGTTCTCATAATTACTATTTTAGTTTTATTGGGTTTCCATTAATGTCAAACTTTGTTGTAATAAACTGTTCTGGGTCAATTCTTGTTGTTCCACCCCAAAAGACACCATCGGTTGAGGCTTCAATATGAACATGTCGTCTAGACACAGCAATTGATGATGCATTACCGGTAATTCCAGTTTTACCAATATTATCTCCTTTTTTAACTTCATCTCCAACTTTGACTTCAATTTCTGATAAATGACAATACATTAGGTATACTACTCCGATATTTGTAGTAGATTTAATGGTTATAGACTTTCCTAAATCATTATCATCAATATTATGTATATCAACAACAGTTCCTTGTAAAATTGAATATAAAGGAGTTCCATTTGCTGCGTATATGTCAACACCAGAATGAAAAGTTGTTCCCAACCCAATCCCAGGACCTCGTGTAGTTAAATAGGAATAGTATTCTTTATTATCATTACATGTTGACCCCCATGTTCTCGTACACCCAAAACGGCCACCATGCAGCCCATGAGTTCCAGAAGGAACCAAACGACAATCTTTCACAGGGTCACCAATTATAGTACCATCGTCTAATACATTGCTACCAAAATTGCGGATGCTTTGGGCGTCTCTCTTGACTATCTTACCGGGAAAACAAACGTCGAGCTGGATAATTCCATTATTAAACGAGTAGTGGAGATTCAGAGCCTTCCGGATGAAGATAAGAAGCACATATTATACGCTCTTGACGGATTGTTGCAAAACGTGCGAACTAAATTGGCTTTTGGAAAGTAAAAAATCAGTCTCGTTTTGGTAAAACCTTTTTTACAATAAACTCCAATAAAACAACCATAAAACTACCGACCATTAATACAAAAACTATATTGGCCAAAATGCTATTATGTTTTATTAATATTTCGTCTCCTCTTTTTGCTTGAACAATTATATATTCGCCATGCATTCTATAATACCATAACTTAACTTCATCACCTTGTTTAAATAAATCTGCATATTCAGGTTTTCTGTAAATAATCCTTCGCTTAAACGAATCAATCCTGAGAGCCATACAATCATAAGCCCTATCATTACCACCAATAACGGTTTGCATATACTTCTCATTTGCGACATCAATCACCTCTCCTTGTGCAATTTTAAAAAGAGGCAATATTCTAATTCCTAAAACAACATGAGCACCAATTATTAAAACTAAAATAATTCTCGCAAAGAGAAAAACATTATCCCAGAAAGCGCTTTTTACATCTATCTTATTCAACAATGTCTTCATATTCTAAAATTTCTAAAATTGAATTAATATCCATTGTTATGCTTTCAATCTCTTTCGAAGATAAATTAGACTTCACTTCAGGAGCATTCTTTATTAACTCCCATGCATTGCTCAATGAGACATAATCGGCAGCAATATCTCCTGCAGATTTCTTTTCCAAAAGTCCATGTACGGTAGGTGAAAAAAGACCCAACCCAGCACTAATATCTTCATATAATATAAGAAACTCTACACCTTTCCCATCTCCAATCTTACTAATACTTTCTTTTACGGCCTCGTTGGTTAGAAGTATTTTTATAGTCGCATCAACTTTGTTGATATATATTAGGGCTTTAATCAAAGTCCCTCGCATTCCTGAAGCTACTGCGCCAGTGGAGCCTAGTGTTGCAAATGATGACACAATTGTGATAGCATTACCTGCTAATCGAATCCCTTCCTTTTTTGATGCCTCGTTTCGCAACCAAGGTAAAACAAAGGCTGGCATTGACACGATTCGGCTTTCTTGTTCAGAAGGCAATTCATAAAAAGATAAATCCTCCTCAAAATAAATAACAACAGGCTCAAAAGGATCTATCTCAACATTTTCTTTATTAAAATATCCACAAGTGTTGTGGTCAGAAATAAATACGCCCCTGTTTCCATATCGCCATGTTGGAACTTTGCATCCTTTTCGCCACCAGTAATAGGGCGTTTCGTATATATAATTAAAACTTCCAACACTTCTAACCTGATTATCAACATATAACTGCCCCCATGGCGTAGCTTCAAAACAATTCAAATTATCAGAAAACTGTTTTAAATATAGCTTTAATAGTTCATAGATAAACCTTGTGTAATTGTTACTACCCCCAACGTTATTCATTACTCTATCAAAATAAGCTAATAATCCGGTTGTATGTAAATTATCGAAAAGATACTCAATTTGTTCATCTGGGGTTGTCCGGATTATATCAATAACAATATTCTCAACGGTTTCAGGAATATTGCTGTTGTTATTGATCAGTGATAATAAACTTAATCGTTGGTCTTGTGTTAATGATTCATACAGGCATTGTGGAGATACTTTTAAAATATTTATAACTTTTTCTCTTGTATAAAACTGTTTATCAAACAAATCAGCAATTGATTGTACAAATTGCCGCTGTTGCAATTTATACTGATGCTCAGTAGGTGTTAAATATTCCAATAAGTTTTGGGCATTGTCTTTATCTACTAAAATTATTAATCCTCCAAAATCAAGCTTTAGCACTTCACCTCTGGCCAATTTCAATAAAGAATTAAAATAACTATCTGACTCTGCTAATTGTAAATCTGCAGGATACTCTATGAGTTTACTGTCATTTAATAGTTGAATATGGATATACTTGTATGTATTGCCATCATATAAACCATCGAAATCCCTGACAGTAACAGATTCTTTTAGCCACGAAAAGAAAACGTTTTTCTCAAATTTCACTTTTCTGTTTGAAACAAAACCACACCTTAACATTTCAATAGTATTAACAACTTTTTCTATCGGTGTGTTTCCTTTAAATTCCCCTTCCTCCTCATCCTGCCCCCAAGCAAACAGTATACTTTCAGGGTTATGAATCAAGTCCCATTGGTATTTCCACAGATCGGTGCCGCCGGCATAGTCCATAAGATTGGCGGTTTGTTGCACTGGGAAATAGTGCTGGGCTTTATCGCTGAAGGTGTGGCGAAGGTTGAAGGCGCCATGAGCCAACTCGTGGGCCAACAGGTCAAAGTCAGAAACACTAAAGTTAAATATAAAGCCGAAATTACCCGCTAAGGGCATGAATCCTTTGCGACTGGTGCCCAAATCGGATAACTCTACAAAAAACAGATATAGGCTGTTATCGTCAGATGGGCGGTTGCGTTTGTAGGTGCGAATAACTCTGTTCATATCGGAGGTGTACTTGCTCAGCATGGAGGTACCCTCTACTTTAAAATCGGCCTCGTTTATGCGGCCTACTTCTATTGGCTCGTCAAAATGTACATTCCAGTTGATTACAGCGGATCCGTATATTTCATTGAGCCGCTTTTCGATATCGGACAATTGCGTGGAAGCCGTTGGAAAGGAAGCTCCGTTAACGGGAATAAGAAAGACATCACGGGTTATGCGTTGGTAGCTTACCTGGTCTGGCCCCCTATTAATCGGACAATCGTTATAGAGGTTGATACAAACATAAACTTTTCTGCCGATATTTGCATCGGCAAGGAACAACCGACGGCGATAAATTATACCGATGGTTGTTGGTATGGGACCAGTAGTTTAAATTTGGTAGTTCTCTGTTTTTCATTGACGGTTACTCTTACGTTTCCCATGCGCCATTGCGACCAGAAATGCATTGGTGAGAGGTTTGCTGTTTAATTGCATACGCAGTTTTGCGTCCCATAAGAACACGGGAGAAAGTGTCGATAACGGTCAAGATATAAGCGTGTCGGCGATGTTCTTCAACCCATACAAACTTGATGTCCATCTCCAAAACCTGAAGTGACTCGGTTGGCAACACCTTTCGATACTTGACGATGGAGCGTTTAGGTTTTTTGTGCATCTCTTTAAGAAGATGATATTCTTCCATGAGTCGGTAAACCTTCTTGTGATTAATAAGATAGCCTAATTGCATTAAGGCAAAGGTCATTTTATGGTACCCGTAATCTAAATCCGGATCCGCTGCTATGTCCTTAATATCATCTACTACATTCTCATTGGGAATGGCCACAAGGAGGTCCTCTTCCATGTACATTTGGGTCGTCGTTGAAGGGCGGCGGCCCTGTTTGCCACCCTTTCTCTGATAATAGTACTGATGTTTTGTGATGCCCACTATTTCTAAGACCAGGTCACGTTTCAAGCCTTGGTAGATATACCTGGTTGCGATCTCTTTCTTTTCTCCAAGGCTTGTTTCTTTTTTAGCAATTCCCCCTTACAAACAAAAAGGAATGCTGCAAAAACAGGTTGCGGTAGAACTAAATATTGGCACTACCAATTACAATAAATTGGAAAACGGCAACCGAGAACCTTCTGTTAAAGAATTACAAAAATTTGCCGTATTGTTTGATATGACCGTTGACCAAATACTGAACTTTGAAGGCGAACTTCCAAAAGAAATTTCTCTGGAAGACAAAAGCGAAATGGAACAGTTTAAACTCATTCAGCAATTAGCAGAAGAAGACAAACAAACTGTTTTCAAAATCATTAACACAATGCTTACAAAATCTAAGTTTAAGGATTTTTTTAATAAGAATATTGCGGCACTTTAATTGGACAGTAGTAACTCTCCATTTTTCAACAAACAACCTTCTTTGCATTGGCTGAGTTTTTCATGTGTGGGAAAGTAATCAAGTGGTAACGCCCAATCTGAACAGCGCAATGAGTAAACAACCATTATTGTATCACCTATGGAAAGAGCCTTATAATTTTCATCACCGCAAATAAATTGTGCACTTTTTATTTCTCCATCTGCACTGTAATTCACATGCACGGTACCGGGTGTTTTGATATTAGCATACTTTTTATAAATAATTGCTGGTTTTGCTAAACCTCCATTTTTTTCTATATCTAAGGTTAAAAAGTTTTGTTGCTTTTTTACTGTTAGTATGCCTAATGCAATTGTAACTAATCCAACCAAAAAAAGCCTTCCTTCTACATTATTTGATTTCAATAGTAAAAACAACGCGTAAGGAAATAAACTAATATACAATACTCCAATTATAATTGTTGTAATATTAGAACCGCATGGAAATAATTCCCTTCTAAAAAGCATTAGTATTCCGGTAGCAATAAGAACTAAGACTAACAAGATATTTTTAATACTCCTCTTATTCATCAGTTATATCTTGTTTTAGGTAACTTTCGGGGAGTGTAAAATTAACTCTATCCGGTCCTATTTTTAGTTGTTTAAATTAACTCATATTCTTTCTTTCATCCAATTCTTGAAAGCCTCTTTGGGAAAGCCGTTAGGTTCTGTCAAGGGCAGCCGAGGAACGAGGCTGTTTATATACCCTTGACAGGTTCTAAGGGCGACCTATGATACTTCTGTATCGTACATTTCTTTTAGCTGAGCCGATATATCCCTTAGAATCAACCCCCTACCGTAAAGGGAAATGATTTGAGGAGCCAGATTGTCTGCCAAAATCCGCTGACGCTTTTTTACGATCTCGGGTTCAAAATTCCTGTGCCGGTCTGCTGGCGTGTCAATTGTTACTTCTCCCGCAATGGTCTTAAGGGTTTTTGACCCTTTCCCATTACGTTTATTGCCATCAGCACGCTGATCTTCATCTAAAAACACTTCCATTTCAGCGGCAAGGGCGCTTTCTAAAAATTCCTTGATGATGGGAG
>Ga0209723_1005253_pt1 | contig 13483 bp, 10 predicted proteins | sample BiotimSIPDNA_2_FD_185750 | JGI IMG/M metagenome (GOLD analysis project Ga0209723, IMG submission 185750) | Anaerobic biogas reactor microbial communites from Washington, USA - Biogas_R2 time_0 SIP DNA (SPAdes) (version 2) | ecosystem: Engineered > Bioreactor > Anaerobic > Unclassified | place... | reverse complement strand
AGCGATGGACGGTGAGATCCTGGCTGGAGTGAAGGTCTGGTTTGATAGTTTTTCGAGCCACTTCATGGACTCTGATGAAGAGGTGAAGCGGCACGTGCACATGAAGATGGAACATACCCGCAGGACTTGTGACGAGATCCTGTATCTGGCAGAGCGCCTGAATCTGAACGAGGAACGAACCAGGCTTGCCGAAGCCATTGCGCTGCTCCATGATGTGGGGCGCTTTCCTCAGTTCGCCGGGTACCGCACATTCAATGATGCGCGGAGTGTGGATCACGGCTCTCTCGGGGTCGAAGTGTTGGGCACGGAACAGATTCTGACAATGTTCGGACCCTGCGAGCGGAACGTGATCGAGACGGCGGTAAGGTTTCATGGCCACAAGTCGATCCCCGACGGGCTCGAGGATGAAGCGCTGTTCTTTCTGAAACTGATCCGGGATGCAGACAAGCTGGACATTCTCAATCTCAGCATTTCTTACTACAGGGATGCACGCACCAGGGGGGTGGCCGTGCTGGGTTTCCCGGACGTTCCGCAGATCTCGCGTGATGTTCTGGAGGCTGTTCTGGAGCGACGGCTGATCGAATACGATCACCTTCAGAGCTTGAACGATTTCAGGCTTTGCCAGATCGGGTGGGTTTACGACATTAACTTTACCCCGAGCCTGGAGAAACTGGTCGAGGGAGGCATCCTCGATGAGTTGTTCGGATTTCTCCCCGGGACGTCTGAGGTTGAGGAAGTCAGGCGGGTCATTCGCCGCTATGTTGCCTCCCGCCTTAACGGCTGACGACTGCGGGCGGCGGTTTTTCAATAGAACTATGTTTTTGAGGTGGAGTAAATGGCGCTGATAGGGGCAAACGAACTGAAGCGGAAGATGTTGATCGAAGTAGATGGACAGCCATACAGTGTGGTCGACGTCTTTTTCGCGACGCCCAGTGCTCGTGGCGCGTCGACAATGGTGAGAACCAGGCTGCGGCACCTGATTACGGCTGCGGTACTGGAGAAAAGCTTCAAGACGAGCGAGAAGTTTCAGGAACCGGATGTCGTGCTGACGCCGGTCTCGTGCCTCTATTCCGACGGCGAAAGCTTTCATTTCATGGACGAGGCAAGTTTTGAGCAATTCTCCATGACTGAGGAACAGCTTGGTGACGATCGCCTCTACCTGAAGGAAGGGATCTCGCTGCACGTGCGCAAATACAACAATGTGCCGATATCGCTGCAGTTACCGCAGTTTGTGGAGCTTGCGGTCGTTTCGACGGAACTTGGAATAAGGGGGGACACCGCTTCGGGCGGGACCACCAAGCCCGCGACGCTCGAGACCGGGTTGCAGATACGGGTGCCGCTTTTTATAAAAGAGGGAGACACGGTAAAGGTCAGCACTCAGACCGGAGAGTTTGCGGGGAGGGTGTAAGAAAACCGTAACAAAAATGAATCAGAAAGGAAAAAAGACTTGCCAAACAAGTTTTAGATTGGTACTCTGAAAATTCGCCGCTGCAATGGACTTCGTTTGAAGCCGGGACCAGCAGACCTCAGTAACGGGCCGATCGGGTGTGAAACTTCTTTGTGGCCCGACCATCTTTGAAACAGATCAAGAAAGAAGCCGGGACGGGACCAGCGACAGCGCTGATCCGAGGTGTCGGCTTGGCCGCGGGTGCCTGAAACAAATGGTTCGCTTGTCGAACCATTTGTCTCCGGTACAACCGGGGAAGCGATCTTTGACAATCAGGAAACGACGGGTAAAAGAAAAAGACAAGTGGGCCATAGAAGGGCAGCAGCTTGGGATTTGAAAAGATTTCAGGCGGAGCAAATTTTATGGTCAAGCTACTAAGGGCATACGGTGGATGCCTTGGCGAAGGAAGGCGAGGAAGGACGTGGTAAGCTGCGAAAAGCCTCGGGGAGCCGCAAACAGGCTGTGATCCGGGGATATCCGAATCTTGCAACGAGATTCCGAGTAATATCGGGATATCCGCTTCTGAGTAAAGTAGGGAGCGAGAGGCGAACCCGGGGAAGTGAACCATCTTAGTACCCGGAGGAAGAGAAAGCAAAAGCGATTCCCCCAGTAGCGGCGAGCGAAGAGGGAAGAGCCCAAACCTGGTGCATGTCAAAGCCTGCAAGCGTTGTGCATTGGGGGTAGCGGGACGTATCCGGACTGGGTTGCAGCCTGGTCAGGGAGTCAAAAAATCCGAACATAGTCGAAGAGACCTGGAAAGGCTCACCAGAGGGGGTGAGAGTCCCGTAGGCGAAATGTTTGGATCTTCCTGGGATACGCACCCAAGTACCACGGGGCACGAGGAATCCTGTGGGAATCCGGGAGGACCATCTCCCAAGGCTGAATACTAACCTTCGACCGATAGTGAACCAGTACCGTGAGGGAAAGGTGAAAAGCACTCCTGCTAGGAGAGTGAAATAGTACCTGAAACCGCATGCCTACAAGCAGTGGGAGGTTCTACGGAACTGACCGCGTGCCTTTTGCATAATGAGCCGGCTAGTTATTCTATGCAGCGAGGTTAAGTCGAGTGATGGAGCCGCAGCGAAAGCGAGTCCGAACAGGGCGAATGAGTTGCATGGAATAGACGCGAAGCTGAGTGATCTACCCTTGGCCAGGATGAAAGTAGGGTAACACCTACCGGAGGTCCGAACCAGTGTTGGTTGAAAACAGCTTGGATGAGCTGAGGGTAGGGGTGAAAGGCTAATCAAACTCAGTGATGGCTCGTTCTCCCCGAAATAGCTTTAGGGCTAGCCTTGAGAAGAGTTAATCCCGGAGGTAGAGAGCTGGATGGACTAGGGGCCTTACAGGGTTACCGAATCCAACCAAACTGCGAATGCCGGAGATTATCAGCTCAGGAGTCAGACTGTGGGGGCTAAGCTTCACAGTCGAGAGGGAAAGAACCCAGACCACCAGCTAAGGTCCCGAAATACGAGCTAAGTGGGAAAGGATGTGGAAACACTTGGACAACCAGGAGGTTGGCTTAGAAGCAGCCATCCTTTAAAGAAAGCGTAACAGCTCACTGGTCAAGTGGGTCCGTGCCGACAATATAACGGGGCTAAAGCTCGATACCGAAGCTGTGGATTACCTGCCATAAGAAGCAGTAATGGTAGGGGAGCATTCCATAGGCCTGTGAAGTCAGATGGTGACATCTGGTGGAGGTATTGGAAGAGACCCTGCCGGCATAAGTAGCGATAATCGCGGTGAAGAACCCGCGACGCCGAAAGTCTAAGGTTTCCTGGGGAAGGTTAATCCGCCCAGGGTCAGTCGGTCCCTAAGCTCAGGCCGAAAGGCGTAGGCGATGGAGATGCCGTCAACATTCGGCAACCACCCGTGTGGCGTTATCCAGCGATGGGGAGACGCAGAAGGATAGGCTGGACTCCGATTGGAAGTGGAGTTTCAAGCTGGTAGGGGGCATGCTCAGGAAAATCCGGGTGTGCGTTAACTCCGAGAAGCGATGTCGAGCCGCAAGGCGCAAAGCAGCTGATTCCACACTGCCGGGAAAATCCTCTAGTGAGCCGCACAGGTGACCGTACCGCAAACCGACACAGGTAGACGAGGAGAGAATCCTAAGGCGCTTGAGAGAACACTCGTTCAGGAACTCGGCAAATTAACTCCGTAACTTCGGGAGAAGGAGTGCCCACGGTAGGTGAAATCTCTAGCGGATGGAGCTGAGGTGGGTTGCAGTGAATAGCGTCAGGCGACTGTTTACTAAAAACACAGCACTCTGCGAAGACAAAAAATCTAGGTATAGGGTGTGACGCCTGCCCGGTGCCGGAAGGTTAAAAGGAGGAGTTATTGGGGGCGACCCTGAGAAGCTCTGAATTGAAGCCCCGGTGAACGGCGGCCGTAACTATAACGGTCCTAAGGTAGCGAAATTCCTTGTCGGGTAAGTTCCGACCTGCACGAATGGCGTAACGATCTGACGACTGTCTTAACGAGTGACTCAGCGAATTTGTAATACCGGTGAAGATGCCGGTTACCCGCCACTAGACGGAAAGACCCCGTGCACCTTTACTACACTTTAGCAATGTACTTCGGTGCGGTATGCGCAGGATAGGTGGGAGGCTATGAACTGTGGGTTTTGGCCTGCAGGGAGCCGACGGTGAGATACCACTCTTATTGTACTGAGGTACTAACCTACGCTCGTGGACCGGGCGAGGGACATTGCTTGACGGGTAGTTTGACTGGGGCGGTCGCCTCCTAAACGGTAACGGAGGCGCTCGAAGGTATGCTCAGGCTGTTTGGAAATCAGCCATCGAGTGTAAAGGCATAAGCATGCTTAACTGCGAGACAGACAAGTCGAGCAGATGGGAAACCAGGACTTAGTGATCCGGTGGTTCTGAATGGAAGGGCCATCGCTCAACGGATAAAAGGTACGCCGGGGATAACAGGCTGATCTTGCCCAAGAGTTCATATCGACGGCAAGGTTTGGCACCTCGATGTCGGCTCATCGCATCCTGGAGCTGAAGAAGGTTCCAAGGGTTGGGCTGTTCGCCCATTAAAGCGGTACGTGAGCTGGGTTTAGAACGTCGCGAGACAGTTCGGTCCCTATCTGTGGTGGGCGCAGGATATTTGAGAGGATCTATCCTTAGTACGAGAGGACCGGGATGGACGAACCTCTTGTGCACCAGTTGTCGTGCCAACGGCATAGCTGGATAGCGAAGTTCGGAAGGGATAAACGCTGAAAGCATATAAGCGTGAAACCCACCTCAAGACAAGATATCCCCACCCGCGAGGGTGCTGAAGACCCCTGGAAGACCACCAGGTGATAGGCTGGGTGTGGAAGCGCAGTAATGCGTGAAGCTTACCAGTACTAATCGGTCGTGAGGCTTGACCATAAAATTTGCCCTGCTTGATAATCTGTCAAGCCGTCGTTTTTTGATATTATGAGTTTCCGGTGACCGTAGCGGAGGGGTCACACCCGTTCCCATCCCGAACACGGAAGTTAAGCCCTCCAGCGCCGATGGTACTGCATTGGCAACGATGTGGGAGAGTAGGTCGTCGCCGGATTTAAATACGAAGCCCCGAGAAATCGGGGCTTTTTTTGTGTGCGCCCGACAGGGCGCACACTGACGCACAGGGGGACGCGGACGCAATGCCCTATTTCAGAGGGTCGGCCGAAATGCATGGCTGCCGGTGCTACAATAACCAGTGAGGATCGAGCCATGCCGTACAGGTATCTCGATGATGTGGCAATAGCGGATGCGGCCTTCGAGGCCTGGGGCGAATCACTGCAGGAGATGCTCACGGCTGCCGCCGACGCTCTCCTGAATGTAATGATCAGCAACATCGATGCCGTGCGGCTCCGTGTTACCCGGCACGTCCGGATAGAGGAAGACGCGATCGATATGCTGCTGTTTCAGCTGTTGCAGGAGCTCGTCTACTATAAGGATTCGGAACGGCTGTTGTTGAGAATCCGGTCCGCCCGGATAGAACAACAGGACACCGGAGTGGTTGCCTTCGTGGAATTCGCCGGAGAGACAATCGATCCCGCACGGCATCACATGGTCGTAGACGTCAAAGCAGTAACACTTCACCGGCTGAAGGCGGAAGAGCGGGACGGCACGTGGTGGGGCACGGTCGTCGTCGACGTCTGATCCTGGTTTTTCAGCCTGATCTTTTGCTCGCCGGCTTGCAATAATCTCCATGCTCTACTAAATTTGTGCCCATCAGTCCGGATTATGAGACAGCTATGAGAAGGTAATTGCCATGACCGAAACAATCGTGGAAGAAATTGAAACCGAAAAGAACGGCGCCGAGCAGGAAGCTCCGCTGGTCCTTGCCACTGAATTGCTGCCGTCGCGCCTACCTATCCTACCGATCCGCCCAAGGCCTCTTTTTCCGGGGCTTCCAGTTCCTCTCGAGGTAGGATCGGAGCAGTCCCAAAGCGTACAGCACGCTTTTGAATACTCGTCCAAGACTATTGGCATCGTCCTTGTCCGTGATCCCGAAGGGGCCGAGACACCCGAAAACCTCTATGGTGTAGGTGTCGCGGCCAAGATTCTCAGGGCGTTCCGGGGCGAAAACGAATCGACCAACCTCCTGGTCAACTGCGTAGAGCGCTTCACGATTGAAGAGATGTCTGCGGCGAAATTCGGTCTGATAGCCAGCGTCAAGTACCAGCTTCCGGTCGCTCAGCCGGTCACCGAGGAACTTAAGGCCTATTCGATGGCTATCGTAACGACGCTCAAAGATCTGGTGAAACTCAATCCGCTGCAATCGGAGGCCATCAAGATGTTCCTCAGCCGGTCCACTTTTGATGATCCGGGGAAACTGGCCGATTTTGCAGCAAACCTGACGACTGCGACGGGCGCCGAACTGCAGGAGATTCTTGAAACCTTCGATGTGCGTACGCGAATGGAGCGGGTCCTCGTATTGTTGAAGCGTGAGGTGGAGATCTCCAGACTGCACGTCGAGATCAACCGGCAAATCCAGGAGAAGATCTCAGGGCAGCAGCGCGAGTTCTTTCTCAAAGAGCAGCTCAAAGCCATCAAGAAAGAACTCGGACTTGAAAAAGAAGGGAAGATTGCTGAAATCGAGAAGTTTCAGGAGAGGCTCAAAGGATTGACCCTCAACGCCGAAGCCAGAACGACGGTGCAGGACGAGCTCGACAAACTGCAGTTGCTGGAGCCGCATTCTCCTGAATACACCGTATCGCGCAACTATCTCGACTGGCTGACGTCCCTCCCCTGGGGCAAGTTCAGCCAGGATTCGTACGATCTGGACAAAGCGAAGAAGATCCTCGACAGAGATCACTACGGTCTCGAGGATGTCAAGGACAGGATTCTCGAGTTCATAGCTGTAGGCAAGCTCAAAGGCGATATATCCGGATCGATCTTGTGTCTGGTGGGCCCTCCGGGAGTGGGGAAGACTTCCGTCGGCAAGAGCATTGCCGATGCGCTCGGACGCAAATTCTTCCGGTTTTCGCTCGGCGGCATGAGGGATGAGGCCGAAATCAAGGGGCACCGACGCACTTACATAGGGGCCCTTCCAGGCAAGTTTCTGCAGGCGATGAAGACTGTCGGCACCTCCAACCCTCTGATCATGCTGGACGAGATTGATAAGATCGGGGCCTCGTACCAGGGCGATCCCGCATCTGCGCTGCTCGAAGTACTGGATCCGGAACAAAACAGCAGCTTTCGCGACCATTACCTGGATGTTCCATTCGACCTCTCTCATGTCCTCTTTGTTGCGACCGGAAATCAGCTCGATACGATTCCCCGCCCGCTGCTCGATCGCATGGAGGTGATACGCCTGTCGGGCTACATCGCAGAGGAAAAGCTGGAGATTGCGCGGCGGTATCTCATTCCCAAGGCGCTCAAGAGTCATGGATTGAAGGAAGGACAGATCTCGATCCGCCGTGACGCGCTCGTAGTCCTGATCGAGAATTATGCGCGCGAAGCAGGGGTGAGAAATGTGGAAAACCTGATCAGGAAGATCGTCCGCAAGGCCGCGATGGATATTGTCCGCGGCGAACAGAAGAAGATCGTGATCCACAGGCAGGACGTCGAAAGATATCTGGGAAAGCCGCTCTTTACTGCTGACGAAATGTTCGAGAACATTCCCGGGGTCGTCACCGGCCTCGCCTGGACCAGCATGGGTGGAGCGACGCTGCAGATCGAAGCGACGGCAGTTCACAGCAAGGCCAAGGGTTTCAAGCAGACAGGGCAGCTGGGCGCTGTAATGGTGGAAAGCGCCGACATCGCCTATTCTTTCGTGATGGCCCACCTCGAGCAGTTCGGTGCAAAACCGGACTTCTTCGATGAACGCTTCGTCCATATCCATGTCCCGGCGGGCGCCACTCCAAAAGATGGTCCTTCGGCCGGAATCACCATGGCGACAGCGCTCCTTTCGATGATCCTGAACAAGCCGGTGAGAAAGCATCTTGCCATGACCGGAGAGCTTACCCTTACGGGGCAGGTGTTGCCGATCGGCGGTGTCAAGGAGAAGATAATCGCCGCCCGCCGCGCGGGTTGCAGGTATCTGATGTTTCCCGAGGGAAACCGGAAAGACTTCGATGAGCTTCCGGAGTACCTGAAGAAAGGAATGACCGTTCAGTTCGCGGAGAACTACCAGGACGTGTTTGAATTCGCCTTCCGGAACCCCCGGGAAAGGCGCGCATGAAGACAGTCGTGATCGGAGGCCATGCGAGCAAGACCGGAAAGACCTCTGTCGCTACGGCCCTGATACGAGCTTTTCCGGATCGCGCCTGGACTGCAATGAAAATTTCGTCTCATCTGCACCAAACGGAAGCTCTTCCGCACGGAATAGCCATCCACGAGGAGCGAAGCAGGGACGGCGGATCTGATTCGTCTCGGTATCTGGCCGCGGGCGCTGCGCGCGCGTTCTGGATTCGGGTAGACCGGGGTAAGGATGACGAGCTTATTTCAGGTCTGGCTCCCGTTCTTGCGACAGGAGATCTCTTTCTGATTGAAAGCAACCGGATACTGCGTTGCCTCCGGCCGGATCTCTGCATCATGGTCGTCAACTGCCGCGTTCAAGAATTCAAGGAGAGTGCTCGGGCAGGCCTCACGCAGGCTGATGCAGTCGTCGCCGTCAACTGGGAACCATCATGGGCGGGCTGGGAAGGGCTGCCGGCCGGGATCCTTCCCGAAATGCCGCTGTTTCCGACACAGGATCCGGCCCTGCTCCCGCCGGGTCTGCTGGACCTGGTGAGAGCACACCTGGACTGAGTTCTACAGATCGGCCGTTCGAATGCTGGTTTTCACGAAATCAACGATCTGCTGAAGCGGGCTCCCCGGAGGGAATACCTCGGCGATGCCGATTTCCTTCAATCTCGGTATGTCGCGATCGGGTATGATGCCGCCCGCAAAAACCAGTACGTCGTCCATGCTCTTCTCTTTCACCAGAGTCATTATCCTGGGGAAGAGATGCATATGTGCACCCGACAGAATGGACAGGCCGATTGCATCGACGTCTTCCTGCAGAGCGGCGTTGACTATCTGCTCCGGCGTTTGCCGCAGACCGGTATAAATGACCTCCATGCCGGCATCTCTGAATGCGCGGGCAATCACCTTCGCTCCCCTGTCATGTCCGTCGAGGCCGGGCTTCGCAACCAAGATGCGGATTCTTTTCTCGTTCATGAACTCCTCTGTCTCTTTCCGCCCCGGCTTTCCTAAAAGGAGACCGGTTCCTGATATTCGCTGAATACGGCGCGCAGAGTATCACAAATCTCGCCCAGTGTGGCATAAGAGCGCACGCAATCGAGGATGAACGGCATGAGGTTGTCCCGCCCGCGGGCGGCCTTATCGAGTTTCGAAAGGTTCTCCTCTACCCGCCTGTTGTCTCTTGATGCGCGCAGTTTCTCGAGCTTCCCACACTGTCGTTCGCAGATGCTGTCATCGATCTCAAGGATTTCCACCGGCGCTTCATCGCCGGAGGTGAACGCGTTGACGCCGACGATCAGTTTTTCTCCGCGCTCCATCAGCTTTGCAAACTCGTAGGACGCATTCTGGATCTCCCGCTGCGGAAAGCCCTGCTCTATGGCTTCAATCATGCCTCCGAAGGAGTCTATCCGACTGAAGTAATCGAGACAGGCCTGCTCCAGTTCGTTCGTCAGCGCCTCGACCATATACGACCCGCCCAAAGGATCGACCGTATTCGCAACACCCGTTTCGTGGGCTATGATCTGCTGCGTCCGCAGCGCCAGCCGAACCGAGTCCTGTGTGGGAAGGCTGAGCGTTTCGTCGAGCGAGTTGGTATGCAGCGACTGGGTTCCGCCCAGTACCGCGGCCAGCGCCTGCAATGCCACCCTGACCACATTGTTGTAGGGCTGCTGTGCCGTGAGGGAGACTCCGGCTGTCTGGGAGTGGATCCGGCAGCGCTGTGAGCGCGGGTCCCTCGCGTTGAACCTCTGCTGCATCACCCTCGCCCAGATGCGACGAGCCGCCCGGAGCTTTGCGATTTCTTCGAAGAAGTCGTTGTGAATGTCAAAAAAGAAGCTGAAGCGTGGAGCGAAATCGTCAACCTCGAGACCTGCGCGCCTGCAGTACTCCACATATTCGATTCCGTCGCGCAACGTAAAGGCAAGTTCTTGTGCGGCAGTCGACCCTGCTTCCCGGATATGGTACCCGCTGATCGAGATGGTATTCCAGCGCGGCACGAACCGTGTTGCAAACGAAACGATATCGGTCACAAGCCGCATCGCCGGCCGTGGAGGATAGATGTAGGTCTTCTGTGCAATATATTCCTTCAGAATATCGTTCTGGATCGTTCCGGTAAGATCTTTCCACGCAACGCGCTGTTTTTCGGCCGTGGCCAGATACATGGCCCAGATAATCGATGCGGGAGCATTCGTGGTCATCGACGTCGAAACGCGGTTCAACCGAATCCCTTCGAAAAGAGCCTCCATGTCGGCCAGGGAGTCGATCGCGACGCCGCAGCGCCCCACCTCTCCCTGAGACAGGGGATTGTCGGAGTCGTAGCCGTACAGAGTAGGATAGTCAAATGCGACAGACAGGCCGGTCTGTCCTTCTTCGAGAAGATACCTGAAGCGCCGGTTCGTGTCTTCGGCCGTCCCGAATCCAGCGAACTGGCGCATAGTCCAGAGCCTTCCCCTGTACATGTCAGGGTAAACGCCGCGCGTGAAGGGGAATCTGCCTGGGAAATTCAAGTCCAGTTCAGGGTTGAATCCCCGCAGTTCTTCGGCGGTATATATCTCCTTCACAGGATGACCGGAAACTGTAGTGAACTCTCTTTGCTTCGCCTGACTCATCAGTCGGTCTTCTCAAGACGCATGGCTTCCCTGAAGTATTCCATCGCCTTATCATCCTGTCCTATGCATTTGTGGATATACCCCTTTTCCTTCAGGATTGCGATGCGGCTTTCAGGTGTTCTGAAGTACTTAGCGTTTCTTTCTATGAGTTGCAGGCTGAAGGACGCCTGGCCCTGGCGAAGGAACTGGTCGCTGAGCAGCCTCAGTTCACTGAGCAGCAACGGTTCCTGGTCCTCGGGCCAGTCCATACTGAAGATCTTGTCTGCTTCGCTGACCGCCTTTCGATACTCCTTCTGCTTGATAAGAAGCATGACGATTTCGTGCTGAGTCTCGGCTAAACTTCTCGTTCTTCCCAGATCATCGCGTGAGACGACCGGAAGCATGCCGGCAGACAGGAGAAAGAGAGCGACCAGAAGTACTGCACATCTACGTGGCGTGATCGACGATCTCATCGGCCCTCCGACCGGAAGGGATTCCCGTCAACTACGGCTTTGATTTCTATGAATGGGTTATTCGCATATGGATTCTCAATCCCGGACACGCCCTGCGTGTCCCAGAAGATGGTTCGCGATTTCCTCTGTCTCTCGCGGTCCTGTTCATAGCGAGATATGTATTCCTCGAGAATCTCCCGCTGGTTCTCTTGATACTGGAAATAGCCCAGGGAGAAAGCCGCAGTGAGCAATGCGACCGTCGCAATCGCGATACGGGGTCTATTCAGAAAAAAACCGAACCCCGATCCGGCAGGCTGCTCTGCGGATATGCGGGCGCGGATCAGGTTCCAGGATTGGGTGCGGGGTTCCAGTTCCCGGCTGTGAACAGTCAGGAAATCGCCGGCCTCTTTCAGGCTGCGGAGTTCAGCGGCGCAGGAGGCGCAGCGGCTTACATGAGAGTACACCTGCTTGGCAAGATCCGGTTTCAACTCGTGGTCGAGAAATGCAGTCAATTCCTCAATACAACGCTTGCATTCCATAATTCAAACCTTCAGATATTCCTTGACACGTTTGCGAACTTCCAATCTGGCCCTGTGAATGTCAGTCTTTATGCTCGGCAGGCTGCGTCCGACAATCTCAGCGATCCGCTGATAGCTGAGATGTTGAAGCGCGGACAGGACAAATACCTCCCGGTACTTCTCGGGCAGGCTCCCAATAACTTCTGCCACAACATCCTCGAGTTCCGTCGTCTGATAGGCTTCATCAGGATTCTTTCGCGTATCCACCAGCTGTGTCACAGCCTGACCGTTTTCGTCGAGGGCATCAATCGAGAGAGTCGAAGGAGAACGTGTCCGGTATCTCTGGTATACAAAATTTCTTGCTATGCGAAAGAGCCACGGCTCAAATTTACTGTTGTCCTTCAAAGTTCTCAGCTTCTGGTAAACCGCAATAAACGTCTCCTGAGTGAGGTCCTCGGCTTCATCCGGAGAATTCACCATCCGGTAAATAAAGTTCAGAACCTTGCGGGCGAAAACCTGATATATCTCCTGGTACGCTCCTATGTCACCCTTTTTCGCCTTCCTGATCCATCTCGTCAGCGTGGCCGGATCGACGGTCGCAGTACCCGGGTTCAAGTTTCTTTTCGTCAAACTGAACTCACAAGAGTTGATTCATCGCGATGCAGAAAGTTTCGCACGGGTTCAAATTTTCGCGTGTGGAAAACGTCCGGCCTCGCGCCCTATTCGGTTGATAACGCAATTCGTACCTTTGCGGAAGCGGCTGGGTCCCGTCCCCTGTTTCAGGTATCACGTATAGTGTAACAGAATTCTCACCCGTGCCGGGGCGAGAGCCAAATTTTGGAACACGTTAGAACCCGCTCCGTAATGATTGTGTCGTAAGAAAAAAAGAATTCAAGAATTTGGAGGCAGCATGAGCGTCTTGATCAGATCCGGTCTCTCCCTTCTGGCGGCATTAATCCTGTTTGCTGCGGCATCTCCGCAGTCGTACGCCCAGACCAGAAGCTACTCCCAGGTGTTTCAACTGGATACAGGCGGAGGATACCTGGGAATCCAGATGGAGGACGTAACCGCGGACGACGTCAACAAGCACAAGCTCAAGAGTGAGAAAGGGGTCATTGTCAGGTCTGTCCGAAGGGGAAGTCCCGCCGCTGAAGCCGGCCTCCAGGAGGACGATGTTATTGTTGAATATTCAGGATTCCAGGTGTGGTCGTCGACGCAGTTCTCGCGGCTGGTACGGGAGACCCCTCCCGGCCGGAAGGTTGAACTTGCGATAGTGCGCGGGGGCGAACCGCTGACGTTGACCGCCCGGGTCGAAGGCCGGTCCGCAAGCTCCGATGATAACCGAATCGAGGTCTTCCCGAGGGACTTGTTCCGGCAGTTCGAACTCGCCCCCTTTGGTCGGAGCCGTAGTGACGACAGGGATGAGGAGCGGCCGCGTCTCGGCGTCACCCTGCAGCCTCTGACGGAGCAGTTTGCTGATTACCTCGGCATTCCGGTCAGGGAAGGAGTCCTGGTGGTAGCGGTTACGAAGGGATCGCCAAGTGACGGAAAACTGGCTGCGGGAGATGTGATCGTGAGTGCAGATGGGCGGAACATCCGAAATCCTGAGGATCTTATGCGGCTTGTCAGCCGCAAGTCCGGCGGTGATCTTGTTATAAAGATCATTCGAGACAAAAAAGAACTGTCGGTCACCGTCAGGCTCCCTGCTTCCGGTGATGACCCTGGAAGGGGTATAAAACTGTAGTCCAAACCCGCTCAAAGGCCCGCCACCATGGCGGGCCTTTTCTTCTCACTCGAAAACTGGCTTGACTTT
>Ga0209723_1005241_pt1 | contig 13524 bp, 13 predicted proteins | sample BiotimSIPDNA_2_FD_185750 | JGI IMG/M metagenome (GOLD analysis project Ga0209723, IMG submission 185750) | Anaerobic biogas reactor microbial communites from Washington, USA - Biogas_R2 time_0 SIP DNA (SPAdes) (version 2) | ecosystem: Engineered > Bioreactor > Anaerobic > Unclassified | place... | reverse complement strand
TTCTCATCCCCCCTTTTCTGCAACGGAGACAAAAAAACCACGGGGATATCCGTGGTGTATGGTTTATCAAAGCTCATGGCGGAGAGGGGGGGATTGCAGGCTTCTCGCCGCAGGTGCGGCTCGTGAACAAACCCCCTCCGGTGGTTCTCATCCCCCCTTTTCTGCAACGGAGACAAAAAAACCACGGGGATATCCGTGGTGTATGGTTTATCAAAGCTTATGGCGGAGAGGGGGGGATTCGAACCCCCGGTACCTTGCGGTACACCTGATTTCGAGTCAGGTACGATCGACCACTCTGACACCTCTCCTATAGGTCAATTACAAAACCTAAAGCATCGGAGGAAGTGCGTTTCTGTCTTCCTCGTCAAGCATTTCTTCCGGAATCTCAAGCTCGGAGTCAACTTCAACGGACAATCCGGGCATTTTAGACGATAGCAGCCCGCCCACCCGATCGGGACTGACCTCGGTGACTACCCTTTGGACTTCCCCGAATCGACGCGTCTCATACACACTGCGCGAAACCGAACCCTCGATAGGATTCCTCATTTCCACGAACCCGCGGTTCACCACGATGCGATGCCCGACCGGACCCGCCTTTTCAGAAGCAAAACTCACAAACTCTTCCTCTTCATCGTCATCTGACGTTCCATCCATAACTTCCATGAGGATGTTACTCCGGAAGAACAGGACCCCATAGTCCTGATTGAACGACAGACTGGAAGGCGAGCTGGTCACCAAATCGGGAACCTTCTGAAACTCAGTCGACTCGGTCACGCCCTTTACAATCTCGGTGCTCAGATTACCAGACAATACCGTCTTAGAAACGTTTGCCACGGACGAAGCCTGGACTTCCGCGGTGACAGTATCCTCAAAGGTTCCCTCGATCGCAACCATGGGATAGTCGATCGTCTCCCGGGTCGTAGGACGCTCCTCGTTTCGCTGAATCATGGGCTCAGGCCGTTCCTCAAAGGTCGGATCCAGCTCAGTGCCGTCACCCTGCTGAACGAGCCCGACCGGGCTCTCAAGCGTCATTTTTGACGGTGCGAATTCCAACCTTGATACCATCTGAGAAGTGTCTGTCGCCCGAATCGCGTTAGGAGCCTGTGTGACTTGCGTAAAGGTCTCGGAGGCCATGGTTGTTTCACTCACACTGACCTTCTGCGGAGTGGGACTCACCCGTTGATTGATGGGGGAATCATTTCGCACAGGCACCTCCACTTGGACCTGCTGCATGGTGCTTGGAGACTGAACCTGAGGCAACGAGGCAAAACTCTCCATGATCGCCACCGAAATGCTCTCACGCGCCAAGGCATTCAGGTTGATCGTCATATCCGTCAGACTTGTGCTCACCCGCTCCTCAATTTTCGAAGTCAGATACACAGACCCCGAAAGCGCGGCGAGAATCAGGTGAAGAAGAAAGGAAGCAATCAAACACCTCGGAAGCAACTTCAACTCAGAATCCAGAAGGAACCTCAGCAAATAGTGAATCGCAACCCCAGCCGCAGCCAACAACAAGAGGATCAGGAGAACATTACGCAACAACTCGTAGTCAAACTTGGCAATGACCTCCCGTGCATTGGAAGAGTAGAACTTCAACTGCCGCGGATCGAGACTGAAGACATTTGAAACATAGAGCAACTGTCCACCTTTATTCGCAAAAACCGGGAAAAGCTGATCGTGCTCTGTGTTGATCGGACCGCCAAGATTCTCAGGGGGCAGGAATTCATCGCCGAACAGGCGGCTGGCGTAAATATCAAAGCCACCCTTGCCGTCTTTCCGGTTTGAAGAAAAATACAGTGCGGTGCCTGTTGAAGGCATGGAAGGATGCATTTCATCCGCAATGGTGTTAATGGAGGCAATGTATTCCCCTCCATCGAACAGGGGAATCCCCTGATCTCCCTCTGCCGAAAAACCGACTCTCTTGAAGCGGTAGATGTCCCAGTCTTCCGATGCCTTAAGCTTGCCTTCGGGAGCAGCATTCATGTCTCTGGGGGCATCCGGCTTGGGACGCTTGGATGCGATGTAAAGCTCCGTTCCATCCGGCGATAACGATGGGAATGCATCATCGTAGTCCGTGTTCACTCCTTCATTCAGCCGCACGGGCTCGGACCATCGGTCCCCCATTCTCCTCGAAAGGTAGATATCAAACCCTCCAAACGAATCCGGACGGTTCGAATGAAACATCAGCCATTTTCCATCTCGGGAAAGATGAGGGCCACGTTCTTCGAAACCGGAATTGATAAATCCGCTCAGAGGAGTGGGACGGGACCATTCCCCTTCGGTATACTCCGACAAAAACAGATCCGCGTTCTCGCGCGAAAATATGCGCGAGACGACCATGGTTTTTCCATCTTCCGAAAGACTTGCCTCAAGGTTACCACGGAGTAGATTGAGTTCCCCCCGGACAAACGTTGGATCTTCCCACAGACTCAGAAGAAGCGTGGCGTCGACGGCACGGCGGTTTATCGATTGACCATCCACATAATACCGGAGGTAGCCCAGACCAAAGAGCATCCCGAGGGCAAACACGACAATGATCCCCGCAAAAATGAAAAAGGGAGACAGAAACAGCTTCCTTGCTACCCTCTTCACATGTTCCGATAATGCCATATTCGTGCTATCGTGATTTTTCCGGAATACCAGTTGCGCTCGGGTCGACTCACAAAGTGGTCATGTATCCAATATTGGCCTCGGTCACACCCACCCTCCGGCATGCCGCAAGTGCCCTTGCCACCTGCCCGTGCAATGCATTCCGATCCGCACGAACCAACACCTTTTGATCGGGGTTTTGAGCCACCGAACGCATCAGATCTTCATGGAGTCCATCGATGTCCATGCGTCGATCTCCGACGAAATAACTGCCATCCTCCCGGACATTGATAACCAGGACCTGAACCGCCGAACTCAGGGTCAGGTCGGTCTCCGGAAGGTTGACGGCCATATCCGTCTGCTGTTGGTGAAATGATGTCGTGACCAAAAAGAAAATGATCAGGATGAACATCACATCCACCAGTGGAGAAATGTCGATTCCGATATCTTCTCCTTCTCCCTCTGCTACATCGATCTTCATTTGGAATACTCCAACTTAAAGCGGTTGCGGAAGTAGCGGGTGATGAAATGCTCGCCACGGTGCTGCATCTCATCTGCGATCCGGTCAACCTTGTTGTTGAAAAAGTAAAAAATCGCCAGCGTCGGAATCGCAATAGTCAGACCGGCAGCCGTCGTCACCATCGCCTGATAGATACCCTCGGAGAGCATTTCGGCCTTGTTCAACGAATTACTGGATAGCGCAACAGTCTGGAAGGACTGAATCATACCAATCACGGTACCCAACAATCCCAGCAAGGGAGACAAGGTTGCGATTAGTCGGATCGAACGCAAACTACGGCGCAGACGCCGGATCTCGAGGCTGGCGATCTCTCCCATCGATTGATCCGCATCCTTGGGATCATCCTCCCAACGTTTCAGTCCGGCCAGATACACCCGGCCCAAGGGACTATCCGATTTTTCGCAGAATTCCACCGCGGCGCTGACGTCTGCTCCCGTGCTTTTATCGAGCGTATCTTCCATTTCCTTTTCCAACTGGGCGGGAAGGAGCGTCTTGAAACTCACGCTGAACATTCGCTCAAAGGTAATCGCTATCGCAAGCACGGAACAAAGTGCGAGTGGAATCATCACGATCCCACCTTTCATTAGCAAGGAAATCAGGGAGTCCGATCGTGCGGTTTCACGGACGGCCTCGACTTCCTGCCCAGCAAGGGAGGTAGCCATGGCTGCGAAACCGGCTATCAGCATCAGTCCAAATAACCAGTCGTATCTGCGGATTCTGTGAGCGATCATTTTTGTAGGTATAAATAGGTTCTTCTGAAAATGTGAGAGACAAACGGGATCAGGATTCGGAAGGAGCACGGTTTGCCAAACCCTTGATGAGTTCGTCGGCAAAAACCGCCTCATCCGTGCCGGGGAATTTCATGATGACTTCACGGTAGCGATCTCCTGCCTCGCGCACCCGACCTTGCTGATCGAGAACACGACCAATTTCGAGAAGTGCACGCGAGCTCCAAACCGGAAAAGCGTAGTTCACGTCGACCAAGACCAATTCCCGAACCGCCTGATCAGGTTCCCCCATCTTCACAAGACATTGTCCGATCTGGAACTGACTTCTGGCCGAAAGCTCGTCACGCTTCCCGCCTCTCAACACCATGCGGTAGTTGGCAATGGCCTGTTCGTGCTTCGAAAGGTTCTCCTGCGCCCATCCCAGCCACATCTGGCAGCGCCGAACAAACTCGGAATTGCCGTACTCCTCGAGGAACATTGCGAATACCGTCTCCGCCGGTTGCCATTGACTCAGGTAACAATGCGTTTCGCCCTGACGCAGCATTGCCTGCTGCTTGAGCCGATCGTCCGTTGCCGTCTTCACCGCCCGTTCAAACAATGGAAGAGCCAAGCGGTATTCCTTGCGGGTTAGTCTTACCTCACCAGCCTGATAGGATGAAATGGATTCAAAGGCGGTTTTTGGAAAATCCCTCAACAACATTTCAAAGGTTTCCGCGGCCGCGACATCCTGCCCCCGACCCAATAGGCTCCACGCCATGCGGTGAATGATTTTTTCACGGAGATCCACATCAAGAGGACCAGCCAAAAGCACGTCCAACCGAGCAATGGTGGCATCGAACAAGCCTTCGTCATATTCGATCTCCGCGAGCTCAAACTGAGCACGCCGTGCCAGTTCATGATCAGGATACTGCTTGAGCATATCCTCGTAACGGGCTTTTGCAGCTTCACGGCGCTGAAGGCCCTGGTGACACCATGCCAATTCATAGAGGGATCGGGCAGCCAAATCCTTGTCCTGACTGCGATTCAAGGTGTTTTGGAATACCGGAATCGCTTCGGAGAAACGCTCCATCAAGACAAGCGTCCGGCCAAAATAGAACGATGCCTGATCGAAACGCTTGTCGTTCGGATAATAGTCCATGAAATGCTTGAATGCGATCTGGGCGTTGGAGGTCTGCCCCAGATCCAGATAGAGCAAGGCTTTCTTATACTGCGAATCCGCGGCCAGATCATGATCCGGAAAATCACGCGACACCTTGTCGAAATGAGCAATCGCATTCAACGAGTCCTTGGCGTTGAGAGCGATCCAGCCCAGATAATACTCGGATTGGGCAAAAAATGGCGATTGGGCATGCTCTTTACTTACCCGCTCAAAAAACACCTTGGAACCATCGTAGTCCCCTGAGTTGTAAACAATCCGGCCCAACTCCGCCAATGCCTGAGCCATATGAGGACTGCTCGAGTTATCGCGAACCAGTACTTCCAATACCATGCGGGCGGTAGCAAGATCCCGCTTCGACTCATAAGCCTGAGCCAGCTTGATCTGCGCGATATCCGCATTGGTGCGCAAGCTGTTCTCCTTGATGAAGCGCTCCAATGACTGAATCGCCGTGTCCCAACGTTCCAAATTGAAGTAGGTCAGGCCCTCAATGTAATCGATCTGATCGAAAAACTCACCCTTGACTGATCCATCGCGCCGGAGTTTTCCGATCTCTTCCAAAGCCTCGGGCCAACGTTTTTGCGCAACCATAATCTGGATGATCCTGTAGCGGGCTTCGTCCGTGTATCGGGTGCGGTTTTCCCAAGGAATGAACTGCTGATAGGCACGAATGGCTTCATCATATCGATCGAGAAAAAACACATTCTCCGCACGCATGAACGCCACATCGCGGTAAGCTGGATCATCCGAATACTCCAATATGAATTGGTCGCACACCTTCAGGCTCTCCTCATGCTTTCCGCTCTTCATCAGGCAGTAGGCGCGCAACCTGAGGGCCTGGGATGTCAGGTTATTCTTTTCAAACTCGGTCACCACCCGTTCAAAAATCTGAATAGCCTCCTCATACTGCTCCACTCCCATCAACGATACACCGTATTCGAAGATGAAATGAACCGCATTGGGATCAGTCGCAAACTTCCTTAAAGCAGGTCTCAACACGTCCAGAGCCTGCTTATAGTTCGACTGACGCAAGAAGGTCTTCGCGAGCCACAGAGTCGCCTCGGAAGCTACCGGGGCAACATTGGTCAAATCACCGAACACCGCCTGTGCCTTGGCATAGTCGTCCCGCTCCAGATGCGAACGCCCCAAATAGATTCCGGATTCGTTGAAATACTCGCTGCTGGGATACAACAACCGCAAATCCTCGAAATCGGCGGCAGCCCGGTCATACTGCTTTTGGCTGAACCGGATAAACGCCAATCGAAACAGCGCATTCGAAGCAAAATCCCCTTTGATCTCACGCGCCACGATTTCGTGGTTACGCGCCGCCACATCGAGCTGGCCAGTTTCCCTTTGGCACTCTGCAAGCAAAAAGACCGCGTGTTCGTAAAACGGCGTATTCTTGTGGTAAAGCTTGATGTTCTCGAGCACTTCCGTAGCCGCCGGATACTGCTGAAGCTCATAGTGGGCAAAGGCTTGCTGAAACAACACCCGCGGCATATACTGCCCTTTCGGCACTATCTTCACAAACTCCAGAGCATAGTCGATCACACCCTGCCACTTGCGCTGCTGAAACAAAGCTTCCACCAGTCCAACCAAACTGATCTCCAGCGGGTCCGCATCCTGAACCGCCGTGGTCGAAAGCTCAGGCGCCTCCTGATAGTCGCCACCCATCCCGGGAAGATCCAAAAACAGACGTTCCTTCCCCCGATTCACACTCCAGAGAAACGCATCCTCAGCCTGCGCCGGTTTGCCAAGCATCAGGAGACACTGCCCCCAGAGATTGTAGACCTGTTCCTTGCGCGGCGCATCCCTCTCGCGAGCCAAAGCCCCGAACAGGGGCTCCGCCTCCTGAAAACGCTTCATTTCATATAAAGACAACGCCAATCCAAAACGGGCGTGCAGGTTCTTTTCGTGCTTCGGATACTTCGCAATGAACGCCTTGTATTCGTCGACAGCCAGCTGGTACAGGTTTTTGTTGTACAATGCATTGGCAGCATAATAGCTTTCGATGGCCGGATCGTTCGACTGTGCACCCAAAGGTGCAGCCATACTAATGATCCATGCGAAAAACAGAACAAGGAAGAAAGGCCTGGATGATGTCATGGTCTTCAGATTGCACAATACGTTTCAAGTTAGCCGGGCACAACCCTAGCCGCGAACCTGGATGCCCGCGCCAACCAACCGAATAAGGATACCGGAACGATTCATTCGCACCCGACACCCCCAAGTCAAGTGATATCACGCCTAGCGGCATACTCCGTCAGCAAATTAGGATTCCGGGAAAACAAATTGGTTCAATGCAAACGGAAAACAGCAGTCAAATATATTGTTTGCAATGATTCGCCAGTTTCTCTGAGGCGCGGAAACGGTGACTGATCCGGTTTTTTATTTCATCGCTCATCTCGCCCCATGTCTCGCTGTGACCCTCCGGAATGAACAGTGGATCGTATCCGAATCCTCCATCACCCCTTTCCACTTCCGAAAGACTTCCATCGCAGGTTCCTTCAAAATACAGAGGCTGGGAACCTGGCACGATCAGACACAGCACGCATATGAACCGTGCCCGGCGGCGTTCTCCGGTAGCTCCAGTCATGCGCTCAAGCAACAAAGCCCGATTGTCGGCATCCTCCGCGTCAGGCCCGGCGTATCTTGCCGAATGAACACCTGGCTCGCCACCAAGATACGGCACCTCAAGCCCGCTATCGTCTGACAATACGGCAAGGGATTGGCCCATCGAGTTAAGCTTGTCTGCCAACACGAGCGCCTTAATCAGAGCGTTCGCCCGGAAATGGCCGCCGTCTTCCTCACAGTAAGGCATGCCACCCACCGAACTCGCCGGAATGATCTTTGCTTCCACGCCAAGCGACCGGAGGATCTCCTCCAGTTCACGGACTTTCCCGGCATTGGAGCTCGCAAGCACGATCCGGTCGAGGCTCCGGAACTCGACCGATGCCCCATCATCTTCGCAAGATCCGTCACTCATGTCCGGATCGATCCGTTGGACCAGCTGTTGTAAACACGCTGCGTGAACCTCATGTATTTCAGCCCGTCATCAAAACTGGTCAACTTCACCGGAGTTCCGTTGCGAATACTATCCACGAAATCCTCCTCAACCTTCCAACCCCTGCGCGTCTGCCTGGGGACGTCGATTGGCATTTCATAGTCACGACCCATGCGGGCAAAAAAGATGTAGTATTCCAAAAAGTCGATCCTGAGACTACCTTCCGTTCCATGAATACGGATCTCCGACACCGGGAGCCCGGCATCCACTCCGCTCATGTTCATTGTCAGGCGGGTGCCTTGCTCAAAACGCCCGACCACACTCACCGAATCCGGGACCCGCACTTCCTTGAACTTCTGGGTGATCTTATCCTGCCGATACTGGGTATAGACTTCCGCATCCGCGATGATCCACTCCATTTCATGAGGAAACCAACGCTGGATCATTTCGAAGTAGATCCCCAACTGCAACACGTTGCACCCGCTCATGTCCATATCCTGCCGCCAATGCATCGGACTGTCGGCATCCATGTTCACGCGTGAATTCACGGTAGCGTTGATCTCCCTCACCTCGCCAAGCTCCTGTTTTTCAAGAGTATTGCTGATGACAGTGTCAAAATCGAGCGACATCGGAGCCGGAACCAACTGGCAAACCAACTCAGGGTGTTGCTTGGATTCACTCACCATTTCCTGCGCATCGGTAAGATTCATCCCCATCCGGGCTTCACATAACACGTGTTTGCCCGCCTGTAAGGCAGCCACTGTCGCCTCACAATGCAACATCGGCCAAGTGCCGATGCACACCGCATCAATCTTGGGATCTTCCACGATTTCGCGCCAGTTTTCAGCCACTCTCGGAATACCAAAATCCTCTGCAACTGCCCGGGCACTCGCAAGACGACGGTTGGAAACCACCGCACACTCCACGCCGGGTATCGCCTGAAAACCAGGCAAATGCTTGGCCCGCGTATTGGTTCCCGCACCAATGAATCCAACCCGTATCTTCTTTTCCATATGACTCCTTGGCGAAAAACCTAAAGGTATTTTTCCAAACAGCCAACTCTTTTATGGAACTTACTGCTCGCCGCGACATCCGGATGCCAACGCGAGCAGACAAACCTGCGCCGCGGCGGCAGCGTCACCCTCTTGAACGCATCGCGACTTCGGCCTCCCGCATCTCGGTGCGCTTTTTAAGGGTCTCGCGCTTGTCGTGCAACTTCTTGCCAGTGCAGACCCCGATCTCGACTTTCACAAGACCATGCTTGAGATACATCCGGGTTGGAACTAACGTTCGGCCTCCCGCCTCAACCGCCCCCTGAATCTTGCGTATCTCTGATTTGTTCAGCAGGAGCTTGCGCGGCCTTACCGGATTATGATTCGCCCATGTCCCGAAAGCATATTCGCTGATATGGGCGTGAAAAAGGATTACCTCCCCTTTTTCAACCCGGGCAAAGGCCTCGTTGATCTGGGCTTTGCCCATCCGGATCGACTTTACCTCAGTCCCCGTAAGAACAATACCAGCCTCATACCGCTCATGGATGATGTACTGATGCGACGCCTTGGCATTGCGAATCTCGGTGAACCGATCTTCCTTTCGCTTTGCTGACATCCTTTAATCTCCACGGGATATCAAAGTCCCGACAACCCCAAGCTTCCAGGCAATGTCCTCAGCGGACATCAGCGCTTGTCTTCGAAATTGTACAACTGATAGGTAATCTTACCCTCAATGATTTCGCGCAGGGCGACGTCCTCTGGATTCAGCTTCTCCAAAGACTCGACGAGAGCGGGGCTACCGTGTTTCAACTGCTTGACACGTCGCGAAACAACGTTGATCAGGATGTTTGGATCACTGATCACCTTCTGAGCTTCCTTTAGGTATTCGTCTTTCAATTTGCGGAAAAATCGAGGATAATGCTTCTCGAAGAAACTCACGCCGTTTGCGAGTAGTCTCTTCGAAGTGAAACAATCCACGATACCTCGCATCATTAAAGATTCAACAAAAAAAAACATCGTCATGATCGCTGTCGGATGGACCACCCTCTCCAAAGAATCAGACGCCATGGAAATCGGGCGCACATTGATTGAGAAACAGCTGGCATTCTGTGCCCAGGTTTCCAGCCCGATTCAAAGCATTTACCGGTGGAATGACCAGATCGAAACCGGATCCGAATACCGCCTCACGCTCAAGTTTCTGATCCGGAACAACGAATCCCTCCAAGCTGAGCTGCTGAGCCTTCATCCTTACGAAAACCCGCAATGGATTTGGTGCCGGGCCGACGGTGTTTCAGATGCCTACCTCGATTGGGCGCGAGGCCAATCGTGACCGGCCGGATTGAAAACTTTCCATCAGAAAACAGCTAAATACCGGCCATCCATTGGAGTGCCAACTCAACCCGGGGGACGGGAAATCACGGATGGACCCTCACCAGCGGTTTTGTGGTATTTTCCGGAGACCTTGTCGCGCTCGTATTTCGTGAATCCTTTGGCGTTCAGGTTCTCATTGGACAGAAGATTGCGGGTGCGCCCCGCCGTGTATCGCACGCCCAGATGCGGAGCAGCATACACCCGGCGAACCTTTTCTCCGGTCTGCGGATGGGTTTCCAACCGTTCCGTCATCGGGTGATCCCATTCGAAAAGATCCCCTTCACGCCCATCTTCATGGATAATCTGATAGAGGTATGTCGGCATCTTTCAGGTCTGTTGTGTGTTTTCTCCAGATGATGTAGCCCGGTTCAACAATCTTCGACGTTCCAATTGCTGCCGGTACGTGTTCTTATTGTAATCACCTCGACTGAAAAACTTTTCGAGCCACACGTAAAGGCAGATGAAGAGATACCGGCTCCCCTGCTCCTTCATCTTGAGCTTGGCGACACCGGCTTTTCGGTTCCTCCATGTGATCGGAACCACATCCCAGGAATACCCTCTGACAATCGCTTTGAGAGGAAGCTCAACAGTCAGATTGAAATGGGGAGAAATCAGGGGACGACATCCATCGATCACTTCCTTTCGGTATGCCTTGAACGCATTGGTGGTGTCATTCAATCGTATCCCAAACAAGACCTTGATGAACAGGTTGGCCATCCGGTTCACAAGCCACTTAAGTTTCGGGTAGTCATACACGGCGCCTCCCTTGATGAAGCGACTTCCAAAAACGCAATCATATCCCTGCTGAAGACGCCTCCAGTATGCCACCGCATCCTTCGGATCATCCGACTCGTCCGCCATCATGATCGCGACTGCGTCGCCGGAAGCGTGGTCGAGACCCGTGATGACGGCCCTGCCGAACCCATTCAGTCCTTCGTTTTTTACCGGACGAAGCGTCGGAATGTCTTCACCGAGCTTTTCGAGCAAAGCCCATGTCCCATCGGTGCTGCCATCATCCACCACCACGATTTCATGGGGAACCGATTCATCCCGCAGGCACTCGTAGATGTGAACAAGCGTCTCCTCGAGGCTTCCCTCCTCATTGCGGGCAGGCATCACAATCGAGAAGCAACGCAAGGACGCGTTGTTCATTTCCTCCGGTTGGGTGCCTTCGCTTTTCTGCATTCCACTGTGCATAATCCAGCCAATTGAACATGTTGCACTCACCGACTCAAGACCGAATCCGTCAGGCTACTCAGCCAATTGCAACCAATCGGGATGCGATTCGGCATGAGATGCGATTTCCTCGAGAATGGATTCCATCGTCGTCTCGGGCTGCCAACCCCATGTCTCCTTAGCAAGGGATGAATCCATCACCATCCAGGGAATGTCAAAGGGTCTCTCCACTTTGGAGGCCTCAACCTCGCGCTTGCCAAATCGCTGACAACACCAATCGCTCAACTCCGCCAAAGACACGCTGATGGTGGTCCCGCCACCCAGATTAACAATGCGGGGAGCTTTTCCCCCATTATGCCGCATCTGACTCAACATGAGGCTAACTAAATCACCCGGATGAAAAAAATCCCGAACCTGGTGTCCGCTCCCGCCAAAGCCAATGTATCGAAGCGGCAGGCCTGCGCGCCAGGCATGGATCCAGAACGAAACTATTCCCTGATCGGCCCGCCCAAATTGCCCAGCCCCGGCCATCACTCCGCAACGGTTGATCCAAACCGGAAAGTCGAAGGCCTGACCGTATTCCAACGCCAATAGCTCCGCCGCACGCTTGCTCGTCCCATAAAGCGAAAGCGGCGGTTCCGCAGGAAAATCCTCGGAAACACCTTCAACACTGACACCGCTGACCGCGCAGGATGCAAGATCCGGGACAAACCGTCGATCCACCACTTTCATGGGCAACGAAGCCAGAGGCTCGACACCATACACCCGGCTGGTGCTGAGGAGGATGAATCCGGCCTTTCGGGATCGACAATACTCGAGTAGCTCGATTGTCCCTCCGAGGTTGTGCTCCAGAAGCTGCCGACTGCTCGTCTTGCCATCCACGCCAGCCATCACAGAGGGATTTGCGGCAGCATCAACAACCCAGTCCACATCGGGCAACGCTTCGAAATCGCTTCGCATCCGGATGTCACCATGATACAGCCGAACCCCCATCTCCTTGAGACGCCTCCGATTCGTTTCACTTCCCGAACGGATCAAGTTGTCAATTCCAACAATCTCGACTTCTTCTTTGTTCTGTCGCAACCTTTCCACAAGGCTCGATCCGACAAAACCACACACTCCGGTAATAAGGACTTTCATCTTTTCAATACCCTGCATTAAACGCTTTTATCCTTTCAAATAAAGCGTATTCTCCCTGCTTTGCCCAACCATTGATTGCTTTCCGAACCCCATGGCTTCGAACTCCCGCAAGAACGTTTTCCTTCTGAGATCTCCGGTCGACATGCCTCCCGAGCAGGCTTGGGAGTTATTCACCCGGCATTCGACCCATGTCAGACTCCAGCCTCCCTGGATTCCCTGTCACCACGAATCCTTTCATCGCTCCGCCTTTGAAGGTGCTCAATCGCTATCACATGAAAAAGGGGATCCCATCCTCAAAGGACGCTGGCTCAAGCGCATTGAATCCATGAGAAAGGGGTATCTGATCGTCGAAAAGGCAATCAAAAGCCCGATGAGAGAATGGAGTCACTGGCGACAGTTCCTTCCGGGAGAAGAAACCTACGCATGCGTGATCGAAGACCGCATCGAATACCGTCCGCCGTTCTTCCACCTTCCCCGCTTCCACAAACGGGTGGAACGCCAACTACTTGATCGTTTCCGTTACCAATATCGGACCCTTCAGGATGATCTTGCAGTCGTCCAACGCTGGAATCCACGCCCCCGCCGCATCCTGATTGCGGGAGGAACCGGCCTGATCGGGTCGGCGCTCCGATCCTACCTGCAAACATGGGGACATCAGGTCAGCATCCTGTCGCGGACATCGTCTCCTGCCCATTTGCCTTGGGATCCCGTTAACGGCATTCTACCAGTCTCATCGCTGGAGGCGCACGACATTATCATCAACCTCGCCGGCACCTCCATTGCCCGCAGGTGGACCCGCAAAACCAGAGCTCAGATCCGGGATAGCCGGCTTAAGGCGACTCACCTTC
>Ga0209723_1005238_pt1 | contig 13532 bp, 13 predicted proteins | sample BiotimSIPDNA_2_FD_185750 | JGI IMG/M metagenome (GOLD analysis project Ga0209723, IMG submission 185750) | Anaerobic biogas reactor microbial communites from Washington, USA - Biogas_R2 time_0 SIP DNA (SPAdes) (version 2) | ecosystem: Engineered > Bioreactor > Anaerobic > Unclassified | place... | reverse complement strand
GCCGAACGGCCAGGAATTCCACCGCGCCGTCCCGGGGAGACAGGATCTCGTTCTCCATCTTCATGGCTTCCAAAATCAGGAGCACCTGGCCTTTTTTTACCTGATCACCCTGCTTGACCCCAACGGACAGGATGGCTCCAGGCATGGGCGCCTTGACTTCTTCACCGATCTTTGCCGGCTGTGCTTTGGGTTGGAGATGAGATGTGGGCGCTAAGGCTGCCTGAGGCGCAGATTGAACGGACGCTGCCTGGCCCGCTTCAATCTGTTCGATGCCGATCTCGTATTCCACTCCGTTGACAATTACCCTGTAGTTTTTCATGCCTGCCTCCTCTTATTGAATGAAACAATGCGAAGCGCCGAAATATCGGTGCCCTCATACTCAGCGATGGCCGCTGTCACCGCAGCAATCAACTTCTGCCTGTCCGGTATAGCCTGGGTGGGTACTGCCGGCACAGAAGCCTGCTCGGCAGGCAAATCCGTCTTTGCACCGCTGAACGGTACCTCCGGCTGTCGGCGGATCAGCCTCAGCCCAATAAAGAGCATAATGATGTTCAGAACCAGCAAGATAGCGGCCCACCATGGCGTGTTTTGCATTTGCATCCTCACTTTCAAATAATCATACTCGACATAATACCCTATTCTATATTATACTGCATTCCGGACTTTGAACCAACCCTTTTTCGCAAATCTGAGCACACAAAGGCAGCCCACCATTTGCGAACCGGCATTGGAGCATCACGCTGGCCCCAATGCCAGGATGGCCTTCCATGCTGTTGCACGGATGTCAAAGGGGGGCGGGAAATATTCCGATTATATCCGGGGAGGTTGCATGCATGTTTTCAGACATTCTGGCTGACTTGTTCTCGGGCGTGGCTTTTTTGTTCACACTGGCAGGCCTTAAAACCCTGGTGATGTTTATCATTGCGGGAACGCTCATTTATCTGGCCATCAGGAAAGATTACGAGCCGGCGCTGCTTTTGCCAATCGGGTTTGGCGCCATTCTGGCAAACCTGCCCCCCGTGCTGGGGTCTTTGATGCCCGCGGTCATCGGAACGGTTGAGGAGCCGGGTTTTCTGCAGGTCCTCTTCAACGCCGGTATCGCCAACGAGCTGTTCCCGGTGCTCATCTTTATTGCTGTGGGCGCGATGATTGACTTCTCACCGCTGCTGAAGGACCCCTCCATGATTTTCTTTGGCGCGGCTGCTCAGTTTGGCATTTTTGCCACCTTCCTGGTATCCATCTTGCTCCTGCCCCTGGTATTAAGCCCCGAACAGCTTGCAGAGCCCAATATTGTAATTCGTTTGGCCTCCGCCATTGGCATCATCGGCGCCGCGGACGGGCCAACCACGCTTTATGTGGCCAATCATTTCAACCTCAAGGATTACATGGCGCCGATTTCTGTCGCCGCCTACAGTTATATGTCCCTGGTTCCGGTCATCCAGCCCCCGGTCATCCGAGCGCTGACCACCAGGGAAGAGCGCAAAATCCGCATGGACTACCATGGCAAGCGGGCATCCAAGCTGGCACTGATACTCTTTCCGATTATCACCACCCTGGTGGCCGGCATCATCGTTCCCATGTCAGCCCCCCTGGTAGGAAGCCTGATGTTTGGCAACCTCGTCAGGGAATGCGGGGTGCTTGAGCGCCTGTCCAAGACCGCGCAGAATGAACTGGCCAACCTTGTCACCATTCTCCTTGGCTTATCCATCGGCTCCACCATGCTGGCGGAGAACTTCCTGCGTTGGGACACCGCGCTCATCATGGCGCTGGGCCTGGCCGCCTTTGTTTTCGATACTGCAGGCGGTGTATTGTTTGCCAAGTTCCTCAATCTTTTCCGCAAAAATAAAATCAACCCGATGATCGGCGCTGCCGGTATTTCCGCATTCCCCATGAGTGCCCGGGTTATTCAAAAAATGGCCAAGGAAGAGGATCCCTACAATTTCGTCCTCATGCAGGCCACCAGCGCCAATGTGGCTGGCCAGCTGGGTTCCATCGTGGCCGGCGGCCTGGTTATCACTTTGGTTTCCCTGTTTATCCGCTAAGGAGGTAAAGAATGAGCGATTTTATCATCGGCCTGATTGTGACCGGCCTTGGCCTGGCCGGCGTCTTCCTGGTTCTGGGACTTTTCTTCTCGACCATCAAACTCCTGCAGTATTTGGAACCCCAACACAAAAGCGAGTAAAGATCTCGGGTTCCTTATCCCTTTTGCTCTTTCCACCGCGCCCTCAGGGCGCGGCTTTTTCCTTGAATAGCCCTTTAGGGCCATGCGCCTTCAGGTAATGCATGTTAGATTCAGTATGGAAATGAATACATTGGTGGATGGGCGGGGTGATTGCGTTGGAAGACAGCATTCGGCGAATCGATGTCATTGACGATCACCTGCTGAAGCTGGAGCTCAGCAGCGGCAGCATTGCGCTGGTCAATATGAGGCGGCGTATGATCGGTATCCGTTTCCAGGCCTTAAGCGACCCGAATGTCTTCAGGACCGTCCGTTCAGATGGTGATTTCGCAGTATGGCGGACGCCCGGCGGCGAACTCAGGGCCTCTGTTCGGGAGCTGTTGGACACGATGCTATAGTTGATACCGTCATATCCACCACATGGAAAGGAAGGTGAACGATGACCATTGAAGAAACCAGGGAAGGCGGCCGCCTGCGCCTGAAAATCACGGGGCGGCTGGACAGCATGACCTCCCGCGAGCTGGAAGCAACGCTCCGTTCGGGTGTGGAGGGTATCACACAGTTGGAATTCGAGATGCGGGAAACGGAATATGTATCCAGCGCGGGGCTTAGGGTCATCCTGGCCGCTCAGAAGGTGATGAACCGGCAAGGAAGCCTCACCATCCTAAACCCCAATCGGGCCGTCACGGAGGTTTTTGAGATCACCGGCTTTTCTGAAATCCTCACCATTCTTGAAGATACCCCATGAGGCGAACCTTTCAGAGGCGCCTTTTGGTCCTGATGGCGGCAGCCTTCGCAGTCACCCTGCTTATTACATGGCTGGTGCAGACGGGACATGCCCGGAAGGATGCGCTGGAACTGATTGATGCAAGGCTGGCGGATGCGCAGGCACAAATAGCACAGCATGATAAGAACCTGGAGTCAATACGGCAAAGCAATGACAAATCCCTGACCTACAAGCTCCATACCCTGCGTTGGATTCTGTCCAGACACCCGGAGGTGGCACAGTCTTCAGAAGAACTGGCCGCCCTGCTTCCGGTTTTGGATGTGGATCAGCTGCACATTATTGATGGCAGCGGCATCATTACCGCGACCACCTATGCGCCATATCTTGGCTATAGCCTTTCAAGCGCAGAGCAGTCCTCCTTTTTCCTCCCCATCCTCAAAGACCCGTTTCTGGTGCTGATACAGCCCGCTACCCCCACAGGACATGACCGGAGCGTGTTGATGCAGTTCTCAGCAACCGGAATTCCCGGGCGGGCAGGCATGGTGCAAATTGGGGATGTGCCGGAACGCCTCGCGGAAGCTGCCGCGTTGGCTGACATCAAAAACCTGGCCCCTGGGTTTGCCATTGGCAACCATGGCGCTGTGATTGTGCTTCAAAGGGGGCTGGTGGTAAGCGCCGGTGAGCGCGAGCTGATGGGGTTAAGAGCGGAAGATCTCGATTTTCCCTTGCCTGGAGCGCGTTCTGGCCAGCCTTTTTCCATGGGGCATGGGGTTGACCGCGCATTATGTTTGGGTGCAGTATTGGGGGATTACCTGATCATCGGAATGCTCCCCTTTACTGAAATATTCGCGGGCCGCAACGAAACCCTTCTGTTCGTGGGCGCGGCCTATCTCCTTCTCTTCGTGAGCGTGTTCATTCTGGTCAGCCGCATGGTGGACGGGGTGGTCATCCAGGGCATCCGGAATGTGAACGCCTCTCTTGCCCGGATTACAAAGGGAAATTTGGAAACCCTTGTGGAAGAGCGGGGAAACGCGGAATTCCGCGCACTGTCAGACGGGATCAATGCTACTGTGAGCGCGCTCAAGCAGGCAATCACTGACGCCCGGGAGCGCATCGACACGGAACTGGCCCTTGCCCGTGAAGTTCAGCTTGCAAGCCTCCCCCGTATAAACACGCTTTCGGCACTGGAAGGCCGGTTCCGCCTGGGTGCGCTTCTGAAGGCCGCACGGGAAGTCGGCGGGGACTTCTATGATTTTTTCCCGGTTCCTGGCTCTCCCGGCAGGAAACTGGCCCTGATAATTGCTGATGTCTCCGGGAAGGGCATCCCCGGCGCTTTGTTTATGATGCGTGTCAAGACGCAGCTGCAAAGCGACATCCTGGGGGAAGGAGGTTTGGCTGAAGCAGTGGCGCACGCCAACCGCAAGCTCTGCCAGGAAAACGAGGCGGGTTTTTTTGTTACCGCGTTCGTGGCGATTTGGGACTGTGAAGGGGACGGCTGGCTTGACTTTGTGAATGCTGGGCACAATCCGCCGTTGTTGGCCCGATTGGGCGAAGAATATTCCTTTTTGTTCAGCACCGCTGACCTTGTGCTGGGAGCCTATGAGGAAACCGTATACCATGTGCACCGTTTCCGCCTTTTGGCGGGGGACAAGCTGTTGCTTTATACAGATGGGGTAACCGAAGCAGAAGATATTCGTGACGCTTTCTTCACATCCGCGGGCCTGAAAAGGCTGATGGATCAGCCTCCTCTTCGTAATCTACCAGCCGAAATGCAAGCTGAAGCCCTGATGCAATCCCTGGGCCAGTTCGCCGGGGCCCGGGAGCAGGCGGATGATATCACGCTGATGGCGCTGGACATCCTGAGCAGCCACGCCACACTGCCCTGGAGTGATATTCCCCTTGAAGAAGAGCAGACAGAAACCATTCAATCCCTGGTACGGATTGAGACGGTGCCAGCAAACCCGTCCCCCCATGCGCTCAGCAGGCTTCATGTAATTGTCGATGAGGTTTTCTCCAACATGGTGCGATATGCCAGCTCCCATGGTAACAAGGTCATGTTTTGCTGTGAACTGGTGGGCCAGGAGGCAGTCCTGCGTTTTCGCGACCGGGGCGAGGCATTTGACCCCCTTTCCCAGCCATTGCCTGATATCAGCCTCCCCAGCACCGAGCGGGAGGCGGGAGGCCTGGGCCTGATGATAATCAGGAAACTCTGTGACCATGCCGCCTATTCCTATGAGGAGGGAGAAAATCGGCTGATCATCCGTATCAACCTGGCACGCGGTCCGGCAAACAAGATTAAATCCGTAGGCAGAAAGGAGCCTGGCCATGGATAACAAGTTATTCCGCCAAAGCAGCATGGACAGAATCTCATCCCCGGAAGAACTCAATGAATACCTGCGTGTTGTGCGGCCCAGTGTGTGGCTGGCTCTGGCGGCCATCATCATGCTGCTGGCGGTGTTTGTTGTTTTCGGCTTCTACGGAACACTTCCCAGCACGATTTCGGCCAAGGGAATCGCCCAGGGCGGGGATGTGGTCTGCTATGTGGCGCAGCCGGAGCGACTATCTGCTGGCATGCCCGCTATCATTGGCAACTTCCAGGGCACGGTGGTTTCCGTATCCCCCACGCCCCTGTCTGAGGAAGAGATCAATGAAACCCATCCTGAAGACTATCTCATATACCAACTGGATCCACAGGCCTGGAATTACCCGGTACATCTAAGCGCTCCCGGCGTGGTTGATGGGGTCTGGGATGTGGTCATCACCACAGAAACCATCCGCCCCATCGAGTTCCTGCTGGAAGGGAGCGGGCAAGGTGCGTAACATAACGGCCAGGCAGCCCTTGAGGACAGGATGGGCAAAGGTGCCGGTGGTTATGCAACTGGAGGCATTGGAGTGCGGCGCAGCCTGCCTTGCAATGGTACTGGCGTGGTATCATAAATGGCTGCCGCTTGAAAATGTGAGGGCGGATTGCGGTGTTTCCCGGGATGGTTCAAACGCTCGCAATATGCTGATTGCCGCCCGCAGCTATGGGCTCATCGCCCAGGGGTTTCGCTATGAACCGGAGCAATTGAAACGGGAGGGGAACTTCCCCTGCATTGTTCACTGGAACTTTAACCACTTTGTTGTGCTCTGCGGCTTTAGGGGGGATCGCGCAGTCGTCAACGATCCAGCCCGGGGTACGGTCGTCCTCTCAAAGGAGGAGTTTGACCGGAGCTTTACGGGCGTATGCCTGATGTTTTCTCCAACGGACGCCTTTAAGCCAGGCGGAAAACCGAAAAGTATGCTGGCTTTTGCCCTCTCCAGGTTGCGCGGTGCCCAGGCCGCCGTGGCGTTTGTGGTCCTTACCAGCCTGGCCACTGCCCTGATTGGTGTCATCAACCCTGCTTTCTCCCGTATTTTCGTGGACCGGCTTCTGACGGGGCGAAACCCGGAATGGCTCGGGCCCTTCACCCTGGTGCTAATCGTCCTGGCCCTCCTTCAAATTCTTATTGGTTCCCTGCAGGAAGTCCATTCGCTGCGCATTGAAGGCAAATTCGCCGTAGTTGCCAACGCGCAGTTCATGTGGCATGTGCTGAGGCTTCCCCTCGCCTTTTTCTCCCAGCGCATGGCGGGAGACATCGCCTCCCGCCAGAGCACCAATGCCGGAGTGGCCAATGCCCTGATCCGGCAATTGGCACCATTGCTGCTCGATTTTGTCATGCTGGTGTTCTATCTGATTGTCATGCTGCGTTACAGCATCCTCCTGACAGCTGTGGGCATCGGAGCTATGGCGCTTAAAATGATCCTGGCAAAAGTGATTTCCGCCAAAAGGATCAACATCACCCGGGTGCAGATGCGCGACGAAGGCAGGCTGGCTGGCGCCACGGTAACGGGTATCCAGCTGATTGAGACCCTTAAGGCCTGCGGCGCAGAAGGCGGTTATTTCGAGAAGTGGGCGGGATACCAGGCATCGGTAAATACCCAGGAGGCGCGCTTCGCCCGGCTGAACTATTACCTTGGCAGTATCCCCGGGCTGATTTCCTCCCTGGCAGACGCGGCGGTGCTGGTTCTGGGCGTTTGTCTGACACTTCAAGGCCAGTTTACTGTTGGCATGATCCTGGCCTTCCAGGGCTTTATGGCATCCTTCACCACGCCCGCCAGTAACCTGATTTCGGCCGGGCAGGGCATTCAGGAGATGCGCGGGGATATGGAGCGCATTGAGGATGTGCTGTCCTATCCTCCGGATGTTCCCGAACAAACCTGTCCCCTGCCCGAGAACGGCTGTGACAAATTGCTTGGCGGAATAAAGATGCGAGGTGTGACCTTCGGGTATGCTCCGCTGGGCGAGCCGCTGATAGAGGATTTTGACCTGAGCCTCAAGCCCGGCGGCAGCGTGGCTCTCGTGGGCCCCTCCGGATGCGGCAAATCCACCTTGGCCAAGTTGATTTCCGGCCTTTACAAGCCCTGGCGTGGTGAAATCGATTTTGATGGCCGGCAGATTGAAGATATCCCACGGGAGATTTTTACCTCCTCCCTGGCAGTGGTGGACCAGGATATCATCCTGTTTGAGGACAGCATCGAAGACAATATCAGGATGTGGGACGCTTCCATCGAGGACTTTGAGGTGATTCTGGCAGCCCGGGATGCGCAGATCCACGATGATATCCTGCAGCGTGAGGGTGGCTACCAAGGGCGTGTCCTCTCAGGTGGCCGGGACCTTTCCGGCGGGCAGCGCCAACGCCTTGAAATTGCGCGCGTGCTGGCGCAGGATCCTTCCATCATCATCCTGGACGAGGCCACCAGCGCGCTTGACGCCCGCACTGAGTATGAGGTGATGCGGGGTATCAGGCAGCGCGGCGTCACCTCGGTGGTGGTAGCCCATCGCCTGTCCACCATCCGTGACTGTGATGAGATCGTGGTGCTGGATCATGGGAAAGTGGTGGAGCGCGGCACCCATGAAGCACTTTTCGCCCAGGACGGGCTTTTCCGGCGGTTGGTGTCCAATGAATAAGGGGATAAGAAATGGGTTGGTTTGACGAACAGATACGCCAGCGGGCCGAGCAGGATGATGAGCGGTTTGCCCAGGCATTTGCAGATATGGCGGGGGCTGTGCTGGGGCGTCCGCCCTTCCCCCAGTCTGACAGCCGGCAAGCGCGGGGTGCTATGATGCAGATTATCTCCTACTACAAACTCCCTATTCCTGAGGGCAATGAGCCAGCCCAGGAACTCCCCGATCAGCTGGCGCGGCTGACTGCCCCCCTGGGGCTGATGCACCGCCGGGTGCGCCTTGACGGTGCCTGGTATAAGGAGGCTATCGGGCCGATGCTGGGCACTACCCGGGACGGGAAAGCCATCGCCCTGCTGCCAGGGGCTTATAGCGGCTACCGCTATCGGGACCCGGATACGGGAAATCGAATCAGAGTAAACGCCCGCACGGCGGGGGGGATTTTACAGGACGCCCTCTGCTTTTACAGGCCCTTTCCCTTGAGGAAACTCGGCTCACGGGACTTGCTGGCATATATCACACAAGCCCTCTCCTGGGCGGACCTGGTGCTGGTTTTCCTGGCTGCTGTTCTCATGACAGGATTTGGCCTCCTGCTGCCGCGCTTGAACCTCCTGTTGTTTGGGCCGGTGCTTATGAGCGGCTCGTCTGGCTTCCTCATACCTGTAGCAAGCGCCATGGTGGGGGTGATTATGTCCATGGCACTGATTTCCACCGCGCGGATGTTGCTGCTCTCCCAAATACAAACACGGCTTGACCTTTTGGTGCAGTCGGCCGCCATGATGCGCGTACTCTCGCTGCCGGCAAGTTTTTTCAAGGGCTATAACGCGGGTGAACTGACCAGCCGTGTCAGGTCCGTCGGAAGCCTTTGCAGCTTGATGGCAAGCATTGCCCTCACCGGAGGACTATCCAGCCTGATGTCACTGGCTTACCTTGGGCAAGTGGCAAGCTTCGCGCCATCGCTTGCATTCCCGGCGCTTGCCATCGTTCTCACAACCCTCTTGGTTTCCATGCTGTCTACCCTGGCCCAGATACGCTATTCTCAGGAGCGCATGGAGTTGAACGCCAAAGAAAGCGGCATGGTGTACTCTCTGATCAGCAGTGTCCAGAAAATCAAGCTGGCCGGGGCCGAAAAACGCGCTTTTGCCAAATGGGCGGAAAGTTATGCCAAAGGCGCCGGACTTCAGTATGAACCGCCTTTTCTTCTCCGCTTTAGCCAGGTAATCCCCCAGGCCATAGCCCTCCTTGGCACGGCGCTCATCTACTTTACCGCAGTGAAAAGCGGTGTGGACACGGCGGACTATATGGCCTTCAGTTTGTCTTTTGGGATGGTCAGCGGCGCATTTGCATCGCTGGCTGGGATGGTGTCCCAGGCCGCCGAACTGCGCCCCATGTTCAAAATGATCGACCCGCTGCTGAAGGCCGCCCCCGAAACCTCCCGGAACAAAAAGAGCGTCCAACGCCTTTCAGGCGGTGTGGAACTGAACCATGTTTCATTCCGCTACCATGAGCGGATGCCCCAGGTGCTTGATGGCCTAAGCCTGAAAATACGCCCCGGAGAATATGTCGCCATCGTAGGGCGCACAGGCAGCGGAAAATCCACCATCATCCGCCTGCTTCTTGGCTTTGAGCAGCCGCAGCGGGGCGCCATCTATTATGACGGGCAGGACATGTCCACGCTTGACCTGCGCAGCCTTCGCAGCCATTTGGGGGTAGTGACCCAGGACGGCAAACTGTTCCAGGGGGATGTCTACTCCAATATCGCTATCTCAGCGCCCGGACTAAGCCTGGAAGAGGCTTGGGAGGCCGCGGAAACAGCGGGAATCGCCCAGGATATCCGTGAAATGCCTATGGGTATGCATACCCTGCTGTCCGAGGGAGATGGGGGTGTATCCGGCGGGCAGCGCCAACGGCTGATGATTGCCAGGGCAATAGCGCCAAAGCCCCGTATCCTGCTGCTGGACGAGGCAACAAGCGCCCTTGACAACATCGTCCAGAAGCAGGTCTCCGACTCCCTGGAGAGGCTGAAATGTACGCGCATTGTTGTCGCACACCGCCTGTCCACCATCCGGCAGTGTGGCCGCGTCCTGGTGCTGGAAGAGGGCAGGATTGCCGAGGATGGAACCTATGATGAACTGGTTGCCCAGGGTGGCCTCTTCGCGGATCTGGTAAACCGACAGCAGCTGGAACCAGAATCTAAAAAAACGGAAACTCGTGCGTAACAACAGATGAAGGAAGGAAGTTTGGCGATGACAACGGGTGAAAAGGCACTGCGCGAACTTTTTGACTATCAGCGCTTTGAGGGTGAAGTGCGTTTGGGCGGGCTGATAGAAAAGGCGCTGGCGCGGTGGGCCAAAGGGGGAATTCCCCTTTTGGACGAAGACCTGGAACTCAATGCTGCGGGCGACCCTGATATCCTCCGGATAGAGGAGGACACCCATGAGTGAACCGGTCACCATGGACCTCATCTTCAGGGAATATCAGGACAAAGTAAGCCGCTATGTCCGCTCCAAAATCAAAAACCACCACGATGCTGAGGATTTGGTCAGCGATGTATTCCTTAAGCTGGGTGCAGCGCTTGACCGTTACAACAGCAACAGGGGCAGCCTGTCCACCTGGATATACGCCATCACCCGGAATGCGGTGAGGGATTTCTATAGACGGGCGAAGCCCAGTTTCTCCCTGCCAGAACAGGAAAACCTTCCTGATGGGGCGGAAGCGTTGGACGAAACGGTCATCGGGCGTGAACAGCTGGCAGAACTGGCCATTGCCCTTGAACGCTTAAGCGCTCGGGAGCGGGATATTATCATCCTGCGTTTCTACCAAGGCCTAAGCCCCGGGGATATCGCCAAAAAGATGAACATCTCCTATACAAACGAGGGCTTCATCCAATCAACTGCACTAAGAAAACTGCGTAAACTGCTCGATAAAAAAAAGGAGGAACAGGTATGAACAAGAGGTTGTTGTCTCTGCTGCTGGTTCTGGCGCTCATGCTTCCTGCCCTTGGGCTGGCTGAGGGGCTCCTGCTCCCAAACCCCACCCGCGAAGCAAGCCGGGAGGAGGTTCTGGAAGTGACCGGTGTCAATCTTCTGGTGCCTGAAAAAGCGACGGAGGTAAGGTATACGCTCATTGAGGGAGCGGGTTATGAGCCTTTGGCACAGGCGCACTTCGTCTTCCAGCAGGCAGAGTATATCTGGCGGGTCCAGATGGATGACGCCCCCAATGACATTTCCGGCATGTACCACGCCTGGCAATCGGTTACGCATGTGGAACAGGCGCCTTTCACTGGTACCCTATGCCTGTCTGAATCCGGAGACGGGGTCGCTCTTTGGCGCTATGAAAAAGAAGGGTATAATTTTTCATTAGCCATGTTCAATGTTGCTACCGACGAAATGCTGCTGGAGATGTCCAGGCTGCTTCTGCCCGACTTTGGTGAAGAATAACACGCCAGGCAAACTTGGTAATCCCTGGCCGCGGTGCGGCCGAAAAAATAAAGGAGGAAACCAAAATGACACTTAGGGATGATGATCTCAACAACGTATCAGGAGGCGCAGGAGCCAACAGCATGGTCTACTACACCGTTGTCAAGGGTGACAACCTGCACACCATCGCCAGGCACTACCAGCATCAGGGCCATCCCAGTGTGACCTGGGAAAGGATTTACGACTGGAACCGTGATGTCATCAAAAATCCCGACCATATCGAAGTGGGCTGGAAGCTTCGCATTTACCTGTGATGTATTGACAATCACATTTCTTTCGTGGCCCGCCCGGTCAATCGCCGCGCGGGCTTTGTCTTGTTTTTTGGAAGCTTTTCTTGAAAAAGGCAAGGAATTTCATGTATCATAGTCAATAAGCCAAATCAGCCGGGACTGTCCCATTGGAGATGCTGATGGATACTACAATGCCTACCGCCCCCGCGTGCTATTTTCCTGCCCGCCTGTTGGAGAAAATGCAGGCGGCGCTTTGGGCGCCCGTCACGGTGGTCGAAGCGCCCGCCGGATACGGTAAGACCACAGCGCTTAAGCACCTGGAGGCGTTGTGCGCGGGGCGGGCACGGGTCCATTGGTTTGCAGCCTTGAAGGGGGAGCCCGGGGAGGCCTGGGAACGCCTGTGCCAGACCCTCAAAAGCATTGACCTCGGGGCATCCGACAGATTGTTATCCCTGGGTATTCCCACCCGCGCAAAACGCTGGCAGTATATTCATGTGCTTTGCCAGATGCAGTGCGTTCATGAGAGCGTTCTGATCCTGGATAACTTCCATAATCTGCCCAAAGAACTTCAGGCGCTTATCTCCACGGCCTGTACGCATTCCCTCTGCCCTGGCCTTCATATCATCATCTCCACCCAGTATTTCCGCGGGGCACGCGAGGCGGAGGGAGCCTTGTATCATCTTAACCGCATCACCGCCAGTGAGCTTACGCTTAGCGCCCCGGACATCCGAACTGTTTTTGCAAGGGCCGGCATCTCCATGAGCGCTGATGAGGCCGAAGCATATCGCCGCCGCACCGAAGGCTGGCCGCTGGCGGTCTCGCTCTTTGTTCGAGGCGGCGGAGATATGGCAGCACTGCCTGAAAACTGCCGGGTGGATTGCCTGTTGGCGGATGTCTACTTTGACCGCCTGTCTCCCTCCGAACAGGCGCTGCTTCTGCCTTTTGCCCTGTTTGAAGCCATTTCTGAGGGACAGTTTGGACACCTGACCGGAGAGGCTTTCAGCCCGCAAATGAGAGAATTAATCCGCCGGACGCCCTTGATCCGCTACGACGCGGCCGAAGGCGCATATTACGCCCACACCATTTTGCAGGACTTCCTGTTGCTTCGGCTTGGAAGCGCGCCGGATGAACTGCGGCAGCGCTTATATCTGAGCGCTGGAAAGTGGTACGCCGGCCGGGGAAATCTCTGCCAGGCCATCGCGTGTTTTCACGCTATCAAGGCATACGAACAGATCCTGGCGCTCTCCCTGGTTAACCTCTGCCTTGCCAGGGTGGGAAAAATGCCCTTTACATCAGTTGCCCGGGAGATCCTGGCGTCCTGCCCCATGCCAGTCCTGGCCAAATACCCAATTTCGTTGTTGCGGCTGGCCTACTACCTGTTTGCCGCGTCGGACTTCACAGGATATGATGAAGCAATGGAGAAGGCGCGGCAAATCATTGATGAAAGCGGGGACCCTGCGCTCTGGGGCGAGTGGCTGGTAATGGACGCGTTGTCCGCCTATCCGGACGCCCAGGCGATGGCCCAGCGCTTCAGCGAGGCAACTCGTCTGATCAGGGGTCGTTGCCGGGTGGTGTCACCAGAGGAACCTTTTTTGTTTGGGTCCATGTCCATGTGGCTTTCATTTTATACAGTCCCGGGGGAAGGAGACCGCATTGGCCGGGATCTGGAGGAAACCATCCGTTTGTATAATTCGCTGACAGGCGGGCATGCCGGCGGGGCCGATGTTCTCTACCGGGCAGAACTCGCTTGTATGCGCGGGGATTATGAGGAAGCCCAGCTGCTGGCATATGAGGCCAGCCAACTTTCCGAAGATGCCAATCAACCTACCGTGTCCTTTGGAGCGGCACTGCTCTTAGGGCGCATCGCCATTTTTCACTCGGATGTGGAAGGCCTGAAAACCGCCATCGGCTGTCTGGAAAACAAAGCCGCCGC
>Ga0209723_1005235_pt1 | contig 13537 bp, 13 predicted proteins | sample BiotimSIPDNA_2_FD_185750 | JGI IMG/M metagenome (GOLD analysis project Ga0209723, IMG submission 185750) | Anaerobic biogas reactor microbial communites from Washington, USA - Biogas_R2 time_0 SIP DNA (SPAdes) (version 2) | ecosystem: Engineered > Bioreactor > Anaerobic > Unclassified | place... | reverse complement strand
GGATGCAAGTATAGATGTCTGTCCCCTGCTCGGCAAGCATGGCAACAGAGGCTCCAAAGCCGAGAACCTCATCATCGGGATGTGCAACAACTAATAATATCGGCATTATATCAATCCCCATCGTAAATTGTTTTATGAGAGCAATTTCCTTTTTCTCAATAAGGTCTGCCGGTGCTCCAGCATTTTTTGCCAAAAATTACGCTGTTCAAACTTTTCCCTGACAAAGTCGATACCGTTTTTTCTGTATTCTTGGATAGTTTCCGGACTTTCGCGCAAACGTTTCAAAGCCAGGTACATGGCCTTGTAATCATGTACGGAAAAAAGCAGTCCGGTTTTTTCGTGGAGTATAGCCTCGCGCGGACCCGAAATATCAGAAGAAATTACCGGTACCCCTATGGCTTGAGCTTCGATCAATACCTGCCCGAAACCTTCGCGATAGCTGGGCAGTACCATCACATCCATGGCCGCCAAATATTTTTCTGGTTGGTTTTGATGACCTAACTGTACGATTCTTGGAAAGGTATTAAGATAATCGCGGGTTTCCTGCGATAATGTATCTCCCTCCAGCGGACCTACAATCAACAAATAAATGTCCGGATCGTTTTCTGCCATTTCAATAAAAGCCTGCACCAGCTCATTTATCCCTTTGTCCCGTGTGATTCTGCCTAGATAGCCAAAAACGAAGCCATCATCAGGTAGGTTTAATTCTGACCGAATCTCTTTCCTGAATTCGATTCGTTTTTCAGGATCGAACCTGGTCATGTCGACCCCATTTGCACTGCCATTGTATACTACTGTCCCTTTATCGGGAGGATATAATCCTTGCTTTATCGCAAAGCGAAGATTGCCAAAACTATCCGGGGCGATATCGGTGCTACAGTAACAGCATAGTTTCTCCAGGAGTTTAAACATGCATCGCATTGGCCCGGTAAAGCCGACAAATCTAATACCCCACTGACAATAAAGGCGTACCGGTATCCTGGTCATGGCTCCGGCGACCGACCCCAATAATGCTGCTTTAGGGGTACAATACTGAACGATATCGAAATCTGTCTTTCTAAAAAAGCTCCATATTTTAAAGAAAGCTTTAAGAGTAGATATTGGGCCTACATTGCGCTCCAAGTGCACCGGATGATACATTAGTTCCTGGGGGCAGTCCCTGGCAAATTCAGGATCGTAATCACAAATAAGAGTTATTTCAAAGCCATTCTGAGAGAGAAATACCAATTGGTCAACTAAAAAGACCCGCATGGTAAAAGGTATCGTAGTCATCACACACATCTTAACGGTTGCTTTACTGCTCATTCTTATGATATTATCCATCATAACAATCCTTGCTTTATGTAATCATGGCACAGGATCTTAACATAATCCTCTATCGGGTGCAAAGGTTGGTAACCTAGTTTGGATACGATCCGGTCCTGGGAAAAAACCCGCTTATCGGTAAGGGCCTGAAAACGTGACAATGTTAAAGGTATCCGCCTTCCGCTGACAAATGATAAAGCGGAACCACAAATAGCAGCCATAAAAGCCAATCCATATGGAATACTCCCAATCTCACCAGATTGACCGGTAGTCTCCAACCTGACGATGTTTGCCATATCCCGAAAACCTATAGGATTATTGCTAATAAAGATGCCTCCGTTGGGAATGGCATCACTGTTCAACATGTGCATTACTCGAACCACTTCATTCACGTGTATCAGATTGTGCAGCCCATTGCCAATATTCCTGTACCATCCGCGTTTTATAGTTCTGAACATTTGGAGAATGCTGTCCTGATTCTCCGCTCGCCCTGTTCCGATAATGGTAGTTGGTCTCAGAATCTGCGCCTTGAGCCCTCGTTTTATACCATCAAGAACTATCTTTTCAGCCTCATATTTACTCTGTTCATATTTATTATAGGGATTACATGCCGTATTTTCATCAATCAAATGGTCTTTGGTTTTACCCACCACACCTGCACTGGATAAATGGATCAATCGGCATCCTCTGACCAAGGCTGCTTCGACCATCCGGCGGGTCCCCTCTACGTTGACCGCCTGCATCTGTTCTTCGTTCAAAATCACTCCCGCACAGTGATATATAGTAGTAACCTCTTCCGGCATATCTATTTTGTTGGTCAGGTCGCCATAAACTACCTTGAGGCGGTTCGGATAACTATTATTTATTTTCTCCAAAACATCAGACTGATTTTTCCTTGTCAAAGCAATTACATCTGCATCGTTTTCTAAAAGGCTCGCCAGAATATGTCTGCCAACAAAACCAGTAGCACCTGTTAAGAAAATCAAGTCTTTATCCATCAAAATAATCCCCCGAGTTGATCAAATAAGCATTGTTTATACCGATTCTATTGTCTCAGAGTCCAAAGGTATCTTGGTCTTGACAGTAAAACCCTTTAGTACATAAAAAGCCAGCTGATTGATTATCAATAAGATGATCATTTTACTGAACCTGTCCATGAAGTTATCAATTCCCAAGTTCCTTACCCAAATATAGTTAGCATAGCAGAAGAGTAATCCATATACATTGCTCCAGGCAGTTCCCCGCACAGTAAAGAGGGATACCAGCCGGGCTAGAAGGTAGCTGAACAGAAAAATAAATACAGTACTCCATATCCCGAATAATTGCCATGAGATACCAAACATTCCCCATTCATAACCGATGTAATTATCACCCTGCATTTCAGGAATTACAAGCCATAGCATTGAATAGGCGTATTCGTGGTACATGATATTACCAAACGGTTTCCCGGGAATAATTCTATTAACTGAAGAAATAATCGTTGTTTTCCAGTTAATTATATTACTGATATCATGTCTGGGCGGAAACATAGCTGCGTATAATGGTTCGACCAGGGACAATCTATAAGACAATCCGGAACTTGCCGCTAAAACATTGTCATAGCTGGTTGATACATAATCATTATAGGAGATACTGCTGTTGAACCATTGCTTATCTCGCAAATAGGTCGAATACTGTATCGTGAATAATAGCAAAACCAGCAATAAGGGAATGATAAATATTTGTCTCATTCGAATGGGTATCTTCGCATCTCCGTAAAAGTATAACAAACTACACAGATATATGATGAATGCCTCAAAAATACCTGCCCTGCTTCCAGTAAAAGTACAATATACAGCAAAGAGAATCAGTATAAGCAGGGTCCATTTATGTCCGTTCCTGGTCCTGATGGCAAAGGCGATAGCCATAAATGTAAAAACATTGATATTGCACAATATCGCCAGATATCGGTATACCGGATTTAAATTTTCACCGCTGCCAGTTGCTCCGACATATCCAAATGAATAATACATAAGCAACTGCATTAAAACACATATAACAAACAGTATAAAATAAAAATTTCGGAAAGAAACCGAAGTATTATCCGACTGGCAGCTGGACTTTTTCGTGCCAATTATGGTTCCCAGGAAACTCAAAACCGTTAGTGTTAGTATCGTGCAGATAACGGTGTGAAAGCTATCGTAAGTGATCCATGAAAAGAAAAGAAAACTGATCGGAACAAAGATAAGGAACATCAATCTTAACTGAAAGAAGATGATCAGCATAAAAACGATCAGATTCAATAGCGGAGCTTTTGATGCGAAGAATTTCAGGAAAAAGTAAAGAACGGCAACAAAGACCATAATGCCAACAAAACCGGCAAAATCAATATACGGATGGACGAAATCATTAGTAAGATATCCCATTATACTTATTGCGGCAATAATCACTATGAACAACATCAGTATACGGGATATTCTTACCATAAATTAATAACTCCTTAAGTGATGGGCCAAACTCCATAAAGCCGGAGAATAACTGGCCCAGTACAAAAGATAATATTTAAGATTACTGAATCGATATTCTTTCAACAGTGCTGCAGCTTGTTTGAATTCATGTATCTGTACCAGATACACAGCTTTATAATAGGCAATTTTAGCCAGGGCTAGTTGTCTTTGTTTTTTGCTGCTGTTAGGGATGAGTACCCCCAGCGCATCTAATTTTTTAAATGTATATTCCATTTCCGGGCCCCATAAATCAACGGTTTTATTGGTTAGAGAACCCCGAGACTGGCGATAATAGACGAGTTTTTCCGGTTGACATGCAGCTGGACCACAGGCCAAAAGCCGCATGGCAAGATTGTTATCCTCAGCAAACTTCAGTAGCGGGTCGAAATATGGTTTATCGATCATTCCTAGAGCATCTCGCCTGATCATAAGAGTAGGGATATTGATCTCGTAATTAGCCAGATTTATTCCAAACAGGTTTCCGTATTTATAAGCAAGATCTCTTTTTCCGGTGATTTTACTATTCTCATTGATAAAATAGCACCCTGAATAGGTAAGGAGTGCATCGGGATGCTTATCTAAGAATACTACCTGCTTCTTCAATTTAGCAGAATCCCATAGATCGTCGGTATCTAAAAAGCAAATATACTTCCCCTGGCAGTAATCCAGGCCGAAATCACGTGCTTCTCCAAGAGACATATGGTGCGGGGTCATGATGTAGTTGACCCTCTCATCATGCCGGTATTGGCTAATCATCTTTGAACTGTTATCCGTAGAACAATTATCTACAAATACTAATTGCCAATTCTGCCAGGTTTGCTTGAACAAACTATCCAGGGTTTCCTGGAGAAATCGTTCACTATTATAGCAATTCATCAGGATCGATACACTTACAGCTTCTGACATTTCTAAGCCTCTTTATATATATATTAGCCGTGCCTCAATGACCAATCATAAGGTATCGATCGGTCAAAAGGATCTAAACGCTCGATTTCCTTCGGATCATGAGGAATCGAAGAACAATTGGCAACTATGGCCATCTCGCTGCCTATACCTTTAAACCCATTCCAAACCAGCGGTGGTATAGTAACCAAGCAATAGTTGTCAGGCCCCAGTACTATTTCTTGGATCTCGCCTCTGGTAGGACTCTTTTCCCGATCATCATACAATACGAATTTTATATGTCCATGGGGCACCGCATAGTTCAATATCATTCTCTTGTGTATATGCCAACCCTTTATTACCCCCGGATAGACGCAGGAAAAATATATCTCGCCAAATTGCTGAAAATTTTCATCATCACAACGCAGCATATGCATTATCTTCCCTCTTTCGTCGAGGATCTGTTTTAAAGGTTTGATTATTACCCCGTCGATCAATGTCTGGCAACCTCCTTATCTTGTTGCGTTTTCCAATATTCATCGATATGTTGTCTGCTCAAATCCAGGATATTTTTCCCATCCTGATATCCTTTGTACCATTCTACCGTTTTATAGACCGTCCGCTCGAAGTCCCACCCAGGGTTCCACCCCAGAACATAATTGGCCTTGTCACTATTTAAGTGCAGTAAGCCGGCTTCATGCGATGCATTGGCCTCTTTGTTTTCGGTAATGATGCCTTCTCCCCAATACTGCACTATTTTATCGGCCAGGCAGCGAACATTTCGCACCGATTCAGCGGTAGGCCCGAAATTCCAAGACCCTGAGAAGGATTTAGGATCTTCGTATAACCGAGCTGCCAGCATCAGGTAGCCGAAAAGCGGCTCGAGAACATGCTGCCAGGGACGAGTGGCTCGCGGATTTCTTAATACTATCGGCTCCCGATCCATCAATGCTTTCATGCTGTCGGGCACTATACGATCCTGGGCCCAATCTCCCCCACCGATGACATTCCCGGCTCTTACGCTTGCCGCACCGAACCCCACCCGATCATTTAGATACGCACTCATATATGAAGAAAAGACCAGTTCTGCCGCAGCCTTGGAAGCGCTGTAGGGATCGTGTCCACCTAATTCATCATTCTCACGGTATCCCCATATCCATTCCTTGTTTTTATAACATTTGTCGGAAGTAATGTAGATCAAGGCTTTCACTTCCGGACAGTTCCTGATCGCTTCCAAAACATTCACTGAACCTGATATATTGGTGTCGAAGGTCAGTTTGGGTTCCTCATAAGAATACCTGACCAGTGGCTGGGCTGCCAGGTGGAATACGATCTGCGGCTTGAAGTCACCGACAGCATTTTTCAATTGATCATAGTCACGAATATCACCATTTATATGGTTTATGAGTTTATCAAGTCCTAAAAGAATGAAGTGATCGTTTTCTCTTTCCGGTGGTAAGGCAAACCCCCGTACTTCAGCTCCCATCTGCGTTAGCCACAAACTAAGCCATGAGCCCTTAAATCCTGTATCACCGGTAATGAATACCCTTTTCCCTCTGAACACATCTTCAAACATCAGCATGTAACCCCTAGTTTTTATCCCATACCTTCCAGAAGGCATTATTGGAATTCCACAGTTTATTTAAATACTCCATATCGCGATATGTATCCATACACTGCCATTGTCCACTATGTTCAAATACCATCAATTCTCCCTCTGAAGCCAGCTTTTCCAGCGGACCGAATTCAAAATCACAATCTTCTGCTTCAGTCACATAGTCCAGTATCTTTCGATTAAAAATGAAGAAACCTCCATTGATAAGTCCGGTAGATGTCTGTGGTTTTTCTGCGAACAATACCGCCTGGCCATTCTCAACCACCAGTTCACCAAAGAGCGAGGGTGGTCTTACCCCGGTTACCGTCCCTATCTTACCATGCGACAAATGAAACTTCATAAGTTCATCAATATTAACGTCGCAAACTCCGTCACCATAAGTGAGCATGAAAACATCGCTGTCGATATATTTAGCAGCTCTTTTCAATCGGCCGCCCTTAAGGGTATTGAGACCAGTATCGGCAAGAGTAACTTTCCAGTCATGTTCGATACCGCTGTCATGGATATGTATAGATTTATTCCTGCTCAAATCAATGGTGAAATCATTATTCAGAACTTCGTAGTCGTAAAAATACTTTTTGATCATTTCACCTTTGTATCCCAGGCATAAGACAAATTCATTGTAACCATAATGCGAGTATATTTTCATTATGTGCCATAAGATCGGTTTATCTCCTATGTTGACCATGGGTTTAGGCCGATAATCAGTTTCCTCTTTAAGCCTGGTCCCCATACCCCCACTAAAAATAACAACTTTGGGCTTCATATTTATCCCCTTCCATTAAAAAACTCCTGTATTCTTACAATAACCTCATCCACATCATTGTCGGTCATTCGACAGTGCAACGGAATCGTTAATATCTCGTCATACGCTTTTTCGGTTGCTGGCAGGCTATACCCGCTATTATAGTAAGGATGGAGATGATTGGGAATGTAATTGAGACCAGTTTCTATTTCATGGTCGCGTAGGAAACTCATCAATCCATTTCGTAGTCCATCTTTTACTAGGATAACAAATACGTGAGGGGCGACCTCATTGTAATTAGTTCTTAATAGCCCTATCCCAGGTATGTTTTGAAATGCTTGTACATATTTCCTGCATATTTCTCTGCGCCTATCGACAAAGCTATTCAATTTCTTTAATTGAGCAAGGCCAATCGCTGCATTAATATTACTCATATGATACCTAAAGCCCTGCTCACTGACCTCATATTGCCAGCGCTCCCCACCCGGCTTCCGTTCTATACCCAGGGTCCTTTTTACCCTCAGAACCTCAGCATACTCAGTATCCTGGCATATGACGGCACCGCCTTCACCGCAGCTTATATTCTTAATAGAATCAAAACTAAAACAACTTATATCGCCAAAGCCTCCGACTTTTTTTCCCTGGTATTCCGATCCCAGAGCGTGCGCAGCATCTTCAATTATTCTAATACCATGCTCTGCCTTTAGAGCAAGCAATTTATCCATATCACAGGGATTCCCCGCATAATGTACAGGCATTATCGCTCTGGTCCTGGATGTAATCCTTTTTTTTACATCATCTATATCTATCAATAAGGTATCGGGGTATACGTCGCAGGAAACTGGTTTTGCTCCAGTAGCACTTACGGCTTGAAAGGATGCGACAAATGTCAAAGAGGGTACTATAACTTCGTCTCCCGGTCCAATGCCTAGTGCATCCATCGCCAGATGCAGAGCATTTGTGCCATTATTAACCGCGACAGCATTGGCTACCCCCAGATATTGCTTAAGAGCCTCTTCAAACTGTTCCACCTTGTAGGCATGTCCAAAATAGCCGTATTCAAATGCTTCTTTTACCTCTTGAAGCTCTTCTTCTCCAAGACATCCCTGGGAAACTTTGATCATTTCAAATTCATCTCTTTCCTTTGTAATCTATTCAATACTTTTTTCTAAAACTATTTCTTGATAGATTGCCTTTTTAATAGATAATACAAAACAGAAAATTGTTATAGCTTTAATTAGTTTAAGATTTTCATCCCTATAGCATTGGCCAAATTCCGTAAAACCTGCTTTCTCAGCCAATGCTGTATGTAAACTGCAGCTTCTCGCCCAACCCCATTTTACACCCCGCGGAAAGTTTAATAGGTGCTTGATAAATGTCTTTGTTTTATAAACAATGGGATTAGGACAGCGGGGATCCCAGATAATAAGCTTACCGCCCTTTTTTAAAATCCTTGAACAATTTTTTAAAACTTCTTTATAAGTTGGCAAGTCAAAAACATAACTTACTATAGACATATAAATCAGGTCATAGCTATCCGCAGGTAAATCACTAAAATCGTTCGTAATCCATTCTTTTATACTTATTTGACTTTTAATATATTCAAAGGACTCAGCCTGACACTCCTGCAATTCAATATCGTAGCCATCAATGATAAGTGGCAACTCAATCAGCCCTAGCCCCGCTCCTATTGATAATACTTTAATTCTTTTATATTTCGATAACTCATCTATCTTCTGCTTGAGTAATAATGTCATTTGTTCTTTTTTAATTTTCCAGTCCGAATCAATAACATAATTATTATCCTTCAACTGAATATAAAACTCATTATAAAAATGATGGGCCGCCACATCATCCGGATTTAGGTCCAGTTTCTGGGCAATATCAGTAAGTGAAATATTATTCCACTCTGTTTGGAATAACTCCAGTTGATAGACGCATTTTAGCATTTGAATACACCCAATCAATTTTCTAGTTTTAAAAATCTTCTTACCGTAACTTCATTTATCGGCTCGAAATAAATGTCTCTTATTGACCGACCTAACTCTTTGTAATTGCTCACAGTTTCATTATCACGTTTGGAATAATGAACCAGGGCTTCTTTCAAATCGTCAGCTGTATAACACATTCGCCATATGTCTTGAGTTATCGCTTCCGGGATATATTTGTAAGTAATACCAAAGGCATTTGCTATTACAATAACGGGAGTTCCCTTTGCAATCGTCTCTAAACAAACACTAGAACTTGATGAAATAACGATATCAGTTTTTGCAACCAAAACATCAAATGTCTCGGATGCAAACTGGAACACCCCCGGCCAAGTGACCCCAAAAGCCTGTTTGGTTTTTTCGATACTATTCGTAGGATGAGTTTTAATATGAAATATAAAATTTTCCGGCAATTCAGATGTGATCACATCAAGCATTTTCAGTATCCCGATTGCCTCATCCATGAAGTATGGCAGAGCAACCAGCACTCGAAAAACACCAGGGTCATATGTTGATTCATATACATTCCAAAGATGCTTGAAACGCAGAGCCGGGGCAACAGTTACTTCCAGCGACGGACAAAATGTCTTTACTACATCCCTGAATCCATTTCCCATTACTGCAACTTCTTTTGGTATAACGCTATTTCTCTTTTCTTGTTCGGTTGGGTAAACACTCAAATAATGATCCGGATGAGGAAGCAGTTGAAAGCCGACCAGCGGGGTATCCGGATACCATTTTCTGAATCCAGCATTAAAACCATGGTCTATCACCTGGTTTTCAAACCAGTTTACGATCAATGCGAAACGTACATTTTCCTTATTCAGTCTCATGACAAATCGGTATTTCAAAAGAGCTTCAAATGAGGCTTGAGAAACTGAATCTAAATGGTTCTGATCTTTCAGCAGGTCATCAATTTCCATTCCCAAAAAATCCGGTGGGTTTTTAATGAATTTTTTCGTTCTAAAAACATGGGTAAAAGCATAAAAATAGTCTGACGGTTTCAGATAGTCCTCTCTAACAAGAAAATGTTCGTTCGACATCCTCATATTCTTAAACATGGACTGGTAATCATCTATTTGGTAATAAGTTGGAGCAAAATATATCCGGTTACATTCAGTTTCTGTTAGGTACTCCCTCAAATGGGGGTAATACCTGTCGGTAAATTTCTGATTAACGAAGCTGTTCTCAATAACAAAATTATCCAGCAATATTACCGGTTCGTTGGTATCGTGTTCGTATGTACTGTACTTCTTTGAGGCTCTGGCACAAATATTCTGTCGAATCGATGTAAAAACAAAGTATAGTACAGAAACTAAAGAATTCCGTTTCATTTGTGTTTTTATTCTATTGACCAAACCGTTTAAGGTATCTGTCTTATATTCAACGGAACATGAATAGCTATTTACCCGTAACATTCTTAATATGGCCTTTTTTAAGGGTTGGGAATCAACTACAATACGGTCGATTTTGACTCCCTCTTTAATCAAGTGCTTCACCAAATACAACTTGCAGCAATTGGCGTAAAGGTTGCTTGCCTGACTGTTTCTGCTCCCGATATTACCTGTCCACCAGTCAATATCCTTTTCATGTTTACTTCCCAGAAACTGAGTATACTCTACAAATGCCCCCCGTATATTATGAGCCACATCATCTAATAAACGGCTTATACCAGCGTTCATTACTGTCAGGTCTAATACTTCAAAGCTTTGACTTAAATAATCAGTGCTCATTGCTTTACTCCATTTAACCCGGCATTTGGTTTTTTCTATCCATTTCTATAAGGCATTCCAATAAGCCCTGTCCCATATCGACATACAGGTGGTTTACCAGCTTAGAACCTATTTTCGGTGTATAAGAATACGGAGTATAGGCATAATGATCTTCATTCTTCTGGTTGCCGAAGTTTATCTGCAGATCTTTACCCAGGATTTCTTTGATCATAAATAACATATCTTTAAAACGCATAGTATGATGTCCACTGAGAATAATATGTTGATTGCTGTATTCATCGCCAAGAATATCCACGCTAAGGCGGGATGCATCGCGTACGTGTATGTAATCCCTCATTTCTTCTCCGGTACCGGAGCAATTAATGACGGAAGTCTCCAGAGCCTGTTTGATGTACCTGTAAATACTGTTACTTGCATCTGCCCGCGGTCCATACAATGTTCCATAGCGAAGGATAGTATAATCCAAACCATATCGTCTCTGAAACTCTTCGATATAGAGCTCGGAAGCCTGTTTACTGCAGCGGTAAAATCCTCCCTTTTGGCTGTACACATAAATGGTGCTGGCATAAACATATCGTTGTATGTTCGCCGCCAGACATGCTTCCATAATGTTCAGGTTGCCCTTTATATTTAGTTCAACAGTTTTAAGCGGCTTGGTGGTTGCATCATCCAAATCGGCAATACCGGCAAAGTTAAATACGTAATTACAGCCTGCCACCGCTTTCCTGACCTGTTCTGAATCAAGAATATCGCCTACTACCATCTGTTGGTCATTCATCAGATAAGGTGAAGCAACAAGATCATAGATGATTACATCATATCCCCGGTTACTTAGTTCGTCAGCTACATGACTTCCCAAAAAACCTGACCCGCCAAATACAATTGCCTTCACAAAAATCTTCTCCTATCCCTAAATAGTGATAATTTACGATATGGTATCAAATACCTCTGCAAATTCCCTTAGATCACCAACTCTATATTCGCTCTGGTTCAACTCATTGCCATCCTGGTGTATCCGTGCAACAAAACAGACCCCGGTGTTTTGAGCAGCAAGCCAATCACTTTCAGCATCGCCCACGAAAATAACTCTATCAGGCCTTAACTCATATCTGTTCAATAAATCACCGATGATCTCTGTCTTGCTTCCTGGGGTACCGTGAATTTCCGTGAAATAATCCTTCAATCGCCTTTTCTCAACTATATACTCAAGTTCTTTTTGGGGAGTCCCCGAAGCAATGAACAACGGATACGCCATATGGTTCTTTTCAATAAACTCGAAGGCACCGGGCACATAGGGGGCTTTAAGAACTTCATCCATAACTATTGAGGTAAAGTCCTCGCCAAGCTTAGTCTCCTGGTCGTCTGATAAAGGCAAACCAAGGATCTTGTCATAAATATGACGGAATTTCACATAACGTGATATCCCCATGTTACTGATATGATAGTCCACAATCTCTGAAACCTTGTCTGGATAGTCTTTCCCAAATAGTATCGCAAAGGCTCTGGTCTTTATATCAGCTGATTCCAATATAACTCCATCAAAATCGAATATAATAGCTTCAATCACTCGAATACCCCCAGAATGGTACATGGAGAACTGTCTATTTCATCAAATCGCAAAGGGACTACCCATACCTGCTCCAGCTTTTTGGGATAATATGACAAAAACATATCTTCCACCAGGACTATTGGATCCCCAACTCCATCCGGGTCTAAAAACGCCTTATGAGCGAGCCTGCCGACTTCCCTGTTTCGAAATGATGAAACTGAAATAAAATCAAATCCGACTGCCCTAACATTAGGTCGTTCTTTTCTGAGCCAAAGACCTATTTCAGGATCCAATCCAGGGTTCTGGAGGCAATATATCTCTTGTCCACGGTATTTCGCCCAACCGGAATTTAGTATTAAAAAATCGGTATTGTTCTCAACACTTACCGATAAGTCTTTCATTGCAATTATTTGACCAGGTTGGGCACTTAGATTAATGATTTGGGGATTATTGAAAAACCAAAAACTTGCTTCGTATTGTTCTACTCTCTTGCCATTCTGAAAAAAATGTGCCGGACAATCCACATGGGTACCCCAATGATTCTCCATCCCTACACGAAAGACATTGCACGAATCCCCGCTAGATATAGCTTTGACCGGCAGTATTTCTAGGACTTCCTCCATCGATCCGTAAACCGGGATTCTTTTTTTTAATGCATAAGATAGATATTCAATACGCATTATTCATTGTACTCCACAACAAATTGGCAAGGCTCTCCCTTTAAGACCTTGATACAATTATCAATCGCCAATAATTCGGTTTGACGCCTGGAACCAATGGTAAAACTGCTGGCATGAGGCGTTAATAGAGTATTATCCAACTCGATGAGGGGACCGTAATAAGGTTCTTCTGCAAAAACATCACAGCAATAATAACTCTGGGGATGCTGCTTAAGGTATGTGTAAGCGGCATCTTCATTCACGATGCCACCGCGTGCGGTATTTACAATGGTTACCGGCCTTTCCATCTGTTCAAATTCCATATGTGATAACCAGTTGAGGGTATCGTCTTTAAGAGGAATATGAAAAGATATTATATCCGCCTGATCCAGTATTTCTTTTTTGCTTACAAATTCCAAGCCCATCGCATGCGCAGTAGCCAGATCGGGTGAAATGTCATGCAATAATACCCTGCAATTGAACGGCTTAAGTAGATTTGCTAATCTCTTGCCTATTCTTCCAAATCCAATGATTCCTACTGTTGCATCCATCAACCTTAATGAAAACGACCTTTT
>Ga0209723_1005226_pt1 | contig 13558 bp, 11 predicted proteins | sample BiotimSIPDNA_2_FD_185750 | JGI IMG/M metagenome (GOLD analysis project Ga0209723, IMG submission 185750) | Anaerobic biogas reactor microbial communites from Washington, USA - Biogas_R2 time_0 SIP DNA (SPAdes) (version 2) | ecosystem: Engineered > Bioreactor > Anaerobic > Unclassified | place... | reverse complement strand
TACAGCTATTTATCTAAGTCAGTCACGGGTTTGGATGATAAAATCAAATTCATTCCACCCATCTTCCTTGACTATCTCGCGGTTCAACTCGGCGATTGGTGTGGATACCATCTGCTGGCTTCTCACCTTGTTTTCTATATATCTTGTCACTCTGAACTAAGTGAAGAATCTTTCACTGCCACCGTACAGATGCTTCGCACGCAAAGATTCTTACTCAAAGATGCTCAGGATGCCAAACCCCTTGGTTCAGTGCGCAAACCAGCCGCTCCCCGATTCACCCCTCTACATATCTGTGTTCGAACGAGACATATATATATAATTGACTTAAAAAACAAGGAGATGTTATGAATTATCGTCATTTAGGCAAATCTGGTCTCAAAGTCTCGGAATTATCCTTTGGCTCCTGGGTCACATATCACAACCAGGTCGATGTAGAACATGCCAAAGCATTGATGACTGCTGCCTGGGATCGCGGAGTAAACTTTTTTGATAACGCCGAGGGCTATGCCAACGGTCAATCCGAAAAAATCATGGGGCAAGCCCTGCGTGAACTTGGTTGGCCTCGGGAGCAGTATGTGGTTTCGACCAAGATCTTTTGGGGCGGCAAGACCCCCAACGAGACTGGTCTCAGTTTCAAACACATTGTTGAAGGTGTTGACCGTTCCTTACGCAATTTCGGATTAGATCACGTTGATCTGGTTTTTGCCCACCGACCCGACCCGGAAACCCCGATTGAGGAAACCGTCAGAGCATTCAATCATGTGATCAATCAAGGGAAAGCTTTTTACTGGGGTACTTCAGAGTGGTCTGCTGAGGCGATCCTGAAAGCTGCAAAAATTGCCAAAAAACACCATCTTATTGGTCCCACCATGGAGCAGCCAGAGTACAACCTGCTCCATCGTACCCGCTTTGAGCAGGAATATGACATCCTTTTCCACAAACTCGGTTTGGGTACCACCACCTGGAGCCCCTTGAAATCCGGTATGCTGACTGGTAAGTATCGCGGCGGCACATTCCCTGAGGGCAGCCGTGCCAGCCTGCCTGGCATGGAATGGCTAAAAGAAATGTTCAGCGATTCCAGGCGCGTGCAGGCAGTTGAAAACCTGGCACAGATCGCTGATGATCTGGGTGTTAGCCTGGCGCAGATGTCAATAGCCTGGATTTTGAAAAATCCGAACGTCAGCACCGTTATTACCGGGGCAAGCAAAATGAGCCAGCTTGAAGAAAACTTCAAAGCGCTGGATGTTGTGCCGATGCTGAGCGATGAAGTCATGACACGCATCGAAGAGGCTTTGGTCAATTATCCGGATGACCTGAAAGTAAATTGATCTTCTCTTTCATGAGACTTGAACGGAACGGGACCATCTCGTTCCGTTTTGTTTTCAACCCATACGGTATAATTTTGCCAGTACAAGCCGAGGAATGTCCATGACAACGAAACGAATCAGTCCCGAATTATTTGAAAAGTTGGTAAGCCTGGCGGCGCTGGAGTTGACCGCCGAAGAAAGCGATTACCTCTTTGAAGAAATTAATCATCAGCTGGCTTCCGTGGAAGCACTCAGCCAGATCCCACTGCCGGAAGGCGTTGAGCCGTCCTTGCATGGGCTCGAACCCCAGGGTTCACCCGCTCGCCCGGATCAATGGCAGCCTTTCCCTAACCCTGAAGCGGTCATTAATCTCGCGCCAGAGACCGAAGACGGCATGATCGTGGTTCCTGACGTGAAGGGGGCGAAATGAACCTGACCCAGTTGAGTGCCTTTGAAGTTGCCCAAAAGGTCCGTTCCGGGGAAGTCAAAGCCGCGGAAATCGCCGAAGCTTCCCTTGCTCAGATCAAGGCAGTGGATGGCGTATCCGGCTCGCCTGAACCAGGCAACCTCAGCCCCGAAGAGGAAAAGAAGGTGCATGCCTTTATCCAGATCACGCGAGACCTGGCTCTGGCGCAGGCAGAAAAGGTTGACCGGATGGTCGCCAACGGGGAGGACCCTGGCTTACTGGCAGGTGTGCCGCTCTCGGTTAAAGATATTTTTTGTGTCGAAGGCACGCACACAACCGCAGCATCGAAGATCATCGCAAATTTTGTACCTCCTTATACCGCCACCTCCGTCCAGCGGCTGACCGATGCCGGTGCGTTGGTCTTGGGCAAGGTCAACCTGGATGAATTTACTTTTGGCTCATCCAACGAATCCAGTGCCTTCCAACCTTCCACCAACAACCCCTGGCAAACCGAGTACGTCCCCGGAGGTTCCTCCGGTGGCTCAGCTGCCAGCGTTGCCGCGCAGGAAGTAGCGCTTTCGTTAGGAACCGATACCGGTGGTTCCATCCGCCAGCCGGCCGCATTTTGCGGCGTGGTCGGCATGAAACCCAGTTACGGACGGGTCTCGCGCCTGGGGTTGATCGCTTTTGCCTCCTCCCTGGATTGCCCAGGACCTCTCTCGCGCGATGTGCGCGACGCAGCCCTGATGCTGCAGGCGATGGCAGGGCATGACCCCAAAGACAGCACCTCCTCCATTCTTTCCATTGGAAATTATGTTGAAGCACTCGAACAGGATGTGAAGGGACTGCGCATCGGGCTCTCTCCCGATTATGAGGCTGTTTACTACCCCGATCTGGAAAGCGGTGAACTGCATACAGAGCCTATTCAAAAAGAAGTTCACGATGCTGTTTTATACGCAGCTGAAATTCTGGCAAAAGCCGGCGCGGAAATTATTGAAAACGTGCCTTTACCCAACACCCGTTATGGCATCCCCACCTATTTTGTCATCTCGCGGGTCGAAGCTGCTTCCAACCTACATCGTTTTGATGGCGTCAAATATGGCTATCGTACCTCCGAAAATGTGGCTGACCTGAACGAACTTTATCGACGCAGCCGGGCAGAGGGTTTTGGGCTGGAACCCAAACTGCGTATCTTGATGGGGATGTATGTCTCGGCTGCTGAGCACGCTTCGGATTATTATCAGAAAGCCCTTAAAGTACGTTCCATGATCCGCAGCGATTTTGACCAGGCGTTTGACCCCCAGGGCAGCTATCGGCTGGATGCGCTGCTCACCCCCACCACTGCCACCACTGCCTTTAAACGTAAGGCTGTCTATGGCAATTCAGTGCTCATGCAATATTCCGATCAGATGACTGTTGCCAGCAATCACGCTGGTGTGCCGGCTCTCACATTGCCGGGCGGGTTGGATGAGAACGGTCTGCCGATCGGTATCCAGCTGATCGGAAATGACTTCCGTGAGGAGTTGATTTTGCGGATCGGGCATGCCTATGAGCGATTGACCACAGACGATGCCTGGCGTAATGTTCGCCCCCAGGTTCTGCAAGGCGAGGTGAAAGCATGAAAGACTATGAAGTGATCATCGGGTTGGAAACCCACATTCAGCTCAATACTCAAACCAAGATTTTTTGCTCCTGTAAAGCCGACTCATGGGAAGCCGGGCCTAACACCAATATCTGCCCGGTTTGCAGCGGATTGCCCGGCGTACTGCCAGTCTTGAACGCCGAAGTGGTCCGCAAAGGCGCTCTTCTGGCTGCCGCCATGCATGCCCACATCAACCCCAGGTCCTATTTTGATCGTAAAAATTATTTCTACCCCGATCTCCCCAAAGGCTACCAAATCTCCCAGTTCGATCAGCCCATTGGAAAAGGCGGTTACATGGACCTACCCATGGAAAACGGCGAGACCCGCCGTGTGCGCATCCACAACCTGCACCTCGAAGAGGATGCCGGCAAGACCAAAACCGAGCATGGAGAGCGTTTGCTTGACTTCAATCGCTGTGGTGTGCCCCTGGTTGAGATGGTGACCGAACCAGATCTGCGTTCTGGTGAAGAAGCCGCTCAATATCTGATCCGCTTGCGCCAGCTCTTACGCTGGATCGGCGTCTCGGAAGCTGATATGGAGCGCGGTCACCTGCGCTGTGATGCGAACGTTTCCATCCGGGAACGCGGAAGCACAGTTTTGAACACCAAAACTGAGATCAAAAACGTCAACTCGATCGATTCAGTGCGCCAGGCGATTGGCGAAGAAGCCAAACGCCAGATCGAACTGGTCGAATCGGGCGGCAAGGTGCAGTCCTACACCCTGGATTGGGATGCGGACAGCGGAAAGCTTAAAAAGATGCGCTCCAAAGAGACCGAAGCCGATTATCGCTACTTCCGCGAGCCTGATTTGTTGCCTGTGATCTTGAGCGAAGAAGAAATTGAGGCAATTCAGTCTGGCTTACCAGAATTACCGCTCGCCAGGCGTGCACGTTTTGAGACGGAATATCAGCTGTCTGCCTATGATGCCGAGATCCTGACCAGCGAACGCAGCCTGTCCGATTATTACGAAGCAGCAGTTCAATCTTATGTCGGGGAAGCTAAGGCGGTTGCTAATTGGATGATGAATGACCTCTCACGTATGCTCAACGATCTGGGCAAGACCGCCGATCAGTTAACCTTGAACCCGCAAAGCTTGTCAGAGATCATCCGCATGGTGGATGAAGGCAAAATCAATGCTGCTACCGGCAAGAGCTTGCTCAAGAAGGTGGAAGAGACTGGTAAAACCCCTGCCAAGATTGTTGAAGATGAAGGGTTGAGCTTGATTGCCGACAGTGACGCCCTGCGAAAACAAATTGAAGCGGTTTTGGCAGGTGCTCCAGATGAGGTTGCCAATTTTCGGGCAGGAAAAGAAAGCCTTTTGGGCTGGTTTGTGGGGCAGGTGATGCGCAGTTCAGGCGGCAAAGCCGATCCCAAACGCACCCGCGAGATATTGCTGGAGCTGTTAAACAAAGATTGATTAGGAATTAGAAAATATTGACACTGCATCTTTTTAGGCTAAAATAGAGGCTACGCGGGCGTCGCCAAGTGGTAAGGCATTAGCCTTCCAAGCTAACATTCGTCGGTTCGAATCCGATCGCCCGCTCTGAATACCCACCCCCTTTATCCCCCTCCCAGGAGGGGGTATTTGTTAAATACGTCGGTCCGAATACCCAAAGGGGGTACAGGTGTCCGATCGCCCGCTTTTTTCTTTTAATTCCAAACAAAGTCTGTTCGAATACCCGCGGAGGGTACAGGTTTCCGATCGCCCGCTTTTAAAGACCCACTCTGTCAAGGTGGGTTTTTGCTTTCGTAGGCCGGCTTGCGTATTTCAACCCGGCTTGACTGGCTAACGCAAACCTATGAACTTTGGTAAGGCGAATATCCTTCATAAACCACCAATCGATGGAAGGGGACAAGCCGCGTTCCCTACAATCCGATCAAAACCACAAAAAACGTCGCTACCACGAATGCCTACAGACTGGCTAGCGCAAACCTATGAACCTTTGTAAGGCGCATATCCTCCATAAACCGGCAAACGATGGAACGGGACAAGCCGCGGTCCCTACAATCCGAGCAAAATCACAAAATATGTACCCACCACCATCGCCCATAACATCGAATCCAACCGATCCAAAATTCCCCCATGACCAGGCAGGAGCTTGCCGGTGTCCTTGACCCCCACGGTACGTTTGAGCAAGCTCATTAACGCATCTCCGAAGAATGCCATGAGACCCATGATCAACCCCAACAATCCACCTTTAAGCGGTCCAAGTTCCGGCATTACAAAGTTCAAAATCAGACCAATTAACAGCCCTGTAACCAGCCCGACCAGGATGCCTCCCAGGAAGCCCTCCCAAGTCTTTTTTGGGCTTAGTTGAGGCAGCACCAGCCTTTTGCCAAAGCGTGTTCCAAGTAAATATGCTCCCGCGTCAACCAACCAAACCAGTGCTATGGTTACCAGTACCCACAGATTCCCATTTGTTCCAGTGTGATTGAGCGTGATTCCGAAGGCACCCAGCACACCAATGTAAAACACACCAAATGACTGGAAAACCATGCTCTGAAATGCCTGATGGTCACCCCGCTCGTATTTCCACAGGGCGAAAACACCAAAGATAGCCAGGATTGCCGGCAGTACCAGTAGTTCGATACCGGGGTTGCTGAATATCCTCAACAAAACCACGGCAACGATCGAGCCGATCAACAAAGGCAATGAAACCTGGTGGCCATTCGATTTGAGCATATCTGCATATTCGTACCCAGCAAAAGCCAATATCAAGCCCAGGAAAATATCAAAATACAATCCCCCAAGCAGGGCAATACCCAAAAACAGGGGCACAAAGATCAATGCTGAGAGTGCCCGCTGCTTCAACATTACTTTTTGCTCAAACCGCCGAAACGCCGGTCTCGTTTGGCGAATTCCGCCAGGATCTGGCGCAGGTTTGCCTCATTAAAATCTGGCCAAAAGACATCCGGGAAGAACCATTCACTGTATACGGTCTGCCAGGTTAGGAAGTTACTGGTGCGTTTCTCGCCTGAGGTTCGGATGACGATATCGGGGTCCGGCGTGCCAGCTGTGAACATGGCTTCACTCATCGTCTGGATATCAACTTCCTCCGCTGGTGTCCCCGCTTCGATCAGTTTTCTGACCGCAGTGACAATTTCATCTCGACCGCCGTAATTGAACGCCAGGATGACGTCGATGTGTGTGTTGTTTTTGGTCAGTTCGATGGCGTCTTCCACCTTTTTTCTCAACCATGGAGCCAAACCTTCCAAATGCCCGATGTGAAGCAGACGTGCGCCTTCCTTATGCAGTTCCTGCAGTTCCGACTCAAGAAACTCAGCCAGTAATGCCATCAGACCCGAAATTTCTTCTTCGGGACGGTTCCAGTTTTCTGTTGAAAAAGCATAGAAGGTGAGATGCTTGATACCCGCATCCGCTGCCGCACGGATGATTGGGCGCAGGTTTTTGGTTCCAGCACGATGACCAGCCAGGCGCGGCAAACCGCGGGCTTTCGCCCAACGTCCGTTGCCATCCATGATGATGGCAACATGGGCAGGTACAGGAAAATCAGTCTTTTCGCTCACCTTAAAATTCCATGATTTCTTCTTCTTTGCGCTTCCCGATCACCGCCACCTGGTCAATCATCTCATTGGTCAGGTCTTGCAGTTCGTCCTCACCCTGATGCAGTTCGTCCTCGGATATCATTTTTTCTTTTTCAAAGTCGCGCAAGTCTTTCAACGAGTCACGTCGGATGTTGCGGATGGCAACACGGGCGTCTTCCAGGCGGTTATTGACCATTTTAACCAGGTCGCGCCGGCGTTCCTCGGTGAGCGGGGGCAGGTTCAGACGAATGACCTTGCCATCGTTGCTGGGGGTCAGACCCAGGTCGGATGCCTGGATCGCTCTTTCGATCGCTCTCAAAGAGGAGCCGTCAAAAGGTCGGATCATCAGTTGGCGTGCTTCGGGAACGCTGATCGTCGCCAATTGGATCAGGGTCAGTTCAGAGCCATAGTATTCCACCTGCAGCTTCTCAACCAGGGCGGGAGAAGCACGGCCGGTGCGGATGCCCACCAGATCGTCAGTTAATACATCCAGTGCGGTCTGCATGCGCCCTTTGGCATCTCTCATCAAGTCATTAATCATAGTAACCTCCTTAGTTTCTGAAGTTAATTGGATTCAATTCTATCACTGACGAGGAAGATATCCGGTCAAGCATAACGATTTGATACCACAGCAATAAGTCACAAGCCTTGGCGGGTTGGAACCTGTTTAATCAGGATTGCGACCATCGCCGCCCATATTCCATGGAACGGGGCAAGCCGCGTTCCCTACTGGGATAGCATCGCAACCATCCATTACATAGTAAATCTTCTGTTGGAATCGCATTTAAAAAAATAGGAGATGGTTGCCCATCTCCTTTATGAAGTTTGTCGAGAATCCTAGCGGTTTCTGCGGGTGATGCGGTCAAACACCACAGCCAAAACAAGCACAGCACCGCGTACGATGTATTGAATGGAGATGTCAATTCCCATCAGGTTCATCCCACTGGTCAAAGACATCATCACCAACGCGCCGATAATGGAACCAATGATTGTGCCGACACCGCCGGCAGCCGATACACCGCCAACAAATGCAGCCGCAATTGCATCGGTCTCAAAGCCCAGACCGGCTGTGGTTGTGGCAGAGCGCAAGCGTGAGGCATACATGATGCCCGAAAGCGATGAAAGAAAACCCATTGCAGCGAAAACGATGTAGGTGATCTTGGAAACGCTGATACCGCTAAGTTCGGCTGCTTCCGGATTGCCGCCTACAGCATAAATATGGCGCCCCAACGGAGTCTTGGTCGTAATGAATTGGAATGCCAGCACCACCAACAACAAGATCACCAGACTCCAGGAAATGCCGTTGTATCCAGAAAGGATCCAGGCAATATATCCGACCAGTGCGGCAATCAGTACCAATTGGACGATAAACAAGCCAAAGCTCGAGACAGCGAAGTTATAAGATTGCTTTGTCTTTCGGTTCTTAATCGCGGAGTAAATGGAAAAGATAATCGCTATCAAGCCGATGATCAATGTGAGTTTATGCCTGCCAGGTAGAAAGTCTCCCAGAGGCAGATCAGGAATGAACCCGTTCCCAATAGCATTGAATATCGGATCTCTGATAACGATCGTGCCGGTGCCCATCGTGACCAGGAGTAGTGCTCCCCGGAAAATTAAACCGGCTGCCATGGTGGAAACGAAGGCGGGTACGCCCAGCTTGGCAACAGGTGTAGCAGTGAGCATCCCTGCCAGCATACCTAAAACCATCACTGCCGGGATGACCGCAAACACCGGCCAGCCCCAGAAGGTCATGGCGATGGCAGCAAAGGCACCCAGAAAGCCAGCCAGGTAGCCAACAGAAAGTTCAATGTGACGGATGACAATGATCAGGGTCATTCCGACTGCCAGAACCGCAATGTAGCCCATTTGGTTGATCAGGTTGCTGATGTTTCTGGAGGAGATGAAGACGCCGTCTGTCGTGACAGTAAAGAAAATCATAATGATGACGAGCGCGAAGAACATAAAATAATCGCCGATGTTTGCCTTCAGGATATCCAGCAGGCTTTTCGCTCGGTCTGTATTACTCGGTGTTTGCTTTAAATCTTCCATTGACGTCTCCTAATAATCCACTGCCAGCGACATGATGCTTTCCTGAGTGGCATCTTCAACTGGCATTTCTCCGTTGATTTTTCCGGCAGACATGACGTAAATGCGGTCACTCATACCGAGGACTTCAGGTAGTTCAGATGAGATCATGAGAATACTCATGCCCTGTTCTACCAATGCATTCATCAGGGTATAAATTTCATATTTGGCGCCAACATCAATACCGCGGGTGGGTTCATCCAAAATGAGGATGCCAGGCTTCACAAACAGCCACTTCCCCAAAGATACCTTTTGCTGGTTTCCACCACTCAGGTTGCGCACTTTTTGCTGTATGGATGGAGTTTTGATGTTTAGTTCTGTGCGGTACTTATTTGCTACCAAAACTTCTTCATTCTCGTTGATCACACCGCCGGTGGTGATTTCCTTCAGGTTCGCCAGCGTGATGTTATGTTTAACATCATCGATCAAAATCAGGCCATTGCCTTTACGATCTTCAGTGACATACGCAATGGATGCTTTGATCGCATCGCCAGGATCACGGAATTTCTGCTCCTGACCGTTTATAAATACTTTTCCGCTTACGCGATAATGATCCGGATTACCAAAGATGCTTTTAGCCAGTTCAGTGCGACCTGATCCCATCAAACCGGCAATACCGACAATCTCGCCCGAACGTACATTGATGTTTACGTTCTTGAGGATATCCCGGTTCAGAGCAAGAGAATGAGCACTCCAATTCTCCAGTCTCAGCACTTCCTCCCCGACAGTCACCTTTTCTCGTTTGGGGAAGACGTTGTCGATCGAGCGTCCTACCATATACTTGATCAGGACGGGTTCATTGACCACGTCTGTGTGAGTGTCAAGCGTAATCACAGTTTTTCCATCGCGTAAAACGGTGACAGTGTCAGCGATCTCCAAAACTTCGCGTAATTTGTGCGAGATTAGAATACAGGTTACACCCTGGTCTCTGAGATCACGGATAATACTCAACAGATTATCGCTGTCGTTTTCATTCAACGCGGCGGTAGGCTCATCCAGGATCAGGATCTTAACCTCTTTTTTCATCGCTTTGGCGATCTCGACCAGCTGTTGCTTTCCAACGCCCAGATTCTTGATCTTGGTCAGAGGATTTACGTCCAACCCTACTTTTTTCAAGATATCGATCGCTTGAGAGATCGCCTCATTCGAGTCAATAGTCATGCCATTGGTAACTTCATTACCAAGAAAAATATTTTCGTAAACTGATAATTCCGGAATTAATGCTAACTCTTGATAAATAATCGCAATCCCCGCGTTTTCACTTTCGCGGATGCGATTAAATTTTTGTAACTCACCTTCAATGAAAATTTCGCCGGAATAAGTGCCAAAGGGATGGACCCCGCTAAGCACCTTCATCAGGGTTGATTTCCCGGCACCGTTTTCTCCAACCAGGCAGTGGATCTCACCTTTGCGTACGCTAAAGGTCACATTGTCCAACGCCTTCACTCCAGGGAATTCCTTGGTGATGGACTTCATTTCAAGAATGGGTGTCTCCATAGGCATCTCCTGCTTAAAACTAGGTATTCAAGTAGTGACCGGTTACCCGGTCACTACTTGAATCATTAATATTGATACTACTCGAGACCAGTGAAGTCGCTGGCGGGATAGTAGCCGGAGTCAATAACAGCGGCTTTGACATTATCTTTGGTGACCGTGACCACAGCCGATGGCTTGGCGGGCACTTCGATAACGTTGTTGTTATAAGTGTGAGTTTGCTCAGGAGTCTTCCCATCGAGGAAGGCAACTGCAGCAGCAATGGCATCAGCAACGAGAGTTCGAACGTCTTTCAAAACGGTCATGGACTGTTTGCCGTCGATGATGTACTGGACAGAGGCTTTTTCTGCGTCCTGACCAGTGACATAGTACATGGTCACATCGGCATCTGCGGCGAAGGCATCAGCAATAGCGCGGGCGGTGCCATCATTCGGGGCAAGGATAAAGACTTCGCCCTTGTCCTCAGCAGCGGCTGCGGTCAGGTTGGATTCAGCCAAACCCTTGGCGACGTTGAAGTCCCAGTTGGTCGTGATTTGACCAAGGATCTTACCCATTTCGTCACGAGTCAGAGTGGCTTTGTCTTGCAGAGCAACAGCTTCGGCTGAGTTCTTGATTACAAAAGTACCATCGGCAATCTTGGGCTGCAGCACGTTCCAGGCGCCTTCGAAGAACAGGAAAGCGTTGTTGTCGGAAGATGCGCCAGCATACAGATAGAGGGGCAGACCAGTGCCAGAGGCGTTGTCCACCAGGTATTGAGCCTGGGCGGCACCAACGGCAACTGAGTCAAAGGTCACATAGTAATCAACTGCGTCAGTATCCAGGATCAAGCGGTCATAGGATACGACTTTCACACCGGCAGCACGGGCAGCTTCAGCAGCGGCAGCAGCAGCAGTACCGTCATGGGGGCAGATGATCAAAACTTTGATGCCCTTGGAGATCAAGGTTTCAACGTTCTGCTTTTCTTTAGCAGGATCGCCCTGGCTGAACAGAATTTCCACGGCATAACCCTGCGCTGTGAGTGCATCCTTGAAACGGGTTTCGTCTTGGATCCAGCGGGGTTCGTCCTTGGTGGGGAGCACAATGCCGACGGCCAGTTCTTCACCGGTCTCAACAGGCTCAACAACTTCGGGTTCATCGGCTGGTGCAGTTGTGCAAGCACCGAGAACCATGCTCGCAACAATCAAAATTGACGCGAGGGTAAACAAAAATTTAAAACGTTTCATATCTTCTCCTTAGATATTTTTTTGGCGGATGTGGCTGATCCTGATGCGATAGACACGGTAAGAATTCAAAAAATGTGTTATTCGGGCGGGACCCAAACCTTATCGCCTGAGATTAGGGGCTTTTTTCCCCAACACAGAAATTATATCTCAATTACAGAATTGATGGTGTTGATTTTCCACAAATCTACACATAATTAGAAACCAAGAGAGTGCAATGATATAATCGCCTGACAATAATTAATAAAAGAAATGAGTGAATTTATGGCCAAAACCAGTGTCCCTTGCCCTAATTGCAGACAACCAGTCCTGATTGAACTGAACCGTCTGTTTGACCTGACCAGCAACCCCGAAGCAAAAGAGGAGTTGCTTTCCGGGAGTGCCAATACGTTTCAATGCCCCAGCTGCCGTTATCAGGGCGTCTACCCCACCCCGATCGTATATCATGACCCGGAAAAAGAGCTGCTGTTAACCTATTTTCCACCAGAGCTCCACACCCCTGTTACAGAACAGGAAAAAACTATTGGACCTCTGATTAAAAAGGTGATGGACGATCTTCCTCCGGAAAAACGTAAGGCTTATCTGTTTAAGCCCCAGACGATGCTGACACGCCAACGTTTGCTCGAAACAATCCTGGAAGCGGACGGGATCACCCCGGAGATGATGAAAGCACAGCAGGAAAAATTGCTTTTGCTTCAGCAACTGGTCAACATAACACCGGAATCTTTGCCTGAGCAAATCGCTCAATATGACGAAAAAATTGACGAGGAGCTCTTCATCTTACTTTCCCGGCTTGCCCAGGCATCAGCCGCTGCCGGCGACCAACAGTCGGTACAAGCCCTTTCGAATCTACAGCAAGCCTTGCTCCAGCACTCAACGGTTGGTAAAGCGGCAGCCCTGGAAGCGTCCGAAACCCGTGCTGCCATGGCCGAATTACAGGAATTGAGCAAGACCGGTATCACGAGGGAAAACTTGCTGGACTTGCTGGTCAAAAACACAGAAAGTGAAATCCGCCTCACCACCATCGCGTCAATGGCAAGGGGCGGCTTGGATTACACCTTCTTCCAAACCCTGACGGACAAAATCGACCAGGCAACAGGCGAAGAGCATACCAAGTTGGTCGCGCTGCGTGAAAAATTGCTGACGATTGTCGAAGCCATCGATCAAGCGATGAAAGCTCAAGTCGAGGAGTCTCATAAACTTTTGAAAGAAATTCTGGCTGCGGATGATACTGCGGCAGCCACTGAAGAAGCTCTGCCAAAGATCAATCAGGCTTTTACTGAGGTGCTGAATTCAGAAATCAATACCGCCCAGAAAACAGATGACACTGCCACTTTGACCAAATTAGTGGCTGTTGTAGGCGTTTTACGCGCAGCCAGCACCAGTGGCGCGGTATTGCAGGTCATTGAAGAGATGCTCCAACTGGAAACAACCGAGGAACGTCAAAAGGTGCTTGAAGTCGCTGGCGAAGCGATCAATGATGACTTTAGCCAAACATTGAGTGGTCTGATCTCACAGGTCGAAAGCCAGGGTGATCAACCGGAACTGCTGGATAAACTAAAAGAAATCAACCGGGAAGTGCTGCGCTTTACCATGCGCCGAAACCTCAACAACGGCGCAAAATAATTATCAAACGCGTCAATACTGCGGATGGGGGTAAACCCCATCCGTACGTAGGGAACGGGCAGTGTAGTGCCCGTTCCTTTTTAATTGTCTGACCTTACGGTGGGGGCTTGCCTCCCACCGCAAGGGTTTGCTATTAGCTATCACCTATCTCAATGCGCTTCGTTTTGAAATCTTAATCCATGTCCGCGAACCGTGACAACATAGTCATATTCCGGGTCAAGCTGGTTCAGGCG
>Ga0209723_1005219_pt1 | contig 13577 bp, 12 predicted proteins | sample BiotimSIPDNA_2_FD_185750 | JGI IMG/M metagenome (GOLD analysis project Ga0209723, IMG submission 185750) | Anaerobic biogas reactor microbial communites from Washington, USA - Biogas_R2 time_0 SIP DNA (SPAdes) (version 2) | ecosystem: Engineered > Bioreactor > Anaerobic > Unclassified | place... | reverse complement strand
TACTTCCCCCTTTATAGTTTTAAATTTATATGCTCCTATTATATAATATTTCTCTTCTTATGTGTTACTTAATTTCATATTAAATTCTAACATTCTTATAATTGTTTAAAATTATTCCTAACGGGTAACATTTATATAATTAACTTAGGAAGGATTAATTATGAAAAGGCTTTTGATTATACTATTTATAGTAATTACATTAACTATAACAATTACAGGATGTACATCAATGGAAAAAAATCAAACGGGTACAGAAACCGCATATAAAAAAATATCTGCTGAAGAGGCAAAAGCAATAATTGACAGTGAAGATGTTATTATTTTAGATGTTCGAACACAGGAAGAATACAATGAAGGTCACATAGAAAATTCTGTCTTGCTGCCGGTAAATGACATAGCTGACAAAGCAGAAGAAAAATTGCCGGACAAGGATGCGAAAATACTTGTATATTGCAGGAGCGGAAACAGAAGTGCCACAGCAGCCAAACAATTAATCAAAATGGGTTATACAAATGTCTATGATTTTGGCGGAATAAATTCCTGGCCATATGGAACAGTGAAATAATAAAAAAATGTCATCCTGAGCATATGCGAAGGATCTCATGAGATTCTTCACTGCGTTCAGAATGACACTTACGTGTATTAATAACAAGACAATGTGTTGTATACTTGTTTATAAACTTAACGCCTTCTTATACAAAGAAGGCGTCTTAATAAGCTTATGTCTATGCAATTAATAACTGATTGAGTAGTCGTGAGAATACTGGAGATAAATATTCTGGTGTGCAGGACCAAATGGTAGGGGAACTGCTCCCTCCGCACAATTCTGATTCTCGTTTATACCTTGTTTCATATGGGTCCCATAATCAATTACAGAGAAGAACTTACCATAGTCGTCGTGGGGACTGTTAGTATCCTTTGGAGGATAATAGCGTATGAGATTGTCATATCCAAAGTGTTTAACCCTAAGAGCAGTAATAGGTCTTCCCTTGGTGCTTGTCACATAATAAAGCTTTAATCTGTCTGCGTAGGAACTGATTTCATTCTTCAGACTGGGGTCGGATTTTGCTTCTCCCCCATCACCCCAAAGCTTGGCCGTTGGGTCATTGCCCCAATATTTTTTAAATATTTCCTTGGCATTTTCACCCTGGCTTTCATTTACCAAGAATACTGCAACAACAGGCGGCCTTGAAGCCAAATCGCTGAAACCTGTTCTAATATATATTTGTTGTTGTATTTCATCGCGATAAAAATCGTGAGCGGTGATATTAGCTACTAAATACCATTTATCATTTGTTATGGGGTCAATAATAACTTGTTCGTCCAAACCGTCTAAAGTTCTGCCGACAGGCTGGGGATTCAGGCGAATACCATTTATACAGGTTATGGCGGCCGTGGGAATATATTGATTTTCTTCCGCATATTTTTCATAAGCCTTCTTAAGTTCATACCTTCTAAAAGGATTTCTAGCCAAATTATAAATTGGTATTAAGGGTGTGTCTTCTCCAAAATCACACATTGCCGGGTATTTTCGCACATATTCTCCCCATGCCGTATATTGTGAAGGAGTAATAGTATTTGAGCCCAGGTAATCAGGATAAGCTTTAATATTAATCTCACAATTCTCGTTAAAAGAAGTGGTGGTTTCTTTCTGGCTTGTTGAATGACTGGCTCCGGCTGAAGCAAAGGCCATATTAAAAGAAGCTTTTACTTCTGATTCAAATGTATGACTCCCGCTGTGATAGGAACTGTTGGCTTGAACATTATAGTCTAAACGACCTCCCATTTTAACAGCCCTTATCACATGAGTGCCATATCGGTTAAAGATTTCTTCCGGCGTAACACTATCATCTTCTATATCCTTTTTGAATGAAGAGTCATAGTATTTAGAGTAGTCCAAATAGTTGTCATCAAATTCAATCAGATACTGAGATAAATCACTGACTAAGGTTGCATATCTACTGTTAGTTTCTGTGTAAGTCTGAGAGCCGAAACTAGCATTGATACTTCCACTGAAATACAGATAACCTCCGCTTACGCCTATTTTTCTGGCCATTTCCTTAGAATATGAATATAAACTTTTACCTTCGGTAAAGCGGCTGACACTCTGTCTTCCGTCAGTTTTAAACACTCTCTTAGCTTCTAAAAGCTTATTAGTACTAAGTACAGAGTCTTTTAAACTGTATGGGTCAGCGAATTTTCCCTTTATTACATCATATCCCTTGCCTAAACAGTCTACTCCCAATACATTGTCACTTGCTTTAACCCAATCAACTGATGGTTCATAATCACTTTCGTCGGGAAAGTCATAGTATTCATCCCAGTATTTCTCAATTTCTTCCGGTGTTAAGAGTCGCAGATCTGAACCCGGTTTTTCTTTTAATGAGTCAGTAATATCCAAACCCGGTCCTGTAGGACTGATCACAATACCGCTGGACAAGGCAGTACCTGCGGTGAACTGCGAATAGGATGAGGAACCTGAGTCATTGGCCGGAACAAAAGGCTTGAATACATTCTTATTCAATGATGGAGCTCTGCCGTTTAATAAACTTGAATAATATTCATCGGGATCTGCTTGACCCTGGGCTTCAGGTGCTTCCGAATACTTGGTAAAGGTACGTTTCAACAAAATAATGGCCTGCTCTCGGTTGGTATTATTTAGAGGTGATATGGTAGTTGTGCTGGTTCCCTTCATAATATCATTCTTGTAGGCAAATTTCATTGCATCAAGGGCCCAGGAAGCTATGCTTGACGAATCCTGGAATGGAAAATCGCTGCCAAGACTTGTGTCGATACCCGGTTTGGCAGCCTTTAATGCCCTTAATATCATTACACAAATTTCCTGCCTGGTAATATTGTTTGCAGGTGTAAAAGTAGTATCAGATGTTCCTTTTACAATACCCAGGGCATAGGCTTTTAAGATTTCCGCATTATCAGTGTCCGTAAAAGGATTGGTTCCCATTACGGGGGCTTTCCCCCCTAACTTTTCATATAGCTTCACAACAATAACACAAAATTCCTCACGGGTAATAGGTTTTTGATAATTATTTTCTATTTGACCGTAAGTAAGACCGTTTTCATATGCTTCTTTAAGCTCTGCCTCTGCCCAGGAACTCTGAGTGCCATCAAAATTTATAGACTCGGTTTCGAATGTTGGTATAAAGGATAAGGCAGAAGCAGGTAAGCATATAAGTACCCCAAACAAAACTATCAGTGAAATGCTTCTTTGAAAAAATTCCGTCCCTTTCTTCATACTTTTTCCCCCTTATTAATTGTGTTAAATAATTATTGCGTTTTTTCCATATAATGTCAATCACCCTAAGGGTGATTATTAAAAATTTCATAAAAAAAGCATCAATTAAGATGCTCTAATTTATACCCTCCACAGTCTATGTTAATATCCTTATTTTTTTTATCCTGTTTCTATCAATGTTTTCTATTATAAACCTTATATTTTCATACTCAATTTCTTCTCCTGCTTCAGGAAGCCTGTCAATAATACCGATTACAAAACCTGCTATTGTATCAAAGTCCTTAGACTCTATATGAGTTCCAATTAATTCGTTTATTGTATCAATTCTTACATTACCGTTAACAAGATATTCATCTTCTTTTATTACTTCGATTTCTTTAATTTTTTTATCATATTCATCTTCTATATCACCGACTATTTCTTCTACTACATCCTCGATTGTTACAATTCCTTCTGTTCCGCCATATTCATCTATAATAACAACCATATGATTTCGATTTGTTCTCATTTCCTTAAACAGCTCTTTAATGGATTTGTATTCGGGAGTAAAATATGGTTGGCGAATATATTTCCTTAAATCAAAGGTAGATTCTTTATTAACATCCAAAAATAACAAATCTTTTACATATAAAATTCCAATTATATTATCAATTGTGTTTTCATATACCGGAATTCTGGAATATTGCTCTTTATTTATTATTTTTATAATTTCTTCATAAGGCAAATCAACGTCAATGGCAACAATTTCTGTCCTTGGAACCATCACATCATTAACTTGTGAATCACTAAAATCAAACACATTGTAAATCATATCCTTTTCTTCACCTTCTAATACTCCTTCTTTGTAACTTACATTTACTATAGTTTTTAGTTCTTCTTGTGTAATAAAGGGCTTTTTTTTATCAACTTCGCCACCCAATAATTTAACCAAAAAATCAGTTATAATATTTAACACAAAACTGATTGGAGTTAAAAGATTTGTAACAAATTCTATAAAACCGGATAGTCTTACCGATATCTTTTCTGAATTTTTAGCTGCTAATGATTTCGGAGTTATTTCTCCAAATACCAGGATTAATAAGGTCATTATTCCGGTTGCGACACCTACGCCGGTATTGCCGAATGCATCGATAGCTAATGATGTCATTAATGATGATGCACCGATATTAACCACGTTGTTACCGATAAGTATTGCGCTTAACAGCCTGCTTGGGTCGCTAAGCAATTTATTTATCCTATTTGCACCTTTTTCCCTATTTTCAATCATTTGCTTAACACGAATTTTGCTTAAGGACATCAAAGCCGTCTCTGATGCCGAAAATAAGGCAGATAATACTAAACATATAATTAATATAACTATTTTCCATACTCTATCCGAATCCAAAACCATCGCTCCTAATGTGATATTTCTTAAAAAATATGTTCTTTGTTTTAAACCAATTCTGAATCAATGCCATTTTCATATATTGCCGGTGTCTTTATTATTCCATGTTATTGTAATTTTAACATAAAAAAGCTGATGACTTTATCACCAGCTTATAGTAAATGTTTTCTATCTTTGAACTCTTCCTGACCCGTCGCCGCCTGCAAGCTTTATCACATCAGAAATGCTAACTCTGTTAAAGTCTCCTAAAATCGAATGCTTCAAGCAGCTTGCTGCTGCTGCAAATTCCAAAGCTTCTTTTTTATCCTTTAAATTGTTCAGCCCGTAAATTAACCCTCCGGCAAAAGAGTCTCCTCCTCCTACGCGATCTACTATGTCTCTTATTTCATACCTTTTACTCACATAGAAATTTTCTCTGTCATTAAGACATGCAGCCCAACCGTTAATATCTGCACTCAGGCTTTCTCTTAATGTTATGGTAATTATTTTAATATTTGGATAAACCGCTAAAACTTTATCGGTAAGCTCCTTATATTTATCTCTATCCAGCAATCCGCTTTCCACATGTATGTCAATTGTTATCCCCAATGATTTTTGGCAATCCTCTTCATTTGCTACCACCACATCTGCATATTTTGCTAATTCAGTCATTACCTCCGGAGCTTTTTTACCATAATTCCATAAGTTTTTACGGAAGTTAAGGTCACAGGAAACAGTTATGTTTCTATTTTTTGCTTCTTTTACGCTTTCTAAGGAAAGCTCCATGGCACTTTCAGAAATAGCAGGGGTTATACCGGTAATATGGAACCAGTCGATACCGTCAAAAGCTGTGTCCCAATTAATGTCTCCGGGTTTTGCCAATGCTATTGCCGAATTGTCTCTGTCGTATACAACCTTGCTTGGAAGCTGATTTGCTCCTGCCTCTAAGAAATATATTCCTAATCGTCCTTTTCCTCTTAATATCCTTGATGTGTCAACTCCAAAACTTCTTAATTCTTTAATAACAGCATCACCTAACACATTATTTGGCAATACTGTTAGAAAAGCAGCATCTACTCCGTAATTAGCTAATGAAACCGCCACATTAGCTTCTCCTCCGCCAAAAGTAGCCTCCAATAAAGGACTTTGAAAAAATCTTTCAACACCTGGGGCTTTAAGCCTCAGCATAATTTCGCCAAACGTTAATACTTTCATATTATCACTCTCCTTGACCTAACTCTTTAAATGAATTGCAAAACCACCTATTTCTTCTGTTAAATAAATAGCTTTTGTTCTACCGTCAGGAGCTGTCTTGCGAGTGCTTTCATTGAACGAAATTCCCATTTCGCTTAAATATGCAACCGCTCTGTCAACAGAGTTTGTATTTATTGCTATATGTCCTTTTTGCCCTAAAAATGGGGATTTCATAACTTCCACTGCTTCACCCGCAAAAATTGACGAGTTCCCCATTTTGTAGTCAAAACCAAAAATACTTGAAAACTGTTTTGCAACACCGGAAGCTTCGTCTAAATCAACACAATTAATTCCCACATGCCCTAATGAAAAACCTAGCATTGTTTGAATTGCTTCCTCTGTAAGTTTTTTAATTTCTTCAAAATTTCCTTCATCTATCAAATCACTTTTAACCATCCATGAGCCGCCGCATGCTGCAACATTCTTTTGCGATAGGTAGTTATTTAAATTTTTTGCATTAATCCCTCCCGTAGGAATAAACTTCAAAGTTGTATAAGGTCCACTAACAGCTTTCAAATATTCCACTCCTCCGGATTGCTCTGCCGGAAAAAACTTAACAACCTCTAAACCCATTTCCAATGCTGCTTCCATATCACTGGGTGTAGAAGTTCCGGGAATAACAGTGATACCCTTAGAAATACAATAGCTTACAACCTTAGGATTAAAACCCGGCGAAACAATAAACTTAGCTCCTGCATTAACAGCCTTGTCTACTTGTTCAATAGATAAAACCGTACCGGCTCCAACCAGCATATCGGGATATGCTTTTACTATCCGCTTTATAGATTCTTCTGCCTCCTCGGTTCGAAATGTAACTTCAGCTAACGGCAGACCGCCGCTAATAAGTGCATTTGCCAATAATACTGCCTTTTCAACATCATTTATTTTAATAACAGGTACTATTCCATAAGATGAAATTCTTTTTAACAGTTCATTCATAAACACACCTTCTTTTTATTATACTTCCCCCCAGCGAATGTCTACTCCTGTTTCTTCGTGCAATGCATTAATTGATTCTGCAACATCCTCGGGAAGGAGCAATCCTTCTTTTAAAGTTCTTTCATATCTTTCCCATTCAATTTCTCCGGGATAATATATTCTGTCTGTCCCTTTTGCCAAAGGCGTTGCATGAAGAGTATCAATAACATTTTCTACCCTTTGACAAAATAGACCTACATCCATAAACTTTGAAATATCTATAGCAATAAACATATGAGATACATCATTTTTACTTTCCATGGAAAACAACCAGCTCGGAACCTCTTTCATTACACCGCCGCCTGACAGCACTCCGGTTAGGAGTTCTACAAGCAATGCAAGTCCATATCCTTTATGGGCAGCCATGGGCTGCATAGCACCTTCTTCAGGATAATTACTTGGATCAATTGTAGGCAATCCGTCATCATCTGTAATCCATGTATCCGGTATTAATCTGCCGTCTTTTTTTGCTTGAATTACCTTTAAAGAGGCTACCGTACTCATGGCTATATCTAAAAAAATTGGTCTGTAGCGTCCTGCAGGAACACTGTATGCTATTGGGTTGTTACCGATTACCTTACCTCTAGCTCCGGGAATTGTCATATTTGCATCGACATTACTGCATACAATACCTATCATATTTTCTTTCGAAGCCATATTTGCATAATAACCTGCTGCTCCGAAATGAGAAGCATTTCGAACCAATGCACATGAAATTCCGCAATTTTTTGCTTTGTTTATTGCAATTTTCATCGCTTCGTAAGCAGGTACCATTCCTATCGATGAATCTGCATCTATCAATGCATATCCAGGACCTTCCGTTATAACTTTATAATTACCGTCTATATTAATGCCGCCTACTCGCATTTTTCGAATATAATTATGCAGGTTTTTAGTACCGTGAGAATGCGTTCCATATCCGTCGGTTTCAGTTAAAACGTCAGCTGTAATTTCAGCTTCTGCTTCACTCATTCCCTCTTTAATCAAAACCTCTTTACAGAATTTTTTTAAATCATTCAATTTAATTACTTTGTGTTTCTTCTGATTATTCATACTTCCTCCTAAACACCCCAATATGCAGAAAATCCTCCGTCTACAGGAATAATGGCACCGTTGACAAATGATGCTGCTTCTGAGCAAAGCCATAAAATTGCTCCTGAGATTTCCGATGGCTTACCGTATCTGTTCATAGGTGTTTTTTCTAGAACTTTTTTCCCTCTTTCTGTAGGAGCTCCGTTTTCATCTACCAATAAGTATCTGTTTTGTTTTGTGAGCAAGAATCCCGGTGCTACGGCATTAACACGAATATTAACAGAATAGTTTTGATTAAAATGCACTGCCATCCATTGTGTAAAGTTTGAAACCGCAGCTTTAGCACCTGAATATGCAACTGTCTTAGTTAACGGGTGATATGCTGCCATAGAAGATATGTTTATTACACACCCTTTTTTTGATTTAGCAAATAATTCACCAAAAACCTGAGTAGTAAGAATTGCGCCCATAACATTCAGGTCAAAAACCCACTTTAATGATTCTAAATCAATGTCGAAAAAACTATTATCTTCTGAAGTAGTAGCTTCTTTTTTGTTTCCTCCTGCACCATTAATCAGAATATCTATATTCTTGAAGTTTTCTTCAACAAAATTTCTTGCGCTTATAAGACTATTTTTGTTAAGAACATCTGCATTACAAGCGATTGCAGTCCCACCGGCCCTATTTATTTCATCTGCAATAATTTGAGCTTTATCTCCGCTATGACCAAGTATTGCTACTTTTACTCCGTTTAGAGCTAAGTCTTTCGCTATTTCACTGCCTAATACACCTGCTCCTCCGGTAATCACAGCTGTCTTTCCTGCTAAACCAAAGTTTATATTCATTGATAAATTACCCCTTTCCAAACTATCACATAGTCATACCGCCATCTATCACTATTACACTACCTGTCATATAGGCTGCTTCTTCGCTTGCTGCAAACATTACTGCATGAGCAATTTCTTCCACTCGTCCCAAACGTCCCATAGGCTGTCTTCCAACAAACATAGCTTCCATTTTTTCCGGGTCCTCGGCTGTTCTGATTTTTTCTTCTATTGCAGGAGTATAAGTGGTGCCCGGGCATACTACATTAACACGAATATTATCCTTTACATATTCTGCTGCAATAGCTCTTGAAAGTGAAACAACGGCTCCCTTAGATGCACAGTAGGCAATCCTGTCAACATGGCCTTTTAATGCTGCTACTGATCCTATGTTTACTATCACACCGCCGCCTTGCTTTTTCATTTGCTCCACTGCATATTTAGACATTAAGAATGGTCCCTTTACATTAACATTCATTGTCAAATCAAAGGCATCTTCTGTAGTTGTTTCTAAATTTCCCGGTATTACGATTCCTGCATTGTTCACTAATACATCTATTCTCCCATATGTTTCTACTGTCTTGTTTATAATTGATTGCGCCGATTCAGGATTAGAAACATCACCTTCGATATATATTGCTTCTCCCCCTTTATTTTCAATTAATTTTACTGTCTCCGGAGCACTTTGTTTATTATCAGGTTTTAGTGCATTTGCTACTATTTTGGCGCCATTTTGAGCAAATAAAAGAGCTGTAGCTCTTCCTATCCCCCCACCTGCTCCGGTTATAACAACAACTTTATCCTTAAAGTTCATAAGATACCTCCCCTATTATCTTTAAATTAAAATATTAATTCAGGCAGCCACAAAGAAAGCTGCGGAATTAATAGTACTATTATTATAGTTGCAAGTGCTGCAATCCATAAATATTTTGATTCTTTGACATATTGCACAATAGAGCAATTAAATATTGCACATACAACATACATACATACTCCAACAGGAGGAGTGAGAAGCCCCATAGTAAGTGTTAAAACCATTACAAGACCAAAATGTATCGGGTCAACTCCTAATTCAATTGCTACAGGTACAAGCATAGGAGTTAATAATATAATCAATACGGTAGAGTCTACAAACATTCCTGCAATAATTAAAAATACCATTATTAATGCCATAACCAATACCGGTATTTGGCTTATATTAAGTACAAATCCCATAATGCTTTGAGGAACCATCTCCCATGTAAGGGCATAACTTAGTGCTCCCGAAAAACAAATAAGCATCATAATCGAGCCTACATCGATGATAGTTGTATCCAGAGCCTTTTTAAATCCTTCCCATGTTAACTCTTTATATGCAAATATACCTATCAGTACAGTATATACAGTTGTAAAAGCTCCTGCTTCAGAAGGTGTAAACATACCCGTTCTCATGCTAATAAATAAAAATATAGGAAATAAAAGAGCCCATATACATTCTATTGATGTTTTTGCGACTACTTTTGCAGGTGCCCTTTTCTCCCTTTCTTTGGACATACCTAATTCCCTGGCAGTGATAGCTACTGCTATCATCAAAGTTACCACTAATACAATACCGGGAATTACACCTGCAGCAAACAGTCTACCGACAGAAACTTCACCAATTGTTCCATATAATATCAACCCTGTCCCGGGAGGAATTATCGGTGTAATAACAGAACTGAAAGCAACCGAGCCGGCTCCAAAACCTCTCGGATATTTCTTTTCCTCCATTGTTGGCTGAAAAATACGAGATTGCATACTTGCATCTCCTATCGCGGAGCTGCTTACTCCTCCCATAAGTGCAGACAATACACAAGTTGTTTGTGCAAGACCTGCTCTCATATGTCCTGTCAATACGTCTGCCAATCTTAGCAAATGTTTTGTAATACCGGTTTTATTCATCAGATTGCCTGCAAAAATAAACATTGGTATTGCTAACATTGCAAAGCTTTGAGTTTGTGTCACTGTCAACTGTACAGGGATAGTGAAAATCAATGTTTCTTGACCTATAAAAAATACAAATCCTGAGATACCCATTACAAATGCAACCGGCATTCCCATCATCATCGTTATAACGAAAGTAATAACTACCGGCAACATTACATTTCACGTCCTTCCTTGATAATTTCTTTTGTTTTTAAAATAGCAGTTACCAACATTAATAGGCATCCTAACGGAACCGATACTGTTGCCCACGAAAAGCTTAGCCAGGGCAAGCCTGCAAATGAACGATGATAGGTAGTAATTGTTAATTTAATTCCATATATAATCATCGCAAGTAAATATGCGATAATAATAATGTGGTTAATAATCTTAATATTCTTTTGACTTTTTTTTGAAAGCTTCTTTACAAACAAATCAACAGATACAAGGGCATCCCTGCGCATAGCAGCATCTGCACCTAAAAATACAACCCATGCAAAAAGGAATGTAGATATATCAACCGCCCATGATATGGGATGACCAAGTTTCCTTAACATTGCCTGTACAAAAACCAAGACTGTCATAAAAACTAAAGCTACCTTAGCTATGGTTGTTTCTGTCTTTCCTAACCAATGGTAAAATTTCATATTAATCACCTCTTAGCCTAGATACATTTATAAACAGGGCTGCAGAATGTCCACAGCCCTGTTTTGTAAACAATTATTTTTTGCCTATTTCCTCCCAAATTTTGGCTTTTACTTCAGTCAATCCTAATACTTCATATGCTTTGTTACCGGCTGCTTTAAATGCTTCTATATCGCAATCTTCGTTAATAATCATTCCTTGTGCCAACAAATCTTCTTTAATTTTATCTACGTTAGCTTCCATTTGTTTAGATGTTTCTAACCCGGCCTTATCGCATTCTTCAATTAAAATTGTTTGATATTCCTCAGGGAGTGAATTGAACCAATCAGCACTGCATACCTGGAAGTTTATCAATAATATATGATTTGTTTCATTTGCGTATTTTAAAACTTCATACAGCTTTCCACCCGGAATGTTAGCATAAACTAATTCTGCTCCATCTACTGCTCCTTGTTGTATTCCGCTGTACATCTCGCCAAAATTCATTGCTACGGGTTCTGCGCCTAATGCTCTTACAGATTCCTGCCATATCGGGGAGCCCGGAGTACGTATTCTTATACCACTAAGATCTTCAGGTTTATTAACTGCAAAATTAGTAAAGAATTGTCTATGCGTCTGAACCCAGTTATAAGATAAAACTTTTAATCCGAATTCTTCAACTCTATCTATGTAACTTTGTAATGAAGCACTGTCTTTCAACTTTTGAACCTCTTCCAAATTATCAACAAAATACGGGCCGTTCATTACGGCTATTTCTTCTACATACATACCTAACCTTGCAGAGTCGGTATTATGGCCTATATTAACACCTTCTTTTGCCTGCTCAAGCAAATCTTCTTCCACTCCCATTTGTGCAGCCGGGAAAACTTCGATTTTTAATCCTCCATTAGTTCTCTCTTCAACTGCCTTAGCCCAATTTAAGAATCCTTGATGAAATGGCTCTGATGCTGAAAGTACATGACAATGTTTCAGTACATACTGTTTGTCCGGTTTTTCGGCTGGTTCTTCAGAAACTTCAGGTTCCTCTTCCGGAGCTTCCGGAGTCTCTTGAACTGCTTGATTATTACAAGCTACTATCATTACAGCCATAATAAAAACCAAAAACATACTTAAAACCTTTTTTACCTTCATGATAGACCTCCTAATTTAAAATTAATCTTTATCAAAATATGAGGAAAAGGTTTGCTAACCACCCTCAATTTTACTTAGTTAGTCTTAATACTTTATGTTAAAATACACTATATTGTTCCGCTTTATGAAACTCATTTTCGTATTTCAGACTTGTCATAATTATATCACTTACTGGAAACATTTACAAGAACTTTCTATTTAACATTTTATTATGTAAATCTACTTTTATGAAGGATTAATTATGCAAGTTTTTATTTAGGTTATAACCCATTTCTTTTGATATTAAGTTGGTAATTTTTATTACTTCATTTGAAATAAAATCAATCTTATCATCTGTAATTCTGGTAACCGGACCTGATACACTTATAGCAGCAACAACATCTCCGCACATATTAAAAATTGGTGCACCTACACATCTTACTCCGATTTCGTTTTCTTCGTCATCAATCGCATAACCATAATTCCTTATTTTTTGCAGTTCTTTCTTAAATATAATAAAATCTGTATTTGTATTTTTTGTTAACTTAACTATATTACTGTTGTTCCATACTCTTAGCACTTCATCCTCCGGTAAAAAAGCCAGAATAGCCTTTCCTGTAGCAGTACAAAACATCGGATTCCTTTTACCAATCCTCGAAGCCATGCTTATAGTATTATTTGCTTCAACTTTATCAATATAAACAATGTCGGTTTCCTCCCTAATGACTAAATGCACAACTTCATTCACGCTTTTCATAAGCATTTTGGTATATGGTCTGGAGATTTCCAATAAATCTAATTTGTGGACTTTTTTGCTTCCCAATTCAAATAGTTTAAATGATATTTTGTACCTGCTTGTTTCGATTTCCTGCTCAACATATCCTTTATAAATTAATGTAGAAAGCAATCTATGAACAGTGCTTTTATGTAAATTTACTAAACTGCTTATTTCAGTAATACTTAAACCATCGTTGTAATCAGAAAGCACTTCTAATATTGTTAATGTTCTATCTACAGATTGGACTAATTCCATTTATGAAGCCCCCTTTGGATAAATTTCTCATTTCTGTTATTCATAGTATACAACAATAAATTCCATATTTCAATATATATTTTCATATTATGAAACTTTATTAATAAAAGCATCAAGGAATATCCTTGATGCTTAATTTTATTT
>Ga0209723_1005218_pt1 | contig 13579 bp, 8 predicted proteins | sample BiotimSIPDNA_2_FD_185750 | JGI IMG/M metagenome (GOLD analysis project Ga0209723, IMG submission 185750) | Anaerobic biogas reactor microbial communites from Washington, USA - Biogas_R2 time_0 SIP DNA (SPAdes) (version 2) | ecosystem: Engineered > Bioreactor > Anaerobic > Unclassified | place... | reverse complement strand
TAAACGCAGAAGATCGGGCGCTTCTTTTCGTCCATCGCCGCCGTGAATGCCTTCAGCCATACGGCTCCGGGACGGTCGGTCTGGTTCAATCCGTAGGCGCATTGCTGCCACTCCGATGAACCGATCCCCATCATCGCACCCATCAATTCATCAGAATACGACCAGCTGCGGCCGACCCAGATGTTTGCCCCGACGCCTTGAGTCGCATAGTATGCCTGGGCACGGGCTGCGGTACGGGCACCATAAACAATCTCTGGCGCCACAACGACGTTGATTGGCTTGCCGTCAACGGTTCTCACGTTTTCCTTGATCAAATCATACACTTTCTCCGCCATGGCCCACGTCTTGACAGCATTGGCTTCGTAGGCGCCGCTGCGGCCATCCGAAACCGGTGTGATGGCAATGGTCGGAATTTGCCCAAGAATAACCTTGTCAGGCTCTTGGAAGGTACGAACTGGTTTGGCAAGCGACTTGAAGTCCGGGCGATCGCAGCAACTCTTCATCGTTAGGTCTCCTGTTTGGGTTGGATTCAACTGGTAAAACCAAGGGAAAAAAGCAATTACATTAAAAAAGCAGTTGAAACTGGGTTTTGTCTCTAGTTTATTGATTATCAAATGGTTATAAAATTTGTTCCGTTCACCATGCTGGTGAATTGAAATGCATCAGTCTTCTGTTGCGCCTTTACAAGGCGCCCGGCATGGGGGCATCCTACCCCCGGGCTGAAGCCCGGGGTTAAGCATGGTCATGCGCCTACGGCGCAAAGTCTTTGGCGCGGACCGGCCGTCCGCAATCCACCCCGGGCGGGACATGGGCTAGGCACGGACGATAGTTCGGACTTGTCGGAAGGATTTGCATAATGCATTGCGCTGAAAGCGCTTAACGATGCTTAACCCCAGGCTTTAGCCTGGGGCGGGAAACCCACCCGGAGGCCGTGCCTTGTAAAGGCACTACAATCATAAGGTATCAACTGCTTTTTTTAGTATTACATTATATTGCAAATAAGGTGACTTGTCAATTCGCAATGGGAATTAGTTATACTTTTTCGGGATCATCCCATGGGCTTTAATCTAAAAAAAAGAAGTTGACACCATGACAACAGTTTAGGTACGGGCATCCATGTACTCGTACTCAAGCGGCTGCAAATGGCGCATCCCTAGTCGGACAGGTCGGACAGGTTGGACCATGTGACTGGGACTATGGGACGTTGCCACTGTTTTTTGTGGAGTTTTAGGTTCTGTGACGGGAAGCTGTTTTCCTCGAAAACCACCCTGAAACCAACGCAAAAATTCATCGGCTTCGTACTCAAAATACATGTGACATGCCCCTTTCTGGCGGGTTTGCAGTCAAGCCCCTTGCGGGCTAGTGTCCGCAGCCCAATTAAGGCCCGTACGATTCCCGATGGTTGCAGGCCGTCCTGGAGCGTGTAGGTAAGGGCGAAAGATTTTTCGCCCCTACTAGAACCAACGTGCCTTGTAGAATCGGGCGCCGGGCTTGGTCCAGATGCGTTTTTTGCCCTCGAGTTCGATGATCGATTGGTTCCACCATTGTTCCGATGGCTTTTGGATGATGGTGGAGTTGTCGATCGGGTTGATGCTGACGCTCTTGACCGAGCCGAGTTTTGCGATTGGCGAGAAGCGTGTTAGGAAGGTGTCGAATTCCTGGATGTCAACTCCTGTGGTCAGCAGTCTGTTTGGCGGAATGAACACGAGGTCGTGTCCGTAGTAAGGTCTTGGTTTTGGGGAGAAGGATTGTACCAGGATGAGATCCGGGTTGTCCTTGTCAAAGTTGTACCGATAGGCGTTGAGCAATTCCGCTCCGATTGCCCAGACGAGGTTGAGGGTCGAATCCCAGACGACTCCATGCGCATCCCTGAGTTCGATCTTGTTTTCTTTTCTGATGGCGGTCCCGTCATCGGTCCTGGAGTAGATTTTCAGGTTGTTTCCATGGCTTGAGGCCGTGATGATCGTTCCGTCGGGAAGCAGTTCTGCGGAGTGTGGGTTGCCTCCCGGGAAGCATTGGAACAGGGCGGTTTTGGACTCGATATTGACGAGTGCGACGCCGCCGCCCGAGGCGACGACGAGGACATGCGTTCCATCGAGTACGGTCTTGGCATCGCTCGGGTTTCTGTATGCCCTGACTTGTTCGGGCTTGACTGCCTTGTCGTCTTTTGGGTTCCATTGCCAGAGGATCGCCTGCGGCGTTGACCAATCGGCATTGGCGTCCATGATCAGGACGTCGCTTGTTTTCTGGTCCGAGCAGAGGATATGTCCCTGTCCGGATCTAGGTTGTGCATTGACTAGGATTGCGGTTATTGCCAGGATGAGAAGGATGGCTTTCATAATCGCTCCTGTGTTTAGTTCAGGGGTATAGCTTCGTATGTATGCGGTTGGATTGTGCCTTCGAACTGGTTGAATTTCCAGGCTTGTTGCGACCTGGAGACGTTTGCGAGGATGAGGAATTGCTTTCCGTCTTTTGTTTGCCATGCGGAATGGAGTACGGTCGGGAGTTCCTTGGTGATGACCCGTGCCAGGCTTTCCTTTGTGAAGATCATTCTTGAGAGGAAATCGACAGTGAATGTTTCGCAGCTGAAGGTATCTGGCGAGATCATTTCGCCGTGGAAGAGGATATCCTTGTGGTCGTGGTAGAAGATGGCTGTTTTCTTGATGAAATCGTATTCTTCCGCGAATTCCGGGTCGGTATAGACGATTGGCCTGAGCTGGCAGACCATTGGTTGCGCTCCCCAGGCGATTGGTCGCGCCATTTCGACGAAGAATTGATCCGGGTAGAGCTTGTGCCATGGCTTTTCGTTTTGCCACCTGTCTTCATCGGGCCATTTGGGATCCCATGGCGGGATCGAGTCCGGGTGGGCGTAGTTTCCGAAGAGGGCATATGATCCGTGATAGACCGCAGTGAAAAGCGGGATGACGTTGCGTTGCGAATTGCCCATTCGTTCGGCGGATGCTGCGGAGCAGATGATGCCGCCGTCGCAAAGATCCATGTAGTTTTCGCTTGCGGTTTCAGTTGTGATTGGGTAATCCGGGTAGGTGTCCTTGATCCTTTGGAGCATTTTCCGGTATCCGTCCCTGACGTAGTGCCCGCCGCCGAGGTTGTGCGAATGGTTTGGGTTGTAGCATGGGTCATGGGTGGCGCATCCGATCATGTCCAGATATTGTCCTGACAGGCCGCTTCCATGGAGTTTTCCCATCAGCTTCAGGATCTGGTCGTGGTGTTTCGGCGCTTCACCGCACATCCATGCGAGCCTGTGGTTGTTGTACTTGTTGAAGGCGTATGCCCGTGGCGTTCCGTCTTCCTTGATCATGACGCCTTCGTTTCCGCCGAGCGTCCATGTGTCGGCATCGCAGTCCCAGCAGACTCCGTTGACATAGACCTGGGTAAAGACTCCCTGGTCCGTGAGTCGCTTGACGGCGGTCTTGAAGGTTTCTTCGCCTTCTCGCGGCGGCCAGAAGAACGGGTAGTCGGTATCGTACGGATTCGAGTGCCACCAGTACCAATCGAGCGCGATCTTGAGCTGGGGGCAATCGCCAAGGAGCTTTTCGATTGGCGGGACGACGTCCTTGACGAGTCCCCGGTTCCAGAACCAGAAGTCGATGTCCTGGAGCGGATTGACTTCCGGTCGATTGGTGCACCATGCCTGCTTGAGCGCCCATTTCTTGTAGATTTGCGCCGCTTCAAACCAGGAACCCGTGAATGGCTTTGCCGAGATCGGATATGGGATTTCAGCGTTTGGGGCTACGGTGTCGTAGATCGGGCACAGGTACGAGGTGCCGAAGATCATCGTCCTGTCCTTAAGCAGTTTGTGCTTGACGTACTTGACGTTCAGGTTCTTGTCGCGATAGTCCAAGTAGATCGACTGCCCGTGGGGCCTGAGGATCGCTGCAAATTGCATCGAATCAACGGGGCGCGTCATGTCGTAGCTGCCCGGAGTGAGCAACGAGGAATCGAAGGTGAAGCCCATGTCGCCAGGCAACAGGATTTTGGCATCGACGTCCAGGTAGAGCTTGAGCAATGGGAACTGGATTTCGGTGACATGTGTCTTGGATTGGTTGTTTTTGTAGTTGAATGCCGCCTGGTATCTTCCGTCCTCGGTCGTTGTCCAGGTTGTTGTGACTTTGAAGTCTTCGCCGAGGGCATCGTGTCCAGTCCAGCGTCTTGTGATCTTATCTTCGGCTTGGATCTCCTCGTAGGCGAACATGTCCTCGGGGGTAATGGAGGACTTGTCATCGAGCATGAGGTTCCAAGCTGGCTTTGTGTATTTGAGGAAATCCTGCAGGGAATTGATTTGCGGTCTTCTGAGCCATTCGAGGGCGACCTGCACGGGGGAAGGCTTTTCGCCAGGGGTGACTTTCAAGTGGTGGATCGCTTCGAAGAGCATTTCAATCGCGGTCTTGTAGTCGATTTCGGCGATTTCAACGAGCAGCCTTGCGCCTCGGTCGAGGAGTTTTTTGTTGGTGCAATCGACCCAGGACATCCAGTTTCCGGTCACTCGTCCGAGTTTGGCCATTGTCGCTGTCGAGATGGTATTGAGCACGAGCTTGATGGCGAGGTGGCGCATCAGGTCCAGGGAGCCGCCATCGCAGGATGCATTGACTTGGTAGGCGCCGGGGAACTCGATTCCGATGGCAAGCGTGGCACGGGCGCCGAACTTGCCGGCGAGGGCATTGAAGGCTTCTTCAAGATTGGAATTCCTGTGCATGGCGACGAGTACGGCGGCGTCATGGGGGGTGTTGCAACGCTCGTCCAGGTCTTCGCATCCGACCTTGAATTTCAGCAGGTCCTGCGACGCGAGTTGCGGCGGATTCTTCCCGATCTTGTCCGCAGTACCCATTTTTTCGTAGTCGGCGTATGTCCAGTTAAGGCATCTAAGTGGTCGCCGCATTCCTTTTTCCCATGCTTCTTCCGTTGAACAGAGTGGGTTTTTGACGAACGTCCATGGTGGCGGCGATGTCTTGTCGTCGCATTTCCTGAAGGGCGGCAACATGAATGTCGGCGATCGTTCTGTCGTATCCGTAAAGATATCGAGCAGGAAGTCATCTGCGAAGTAGGTTACTTTTCCCTTGTTTTGATAGACTTTGGCTTCGAAGTCGGTGTAGTCTGCCATTGCTTTTACTGGCTTGTCCTGTTCCAGTGATTCGAGCAGTTTTTCGAAGTCCTCGACATGGTTTCTTGGCTGTAGTCCAAGGATTTTATGCATGGCGGTTTCGAGTGCCGCGCCTGCGATGAGCTGTTCGGAGGTTGTTGCCTGCATTCTTGTCGAACCTGCGAGTGCCATGGGGCCGCAGAAGAGGTCGAGCACGGTGACCCTGGGATCCTCGATGGCGATCCTGGAGCGTTCCAGGTGCTTTGCGAGCAGGTCGGCAGGGTTGTTGAAAAGGAGGAAGACCTGGCAGCCCCGATCCAAGGCTTCGGCGACGGTACCGAGGACCGATGAGGTTTCGCCTCCCTCGGTGATCGCAACAAGCGTGTCCCCTTTGACCATCTTGGCTTCCTGGACTTGACGACGCCCGAACACGGCGTAGTCCTCGAAGAATTCCACGGATTTGACCAGGGCATAGTCGCCGCCGGTCATGATCGATTCGACCCTTGGCGCCAGGTGCGAGACCTGCGGGTTCTTGTGGCAGGCATTTTTCCATAGGCATTCGAACATGATCGACAATCGCCCCGTGGCGCCGCATCCGGAGTAGATGACCCTGTGACCACCAACGATCGTTTCGTAGGTCGCCTTTAGAAGCTTCTCGTATTGCGGCGAAGCAAGCACCTTTTTTGCCATTTCCAGGACGTTTCGGTCAACTTTTTGAAGCGTCCTGATCCCGTCCGCCGTGTTTCGCTTGACGTCTGCCTCGAGGGTTCTCGTCAATGGATTTGACTGTTCGGTAGGCAGGAAACCAAGATGGAATTGCGTTTCTTCGTTGATGAATTGCTCGGCTTGCTTTTCGAACTTGTTCATGATAATGCCTTTTGTTGTGGTGTTACTTCAACTTGAGGATTAGATTTTGGGAAGGCATATTTTCGCCATCGATTGCTTTTGTATCTCCATGTAAAGCAAATGATCCTGCAGCACCAGTCGATGACCATCGCGGTCCAGACTCCCAGCGCTCCCCAGGCAAGGGTCTTGCCCAGGATATAGCTGAATCCCAGCCGCCAGACTATCATCGATCCTATCGAGGCGAACATGGTGAACCGGACGTCGTTCATCGCACGCAAGACATTTGGGAATACGAATGACATCGGCCAGAGCAGCATTCCGAATCCGTTGTGGATGATGATGAGCCACACTGCGAGTCGAGTCGTTTCCTCGCTGAGTTCATAGAACCCAAGCAGGAATGGAGTGAGGATGAACAGGATGATGTTCCAGATGATGTGCGCCTTGTAGGCCATCGTCATGATCTTCTTGACATAATAGCGGATCTGCTCTTCGTCTCCGAATCCGACGGCTTGGCCGATGACGGTGATGCTGGCTAGGCTAAAGGCGCTCCCGACGACGCATCCGAAGTAGTCAATGTTGTTGGCGACGGCGTTGGCTGCAATCTGGGTCGTGCCGAAGCCGGCGATGATTCCGACGACGACCAGGCGCCCGAACTGGAAGACGCCGTTCTCGATGCCGGACGGAATGCCGATGGCGAGGATTTTGCGCACGAGGATCCAATTCGCATGTCCCCAATTCCGTAGCGTTATGTAGATCGTGTTGTTTTTGTTTGTCAGCAATATGAGCAGCATGACCATTGCGCAGAATCGTGCGAATACGGTGGCGATGGCTGCTCCTGCGACTCCCCACTTTACGACGTAGATCAGCAGCGCGTTCCCTGCAACGTTGACGATGTTGCTGATCAGCGAGCTGAGGAGGGTGATGTTTGTCTTGTTCATCGAGCGGAACAGGGCGGAGCATGAGGCGTGGACGGCGATGATCGGGAAAGACAGGGCAGTGATCCTGAAGTAGGTCATCGAGCTTGCCATCACTCCGTCGGAGAGTTCCCCGAACAATCCCCTGATGATGAATCGCTGGAAGGTTTCGGTGATGATCATGCAGACTATCGCCACTGCGGCCGTTGTCTTGATCAGTTGTTTTGCACTATCCCGCGCTGTTTGCTCTTGCTTGGCGCCGAGGTACTGGGACGCCACGACGGCGCCCCCGGTGGCGATGGCGGAAAAAATGTGGATGATGAAGTTGTTGACCATGTCAACCAGGGATACGCCCGAGACGCATTCCTCGCCTAGGCTTGAGACCATCATCGTGTCAACAGCACCCACCGTGCAAAGAAGAACCTGCTCGATAGCCAGGGGAATGATGAGCCGCCATAGGTCGCGGTCGCTGAATAATCGTCCATGCATTGCGTTGACAATCTCGTATTTGCTAGTATTTTACCATTTCTGCTGAAGTTTAGGAGCCGTTCAAAAATAAAGTTTACACTTCCGGTTTCTTTTGGCTGCCTTTCCCCCGTCCTGTCAGTCGCGTATGCGCATACGCGACTGACAGGACGGGGGGAAAAACAGCTCAAAACAATTCCAGAACTGTTGCCTTAATTTTTGAACGACTCCTTAGTGAACTAAGGGTAAAACTAGTAATATAGCTGGTAGGTTTATGATTACGAGTATTCAATTGAAGTCAAAACGCAAGGGTTCCGTCTTGCGTCGTCATCCGTGGATTTTTTCAGGCGCCGTTGAGCAGATTGACGGCAATCCTTTTCCTGGCGATACGGTTGAGATTCGCGCCAGTGACGGGACTTGGCTTGCACGAGGGGCGTATTCTCCTGAATCGCAGATCGTGTGCCGCATTTTGACATGGAATCCCGAGGAGTTGATCGACCGTGAGTTTTTCCGTCGTCGCCTTGCTGCGGCCTATGCCTACCGCGAGGGCTTGGGTCTGAGCGATGTCACGAACGGTTATCGCCTTGTGTTCGGCGAATCGGACGGATTGCCGGGCTTGGTGGTCGATCGTTACGGTTCGATTGCCGTAGGTCAGTTCTTGACTGTCGGGATGGATCGTTGGAAAGTCGTGATCTCGGAATTGCTTTTGGAGTTGCCTGGGATCGATAGCGTTTACGAGCGTTCGGATACGTCAGCCCGTGCTCGCGAGGGATTGCCCGAGGCGAATGGGCTGCTGGCTGGAGATAAGATCGAGCCGATGTTTTTGTTGCAGGAATACGGGATGAAGCTGTGGGTTGACATCGCCGGCGGTCAAAAGACTGGCGCATACTTGGATCAGCGCGAAAACCGTCGCCTTGAGGGGATTGACGTTGTTGGGAAGAGCGTATTGGACTGCTTTTGCTACGGTGGCGGATTTGGGATTCGCGCCTGGATGCGTGGCGCGGCGTCAGTGACCCAGGTCGATTCCAGCGAAGATGCGTTGGATTTGGCGCGTCGCAATGCTCAGGCGAACGACTTGGAGTCGGCGCAGATCACCTACGAGAAGGCGGATGTATTCCAGTTCTTGCGCAGTTGCCGCGATGCCCGTCGGACCTATGATATAATTGTATTGGATCCGCCGAAGTTGGCCGAGAACCAAGGTCAGGTAGAAAAGGCATGCCGCGGTTACAAGGACTTGAATTTGCTGGCGTTGAAGCTACTGAATCCAGGTGGTCGCCTGCTGACGTTTTCCTGCTCAGGCGCTGTCACTCCCGAACTGTTCAGGAAGGTGGTTGGCGATGCTGCGAGGGACGCGGGAAAGACGCCTCGAATCGCCAAGGTGCTGCAGCAGGCGCCGGATCATCCGCTCTCCCTGGATATCCCGGAGGCGGATTATCTGACGGGATTGGATCTGAGCCTGTAGGCCTACAGGTACGGGCGCCCTGGGTGCTCGCACCCAGGCGATGTCGCCGCTAAAGCGGCTAAACATGACAAAGCCCCAGTCGGACGGGGTCCGGCAGGGTCGGACGGGGTCGGACGGGGTCGGACGGGGTCGCAAGGTTTTTACTTATGTTGCCTTCTTCGCGATGTTGGCAGGATGCCGAGTTCTTCGCGGTACTTGGCGACTGTTCGGCGCGCGATGTCGATGTTGTCCCGCTTCAGCGTTTCAGCGATTTTCTGGTCTGAGAGCGGTGCGAAAGGAGATTCTGCGTTGATCAGTTCGGCGATTTTCTGCTTGACTGCGTTCGCTGCGACATCGTTGTTGGCGCCGAGGTTCCCGGAGAAGAAGTGGTCGTAGGGGAGGCATCCGAAGGGAGTCCTGATGTGCTTGTTTTGAGTCGCCCTCGAGATGGTGGACTTGTTGAATCCAAGGTCGTCCGCAATATCAGCTTGGGTCATCGGCTTGAGCGCCTCGTCTCCGTACTCGAAGAATTCCCGTTGCCGATTGAGGATGCAAAGGGTGATTTTTTCGATGGTGGTGAGCCTGTCGCCAATAGCCTTGATAAGGCTTTTCCCCTTGTCGATATTAGTTTTGATGTGTTTGACCGCTTCCTTGTCTTTGGCGACCTGCGGTAGCGTGAGGTAGTTTTCATAGTCTTCGTTGATCGCGAGCGACGGATAGGATTCATTGAGCATGATCACTCTCCACTGTCCGTTGATCTTGGCGATTTCGGCTTCGGGGAAGATGTATTGGGTTGGCGTGTCGTCGTACAGGCTTCCAGGTCTTGGGTTAAGCAAGCCGATCCTCTTTTTTGCGTCGTTGATGTCCTGAATCGGGCGGTCGAGCTTTTTTGCGATTGCCTGGATCCTGTTATGGAGCAGGTCGTCCCAGGATGTATCGACGATTTGCCAGGGGAGTTCGTCCTTTTCGAATTCCCGTTCCAGTTGGATCAGGAGGCTTTCCCTGATGTCTTGTGCGAGCATGCCCGGTGGTTCCAGTCTCCATTGGAGCGTTCGGATGAATCCCTCGATGGTTTCGTGGTCGATGCCGGTGATTTTTCCCAGTTCATCGACTGTGACTTCCAGGAAGCCGGTTTGCGGGTTGATATTTCCGATGATGTAGGGGCAAAGCTTAATGTGGGCTTCATTGTCTCCCGCCAATTCCCGGATTTCGTCTTCGAGTTCGCTGAAGGATGACTTTGTTGTCGGGTTCAGCGACGTGAGGAAGTATTCACGTCTTTTTTCGCGATCCAGGTCTCGTTGGTCGAACGGGTCTGTCGGATCCTGGTCCCAGTGCAGGTCCAGTTCGTGTGCGGGCGCTTCGTCTTCGCCTGTATGCTCGCTTTTCTTGTTGTTTGGGTCTGAGAAGTCCTCTCGTTTTTGGAAGTGCTCTTCGTCTTGCGTTGCCTTGTCCAGGAGGATATTCTGGTCTGAGATCGGGTCTCCGACGAGGATTTCCCGGGATCCGTAGTCGAGTGCGACGAGTGCGGGGTTTGTCCTGAGTTCCTGGTCGATTCTTGCCCGGAGATCCAGATTAGATTCCTGCAAGATATTGAGTCCCAGGATCTGCGTTTGCGAGAGGACCTGGGTTTGTTCCTGCTTGATCGTTTGAGATTGTAGAAAGGATTGCTCCATGGTGCGGCAGTTCGGTCAAGTTCGAATGGAAGAGCGTCTCATGTCGGGATGATTTCGTGTATAGTTGGTTCAAGCAGCTGCCCTTTCCAGCCTTGCAGGAGGCGATGGGTTTTGTCTTTCGGATCCGCTGCCATGGCGTAGACGAAGCTTTCGGCGTCTCGTCGTGTTCCCAGCAGCGTTGGATCCAGGTGGGCTTGTTCTGCGCGTTTTCTGATCAGCGAGAGGACACGGTCGGAGCGTTGCTTCAGCACCCTGGAGTCCAGGTATGGCTGGTGGAAATCAGATTGATCTTTCTGGATGGGTTCCGCCAATCCCGCCTTGATGACTTCGACGATTGCTTCGCCGTATCTGGTCAGGTTTTTTTGCCACATTCCCGTGTGTTTCTTAAGTTCGGCGATGGTCTTCGCCTTGTAGGTTGTCGCCAGGACGATTTGCTGGTCGCTGATGATTCGTTGCCTTGCGATATCGTTATCCCGCGCGAATGATTCTCGCCAGGCAGCCAGTCGCTTCAGGGCATTGAACGATGCTCCGGACGTTGCTTGCCAGCCGGAGACCCGCTTCCAGGCATCCTCCGGCGCGGGCGGATCGTAGTAGTCCTGTTGCTCATATTCCGCCATCGTCTCCGAAAAGCGCGACGTGTTTCCCAGCTGGTCCAGGCGCTCCCGGAGCTTTATGCAAAGTTTCGGCATGTAGGCGACATCGTCCGAAGCGTACTGGAGCTGCGCTTCCGTCAGCGGGCGTTGAAGCCAATCGGTGCGAGTTTCTGTTTTAGGGAGTTCGACTCCGAGGATGATTGTGATCAGTTTGCTCAGCGAGAGCGTTGCGGTCAAGTCCGCGAAACCAGCCGCGATTCGCGTGTCGAAGATGTTTTTGGGCAATGCTCCGCAGCATCGGTGCAGGATTGGCAGGTCGCTGGCGGCTTCGTGGAAGACCTTGGTGATGCTCTCAGCCTCCAATAAGCGACGGAGGGGCGTGGAATCCAACGATGCAAGGGGATCCACCAAGGCAGCCTCGCCACCGTCGTAGGCAAGCTGGATCAAGCCCAGCTGGGGATAATAGGTCCGCTCCCAAACAAACTCCGTGTCAACTGCCACCAGCCCGCTGTCGCCTGCCAACTGGCAATAGGCAGCAAGCCCCTCAGTATCTGAAATCCAAAGCATATGTCGTATGTAATCCGTAAAAGTTAATTGTCCAATACCATCCCTCTCTAATCGTCGTGTGTAGTTACTATATTGTGTAGAGGCTCAAAAGCAAAAAAATATCCGAACGCCTGCTGAATGCGGAATGCGGAATGTCCTGTCCGACCCGTCCGACCCGTCCGACCCGTCCGACCCGTCCGACTTGTCCCAGAACCCCAACATCCACAAAACCCAACGTAACGTCCCATAGTTCCAGTCCCATGTCCAAGTCCTAAAATATCCAAGCTTGCCATATGCAAATCGAGAGGTGCCTTGTAAAGGCACTACAATCATAAGGCGTCAACTGCTTTTTTTAGGCTAATCGTTTTCCAGGATGTTCATTTCGCCGAGTGCGCTTGAGAATTCGACGACTTTTTTGAAGAAGCATGGGGCGTGGTTTGCCTCGCAGAATCCATCTGTCTTCGAGTTTCCGCATGGCGACTTGGTCAATCGCTTCGGGCATGAGTCGTTATGGAGTGCATAGCAGGCTTCCGTCCCTGGCTTGAACATGTTCTTGACGATTTTTGCGGGGAGTGATTTTGCGGAAGGCTTCATCAATCTCGCCTTAAGGACCTGAAGCGTTGGCGGTTGCTCGATCGAGGATTTTGCCAGCTCGCAGATTTGCTCGTCATAGTTTAGGACTTGCGGGTCGAGGAGATTGGTGAAGAGGTAGTGGTTTCTTGAGGTTGAGTGCAGCGTGGGCGTTGGCGCGAAGGAGATGTTTCCATGGAACTGGTTCCATCTTTCGAGCCAAGTTGCGTAGGATGTGATGTCCTTTTGGAGTTCTGCGAGTCGGCGGTGGAATTCCCTAAGTTTGTCTGCCTGGAAGATGCCCCTGATCTGCAGTCCGCTGTATCCGAGCCACTTGTATCCGATTGCCTGCAACGTGGCGAGGTTGAACTGGTAGTCTTCGAAGTTCTTTTCGTCGTCGGTGTGCCGTTGCAAGGCGGCTGCAACGGGTAGCGGGAACGCCAGGCCGGGAACGTCGATATTGGGGAGCTGCCGTGCTTCCTCGCAGGTAAGGAGGAACAACCTTGCCAGGGTCGGGCGAACCAATTCGCGCATCTGCATGAACCATTGAAGTTCCTGGGCCTTTTTCATGTCCCAGCCTGCCTGGGCAACCAGGAACTCGCTGCCGCGATGGCACTTCCGAACCATTTTCGCGTATTGAAGGCACTGGTCCTCAGGCGTGTACTTGTAGGGATTGACCACAGCACCACGAGTGAAGTTGGGCTGGAGGGTGTCCAATGAAGACAAAATATCCAATGAATCCACGTAGCCGGGAGTCAAAGGAGCGTAATGACCACGCTTGTCGGGAGTGTGCAAGGGAGATAGGTTCCCGGTCGCGACAAGGACATTGGATATCCCTACCGACTTCGCTTCCGCAGCCTCGGTCTTGATGTTGTACAAGGAACGCCCTTGGCCCGACAAGGTCATGACGACGGGACGCTGGGTCATCGCTTGAAGCTGTGCAAGGGACTTTGTGGTGGTGGTCGTCGTCCCGTCCTCCAGCAGGGAGTTCAGGTTGAAGGAGAGTTCGTCCCCCGGGAAAAGGTTGTCTGCTGCCTTGGCCAGGGCGATCGTCAATGGCGACAGGGTGCCATCCAACTCGGGCCTGAGTTCAAGCTGGACGAAAAAAGTGGATTTGTTCAGCAGTTGGGCTATGTCGGGCTTGAGGTCGAAATTGATGTTCAGTTGGCGATCGTCTTGTTTGGTAGGCATTGAGTGGTATCTCCGTAAACCATGGGAATTCTGTCCATATGCTTTACTATAAAGAATGTAGGGCATTCTTCCAATAATAGGAAAGGAAAAAACTTGCCTTTGTGGGATGGGACTGGGACTGAGACCTATGGGACGAATGGGACGAATGGGACGAATGGGACGAATGGGACGAATGGGACGAATGGGACGAATGGGACGAATGGGACGAATGGGACGAATGGGACGAATGGGACTGGAGTCTG
>Ga0209723_1005210_pt1 | contig 13593 bp, 11 predicted proteins | sample BiotimSIPDNA_2_FD_185750 | JGI IMG/M metagenome (GOLD analysis project Ga0209723, IMG submission 185750) | Anaerobic biogas reactor microbial communites from Washington, USA - Biogas_R2 time_0 SIP DNA (SPAdes) (version 2) | ecosystem: Engineered > Bioreactor > Anaerobic > Unclassified | place... | reverse complement strand
GAGCCGGGCTCAAACAAGGTTTGGCAGGAATCGTTTTTCAGAATCTCAATCCCGTCTTTGGCGACCTTTTTATAGTCGTTGGGATCAAAATTGGGAGTTTCGGCCATTGCCAGAATCGCGCCGGTTTTCGGATTGGCCACAATCGCTTCGCCCGAAACCGCGTTAAGATCTTCTTTGGCCTGCGCGATCAGGCGCTGAGCCTGGTATTGAAGATTATGGTCAATGTTGAGAAAAATGCTTTCTCCGGCGGATAATTTGTCGTTGTAATAATCTTCCAGTCCGTAGCGACCGACACCGTCGTCGTCAACAAATCCCGCCAGCTGGCCGCCCACCTCGCCTTGCGGATAATAGCGCATTTTTTTCTTTTTGACGTAAATACCTTCAATTGCCGCCCTTTCCAGTGCTTCAATTTCGGCATCGCCGAGTTTTTCCTTGATAAAGGCGTAAAGGGATTCTTTTTGGAACTTATCCCGCAAAGACTGTTCTTCCAGGCCAAGAATTTGTGCAACGGTGCGCACCGTTTGCTCCTTGTCATTGATTTTCATCGGCGACGCATAGCAATAGAAAAAATCTTTGTTGATGGCCAGCGGCTGGCCGCCGGCAAAAAAAATTTCGCCGCGCGAAATATCCTGATTGTCGCGGGCGAAAACTTCAAATCCCTGCGCCAGAACTTGATAACGCTCCCCGAGAATGATTTGTAAATAAAACAAGCGCCCAACCACGCCGGCGCACGCCGCCAGTAAAAAAAACAGCACCAGATTGATCCGCCAGCGGCGGGTTTTGCTTTTCGCTCTTTTGGCAATCATGGCAGAATGCGATTTTACCTTTTGGCGAATCCTCCCGCCGGGACTTGAATGTAGCGCACCGAAGCAAGATCAATCTTTTCGTAGTTTTCCGCCTGCGCCGCGCGGTACCGGTCAAAATCGTCCATTGAGTTCAACTGTGAAAGGCGGGCCTCCAAAGCACTGTTTTCTTCGGCAATGGCAACAATCTCCTTTTCCAAGTCGTTGATCAATGAATTTTGGTGGATATGGGAATTAAGTTGAAAAATCGCGGCGCCCACCAGAACGCAAATCAAAAAAGAAGAAGCGGCCTTAAAATTGAAAACAATGTTTTTTACCCGGATTTTTGTTTTTCTGCTCATAATGTTGATTATCATTTGGCATTACGTTCTTCCGCGGCCAAGACTTTTTCCAGCACCCGCAATTTTGCCGAACGGGCGCGCGGATTCCGGTTGATTTCGGCTTCGGAAGGCGCCATCGGCTTGGGATAAACGGTTTTTGCCTTGCCCGATCGGCAAAAGTCCCTGAAAATGTTTTTGACAATCCGGTCTTCTCCGGAATGAAAAGTTATCACCGCGATTCGGCCGCCGGGAGCGATAATTTCAAACGCGGCGGGAATTCCTTTTTCAATGTGTTCAAATTCGCAATTAACTTGGATTCTCAGCGCCTGAAAAATTCTGGCGGCGGCGGCGCGCCATCGGCGGGCGCCCGCTTCCCTTTCAATGATTTTGGCCAGTTGTCCGGCAGTGGCAATCTCTTTCTTTTTTCTTTCCCTTTCCACCGCCACGGCGATTTTTCCGGCCGTTTTCTCTTGTCCGTAATTTTGGAAAATGTTTCGCAATTCGGCGGCGGGAAAACGGTTAAGAATGTCGGCGGCGGTAAGCGGCGATTTCCGGTCATATCTCATATCCAGCAATTCGTCCCGGGAAAACGCGAATCCTTTGCCGCTTTCCTCCAAATGCCACGATGACATCCCCAGATCAAACAAAACGCCGCCAATATTTTCAAATTCTTTTTCCCGGACAATTTCGCCAAGATCCGCATAGGAAGCACCGGCAAAAACAATCCGCGGATGCTCCTTCAATTCTTGCGGCAGAGCGCTCAGGCTTTCCGCGTCGCGCTCAATCGCCAGAATCCGTCCCTGCGGCGCGGTTCTTTCCAGAATCGCCAAACTGTGCCCGCCCCGTCCAAAAGTGCAATCAATGAAATTTTCGCCGGGCTTGGGGTTCAGCGCCGCGACCGTCTCATTTAGCAAAACCGGAATATGCACCATTATAATTAAAATTTAAAATATCAAAATGAAAAATTAAGGTAAAATTCCTCGCGGAATTTTGATTATGTAATTTTCAATTTTAGATTGTCATTTTGATTTTTGATTTTTCAATTTTTAATTTGTCAGACTCCCAGCTCGTTTAATCTCTCGGCGATATCGCCGGCTTCTTTTTCCATTTTTTCTTTGTAGATTTTCCACTCTTCTTCATCCCAAATTTCCACACGGCTGTATAAACCGGCCACCACCGCTTTTTTCTTCAATTTGGCATAGTCTTTCAAATAATCCGGCACCAAAATCCTTCCCAGATTGTCAAAATCCACTTCCATGGCGCCCGACAGCATAATCCGCGCGAATCCCCGCGCATCGGCGCGGGACAACGGCATCTGGCTCAATTTTTCCGCCAGCTTTTCCCATTCTTCGCGGGAATACAAAAACAGACAATTATCCAGCCCGCGGGTGATCACCGCCCCCTTCTTCAATTCGGCGCGAAATTTGGGCGGCACGGCCAAGCGCTTCTTTTCGTCAATGGAATAGGTATATTCGCCGATGAACATAATAATACGAGGTTATCCACATTTTTCCACCAATCAACACAATCTCCCACATATACATACTTTAAACCCATAGATTCCCAATGTCAAATTAAGCAAAATAAAGCTAAAAACGGCCGGTTATCCACAGGCCGCCCAATTTTTTCTAACCAAAAACCGCCCCGGGGCGGGCGGTGGAAATCCGGCAAAAAGTCCTAGGCCAAATTCGTTTTTGGCCGATCCGGTCCGGCCGACCTCTGTTCCAGATAGTTTTCCATTTCATTCACCAGTTCGGCGGGAGTGTGATGGGCCTTCAGCATATATTTGTCCGGAAAGATTCCCGATTTCTTCATTTCTCTTTCCATATCGGGATTTTGGAAATTCGTCACCGCAAACACCGGAATGTCGCGGGTGAAATGGCTTTTTTTAATGGCGCGCAAAACTTCCGTGCCGTAACCGTCGGCCAGAACAAAATCCATCAACACCAAATCGGGCTTGGGCGCCTCGCCGTTCCGGATTTCGCGCAATTCTTCCAGCATTTCTTCGCGAGTGCGCGCCAAGTCAACCTCAAACGCCGCATTCTGAAACATCCGGCGGTACATCGCAATGTGGTGCGAATCGCTTTCCAGCAAAATCACTTTTTTGGCCTTTTTTATTTTTTGATCCTGATAAAACGCCATTTTTGAAATTGGTCTTTATGAAATTCAAACGATCCGTAGCTAAGACCTTTTAGCATTTTTATTATACTGATTTTTTGAAATGTGTCAAATTCCATATATATTATTCCTCCGGGACGCAAAAAATCATCCGCGCGGCGCAAAAATTTTTCAATAATCCCCAATCCGTCGGCGCCGCCGAAAAGCGCGCGGCGGGGCTCCCAATCAAGCACCGATCTTTGCACTTCTCGGATGCGCTCCGCGGCGACATAGGGAGGGTTGGCCAAAATTGCGTCATAGGATTCGCCCGGCGGAATGTTTTCAAAAATATCGGTCTGAAAAACCCGCGTGCGTTCTCCGGACAGGCGGTTGATCTTTAAATTTATCTTTATCTGTTCCACCGCCGCGGCGTCAATATCGCCGAAATCAACCGCGGCGGCGGGCAGATTTTTGGCAGTCGCGATACCAACGCACCCGGAACCGGCGAACAAATCCAAAACGCGCCCGGCAGATCGCCCGCGCCGCGCCAGATCGGCAATCGCGTGCCGCGTCCAAAATTCGGTTTCCGGACGCGGGATCAGCGGCCGCAAGGACAGGTCTATTTTGCAACCCAAAAATTCAACGGCGCCGTTTTTGTATTCTGCGGGAATTTCGCTTTGCGGCGATTCGGCCATAATGATGTGAACAAAAAAAGAAAAACGCCGCGGTGCGGCGTTTCCCCGTTTTTTTAATCGTGAATGATTGATCCTTCAAAATCCTCCCCTTCCACGGCGCGGCGGAAACTTTCAATGTCGCTACCCTTGATCTTTTTCACCGTGAGATTGTTTTTTTTGGCAAAACGCGCCGCGACCGGATCCACCGGCGTGGAAAGCCCGGGCACCCATTTGGAAGGAATCAATTTTTGGTATTCCGGCCAGGTGAGTTCTTTGATCGGTCGGGCATCTTCAAATTTGCGCGGGTCTTTGTCGCAAACAAAATGCGCGTCGCTGGCGGAGATCACTTCTTTGGCGCCAAAAAAAACCGCGCATTGCATCGCGTCATAGTCCGTGGACCATCCCGGTTCCCATCCGGAAACCATCAAAATTTTCTTGTTGCTTTTCAAAAAAGCGGCGATCTCTTTTTTGCCGGGTTCGCGCTCCAGCACCTGCGGGAAAGCGACCTCGCGCAAAATTTTGGCCACGAACAGCGCGTTCATTTTGGTCGCTTGAATGCCGATCCAGTCCAGATCGGTGTCGTTCTTTTTTTCGCCCAGCACTTCGCGGGCGGCTTTTTGATAAATCCGACAGGATTTGCCCCCGCCCACCACAATCACAAAACGAACGCTTTTTTTTGCCTGCCCCAGCAAAAACTGGCGCAAATCTTTCAAAAATCCGATGTCCAGCCCGTTATTGTATTTTTCACCATAGGGATAAACCACGGACCCTCCCAAAGAAACCACGATCAATTTCCCCCTTTTTGCCGCTTTTTTCGCCATATTGTTGTGTTTTCGGCCAAAAAAATTTAGCCTATTAAACTAAATTATTCAACGATACCCGATTAGCATCATACCCCATTTGCCCAAAACCTTCAATAGTCAGCCCAACATCAGCCATTCGGGGCGGAATATCAGCAGGAGGCCGATGGCCAGCATCAGAACGCCGCCGATCAAATGCGACACTTTTTGGTATTTGGTGGTAACGCCCGCCATTTTCAAGGTGGTCATCGCGACAAAAAACACAAACAGATCGTCGGCCATAAACACCAAGATATACAGCGCGATATAAAAATAATATTGCCACCGGTTCAAGCCGCTCATTGACAATATCTGGGTGAAAATCACCGGCAATCCCGCCGAACAGATAAGCTCCACCAAATTGACCGCGAACGCCAGCAGAACAATCCCCCCCAGCGCCAGATAAAAATTGTTTTGCAGGGTGATATTTTTCAACCGTTCAAAAACTTTTTTTCTTTTGGGATCGGCGGCATTGGCGCACACCGCCGGTTTTTTGGAAAAATAAGCTTTCAGGTTATGAACGCCGCCGGCAACCGCCACGCCGCCCACCGCCAGCCGCACCCACAAAATAAAGCCGATAAAAAGCAACAGGTTAAGCCACGCGGACATAAACAAAAAATAAACCAGCGCCGAGGCACCGATAAAAGAGCATCCCAAAATCCACATCCGCTTTCTGTCCTTCATTCCCAAAAGCAGACTGATCAAAAACAACAGCGTCCACATCGCGCACGGATTAAACCCGTCCAACGCGCCCAAAACCACGGTGATCGCCGGCAAAGACAAGCTCTTGATTGAAATTTGCCCCAAAAACGGCGCATTTATTTTTTCGGGAATTTCCGTTTTGCCGTTATCTCCGCAACTGCCGTTTTCCCCCGGATCAATTTCAGGATTAACGATCGGAGCAACGATGTCGGAGCATCCGCTGTCAATCGCCTTTTTGACGGCTTCCTCAATCGCCGTCCCCGTGGAATTTTCGTCATACCAGCCGATGAAATGCTTGTCGCCCACCACGGTGAATGGCACGCCCGCGATCTCAATTCCTAATTTATTGCCGATATCAATCAAGATTTGGCGATTATCGGCATTCTGCCAGACCTCAAAATCGCGCACCGCAATTTGCGGATATTCGGATTGCAATCCGGATAAAAATTCTTTTTCGTGTTCGCAATGCGGACACCCCTGCCCCCAGAAAAAATAAACATTGACCGGATTCTGCGCTAAAACCACCAACGGCGCAAACGCCGCGGCAATAACAAGCGGCAATATCAAAGACAATATTTTTTTTATTGTGTTTGCCATAGAAAATAAGGATTACTCCTCCAACGGAATTTTTGGATCGGATCGTTTAAGCAATCAGTTCATCTGCCAGATAACAAAGTTCAGATAGCCGGCAAAAGTCACCCACGCGATATAGGGAACCAGCAGCCATGCCGCCGGTTTGGACACGCGCCGGAAATTGGCAATCGTGTAAGCGATCGCGGCCCAAAGCATCAGCAATTCAAAAAACGCCCATCCGGGCATTTTCAATTCAAAAAAAACAAACGACCACAAAACATTTAAAATCAACTGCACCGAAAAGACCGCGATGATATTTTGTTTTTGCCAGGCGCCATCAAGCAATTTTTGCGAAATGCAATTCCACGCGCGCGCGGCCATTCCCGAAAGATTTTCCGAAATTTGGAAATTTTTGGCCCACGCCAGATAAAGCGAAACCCCCATCAAAAGATAGATTACCGTCCACACCGCGCCGATGACTCCGCCGGAAGGCGTCCACGAAGGCTTGTTTAATTCCGCATACCAGCCGCCGACCGCCGGCATTGTGAACATTGATCCGATCAGCGCCGCCGCCTGGCAAATCACGATACTGGCAATCAATTTGAAAATGTTTTTTCTTTTCATAATTTTGTTTTTTGGAGCGCCTTCCGATTGTTTCGGAAGCGTTTTTAACAATTTGATTCTAATCTTTTTTGCCTTTTTTATCAATTTTTCCGCGATTGTCCGCGATATTCCTTATGGAATAGGGGAAATCAAAGTTTTTGCCGGCAGACGGCTTATTCCTCGCGCCAAATGCTATATTTATACATAGCATAAATATAACATCACCCCTTTTTGCGATAAAAAAATAATTTTTGCAACACTTTGGGGATGACAAAAATAATAAAAGATGCTATACTCCCGTTGTTGGCAATTTTGATTTTGAGTTTATATTTGAAAATTGAAAATTGGTAATTGAAAATTCTTTTCCGCACAAGCGGAAAAGGCATCCCGCCCCTGTAACTCAATGGTAGAGTAACTGCCTTTTAAGCAGCTAACGAGGGTTCGATTCCCCCCAGGGGCACCACGAATAAGGAGGCTTTCGCAGCCCGCATCTTATCCCGTATTTCAAATTTCCTCGGTCGCGATATTCCCGGCGTAGCCTTAAAACTTGTCAAAAAACTGGCGCGTTATTTCAATAAAGCGCAATCTCATTCCCTCAATTTTGGCCACTATCCAGACCCGATATTTTTCATAGGTCACACTGAATATCTTGGCGACTCCCCCATCCGCCGACTGGACCGAAGAGGAATCCGTTTCCGAAGCGACGCAATCGCCGTCGCGGCAAGCTTCGCCAGCGGAACAATCAAAAGCATCTTGCCATTCCGGGGCCGTGAAGCAGGCATCCGCCAGGCAACCCCGCTTCAATATTTGCCGCTGGACCCGATTTCCCGAACAGCGATAATTTGAAGTTGATTCATCACTGCCGCAACTTTGCGCCAATTCTCCTTGAACGCCGCATGAATCATACCAATACAAATTTCCGTCGCCGCCGCATTTTCTGACCGTTTGCGGCACGCAACCGGAAACGCATTTTCCGTCCGAGCATGTTTTGCCGCCGCCGCAACCGCCGCAATCAAGATTGCCGCCGCAACCGTCGGAAACCGCGCCGCAATCATATCCCGAAGATGCACAGGTCTCGGGAGTACACGCGGCAACGACGCAACCGCCGTCGCGGCATGTTTGTCCGGACGGACAGACGACCTCCGTTCCCCATTTCAAACAACCTCCCGAAGAACCGCATATCTGCACCCCGCCGGCCGCGCACCTTTTGGCCCCGGAAGGAGAACATTCGTCGTTGCAAGCACCCGTATTAAGCGTTATTTCACCATATACCTTCCCCGCGGATACATCAATTTTTTCCAGAGACACCGCCGTTGAATTATTGAAATGAATTTCCGCGCCGGCGCCGGCGATACTGTACATGTATTGCTCTTTTGCCGGCTCAAAAATGCAATTATTGCAATAAACTTTGGAATCTTGCGCAATCAGAGAATTAAAGCTTGATTTAAGGCGCAATCCTTCAAGGCTCACCGATTTTGCCCGATTGGCATAAACATCAACGCCGGCATCAATCAATCCCCCGCTCAAAACCACCGGTATCGGTTCTTGCTCAATCCAAACCGCATGATTTTTTGAAGCCGTATCCGTGGTTATTGAACTTATTCCGATTTTAATCTCTCCGCGGTCGGCCAGCGAATAGGGAGAATCGTGATTGTTTTTGATGTATATCGCGCCGATAAGCCCAAGATTTGAGATATCGGTATCAATCTTCAAATTGCTTATCGTAATGCCGCCGGCTCCCGGATATTCCTCGTTGCCGATTTTTAATATTCCGTTATTGATTTCGGCGCCGTCAATCGCCAAATCAAGTTTATGGTCGCCCACGTTAATGATTTGAAGCGCCACCGTGCCGGAAGCAACGGTGCCGTCATTGACGAATTTCAAGCGGCTGGCCCTTATTTTTTCGCCATTGTCAAAAACGACTCCCGCCTGCCGGTTATCATGGCTGTAGATATTGTCCAGATAAGCGTAAGCTTCCCAGCCACTGCCGTTGTTGCCCAGATACAAGCCGGTGTTCGGAGAATTTTGCAATTCCAAATTGAAAAATTTGCCGCCGGTTCTTTCGCCGCCGGTAAGAATCAATCCGGCGCCGTCATACCAAAACGGCGCCTGCTTATCCTTGTTGCCGTCCAGCGTCATATTCGCCAAGGTAAGCCCCGTATATCCCAGCCCCAAACCATTGCTGGCAAAAAATATCAGCGCCTGATGGCCGGAATAATATTGGTTATCGCCAAGCTTGAGAACAGTCTGCCCCATACCCGCGCCGTAAATGTGGATATTTTTCCCCCGCAAAGGAAGCGCGGTGTAATAATGCGCTTGCGATCCGGAAAGAGCGTTGTTGATCGGAATGTTTTGGTCGGCGCGCAATCCGTCATAAACGCCGGCACCGATATACAGCGATCCATGGTCCGGGGTCGCGGCAATGGCGTCGCGAAGAATTTGAGTGTAATCGTTTCCGGAAAAAATTATATTTCCGCCCGAATCTTTTACGATTGCCGTATCTTGAGATTTAACCACCGTAACATCGTAAACCGGCGGCAAAAGCGGCTGGCCGTCAACACACGCGCCGGCAACGCACGCCTGCCCGACGGCGCACCGCGTGGTGTCGTCCGCCCAATGATGGGCAAGATTGCCGCCGCTCCCCAATGTTTGTCGGCAAACCCGGCATCCTTGCACTTCCCCCGCCGCGCCGCACTCGTAGTTGGCCGCACCGGCGACATTCAAAAAGCCAAACATTAACCACAAGCTCGCAACAAAAATCGTCTTGAAAATAAAATGTGTGTTTTTCATCGCTAAAGTAGAAATTATAATTAGATTATAAAGTAAATTTCAAAAACCAGCCATCTCCCCGAGAGTAATCATTCACTGGGGATTGTATTTTAAGGGTCTATCCCTCGCGCTTGTCCCGAGGTAATCCGAGGGATAATCGCGAGCGGTTAGACCCTGGCAAAAGAATTTTAAGCGCGGAATTAAAGGGGTCTAACCCTCGCAGTAACGAGGGATAGACCCCTTTAATTTTAAATCCCAGTGAACGGTTATCCCGAAAGCGGCCGCTCGCCGGACAGACCAAAAAAACCGGCGCCGCCGGTTTTTTAATTTTTGGAATTTGGAAATTGAAGATTGGCAACTCCGCCTTTGGCGGCTACAACCCCTCCTTGCGCAAATGCTCCAGAATCTCTTTTTGTTTTTTGTTCAGTTTTTTGGGCACGGCGATCTCAACTTGCACATACATATTTCCGCGGCCAAAGCCATTGAAACGCGTGATACCTTTGCCCGAAACGCGGAAAATTTTCCCCGACTCGGTACCGGAAGGAATTTTCAGCAGGATATCTTTTCCTTCAATCGTGGGCGCGCCAACCTCCCCTCCCAACGCCGCCAAAGACAGCGGAATTTCGCGCAAAATATAAAGGTCGTCGCCTTTGCGTTCAAACACCGGATGCGCTTTCAAAAACACCCGCACATAGAAATCTCCGGCGGGCCCGCCTTTCCGGCCGGCCTCGCCTCTTTGCTCCAATTTAATTACCTGATTGTTGTCCACACCGGCGGGGATGTCCACCTTGATTGTTTCTTCGGTTTTTACCCGGCCTTCCCCTTGGCACACATTGCAGGGCTTTTCGGGGCGATAGCCTTCGCCGCGGCATTCCGGACAAACGGTATATTTGGTGAAGGACCCCAAAAAGGTTTTTTTGATCTGCTGAACCTGCCCCGTGCCGCGGCAGGAAAAACATTCCTTGATTTTGGTGCCGGGTTCGGCGCCACTTCCCGAACAGCGGGGGCAAGCGGCATTCTTGGAAATTCTGAATTCTTTTTGCGCGCCGGTGAACGCCTCTTCCAGGGTAATTTCGGCGTCCACGCGAATGTCTTTGCCGCGCTTGCCGTCGCGCCGCCGCCGCGGTTGGCCAAAACCGAACATCTCCTGCATAATATCGCCCAAATCTTCAAACTGCACGTCAAACTCGGCGCCGGGCCGTCCCCAAAACCAGCCGTCCTGCCCCGCTTGCGCGCCGCCGAATCCCGAAAACCCTTTACCGTCAAACGCATTGCCGAATTGATCGTATTGCTGGCGCTTCTGTTTGTCCGAAAGCACCTGGTAGGCCTCGTTAACCTCTTTGAACTTTTCGGCGCTACCGCCTTTATCAGGGTGATATTTATGCGCCAAAGCACGATAGGCCTTTTTGATCTCGTCGGCCGTCGCCTCTTTTTGCACTCCCAGAATTTTGTAGTAATCCTTGGACATAAAAAATGTAAAATTGAAAGATTAAAATGAAAAATGACAATTAAAAATGTTAAAACGCCGCGACAGCGGAATTTTAACACCAAAGTTTTACATTTTGATTTTTACATTTTTAATTAGATGCTTATTGTTTTTCCTGATATTCGCCTTCCGCGGCGCCTTCATCTTTCTTTTTGCCGTCTCCGGCGGAACCCGGCGCTTCGTTGCCGGCGGATTGCGTTCCCGCGCCGGATTGCTGTTGATACATCTGCGCGCCGATTTTGGAAAGCGTTTGCGACAAATCGTCGGACTTGGCCTTCAACTCCTCCATATTATCCCCACTCTGGACTTTTTTCAAGCCCTCAATCTTTTCTTCAATTTCTTTCTTGGCGTCGGCGGAAACTTTGTCGCCCGCGTCGCGCATCGCTTTTTGCGCGGTATAAATCAGGTTGTCGGCGTTGTTGCGCGCCGTAATCAATTCCTGTTTTTTGCGATCGCTTTCGGCATTGGCCTGCGCTTCCTGCTTCATCCGCTCGGCCTCCTCTTTGGAAATTCCCGCCGAGCCTTCAATGCGGACACTCTGGGTTTTTCCGGTCGCCTTGTCCTTGGCGGTCACGCTCAAGATCCCGTTGGCGTCAATGTCAAACGAAACTTCAACTTGCGGAATGCCGCGCGGCGCGGGCATAATGCCGTCCAAAATGAATTTGCCCAAAGATTTATTGTCCGCGCTCATCGGCCGCTCGCCCTGCAAAACATGAATCTCCACCGAAGTTTGGTTGTCGGCGGCAGTGGAAAAGACCTGCGACTTGGCCGTGGGCACGGTGGTGTTTTTGGAAATCAAAATCGTGTTCACGCCCCCCATCGTTTCAATCCCCAAAGAAAGCGGCGTCACGTCCAGCAGTAAAACATCTTTCACCTCGCCTTGCAGAATTCCCGCCTCCACCGCCGCGCCGATGGCCACCACTTCGTCGGGATTGATGGATTTGTTGGGCTCTTTGCCGAAAAATTTCTTCACTTCTTCTTGAATTATCGGCATCCGCGTCTGGCCGCCCACCAAAACGATTTCCTCAATGTCTTGCGGCGCCATCTTGGCATCGCCCAAAGTCTGGCGCACCAAATTGACGGAGCGTTCAATCAAATCGCGCACCAAGTCTTCCAGTTTCGCGCGGCTGAGCTTGTAATACAAGTGCTTGGGTCCGGAAGCGTCGCTGGTGATAAACGGCAGATTGATCTCGGTTTCCATCGCCGTGGACAGTTCAATTTTCGCTTTTTCAGCGGCCTCTTTCAATCTTTGAAGCGCCAGTTCGTCTTTGGACAAATCAACCCCGTTGTCTTTTTGATATTCGGCCACCAGCCAATCCATAATCCGCTGATCCACGTCGTCGCCGCCCAAGTGGTTGTCGCCGCCAGTCGCTTTCACTTCCACGGTATCTTCGGAAATGTCAAGAATGGAAACGTCAAAGGTCCCCCCGCCGAAATCATAGACCAGCACCTGCTCGTTCTTCTTTTTGGTCAATCCGTAAGCCAATGCCGCGGCCGTCGGCTCATTGATAATCCGCTTCACCTCAAAGCCGGCGATCTCGCCCGCCAGTTTGGTGGCCTTTCTTTGCGAGTCGTCAAAATAGGCCGGCACCGTGATAATCGCGCCGGTTACGGATTCCCCCAATTTTGACTCGGCATCTTGCTTGATTTTTTGCAAAACCATCGCCGAAATTTCCGCCGGCGCATACCATTTGTCCCCCATCTTCACTTCCACGCCGCCGTCCTGCGCGCGTTCGCGCATCTCATAGGGCAAAAGTTTCAAATCCTTTTGCACTTCCTGGTCGGCAAACCGCCGCCCGATCAGCCGCTTCACCGAAAACAAGGTGTTTTTCGGATTGGTGATCTGCTGGCGCTTGGCCAGCACTCCCACCAGCCGCTCGCCGGTCTTGGTGAGCGCCACCACCGACGGCGTCAGCCGCGATCCTTCTTTGTTTTCCAATATTTTTGGTTCGCCGTTGATAATGGCGGCCATTTCCGACATTGTGGTTCCCAGATCAATTCCGATTGTTCTTGCCATATTATTTTTATAATTTATTAATTTATTTTTATAGATTAAACTTTTGTTGCAACAATATTATTGTAATACCTTTTTCCAAATTCCAAGCACCAAGCATCAAATCGCAAATAATATCCAATGTCCAAATCTTAATATTTAAAATTTGGATTCTAAATATTGAAATTTAATTTGGAATTTGGCGCTTGGTTCTTAGTGCTTTTCCGCCGTTCAGGCGGAGGCGGGGCTTGCGCCCCGCCGTTTTCCAAAACAGGCATTATATTCTACGATTCTATTTCCCTTTGATTTCCAGCTTTTTGGCTTTCGCTTCTTCAACTTGCGGCGCGGCTTTGGGCGCGGTGATTTTCAACACGCCGTTTTCAAATTCCGCCTCGACTCCGCTTTCGTCAATTTCGGGCAAGGCAACCGCCCGTTTGACATAGCCGTGGCGGATTTCCTTGCGCCAATAGCCCTTCTTTTTGTCGTCTTCCTCTTTCTTTTCTTCGGATTTGGCCTCAATGGTGAGCACGCCGTCTTTGATCTGAGCGTCAATCTGTTCCCGTTTGAATCCCGGCAGTTCGGCCTTCACCATCACTTTGCCGTCTTTTTCATAGACATCCATTTTGGGCGCTTCGGGCATCTTCATCAGCTGGAACGACGGCCAATTCATCCAGTCATCGTCGTCAAACCAGCGATCAATATCCCATCCGCCGCGATAAGGTATCAATGCCATA
>Ga0209723_1005209_pt1 | contig 13593 bp, 10 predicted proteins | sample BiotimSIPDNA_2_FD_185750 | JGI IMG/M metagenome (GOLD analysis project Ga0209723, IMG submission 185750) | Anaerobic biogas reactor microbial communites from Washington, USA - Biogas_R2 time_0 SIP DNA (SPAdes) (version 2) | ecosystem: Engineered > Bioreactor > Anaerobic > Unclassified | place... | reverse complement strand
CGACGACGATGAAGTCCTTACGATCGAGCGGTTCTCGCGAGAAATCGAGATAACCCAGATCCACGCGGGCCTGCGCAGGATCCGGGTCATCATTAGATACCGGCTGGGGAATCTGACCCGCGAGTACGAGTTGGTTTCACACATTTCCCCATTCGCGTGATGCGCGCAACAGGAGGCCATATGAAACGAGAAGACGGAGTCAGTTCCGTTGAGCTGCTGATAGCTTCGGCGATCACGATAGTGATACTGGCCGGCACCATGGGCGCATTCAACAAGAGCATGAGTCTGAGCAGCCAGAGCAATCAGCTGGCCGAGCTCGATCAGAACCTGCGTGCCGGGATAAACTTCCTTGTGCGTGACTTCATCAGCGCAGGCTGGGGAATCTCAACCGGCGGTATCCCAATCCCTTCGGGAACTGGAGCATCCGCCGTCCGCCGCCCCGGGCCGCCGGGTACCAATTACACCTTTACTACGCCAGTGCTTTCGGCCGTCAACCCGGGGGCAGGGATGGGACCGCTATGGAACGGGCGCCCGACCGACATGGTCAACATCATCTATGGGGACGAACGGCTGGAACTCGACAGGTACGAACTCACAGAAGTCACTTCAGATGCAGGTGGCGCCACAATCACAGTTGACAATCGCACCTCGATTTCCGCTACTGAGCAGCCGGTCCGGGAAGGAGATCTTATCGTCCTGAAGAATGCCAACGGGAGCACGTTGCTGTATGTCACCTCTGTTGAAGGACAGACGATATCCTTCGCGGCCAACGATCCCTTGCGTCTCAACCAGCCCGATGCACCGCAGGGTTCGATTGAACAGCTCAGGCCCGATGATGAATCACCATTCCCCCCGACCACGGCCACACGGGTATGGATGGTCACTTATTATCTCGATTACACATTCGATCCGACAATGCCCCGGTTAATCCGGAGAATAAACAACCGGAATGGAGAACCGATCGCTCTGGTATTGGAGGATCTGCAGCTGACCTACGATCTCGTCGACGGTCTCACGAATCCGACCAAAGTCGATACTCCGGTATCCCCCAATTCACCTAACGAGATACGGAAAGCAAACATCCTGGTATCGGGACGATCCAATTCGCCTCTGCCCGATACCGGGGACTATATGCGAAGAACCCTCACGACCCAGGTGAGCCTTCGCAGCTTGTCGTTCATCGACCGCTACCGCTAGATGACTGGAGGAACAGGCATGAGAATGAAAAGCGAATCAGGGATTGCACTGATCAGCGCACTGCTGGTTCTGATTCTTCTTGGCGTACTGCTCGAGGGATTCATCGTCTCGGTAAACTCCGACCAGGAACTGCTCTCCATTGACCGAGATCAGAACCGGGCCTTCTATGGCGCCATGGCGGGCCTCGAACAGCTGACCGCCGATCTGGGGACTCTCTACGACAGGAACTATGCCCCGACAGTGACTCAGATCAACGCTCTTACCACAAATCCACCGGAATTGCCGTACATCTCGTTCGTTTCACCGGGCGGCGGGTCGGGCTACCAGATACACTATGATGCGGACGCGTCCGGAAAACCGAAGTCCGAGCAGCGCGCCATCCCGAGCGGACCTTACGAAGGGTTGGTGGGACTGATGACCCCCTTTGAAATGACCGTTACCGCCCGCACTCCGACAGGCAGCGAAGTACGGATGCGCAGGAGCCTGCAGACGGTTCTCGTGCCCGTATTTCAGTTCGGGATCTTTTCAGACACCGACCTCAGTTTCTTCGCCGGGCCGGAGTTCGATTTCGGAGGACGCGTCCATACAAACGGCAATCTGTTCCTGGCCGAAGGCGACGGGAAGACTCTCTGGATGAGAGACCGGGTAACCGCGGTGGGAGAAGTAGTCCGGACGCATCTCAACAACAACTGGCCGACCAACAAAACGTATAATGGAAACGTAAGCATATCGGACTCAACCGGGAACTTCAAAAATCTGAAACGGGATCAGGGAAGTCTGGTCGGGAATCTGGGTTCATCTCAGAATCCGCACTGGGAGAATATCTCAAAAAGCACATACAACGGAAATATACGCAACTGGCGCACCGGGGCACGCAGAATGGATCTCCCTCTTGTGACCATGGGAGCGACCCCCATAGATCTGATACGCAGGCCGGCATCCGGGTCCAATGAAGACACCGCGAATCCTGAAGTGTACGATCAGAGATACTATGCCATGGCAAGCCTCCGGATCCTGCTCTCCGATACGAAAGCGGACATCCTGGATTTGCCCGGCGTTACGTCGACTGACCCTATACACCTCGCCAATCCATGGAGTCTGACATGGGAAGAGATTGGGGAAGCCGCTGATACCAGCAGTTTCAAAAGCCAGGAGGGGACCAACCTGATTGACGGCTACATCAAGATCGAAATGCAGGACAAAAGCAGGAATTGGCACGACGTCACCGAAGAGATCCTGGGCTTCGGCATCTCGGGCAAAGATCTGACGAATAAATGCACAAGCTTCTTCCCCAATTCGATCATCCGTGTTCAGCGTCTGAAGGATGGGATTTCTTCGGGCAGGTGTGACGAGGACAGTGACGAGCATGATTTCTGGCCCAATGTGCTGTACGACACCAGAGAAGGCATTCTGAGGGACAACATTTCTAAAACCGATTACAAGCCGTACCTTGGTGGAATCATGCACTACGTGGAGCTGGATATCGAGAACCTCTGCCGGTGGTTCCGCGGTGAGCTTGGGACAAGCGGTCCCAATGCAATTGACGAAACCGGGTACGTCGTTTATTTCTCGGATCGACGGACGAACCGGAACGATTCGGACGAAGAGACAGGGGAATACGGTTTCGAGGATTTCGTTAACCCGGGAGATATTTCAAACGGGTTACCCAACGGGATTCTTGATCAGGGAGAAGACGTCAATGGCTCAGGCGCCCAGGAGGATTACGGTAAGACGCCGCGCCTGCCGGCCGGAGCCGAGACGCCTCTCAATGGAAGTGCCAAGCCCTGGTTCAATCGCGTTTCGTCTCAGAATGTAACTCGAGAGATCGCCCGACTAAACCGGCCGATCTTCTTCAGGCGCGCACTAAAGCTGGTGAATGGCGCAACCATTGACCTGGGAGTGGACACCGACAACATCCCTCTGGGACTGGCGATTGCATCTGAGAATCCGGTTTACGTACAAGGGAACTACAATGCACAGGACGGCTTTGACCACGGAACGCATGTGGCCGCGTCTATCCTCGCAGACGCGGTGACGTTCCTCTCAAAAAACTGGGATGATCGGAATTCGTTCAACTGCCCCCATAGTCTGGATTCTACCTGCGACGGCGGCAAGCCGGGCCGTGCCGCAACCACCACATGGTACAGGATGGCCATCATCGCAGGCAAAAGCCTCCCCTTCCAGAATATAGATATGGCTGACAGCGGCAAGAAGGATTTCGGCACGGACGGTGGAGTTCACAATTTCCTCCGGTACCTGGAAAATTGGGGCGGCGCAAAACTGAATTACAGGGGATCGATTGTGAGCCTGTTCTACAGCCGTCAGGCGACCGGCACATACAAGTGCTGCACCAACGTTTATTCTCCACCGGAACGCGGCTACGCCTTTGATGTGGAGTTCCTTGACCCCAGATTACTGCCGCCTCGAACCCCGAGATTCCGCGACGTAAACATCACCGGCTTCATCCAGGTGAAGTCGCCGAAACAGTAATCAATCGCATAACGCGGCATTCCGACGCAGGGACGACCGAACTCTTCGGCCGTCCCTACGGGGTCCTGAACGTTGTGCCGTTGGGGGACACCGTAACATTGGCGGGATTCTTCCACGGAATATTCCCGGCACCTGGGAACAACTATCACCGTCTGCGTCCCGCTAGGGACGCATTGAAAATAGCCCGGCACGGAAGTGCCGGGATTCAGTAGGAAGAAGAAAAATCAAGTCCGGTCAGGGACGACCGAACTCAAAATGAATCACTGCTCGGCACTATTCTGCCGCGGCATTCGCCGAACCCGATGCCCACAAAACCGTCGCGCTCGGCACGTCCTCGCATCACGACTTCATCGCCATCCTCAAGGAAACACCTTGTGTCCCCCTGCGGCAGCTTTACCGGCTCACTTCCCCGCCACGTCAATTCCAAAAGGCACCCTCCTGTCCCCTTCCCCTCTCCCGACACGGTTCCGCTCGCGATAAGGTCTCCGGGACGAAGATTGCACCCGTTGCTGCAGTGATGCGTCAACAGCTGGGAAAAGGTCCAGTACAGGTCCCTCAGATTGCTCCGGCTCAACAGCACCGGCGACTTCCCTTCCGGACATAGGAACACTTCAAGCCCCAGATCAATGGCTCCCGATTCCATATCCTCCTTATCAGCAAGGTAAGGCAGCGGCGCGGGGTCTCCCAAAGGGCGCTGCATCGCCGGGACGCGGAAAGGGGCGAGGGCTTCCATGGTCACGATCCAGGGCGATATGGTTGTAGCGAAGCTCTTCGCAAGAAATGGCCCGAGCGGCTGGTACTCCCATTTCTGAAGGTCCCTCGCGGACCAATCGTTTACAAGACAGAATCCGAACAGATGAGCATCCGCCTCCCGGATACCGACCGACTGGCCCAGCGCATTGCCGGTACCGACGAAGGCACCCACTTCGAGTTCATAATCAAGCATGCGGCTCGGTTTGAATTCCGGCGCACTCTGTCCCTCCGACTGCCCCCATGGGCGACGCACCGGCGTGCCGCTCACAACCACCGAAGATGCGCGCCCATGGTACCCGACCGGAACATACTTGTAGTTCGGCAGCAGAGGCGTGTCGGGACGGAACATCTTCCCCACGTTACGCGCATGATAAATCGACGCATAGAAATCGGTATAATCGCCGATCCGTGCCGGCATCACCATCCTGGTTTCGCTCATCGGCATAAGTGAGGCTTCGATTTCAGCGGCCTTCTGACGAGATGCGTCTCCGGCGCGCAGCAGAAGGCTGATACGCCTGCGAAGCGCCGACCAGTGTTCCGGCCCGAGAGCCATCAGATCGTTCAACGATTCGCTCCCGACACCCTCGAGCAGCCTTTCGTCCAAACCTGCAAGCAGCCCTTTTTCCCTGGATTGTTTCAGATCAAGTATCCGGTCACCAATTGCGACCCCGATAGCCGGACGGCTTTTGCAGTTAAGGCGTATGAAAACTCCCAGTGGAAGATTCTGGATCGGGAAGTCAGTCCGGGGATCGTGCGCGGATTTCACCCGGCATTCAAGAGACGGATCATGAGTTTCGTTCACCGAATACTTCATAACAGCCCGAGTGCGCGTAATTCAGCCACCGGCTCCTCGAAAGAACATGATCCAAAAGAGACAAAAAAGAGCCGCGTCCGGCGGAGTCGATCCCCGGTTATACGCTTCCCTCTCCAGGTGATTTCTCCGCTCTCAAAAGAGAAGGCGTCGTGCTTCTCTTCCTCGATTATCGCTTTGAGAGTCGCCGCATCAGCGCCCTCGAGAGCGAAGGCTGCGGCTGCAGCCACATTCAGGAAACCGTGCATCGTTCCGGAATGGAGTGCGTGATGCAGACCGGCCGTGGCCTTGAAAGACAGCGATTTCTTCGCACATTCGAGAATAAACCGCGCCAACCGGTCGGCGGCAGGCGTCATACCTTCTCTTACTCCACCAGTCCTTATCTTGGCGCGCCCTCCGCCTTTAGCCAGGCCGGAGAGGAACGCCTCGAGCCTCTCATCTACCGCAAGTTCCCAGTAAGTCGGCATTCCGCCGCAAAGTTGCTGCACCCGGCTCAGTTCTTCAAGTTCCGGCACGTTCAGCTCGAGTGTATCTATCGTGAAAAAGGGATCGTTCCGGTTGTTAAAATCTCTGATGCTTCTCAGATCCGATTCCGGGTCATCCCCCACCAGTGCGCTTATACGCCAGGGGAGTGTTTCTCTTACCTTGCGCCGCGATTTGTTCAGCGCCGCCTCCATCTCGGCGAGCCTCGACGCGGGAACGATGAAACGGCCCAGAAGCCGGCACCATTCTCCCGCGCGGTATTCCGCGTAATTGCCGACCGCCTTATCCATAGTCAAGCCCGCGGGAGGAAACAGGCCGGCGTAATCTATAATCGAGTCCGTCAGGATCACTCGGCGCTTCCTTCCTTCCAGGATAGATAATACTTTTTGTCCTCGATCTCGAGCGCCTGTCTGCTGACCCTTAGAGGACGGAATGTGTCGAGCATGACTGCCAGCTCATTGGTGGACTCCTTGCCAATGGAATCCTCCATGCGGCCCGGCTGCGGTCCATGCGGCATTCCGCACGGGTGAAACGTAATCGAACCGTACTCGATTCCTTTACGGCTCATGAATTCAGCATTAGCGTAATAGATGACCTCGTCCGACATGACATTGGAGTGGTTATAAGGAGCGGGTATAGCCGCAGGATCGAAATCGTACGGGCGCGGGCAGAAGGAGCAGATCACGTAACCTTCCCCTTCGAATGTCTGGTGAACCGGGGGAGGAAGATGGAAGCGGCCGACCCGTGGTTCGAAATCCTCGATGTTGAGTGCCCATGGATAGTAGTAGCCATCCCACCCTACGACATCGAACGGATGATGATCCAGGATGATTTCCGTGAGCTGGTTACGGGATTTTATGACAACCGGGAATTCGTCCTGCTCCTCGTACACAGTCAAATCCTCAGGCCTTCTGATGTCTCGCTCGCAGAACGGGCTGACTTCGAGCAACTGCCCATGGTCGTTCCTGTACCGCAAAGGAGTCCTCACCGGCCCTGCGCTTTCAATGATCAAAAAGTCGACTGAGCCCGGATCGAAGCGATAGCGGTGGAGAATCCCTCGGGGGATTACTACGTAGTCGCCCTTCCGGAACGGAAGTTCTCCCATCTGCGACTCCAGCACCCCGCTCCCTTCGGAGACAAATACCAGTTCATCCCCCTGTGCATTGCGATAGAAGAACTCGTCGGCACGCTCCGGACGGACAAACGAAACCGCCACGTCCGCGTTGAAGAGCAATGGTGTACGGTTGACTACCGGGCTCGCACCGTGCAGTTCCCGGGTGCGGAAGTGTCGCAGCCTCAGGGTAGAATCAGCGTCCGCCGCCCATGTCAGTTCCATACGCTGCCTGACGTGCAAAACAGACGTGGGTCTCCTGAGGTGATAAAGCAGAGAAGACAGCCCGGAGAAGCCCTCGCTCCCGACAAGTTCTTCATAAAAAAGAGAGCCTGCCGTGTTTCGAAAAACGCTATGTCGTTTCGGGGGGATTCGCCCTGCTTTGTGATAAATAGGCATGTCTACCTCGATTCGGAAAAGCGCTACAGGTTACCCCGCCGCGCCTGTTCGCGCTCGATCGCCTCGAAAAGAGCCCTGAAGTTTCCTTTCCCGAACCCTCTGCTCCCCGCACGCTGGATGATTTCGTAAAAGAGCGTTGGGCGGTCTTCCACCGGTTCCGTAAAGATCTGCAGCAGATATCCTTCCTGATCGCGGTCGACCAGGATCCCGAGCCGCCTGATCTCCTTCAGATCCTCTTTGATTGCCCCGACCCTTTGCGGCAGAATTTCGTAATAGCTGTCCGGCACCTTGAGGAATGAGACGCCATTTGTTCTCAAAACTTCGACAGTCCCGATGATATCTTCGGTCAGAAGCGCAATGTGCTGAACGCCAGGTCCCTGGTAGAAGTCGAGATACTCCTGGATCTGGCTCTTCTTTCGTCCAGGGGCGGGCTCATTGATCGGCATCTTCAGCGCAGCCGCTTCATTCGACATCACGATGCTCATCAGGGCGCTGTATTCGGTGGAAATGTCCCTATCATCAAAAGTCAGATAACGGTGGAACCCGAGGACCCGGCTGTACCATTCCGCCCAGTAATTCATCTTTCCCAGTTCCACGTTGCCGACGATGTGGTCGACGGATACGATGCAGGCGCCTGTGCTTTCCCGGACCGCCACTTCATATCCCGGGAGAAAGGGGCCGTTATACGACTCCCGGGAGATCAACGAGTGGATGGTATCGCCGTAGCTCCGGATCGCCGCATGCCGGATCGTTCCCATGGCATCAGACAACGTCCGCGGACGCACCGCCTCCTGCGCACCTTGGGATACCGCATAAGCAAACGCCCGGTCGACATCCTCGACCTCGAAAGCTATATCGCGCGCGCCGTCTCCATGCCTTCGGATGTGCTCGCTCATGTCTCCCGAGGAAGACAGCGGCGTCGAGACAACAAACGTCGCATTCCCCTGCTTCAAAACATATGAGGAAAGATCGCGACGTCCGGTCTCGAGCCCGGCATATGCTTCGACGCGAAAACCGAATGCCTTATGGTAGAAGAAGGCAGCCTGTTTTGCGTTTCCGACGAGAAACTCGACATGGTGCAGTCTTTTGAGTTTGAGAGGATTTTCGGTCATCTTCATCTGCGCTTCCTGCTCTGTCCCACTACCGGAAGCAGGACCGAATTGCCGGCGAACGGATGCGCCGGGCGAGGGGGGATTCTATGCTTCATGATAGGTGAATTCCTGGCGGTTGCCAACTCCGATTCAGATACAAAATTTGCACGATCTCGCGCGGATGTGTACTATTTGAGTAATCCCCCCCTTGGTGGTCCCAATAAAAGCTTGGACTTCCCGGCCGACACCTGGCCGGGACATGCCGCAAGTTGTGTCATGTCTGGAAAGGAGCAAACAATGCACCGCAACGTGGGGAATAGGGAGAGGAATATACGTCTTGCCGGCGGCCTTGTCGCGCTTGGGCTCGGCCTGTTCGCACCGCTCGGCAAGCCGGGAAAAATCGCAGCAATCAGCATCGGCGCAGCCGAATTGTTCACAGGGATAACGAAGTACAGTCCCGTCAATCAGATGTTAGGCATCAAGAGGCACAGACGGGGCCCGATCCGGCAGATCGGCCACGGTATAGGAAAGATCCGGGCGATCGTATGAACCGCCAGCCTCGCGAATCGGACATTGTCAAGACTCAGACGCCGCCCCGTGTCCTAAACCGCATCGAGAAGAAGAAGAGGAAGATCGAGGAGAGCATCCGGCATTTCGCGCTGCAGCCTGAGCATCTCCTTTCCCGCCGCATCGAGGAACTGGACCGCAAATGGGACATCGAACGCGTGCTCGAAGTGAATGCATCAATCCTCGGTCTCTCAGGCCTCCTGCTGTCGCTCAAAGTTGACAAGAGATTCCTGCTGCTGACCGGCGGCGCACTGGGATTCCTGCTGCAACATTCTCTCACGGGGTGGTGCCCGCCCGTCTTTGTCCTTCGCCGGCTCGGGTTTCGCACAAGACAAGAGCTCGACCGCGAGAAGTTTGCTTTGAAGGCCCTCCGGGGAGATTTCCAGTCTATCTCGCCGAACCGGTCGAAGAAGACGCCTTCACCGCAGTGAAATGCCAGCCATCAGGGGTGGGCCGCGCCGCCGTCTCACCCCGTCTTGCCGTTCTCTCTTCCTGAAAAAACCGCACGGAAAACTCCGGGTTATCGGTATACTGGGCGCTCCCGGCAGGAAGAGGTATGCGGCATAGGAATATTCGAAGTTTTCTCGAGACACTCAGGCGCGAATCAGAACTTCACGTCATTGAAGTGCCTGTCGACCCGGATCTGGAACTCGCTGAAATCCAGAGAAGGGTTGTGGCACATGAGGGACCGGCACTTCTGTTCACGAATGTCACTGGATCGAAATTCCCGGTCGCAACCAATCTTTTCGGTACGCGAAGACGCATTGAACTCGCCTTCGGAGAGGATCCCGAACGCTTCTTCAGAAGAGTGGCCGAGGCGGTTGAAATCCTGGCTGCGCCATCCGTTTCAAAGCTATGGGAATTCCGGGATATCGCAAAGACGGCTCTGAGACTGGGAACCCGAAGACTCCGGTCCGGACCGGTAATCGAATGCGTTATGAATCCTCCGCGGCTCAAGGACCTCCCGCAGATAAGAAGCTGGCCGATGGACGGAGGAGCATTTCTGACCCTGCCCCTGGTTTATACCGAGCATCCCCTGACAGGCAAACCAAATCTCGGCATGTACCGGAATCAGATCTTCGATGACCGTGTCGCCGGCATGCACTTTCAGATTCATAGAGGCCTCGGATTCCATTACCACGAGGCGGAAAAGATGCTGAAACCGCTGCCGGCGAATATCTTTCTGGGAGGCCCGCCCGCACTGATCATGTCGGCGATCGCACCCCTGCCCGAAAACGTCCCGGAAGCGGTTCTGGCGTCACTGCTGCAGGGGCAGAAACTGGAAATCATAAGAGATGAGCGAATCAGTCGGCTTCCGGTTGTTGCAGAAGCCGAGTTCGCTCTCATCGGACAGATTCCCTGTGAAATTCGGCGCACCGAGGGTCCTTTCGGGGATCACTACGGCTATTACTCACTCGCGCATCCCTACCCCGTCTTTGAGGCGGCCCGTGTATATCATCGGAAGGACGCCATATTCCCGGCGACAGTGGTCGGGCGTCCAAGGCAGGAAGACCATTACATCGGAGAATACCTCCAGGACTTGTTCTCTCCGTTGTACCCGCTGGTGATGAACGGTGTCGAGAGAGTATGGGCCTACGATGACGCGGGGGTCCACACTCTGGCGAGCGCCGTCGTAAAAGAACGCTACCGCAAAGAAGCTTTCATGGCCGCCATGAGGATCCTGGGAGAAGGACAGCTCTCATTGACCAAGTTCCTGCTCGTTACCGATGCCCGTCTGCCTCTCAGGGATTTCCGGCCCCTGTTGACCCACATACTTGAGAGGGCGGATTTTTCTTCCGACCTCTTTGTTTTCTCACCGGTGTCACAGGATACCCTGGACTATACGAGCAACACGATTAACGAAGGAAGCAAGGCAGTCCTGATGGGCCTCGGAGACAGGCGTTTCACACTGCAGGCGGAGCTTAGAGCCGAGCTTAAGGATCCAATCTTCCGAACCCAGAAACTGTTCTCGCCGGGAGTCCTCGTCGTGGAAGGGCCCGCCTGGCGCGAAAATGACGGTGTCATCGCTCGATTACTCGAAGAAGAGGCTGTGCAGCCCTTCAGAATGGTGTTTCTGGTCGACAGCGCGCATGAATCCACGGAGAGCGATGAATCGTTCCTGTGGACGGTCTTTACCCGATTCGAACCTGCGGCGGACATTCATGCCAGGGAAACACGGCTCGAGCGCTTTCACGTTCAACTGTCATCTCCCGTTGCGTTCGACTGCAGGATGAAGCCATGGTATCCTCCGGCACTCGAACCGCTGCCGGAGACAATCGCACGCGTCGACAGGCTATGGCCGGCGATATTCGGGGATGGCGGCCGCTGAGGGGGCGTGGCAGTTCGACCTAAACTTTCAAATGGTACCGGCCGATCATTAGGAATGCCACTTCAGTCCGCTTTTTGACTGAAAAACAAAAAGATAAGAAGACAGAGCACAATGAAAAACAAGAAGAAACAAGCCCCGGAGACGGAACGTAGGAAGTGGCCTCGTTTGAAACCTTCGTCAATTCCTTCTCTGAAGAGCGTCGCTCTCGGACAGGGAACAGAAATCGATGCCATCGACATTTCGCAGGGAGGAATGCTCGTCGAGACTGAGGTGCGGCTGCGTCCGCAGATGAGAATCCATCTGAAACTGGTAACGAGCGACGGGATAATCAGGCTGGAAGGATCCGTCCTGCGCTCGTCGATCGCCTCTCTGAAAGGGATTCCACGCTATAAGTCGGCAATAGCATTCGAACAGCCGTTTAATCAGCTGAATCAGCTGTCCGGCCCTGTACAACCTCAGTCGGAGCCACCGAAGGAGACTCCTTCATTCGATGAGTCCGTAGACGAGGGCGACAACCCTTTCACGCGGCTGGCTTATGGCGAATTCGACGAGAACTCGGCGATTCTCACTGTAATTGCACGGGATATCAGCGACTCGTCGATCCGGGAGAACGTCAAGCTTAACGACTGGTGATCAGCGATACGGAGATCCGAAAAGAGCTGTATAATCGAGGCTGCTATTCAGCTACCCGGCCGGTATGAACGTACTATTCGTCACAGATGATCTGAGAGAAGCGGATCTCATCAAGAGCGAACTGGAGAAGTATATCCCCTCTTTCCGTCTCGACATTTCTCCGGGGATTCCGACGGCGGCAAGCAAGCTCGCCGGTCCAGACCTCGTCGATATCGTCCTGCTCGATACATCCGTATCACATCCCGACAAGATCACGATCGCTGCTTCAATCAGAAAAGCAAACAGGTCGACGGGCGTTGTCGCGCTGATGCGTGAGTCGGACCCGACGCCGCATCAGGACCTGATCAAAGCGGGCATAGATGCAGTCGTCTTAAAACGGGCAGGATTTGTAGCTTCTCTCCCCGAAGCTTTTCAGCAGGCGAAGAGACATCACAATGGTGGGAACGGGGCTAGAATGCGCCCATTGACGCTGCTGTATGCAGGCGATTTCGAACAAGCCCGCCGTTTCCTTTCAGGCGTGCCGCAACTGCGTCTCGAGGAGGCCACGTTCGGCACGGACGGTCTGCTGCAGTTGCAGGAGCCCGGAAAGCCGGCTCCCGATCTCATTGTATTTGACGTCTCTACGACAGGGACAAATACGCTCAAGGCGATCAAGGATGCAAGGATGAGAGCATCCGAAATACCTATCATCCTCCTGGCCGATCCGGGAAACGATGAACTCGGTGTACACGCCATGCGAGCGGGGGCTTCCGATTGCATCACCAAGACCGGCAACTACTTCATCCGGCTGCTCCTTTCCATTCAGAAAGAACTCGGACGCAGGGAGCTGATCAGGGAAAAGACCGCGCTGAAATCACGTGAGGAGCGCCTGCGGCACATTGTCGAAAGCATGCCTGTGGGCGTCGCCGTCGTTTCACCGGACGGCACCGTCATGGCCGTCAATGATGCGGGCCTCAAGCTCATTCAAAGGACGCGCCTCGATCAAATAGTCGGAAAAGCCTTAACTGATTTCTTTCCGGATGAGGAGCGGACACGGATTAGCGCTTTTCTTGCAGACGTCTGCGGCGGCACTGAGTCCGCCTTCCGGCTTGCATCCGCCGCTTCGGAAGCAGGCACTCCCGCGCTGGATTTCCGTGGAGTCCCGTTGCACAGAGACAACAAAGGGACGATAGCGGCACTTGTTGTCCTCGACGTTGCGCCGAAAGAACCGGAGACTCCCGGGCTCCTGCGGGAATACGAAGAGAAAATCGCGGCTCTTCAGACGGCGTTCGAAAAGCAGGAGGCGAAGCTGAAGGAAGCCGAATCGCTTCGCACCGCAGCCGAGGCTCAGCAGACTCAGCTGAAAAATGCTGTCGAGGAAATCACGTCGAGATACGAGGCCGCACTCGAGGAGCACGGAAAATGGGAAGAGGCGCAGCGGCAACTGGAGGAACAGCGCGCCACAAGTGAAGAACTCGCAGAATCACTCAGAGCCGAACAGGCCAGTTGGAGTCTGCGGGCGGAGGAACTCCAACAGAAATGCAGAGCAGCCGAAGAAGAAGCAGCGGCCCTGAAGACGGCTCTGCAGAATGCGCAGTATAGCTCCTCACAGGCTGTCGATGCGTTGAATGCCGAACTGGCAGGACACCAGCTCATCCAGAAAGAGCTCGAAGAAAAGTGCCGCATTGCAGAGGATCAGTTACGCTCGCTCAATGAAGAGATCGCGCGACGCGATGCCATTCAAAATGAG
>Ga0209723_1005206_pt1 | contig 13600 bp, 8 predicted proteins | sample BiotimSIPDNA_2_FD_185750 | JGI IMG/M metagenome (GOLD analysis project Ga0209723, IMG submission 185750) | Anaerobic biogas reactor microbial communites from Washington, USA - Biogas_R2 time_0 SIP DNA (SPAdes) (version 2) | ecosystem: Engineered > Bioreactor > Anaerobic > Unclassified | place... | reverse complement strand
GTCTACCGCCAATACTTGAAGACCCAACCTCGACCAATGCTCGCCACTAACAGGACAACAGCCAAACAATCCCATCAAATAGCCGCGTAATTCTATCGAATGGAGCTACCGCACCCATTCAACCGGCATGTGCCAAGCCGCCCGTGGGACTGAATGCCACCGACCTCTCGATGGTCGACGAAGATTTCGCCTTCCAAGGCGAATACGCCGGAACCGTCAAGGAAGCGGAAGGAAAAGAGGCCAAGTATGGCGCCCAAGTGATTGCCCTGGGCCACGGCCAGTTCGCGGCCGTCGTCTATTCGGGCGGCTTGCCCGGCGCCGGTTGGAATCGAGGGAACCCCAAGGCCCAACTGGCGGGCGAGAAACAGGGCGATAAGGTCGTCCTCAAAGGTGAACAGATCAGCGGCGAGATCTCCGGCAAATGGATGATCCTCAAACACACGGATCGCGAAGATCAAACCGTGCTCGAAGCGGTCCAACGCAATAGCCCCACGCTCGGTGCCAAGCCGCCCAAAGACGCCCTGGTGATCTTCGACGGAAGCGGAACCGGGCAAATCGCCGACGGCTCCATGAACGACGCCAAATTGCTATGGGCCGGTGCCACGACCAGGCCGCTGCCCAATTCGTACACGATTCACATGGAATTCCTCCTCCCCTACGTGCCGGAAGAACGCGGCCAGGGACGCGGCAACAGCGGCGTCTACCTCCACGACTGTTACGAATTGCAGGTGCTCGACTCCTTCGGCCTCGAAGGCGCGAACAACGAGTGCGGCGGCTTCTACAAGATCAAGGAACCCGACGTCAACATGTGCCTGCCGCCCCTCAGTTGGCAGACCTACGACATCGACTTCACCGCACCCGCGTACGACGCTCGAGGCAAGAAGACGGCCCCTGCCCGAGTCACCGTGCGCCACAACGGCGTCGTGATCCACGACAACCTGGAACTCCAGGAAACGCCGGGACGTCAAAAGGAAGGTCCGGGGCCCCGCGGCATCCACCTGCAGGCCCACGGCAACAAAGTGCAGTACAGGAACATCTGGCTGGTCAAGAAGTAGAGCGTCTAACTGGTAGATTTCTTTCGTCCGCCTGCCTGACGCCCGACGTCTCGTAGTGCAAATGTTGGGCCAATCGCGGACTGGTTTTCGTCGACGATCTTGCGGCACCACTTGAACACGAATCCGCCGGAATTCTCCTTCCCCGAGATCGTTTGTGAACTAGAATACTTGTGGAGGCAGAGGCCGCGAGAATTCGCTTCGACGAAGAAAGAATTGATTTGCTTTGTGTGCGTTTTCTGCCGATACTTCTGCATGTCAACTCACTGCTCGACCAACCAAGTGAAACATGTCGAGCCTCCCGCCACATTTCCGACGGAGGTGCCAACCCATTAGCGTGAGCCGGGACCGCCCAACGGCTTGTGCATCAGCACGCCAGTGTCCCCGCTCTTCTCGCAGCGACGCATCCGGTCGCATTTGTGGGAGGTTTGATTCATCGCCGCCGCGTTGCCGTCCTCACGGAACGCGGCGGTTTTTTTTGCGCCTCCCGACCCAAGTCCTCGGGTGACCTCCAAAACCGAGTCGTGCCCAGAAGCCCCGCCGCTCGAACTCTTCGGCCTCTCGCCAGATTCCGCCCGCCTCCTCTGCCGTGGCCGCAAGTGTCCTGCAACATCGCGCAGGTAGACCGCGGCGAGTTCAACCTTCTGACGGCCGCAAAACCACCCCTGCGAGGGACATATCCCCACCCCCTCCTTCTGCCCGGCTGTTCCTTCGCGGAGCAAGGTTCTATGCTGGTCGGCGAATAACGCCCCAGACGAGGTTCATGGCATCTGCCGCCCACGAACGCCCCGGGCATATCCGGTGGAGCGGCCGCGAGGTTTCCCGTGTTCTTCTTTTTCTTCCCTTACAGCACCGATTCGCCGGTCTATCACTTTCCGGCGATCACGATTGCGATGATCGCGATCAACGTCGTCGCCTTCGTGCTGTCGGTGATCTATCCCGAAGCCGTCGTGGTTTACTGGCTGACCCACGGAGACGGCCTGCACCCCGTGCAGTGGCTGACCGCCAACTTCATGCACGCGGGAATCCTCCACCTGGTCTTCAACATGATCAGTCTCTGGGTTTTCGGCCTGATCGTCGAAGGCAAGATCGGCTGGTGGCGGATGCTCGTCGTCTATCTCGGCATCGGCATCGTTCAGAATGCACTCATCCAGATGATGATGCTTTGGGCCTCGGAGGGAGCTTCGTTGGGGGCCTCTTCCATCATATACGGCCTCATGGCTATCAGCCTTCTGTGGGCGCCCAGAAACGACGTGAATTGCGTGTTCGTTCTGATTGTCTTCGTCTACGTGCGCAGTTTCTGCTTCGACGTTCAGGTCATGACGCTTGCCAGTTTCCTGATCGGGCTGGATCTCTTCGGTTCTCTGGCGACCGGGCTGGCAATGTCCACCGAGTTGCTGCATACCGCGGGGGCTCTCGTCGGCGCCGCCGTGGGCTACTGGATGCTCAAAACCGACCGCGTCGATTGCGAGAACTGGGATCTGTTCTCCGTCTGGGCCGGCAAACACCTGATGACGGACAAAGAACGGCAGGCCCTTGCCGAGAAGGACCCGGCCTATCAGGAAGAGAAACGGCAACGAGAGTACGAACTGCGGAGAGGAGCCGTCAACAAGATCCGCATGCTCGTCGCCGCCGGCCGTCCCCAAGAGGCCTACGAATTCTATCGCAAGAAAGCCGTCGTGCTCGACAACTGGCGGCTTCCGGAGGCCGACCTCCGCAACATGATCGCCGCGTTCCACAAGTCGGGCCAGTGGGCCGCCTCGATCCCCGCCATGGTCGAATTGCTGCGCAGCGCTCCCGAGGATTCCGCCAATATCCGCTTCAAACTGGCCCAGATTCTCGTCCAGAAGGAACGCCGCCCGGCCCAGGCCTGGAACGTCCTCTGCAAAGTCGATCCAACGAGCCTCAACGAAAAACAGCGGCAGTTCTACGCCGGCTTGAAGCAGATCATCGTCAAGGCCAAACAAGAGAATCCCTACGATTCCGTCGACGCCGACTGGTAGTCCCGGAGAAACAATTCTCCTCTTCCTACACCATTCACAGCGGCTTCAGGGAAGTCACCCACAGAAACGGGCGATCGCCGTCGTCCAGCCGGAGCTCGCCCTTGAGCCTGGCCTGAAACAACACCTTGCGAAGCATGATGCTGTACGACGATCGCGAGGGTTGAAGGTTGGCGATGACCTTGGCCGGTTCCAGCCCGTGGCGTGCCGTGGCGTTGTGGTCGAGCAGGACCGGCATCTCCAGACGCTTGCCGACGGCCTCCAGCACCGTGGTGACGGGCACGCCGCTCACGTTCACGTCGCGCAGCTCGAACAACTCCGGCTTGATGTCCCGTTCGGGCTTCTCCGGGGCCCAGCCGATCGGCCAGATCTCCATGTCGGGTTTCGCTTCCACGATCGACAACGACGGGCTCCCCGACTTCCCGCCGGGTACGAGGCACAGTCCGGGCGACCGGAGCACATAGGCCAGGGCCGTACCTCGCGACAGGGCCGAGAGATCCTCCGCCACGATGTCCTTGCTCAACGGCTCCGCCAGACGAGAATCGGCCGAGAGCGGGGTCGACAGAACCTTGGCCGCCTGACGAATCACCTCGGCGCGAGACAGCCCTTGCGTGTTGAAGCCCAGCGGCGGCGCCAGATCGGCCTGCAAACGCTCGAAGTCTTCGGCGACCAGACCGAAAGCAACCTTCGTGGGCCTCTCATCGGGCGGCCCCAACTCCGACAGGTCCCGCAGCCAGGCCGCAAGCTCGCCCATCTGCGAAGCCCGGAACCGGGCCCCCGGCACAACCACCTCGTCGTTGGCGGTGATGATCCCGGTCACCGCAAAGCTGGGAGCCTCTGCGGTGCCGCGACGGTCGATCTTGGGTTGGTCCCCCGGACGACTGGAGCGGATCCGGAATCCCTCGATTCCGGCCCCGGCAAGCCTCTGGAGCCACTCCTGACGGCCCGTGATCGGCACGCCCTCTTCCACCGCGAGCTCCAATTCCACGCGACTACCGGCCAGAACGGGGTCCGAGAGGCACACGCCGCTCAGAAGAGCCAGGGAGAACAAGTACCGAGTTGTGGCGTTCATAACCAACTCCAGAGGGGTGCCCGCAGAATCCGCATTCTTCGCGTAAATTACCGGTTCCGTCCTGGCCGCCAATCTATCGGGATTATAGCACGCCCGACGGGTCTCATCCGGGCACCGGAGGGTTGTCGGATCGACGCACAGACGTCTCTTCCCATCGCGAAAACCGGCGATCGATTCGGCCCCCCCCGGGGGAGTTTGCGCGGCCGCTCGAATATGCGAAAATGCTCCCCGCTACATTCCTGACGTTCAACCTGAAAAAAAGGAGCGCACGATGGGACGACCGGTTACGATGTTCACGGGCCAATGGGCCGACCTGCCTTTGGAATCACTGGCTCAGAAATTTCAGGGGTTTGGCTACGACGGAATGGAGCTGGCTTGCTGGGGCGATCATTTCGAGATCCCAAAAGCGCTGGCCGACGACAGCTACTGTGCGAAGAAGCGAGAGCTGCTCGACAAGTACAACATGCAGGTGTACGCCATCAGTGCCCATCTTGTGGGCCAGGCCGTGCTCGACAGGATCGACCAGCGGCACAAGGCGATCGTACCCGACTATGTTTGGGGCGACGGCGACCCGGCCGGGGTCAACCAGCGTGCCGCCGAAGAGTTGAAGAATGCTGCCCGGGCCGCACAGAAATTCGGCATCAGCATCGTGAACGGCTTCACCGGCTCGAGCATCTGGCACCTGTTCTACGACTTCCCGCCCGCCGCCCCCGGCATGATCGACGACGGCTTCAAGCTGTTGGCCGAGCGTTTCAATCCGATCCTCGACGTGTTCGGCGAGTGCGGCGTGAAGTTCGCTCTCGAGGTCCATCCGACGGAGATCGCCTTCGATCTCTATTCGGCCCAGCGGGCTCTGGAAGCGTTGAACTATCGCGAAGAGTTCGGCTTCAACTTCGACCCGAGCCATCTGGTCTGGCAAGGCGTCGATCCGGTCGAATTCATCCGCGCCTTCCCCGATCGGATCTATCACGTGCACATGAAAGACGGCCTGGTGACCCTCAACGGCCGAAGCGGCATCCTGGCCAGCCATCTTCGCTTCGGCGACCCTCGCCGCGGCTGGGACTTCCGCTCCCTGGGCCACGGCGGCGTGAACTTCGGCGAGATCATTCGCGCCTTGAACGCCATTGGTTACCAGGGCCCGCTCTCCGTGGAATGGGAAGACATGGGCATGGACCGCGAACACGGCGCCAAGGAGTCGTGCGAGTTCGTGCGGAAAGTCGATTTCGCGGCCAGCAACGTCGTCTTCGACGCCGCCTTCGATAAGGCCGAACAGACCCAGAAGGCATAGCGAATTGCCCGCCTGCCGATCAAGGCATACCATGGAAAGCCCAGCGAGTGGCCCATACCCCGCTGGGCTTTTCTACAGCAGGAAAGCGTTTGACTCGATGGAAAAGAAACTCAGAATCCCCCCCGAAAAGATCCGGCGCCTGATCCAGAAGTTGGGCGCTTGCTCGGCCACCGACAAGATCACCGTCGATGGCAAGGACGTCGGCTGGATGTGCCGCGTCCCGCCCGAAACGGCAGACGACAGCGGCTGGCGTTTCCTTGCCGGAGACGAGTCTCCCGACTATCTCGACAATCCCGACAATCACGGCATCTACGACGTCAACACCATCTGCAACTACGATCAATCCATCATTCCCTTCCTCCATGCTGCACCGGGCACCGCCTACGAACGCGATCCGAGCACGGGCGTCTTCGTGAAGGTCGATTCTGATTCGCGCGACTATTGAGCGAGGCGGCCCGGCAGGTTCACAGAGATCGAAATGACCCTCGAAGAACTCCGTCAAGTCGATTCTCCGGACACTCTTGCCGTTGATCGCCTGAAGGCGGTTTTGTCGGGATTACCGGAATAACCGGCACCGGCCCCTCCGTTACCGATATCGGCTCGTTTCGCCCAAAATTTCCCGTTCCTGCCGTCCGGAGGTACACTGAAAAGACGGAGTGTCTGCCGCAAAACCTGGCTGGGAGAGTCGTCTTGAACAGCACCGCAACCACCGCATCGCGCCGCCGCAGGACGGCCGCCTTCCGCGCCCTCGTGGCGGTGGTCGCATCGCTCTTCTGGCTCTCGATCGGCCCCCGGCCCGTCGCGGCCGCCGAGGATTACCTTTCGGCAGCCCTGAAGCTCACGGAAGACTTCCGCGCCAACCTGGAACAGCTCGCCGCCTTGTGCGAACAGCGTGGCCTCTCCGAACAGGCCGCACAGACCCGCGGCTGGGTCAAACCCCCTGACCCCACTCGGCTTTTCGTTTCCGTCTTGCCCGTCGAAATCGGGCCCCCCGCCCCCCCCGAGGGCGCGTCGGCCGACGTCGCCGCCTGGCACAAGCGGTTCTACGAGTTGCGCAGCGAGCAGGCCGGCGACTACTACGCCCTGGCCCGCAAGGCCGTCAAGGCCCGACATGCCTCGCTGGCCTTCGATCTGATTATGGCCGCCCTGCACGAGGATCCCGATCACAAGTCGATCCGTCAGATGCTCGGCTTCCGCCAGTATCGAGGGCAGTGGCTGACCAACTACGAGATGAAGCGAGCCCAGGAAGGTTACCTCTGGCACGAACGGTTCGGTTGGATCAAGCGCAACCTGGTCGGTCAGTACGAGGAAGGCAAGCGACCCTCCGACAAAGGCTGGATCACCGCCGAAGAAGACGCCCGGCTCCATGCCGACATCCGCAACGGATGGGTGATTCAGACGGAACACTACAACATCCTCACCAACCACAGCATTGAAGAAGGCGTCGCCCTGGGCGCCAAGCTCGAAGGGCTCTACCGCGTCTGGAAGCAGTTGTTCATCCGCTACTACGCCTCCGAGGCCCAGGTCGCCGGACTTTTCGAAGGGCGGGCGGCAAAACTCCAATTGCCGCAACACAACGTCGTCCATTTCCGCAACCGGCAGGAATACGTCGCCGCGCTCAGCCCCGGCTATCCCTCCATCGGCATTTCGCTGGGAATCTACATCTCCGGTCCCACCCCTGTTCCCACTCCCGGCCCCCCTCCGATCTCGAAGAAATCGGCCATGTACTTCTTCGCCGGAGAAGACTCCGACGTCCCCACGCTGTATCACGAAGCGACCCACCAACTGTTCCACGAATCCCGGCAAGTCTCTCCAATGGTCGGCCAGGGCGGCAACTTCTGGGTCATCGAAGGCGTGGCCATGTACTTCGAAACGCTCAAGCAGGAAAACGGTTCCCACGTGCTCGGCGGATTCGATACCGAGCGGGTCGAAGTCGCCCGCATCCGACTCTTCGAACCCAAGTATCGCTTCTACGAGCCCCTCGCCAAATTCTGCGAACTGAATATCACCGATATCCAAAGCGATCAGGACCTCATCGCCAAACGCTACACCCAGGCGGCCGGACTTTTCTTCTTCCTCATGCACTACGACAACGGGCGTTATCGCGACGCCGCCGTCGCTTACCTCAATGCCGTCTACAGCGCACGCGACACGGTGAAGACTCTCCGCCAACTCGCCCGAACGACCTATGAGGAACTCGACCGCCAGTACGCCGAGTTCATGAAAGGCCCCGGCGAAACGGTTGAATCTCCCGCGGGCGCCCCTGCAGAGCCCAACGCCGACAACACCAACTCTCTGCAATAGGATCGTTCAGGTCGGCGTGACCGACGCAGAACGGCAAATACCGTTCGCGATCTCGCCGCTTCACTGTCGACGCCCGTTCCGCCGTCCCTCCAACCACACCGCGTTTGAACACCGTAGCCCAGGGTCAGCCCCGCGGCCCCGCCGCGCTCGCGCCACCCTGGGTATCCATCCCCCGCCAACCTGGACGCCGAAGGCGTACCACATCATTTGGAGTGCGTGCGACTCGTCGCCGCTTTTCGGTTGTCTCCTGGGTTCCCGCCTGCGCGGCAGTGACGGTTGCTGCCTGCGCGGGAATGACGATTGCTGCGGGCGTCACAATCGGCTCAATTTGCGGGACTTTCTGAACGCGTTTGGGGGTTGTCGTTCGGTCGATTTCGGGCGATGGGTGATGGTGTAAGTGTGTTCATGGATGTGTTTTCCGGTTTGGGGCGTGAACGTAAGCCGACTTTCCTCTGTAGGGGGGCGTTCAAAAAGTCGAAAGGGGCCGGCTCGGGGTATTTGCGGACACCGCGAGAGACCGGCGAAGAAGCCCTCGCGACGGACAGGGTATTTGGAGTGCGTGCGACTTGTCGCCGCTTTTCGATGGTCGTCCGAATCGTCGCCTGCGCGGCAGTGACGGTTGACGGGAGAATTCGCTCGAGAATCACGCAAACGTTGTTGAGCGACGAGGCCGGGAGCGGCCGGGTCGGTGGTGGGGGCGTCGGCGGCGTTCATGATTGGGCTCCATGTTGCGCTGAGGCTGACGGGACAAAAAAAGCCCGTCGAAGAACGGCGGTCGTTCCTGGACGGGCTCGCGCCAGTACTCGCGGATTGGGTGCGGGCCTGGATCGATACCTGGAGGGGCCGCGAGGCGTCATTCTCGGGCCTTTCGTCTACGGTACATTAGTATACATATTTGCGGGAACAATGCAATACGAAAATTGAACATTTGTATAGGTTTTGGGGAAATCGGGTTTCTGGTGGGGGGGTGGGCATCGCCGGGGATTTGAGTGTCCACGTTCCGATTTCCAGCGAATGCCTCAATGTCCCCTACGGCTATCGGAACGGGCGATTCAACCTGATTCAGCGCGTTACCTTCCCGTCGAAGGAGCCAGGCTACGCGATCGGCAACCCGTTGTCGTAAGCGAGGCTGCCCACCCACCTCGCCCTTCGACATTCCTTGTTCGATATTCTGCGGTTCCCATCCTCCGCCCCGAAGGGGCCCAAACATATCAGCCCGGGGCAAAGGCAAGGCGAGCCCCGCGAGCCCTGCCGCCGCCCCGGGGGGCGGATCTTCGCGAAAACAATCGGTGGCAAGCAAAGATGGACTCGACTCGGTTCTCAAGAGAGTATCTGCTTTGGTTCTTTTCACCGGTGCGAGCTACAGTACTTAACGGTCCGGCTCGGCGCAAGCCATCGCAAGATGATGAAGGCGAAGATTCGGGTTTGATGTGCGAACATGTTCGGTTACTCGATGCGGCCGTTCCGCGAATCCAGACGCCCGCTGAAGCGACTGCTCCAATTTGGCGGCGAGATTCTGGAAGAAAACTTCTGTACTGTCCTTTTGAAGCAGATACGCGATCATTGCGCCTTCGCCATGCAATGGACTTGCAACACCAGCAACGAACTTGTCGTTCACGTCTTTGAGATATTCCGCCAGAGTGGCGCTCGTGGGCAGAACTTTCGCTTCGATCGGCCACGCCCATCGGCGATTTGCCGTTGAGATAAACGCCAGGTCGTATGCTGGTGGTTTCGCGGCGGCGGACTTTCGTGACTCCAATTCTGGCCACTCGTGTTGCGGGACGACCGTAGCGTAGCCATCAGTTTCGCTCGCAAACAGAAGCTGAATTTCGACGAAATGGCAGCGGACGAGATCGCGTTCCAACTGTTCCAGTGGTTGAGAGAAATCAACAGCCGGAGCGTGTTTCGCCATCAACGCATCGAATGCGCGCCACGTCCAATCCAGAATCATAAAACATTGGCTGGATGCCCATTCCGAGGGCAGGTTGCCTCCCCCTGGATCGCTAGGCCAAACGAGTTCACTGAAAGTGGGACGCCGTGTCATCATCGTCCCTTTGCAGCATTCAAAATCGCATTGCTAAGTTCATCTGCATCCCGCATCGCCTGCGACCGAGTCCAATAGCGATATTCGTCTGGCTTAATGACGGTTAGATTCTGTCCTGGCTTTCCCCTCTCCTTGTGAAAGAGAAACGCAACGCGTTGAAACCCAAGGCCATTGTTCGTTGCTGTCCGCGCCTTCTTGCTTAAGACATCACGATGAAACTCCCCGAGCTGATCGAGAAGACCGTCCACTTCGATTGTCTCTACTTGAATCGTCAATTCACGAGTGTCACCGATGTGAAACGTCACAGCACGAATCGGTAAGAACGTCGATGTACTCGCTTCCTGAAGGATCGTAGCCGCTATCGGTTTGTCGTCGCCAAACGTGCCGCGAATGACTCGAAGGAAGGTGTCGGCAAAACCAGTCAATTCTGGTTCGGCTTTCGACTTCGCGACTCTCCGCGTTTGTGCCCGCGCAGGTCCAGGAGATTGTCGCAGGGCGTCGGGAAGGCGGATCCGCAGGACGTCTTCAATGAGCGCATTGTCGGCTCCAGTAAGCGACAGCGCTTTTCGCACAGCCTTGTCAACTTCTTCAGGTGAACTGAAACTGCTGGCTGGTTGCCGAAGCGTCGGAAGCGGAAGTGTAAGCAGCTCATTTGACTTCACTTCAGTGATGTAGTGGCCCAGCCGACTACTTGTTAGGAAGAGGAAGTACGTTGCCAAGAAGCTATTGTAGGTGATGCAAGCGGCGTTGATGTGGTCGGTTCTTCCACCGGTTTCGTGGACCGACAAATAGGTTTGCTTGCAAATGACTCCCCACTCGGGATCGTCGGGCTTTATCAGCGCGGCGCGAAATCGCCCGATGGAACTTACAAAACTCTGCTTGATCAGCAGTTGCGGATTGTGGAAGGCGGAGAAATCGGTGGAACCTTTCCCGTCAACGCGTGGATCGCCCCACGGGTCCACTCGTGCAGCGTCCAACTCAAGAGAAACATCGTCCGGAAAGTTTGTTTCTTCAAAGTACGGTACCTTCCTCAATTCAGGCAGACTCTTCTTCTTGTCGCCGGGTATCACCCCCAGTCGCGTCTGGACTTCTCCAGTCTTCTTGAGCTTCGCCAGCGTTGGCAACTTGCTTAGACGGCGAATCAGTTGCAGGTCTCGCCTTCCGCCGAGCGAAAGCACCGGCCAAACCAAGGGATCGTTTGCCGCTTCGTAATGAGAAACGCGATTCACATCCTGCGGTTCGATTGTGAATCGAGGAATCCCGTCGACTGACCGGATCGGTTTGGGAGTGAAGTAGTACAAATCCAGGTCCGGCTTTGGCTCGTCTGGCGATGCAACAATGACGCAGGAAGGGCCAATAACGTCGGTAAACACTTCCCGCCGAAGCGCCGACAGGTTGGTGATTTCATCGACGGAATACGTCTGGAAGAATTTCTGTCGTAAATCCAACGCAGGTTGCCCGCGTTGGTAGAGCCACGGGGGCGCTGGCTGGAGCATCGCCAAACGTCCATCACTCGCCAGCATGTTCAGCCCCCGAGTGACGAAAAGTGGTCCGATGTCGTTGTTGGTGATAGGCCATTTGTGGATGCGAGCCCAGTTCTCGGCGTTGGTCAGTTTCAGCGTTCTTGCCTTGCGTCGTCCGATTGCTGGTATTTCAATGGTAATTTTCTCGGAGGTCTCTTTCGCACTGTTGTCGCCCCACGGTGCGTTTCCAATCACGAGGTCAAATGGGGATTGACCGTCACCGGTCAACCGATTCTCGACGTCTGGCTGAAAGAAGTCTGCGCGGAGCAACCGAATCTCGCGCAACGGCGGAAAGACCTTTTCTCGCGTTACATAGTGCTTTGGTTCAATGGCGTCCGCCATCGCCAGATAAAGGCTGAAGCATGCGACGCGCACTGCATCCGGATTGATGTCAACGCCATGCAGGTTGCCCGCCAGAATTGGCTTCAGATCACGGACCAGAGGATCACGGCCATGTGCCCGTCGCCACCGATGAATCAAACGCTGAAATGCCTTAACGAGGAATATCCCTGAGCCGCAGGCTGGATCCAGAACGCGGATGTCCCATTCCGTTCCGCCCCAGGGAAGAACTGCGTCCAAAACGTAGTCAACCAGTTGAGGCGGTGTGTAATAGGCCTTATTGGCGTCGCGATCTTCGTTGAGAAACTCTTCATAAACGCTGCTGATGAATTCGAGGGGGATCGTATCGAACGAGTACTGCGGCCAAAGAAGAAGCTGACGGTCTTCGGTGTCAATTTCTCCAGAAGCCAGGTCGGCCAGCAATTCCAAGTGAGGCGCTTTAACAGCATCCTCCTCGGCCTGCCAGGCGGCTTCCCTTTCTTCGTCTGTCTGCTCCCAATTGCCCGGAAAGAGATCGCCGTTGAATCTCGCGTCCATCCACCGAAATAGCGCGTACGTGTCTGTTTTGTCCCGCAGTATTGAAGACAAGTCAGAATAGACGTGCTTAAGTTGGCCATCGCATTTCTTCTTCAGCATCGTTTCGCTGAAAAATGGTTTCCCGCCGCTGTCTTTGCGATGAAAAAGAAATTGAGTGAAGATCACTCTGGCGAGCAGGTCATGGCAGAAATCCCGCGGAAGCCCTTGCCCGATCAGTTCGTTTCGTACGAAACGGAGGTTCTTCAGTAACAGAGCATCGGCCCGACCTTCACCTGGAAAATGGTCCGGGAGCTGCTTTTGAAGATGTCCGGTGGCGAGACTAACCCAATGAAGGAGTTCTCGGATTCTTTTCTGATCAGAGCTTGAAGCCGCATCACCGTCCTCAGACAACTCACAGACCCGTCGCATTGATTTGCTTTGGTTTGGATCCTGCAAGCAAGACCACGCCAGAATGCGGTTCGGCTCGAGAGTCACCAGGACTGCGGATCGCGAGAAGTTCCAGGCAAGGCGATGCGTCTCGTCGAGGACTTCGTCATTGACACTTGTGGAGAACTGGCAAACAACGGCCAACGGAGCCGCGGTGATGTCTCCTTTGGGGTCGGGAATCAGAATCCCAGTCTCGACGGTCACGTTGTGCCGTCTTTGCAGTGCTCCCCCGATCTTCAGCTTGGCCAAACGCAAACACGCCCTCGCCCCCTCTCCATCGGGATCGAGAATCTGGTCCGGGGCTGGCCATCCCAGCCATTTGGCGGCGTCTTCAAGGAGCATTAGCGGACGGCATCCTGCTTTGTTTGCGCGGGGAACGAATCACAAACGCCTCGACTGACAAATTGCTTCCATTATCCTATCCGATTCTCACGGTTCTTGCACCACCACTCGTCCCTGTTCGTACGGAGTTCACTGCTGGGCCGTACTATTGACATTTCGATCCGATCACAAGACTGCGCATGCCAATTGAAGCGGCGTATGGGCTGCCCGAGTTGTCCGCCCCTTCTGCAACCTAACGCGATCAGGAGGGCGCGTCCTGAGCGTGCAAACGAAGAGTACAACCTGCCTTCGCCCCGACACACTGAACCACTCTCGACCCGCTCCAGACGCCCCTCTCTTCCCCATCGCCGCGTGCCATCGCGACGAACAAACCCCTCGGCACTCTCTCTTTCCCCCCCGCCCAGCAGCGACACAACCATCTCCACGCCCCCCACTCCCGACTTGATCCCCCAGACCTTCCACCGCTTCGCGCCAGCCGTCATTCCCCTGCCTGCATCCCCCTCTCCGTTCCCTCTGCGACCTCATCCCCGCCCCCCAAAAAAATCCCTGACCGTCACGGATTTTGGGGAGGGTGATGTTGGTATCCACCGAGAGAAGCGGAGACCAGGAGGTTTTGGAGCCAGTTTTCATGGTAACGGTGTTGGTTGAGGCGTTCGGCCGGGCTTTGCCAACC
>Ga0209723_1005202_pt1 | contig 13606 bp, 5 predicted proteins | sample BiotimSIPDNA_2_FD_185750 | JGI IMG/M metagenome (GOLD analysis project Ga0209723, IMG submission 185750) | Anaerobic biogas reactor microbial communites from Washington, USA - Biogas_R2 time_0 SIP DNA (SPAdes) (version 2) | ecosystem: Engineered > Bioreactor > Anaerobic > Unclassified | place... | reverse complement strand
CGTTGTATACATATTTACCTCCGGTTAGTCTTTTCCGCTTACTTTGTCTTTTTTCTAAAAGCCAAATTAGCATTTTCTATTAAACTAACCGGAAGTATTTCCTTATTTTAGTAGTAACATTTTATACGAAGCGTTAAAATCACCGGCTAGCAATCTGTAAACGTAAACTCCTGATGAAAGATTGGAAGCATCAAACTTCACTTCGTAATTTCCCGCTGGTTTTTGTTCGTTTACCAAAGTTGTAATTTCCTGACCTAACATATTATATACTTTTAAAGTAACAAAGCTGTTCATTGGTAATTGATAACTGATCATTGTAGATGGGTTAAACGGGTTCGGGTAGTTTTGCTCTAATCTAAATTCTGATGCTTTTTCACTGGAATTTACTTTTACTTCATTTGAATAAGTGAAAGAACCGTCAAGATCGATTTGTTTTAATCTATAAGAGTATGAGTAAGAAGTAAGAGTAAGATTATCTGTAAACGAATATTCCTTTGGGCTGTTCGAATTTCCCGCGCCTTGAACAAAGCTAATCTTTTCCCAACCTTTACACTCTACGCTTTGCGCATAGCGTTCAACTTCAAATCCGTAATTGTTTACTTCTGTTGCAGTCTGCCAACTAAGAACTACATTATTACCCGAAACATCAGCTCTAAATGATGTAAGCTCGACAGGCAAATCCCCATCCCATCCAGACATTCTTGCAAGCATCCACCACATCGCTTTTGCCAGCCTTAAAACACCAGCCTCTCCAATATGCCCTATGTTACCGCTGCCTAAATTTGTGGCGGTTATATGCGGATAATTGTTCCCATTCCAGGAAATAGTTGTAGGCGTTCCATCATCATCGTAACATAAAATATCCGCGTAATCAAAAAGTACCCAATCAGCATGAGCATTTACAGAATCCCTTATTTCTTCATATCCTAAATGTTTGATATAACCGCTTTCTCCGGTATACCCATCAACTGTTCCCGTTGTAAAAAAAACTTTTGTATTAATGCTGTCAGCGCAATATTTGATATAAGAACTTGTTGCATTTATATAATCATTAAAGTTAATTCCCGGATCCCAGCACCACCCGAATCCAATAGCTCCAAGTTTCAAATTATTTTTTTTGCAATAGGAAATGCCGCTTTTTGTTCTGCTGATAGCTGTTGCACTGGTAAACCAATCTTCTTCTCCATAACCATATCTCCAACCTGTTGCATTACTTACATCACCCCACGTAGCGCGGCTGGCTCGTAAATAGGAAGCAGTGGCTGCTTCAGGAGTACCAGATTCTAAAACGTTGACTGCATAAATTGGGTTTAAAGTTTCAAGGTTGTTTAATCCTGTACGATATCCTGCAGAGTGAGATTCACCGGCAACCACAAGCCACATTTTCTTTACACTATCGATATATTGCTGCGGAATGTCGTCATACTTATCAACTACAGTATGGTTTGCAATTATCTGACTGTAGATTGAAGTAACACAAAAAATACAGGAAAATATAAATATTGTAAGATATTTTTTCATCTTAGTTCTCTTTATCTTATTATTAAAAGTTTTTTTGTAGCCTTAAATGAAGCAGCAGAAAGAGTATAAAAATAAACACCGCTGCCAACCTGTTGCCCGGCTGAGTTTGTACCGTCCCAATTAGCTGAATATGAACCGGCTGATTTTTGCTCATTTACAAGTGTTGTAACTTCGCGACCGAGAATGTCGAATATTTTCAACGTTACCAACCCCCCTGTTTCCCCCCTTTGGTAAAGGGGGGAGTTGAGGGGGGTTCCGAATTTTATTGTTGTTGTGGGATTAAACGGATTGGGGTAGTTCTGACTAAGGTAAAATTCTGAAACAGTATTTTCTTTTTCAACTTCTAAAACAGCATTTTCAATTTCATAAATATGTACATCATAAGGTTTGAATTCATCGGTCAGCTTGCTGCCAATTATATTTAAACTTCGGCTCTCATCATATACTTTAACATCCCCGCTCAATATTTCAGAAAATGAAAAGGTTGCCGTAACAGCATAATTTTGTTCCGGATCGGGATATCCATCCGGATTTCTGCTGCTATCGGCATATTCAGCATTTGGCTTGTCGTCAAGTTCGCTAACCCTAACAGCAAACAAATACATTTTGTTGCTATGTTCCCGTAACATAAAGTCAATTCTTGCTTCGGCATCCGTTTCAACAGAAATATTTGGCTCAATCTCCGGACCCAAAACAACAGGCGTCAAATCTGTTATCTGCTCAACAAATTCCCTCATAACCGGATAATTTACCGCCGGGGTTCCGCTGTGGTAAGGAAACCAGCTTAAAGCTTTAACACCGTGAACAACATTTATCCAGATCAGCATTTTCAACATTTCCGGTGAAGGATCCCAGTTTGTAGGATCGAACTTTGTTGCAGCATCATTTTCCCTGATATTGCAAGTTTCAACAAATGATGAGTATGGTACCAGACCGTAAGTTTTATATTTAATTTTATCAAGAATACTGGTAAGTACAGACATCTTTGCCCCCCGGGAATGCGGAGCTGCCCAATCAACCGGATAGTAATCCATCGAATAAAAATCAACTACAAATGTTTTCTTGCCAAATACGTTTTCATTATAACGCGGGAAAAATCCATTGCTTACATCGGCATTGTAACTGTTATCGTCATAGTTTATATACGGTCCTACAAGATTTAACAGCACCGGTCTCTCCGAATCATATTTATGGGTGCGATTTGTCCATGCTCTTATAGTTTGCGGTGACAATGATATATCTTTTCCACCCAATTCCGGTTCATCTATCCAAGTATATGCCAGCATATTATTACTGGTAACACTCACATTAATTTGTGCAGCAAGTTCATTCTCCCCAATATTTCTAGCAGGAATTCCATTTGTGAAGTTTCCGCCAGGTCCTATTATTTTTAGATTAGCATTTTCTCCAAGACCAATATATTCACCCCATCCGGCAGGTGTATAATTCTGAGGCCAAAATCCCTGACCGAAAAGACAATTAATATAACCGCTGCTGCCCCAACCTGCCACATTTTCGTTATTTAAATGAAAGGGTGTTACTGGGAAGAATAATTCCCCGTTTAATCTTACCGCATTATTTTCATCAATACCTACTTTAGGAATTCCATCATAATCTTTTTCGAAAGTCTCAGTAATTTCATCAAGAACTTCTCCCTCTCCATTTCTGATTTGTACTGTTAAAATGTAAGTATCAGCCGGCAGTTCAAAATTTTTCAGCAGAAATGTTTCTTCATTATCCAAGTTGTTTTTATCTATCAAAACATTACTATATCCTTTATTCCCATTAATTTCTGCATACAGTCTGTTCTCAGAATTCCCGGAAATATCAGGCGGAATTATTGTAATTATTTTTTGTGAATACCTGCTATGAAAATCCGCGTGGATGATTTCAAACCGGGAAGTTAATTCCTGTTCCGAAAGCGCACGATTATAAATTTTTAATTCATCAATTAACCCCTCAAAATTATACGAGCCCGACGAAGATGCTCCAATAAACAAATCGCCTGAAACATTTCTGATATTTCCGGAAAAAGCAGCCGGGCATTTCGTTTCTCCTTTGATTTCAGAGCCATCAAGAAAAAGTCTGATGAAACTGCCATCATAAACAAGCATATAATGATGCCAGCTTGTATTCTTTATATTTTTATACCACGTATCAGCCTGCCCGCTTGATGTTTCGTTGAATACAAAACCCTGATAAGAATCGCCGTTCGACCTGAACCAAACCCTGAATGATTCCGCTTTATCAATCAGATAAATCCTATCACCGCCATTTATATTTTTCCTTTTTGCCCAAAAGGAAAGAGTAAATTCACCTGCTCCGTTTAAAGAATTAAAAGATGGAATTTTAATAAAATTATTCTTCGAAACATCAATGCAATTACCGCTGATGCCTTGCAGATATTCAACAGATGTTCCGCCTGTTACTGCATTGTTGTTTTCTCCTGAAATATCATTCAGCGAATTATCAAATGGCAGATAAGATATAAGTCCATTTTCTACTCTTGGAATAAGTTTTCCCGGACTTCCGCCTACCACTAAAGAGACTGAATCTGCAGTTACATCATTAACAATAAGTTTAACGTTATATTCTCCAGGAAATTTGTAACAATGCACATAAGTCCTGCCTCCATAATTACCGGTTTCAAAACCGTCGCCAAAATCCCAGCTTACAGCATCATTCTGTAAATCAATATTATATGCTTCAAAATAAATCTCATTACCAGCCTTAATTTCTTGATCCGGTTCATAATAAATTTCAGGCTGAGCTTTAAGGATCAAACTGAGAATAAATAGCAAAAGAATTATTGAATACTTCATATTTTACTTATCAGCGCTAAAGATTATAAATAACAGAATGACAATATTTTAATTTTTATAAGTATAATCCTAAATTATAAACAATGCAAATTAATTTTTACTTTAATAAAATCATCTTCATTGTTTTATTAAAGGAACCGGCTTGCAGTTTATAGAGATATACGCCCGAAGAGATGTTAGAAGCATCGAACTTCACTTCATAATTTCCGGCAGGTTTTTGTTCGTTAACCAGGGTAGTAACTTCCTGACCGAGAAGGTTGTAAACGACAAGTGACACAGTGACAGGTGACAAAGTAACAGGAACTGAATATTTAATCATTGTACTTGGGTTGAATGGATTCGGGTAATTTTGCGAAAGTACAAATTCTGTTGGAAGAGATGTTGTTGCGTCAACTGTAATTTCTTTTGAATAAGTAAAAGAACCGTCGAGATCGATTTGTTTTAGTCTGTAAGAAAGAGTAAGATTATGAGTAAGAGTAAGATTATTGTCAGTGAACGAATATTCTTTTGGACTGTTTGAATTTCCTGCGCCTTCTACAAATCCAACCTTTAACCATTCACCCTTGACCGTTGACCGTTCTACCTCAAACCCATAATTATTCACTTCAGTTGCAGTCTGCCAATTTATCGTAACAATTCCGCTATTTGATTCAGCAGATAAATTAATAAGTTCAACAGGCAAAGGTGAACCAATTCCCTCTGCAATCATAAAATTGACCGAATTAAGAACATCAAGTTTTCCGTAACCGAAAGTTGGATTATTCTCGTTTCCGGTAAACTCATCTTTTGTTGCGCTGTTTCGTAATATTTCGTAAATATCACCCGATGATAAATTATTGCTTTTACTTATAATTAATGCGGCGGCTGCAGCGCAGACAGGACTTGCCATACTTGTTCCCTGCATAACAATATAATCGCTTTCGCCGTTTTCTATACCGTCGTTATCAATCCAGTTTGAACTTAGCTGACTATAAACATCCCTGTCGCGCAAGGAAATAATAGCCGATCCGGGAGCGGCTATGTCCGGTTTCTGAAGTCCGTCAATTCGAGGTCCCCTTGAAGAGAATGACGAAATATCACCTTCATCGCCTGAAATAATATTCATCTCATTAAAAGCAGAATTAATATAATTGCTGCGTAAATTATAGGAACCTACTGCGAATGCATAATCGGCGACTGCCGGAGAAATAATTGTATAGCCGGGGTCAGCATTCCTGAATTTTACTTTCCCGTTTGCATAATGTTCGTAAAGATGAAATTTGTTTGTTAATGAAGATTTATTTATAACTTTGAGATAATAAACACTGTTTCCCCCCGGAACTGGCAAATAACAGAAAGAAATTTTTGATTCTGTTCCTCTAGGACTTTCCGTAGCTGCATAAGTAATCAATTCTTTTACAGGATTAAGCGAAGCATTGTAATATTTCAAAAACATATCGCTCCTTTCGGAACCATCCTGCCATACCATATTAAAACCCAGATAAACTTCATTTGCAGCAGCATTAGTAATGTTTAGTTCGATAAAATCACTTGAATCGTTTGCGGAAACAATTCCTGAAAAATGTCTTCCCGATGCACCCTCGTTGCCCGCAGCAACAAAAACAGAAACACCATTTTCATAGCACCAGTCAATTTTTTGATCTTTCGGCGAACTTCCATCGTGATATGTATCCCAGCTTCCGTAACTAAGATTTATAATATCGGCTTCATATATATTTACTGCCGCATCAAGCGCTCCTACAATTGAATTTGTTGTTGCTCCGCCGTTATTGTCATTTCCTATTTTAAGTAGAATCAGTTCCGAGAAAGATGATATTCCCTCATATTTTCCTCCTCCGTTAATTGTGTTTCCTTCCGAAGAATAACCAGAGGCTCCGATAATTCCTGCCACATGCGTTCCGTGTCCGCTGACTCTGTTTTCCACATCATCATCAATTGAAACCGGATAATTTGAGTAATCCTTTTTTACAATCTTTGAAGAAAAGTTTGAATTAAACGGCTCAGTATCAAAACCGCTGTCCAGCACGGCAATTTTCACTCCTTCTCCCGTATAACCCTGGGATTTTGCCTCCAGACTGTTTATTGCCTGCGATGTTAAATTTGTTAGGGGATAACTCATCCCTGTTTCCAAACCGATTTTTACAACTGCATTGCATTCCGCCATTGCATTTACAGAAGAACCGGGAGCAGCTGCCAGCATAAATCCCAACGGATGTTTCATTACAGGCGGAGTCCAAGTATTTTTATATACTGTAATACCCGAAACTTCCAGCTCTTCAATTTCTTGTTCCGATGGGAAATCTTTGAAATACAAGATAAAACTTTGCATTTCTTCGATGCTGTTTGTTTTGCTTAATTTGTTTTGCTCTTTATTTGCAACAAAACGGTATAATTCGCCAGAAAGAAATTTATCATTAACTGCTGCCGGAACTTCAGTAATTTGCTGCGAAAAACAAATCGCGGTAAAGTAGATTAAAAAGAAAAAAAATATATTCGGGTATTTCTGCACAAAGCACCATAATGAATTCAGTATGCAGATTCATTTATGATGCCACATTTTTTTTTATAAATTTTATTTAATTCTTTGTTTTTAAGCGGATTTCGAAGGTTTTTAAAGCTGCAAATAATCACCAGGGAAAACATACCGCAAATATTGTTGACAAACACTCCAAATATTTACAATTATGTAAATTATAATAAATTCAGCGAGGGAATAATTTATGGGATGCAGAAAATTCTGCATCCCGCAATTTTTATTTATAAATTATATCGCAGCCGATTGTACCGGTTAGACCCTTAAGATAATTTTGCGATTTTACAGTTTCCAGCATTTTTTCTGCTGAGGCAAGTCTTTCTTTGATATGAAGAGATTCAGCTTCGTCGAGATGACTCGATTTTCTTAAAAATTCTTTCAAGTACATAATATTCTTCTGCCATTGCGAAATATCATTCAGTTGTTTTGCCAGCAGTCTGTCGCGGTACCAGTCGCTTTCTAAAAGGTATTTCCGCGAAAACATTTCCCTGAACTCAGTCGAATCTTCTGTAAGTCCCTCGTATTCGCCGCAAACCATAATATGCAGAATGGCTTTTAAAGGCGGGATTGCTGCTGTTATGCTTCCATCATCAAAATACGACTGGGCTACCCGTTTCTGGGCTTCTGTAATATTGTTTATTCCGTCAACAAAAACTTCTATATCCTGAATTTCGGGTTTAAGCATTTCGTAATTGAAAACGGCTGTCGGATTTTCGAATATTCTGCCCATAAAAGTATGTGCGAATTTACTTGTCATCCTGTATCCAAGCCGGCTTGCAAGCACTTTTTTCCCATTATGCTCAAAATCATTCAGCTTTTCAAAATGGTCTTCCTTAATCAGAAATTCCGGATCTCTTTCATCTTCCGATAACCGGCACCAAAGTTCGGGTATAAGCAGACTGATATCGTGATCTACTTTATACTTTGGACCGATATACCCGGCTGCTGAAGTAAATCCATTATAACCAGTAAGCATAAAAGAAACTAACGCATTGTTTAAGTCGGTTACCGGACAAAGCGCATTGAATGGAGCTTTTGTAAGCGCGCCTTCGGAACCAGCGCCTGTTGTTGAAGGTGATTTACCTGTTAAGCTGCTTATAAAATCCATAAACAGCTCGGGCAATTCTTGATAATGAATTGGATTGTATACCGCCAGAGGACGTATTCCGGGTTCGGGAGGATTATTTCTTCTTCCAGGCAAAACAGAATTCACAGGAAAATATACGGGTTTTTCGGCAGGAATTTTTCTTTGCAGACGAACTGAAACTTCCGCAATATATTTATTTTTTGGATTTATAACATCGGGACGCGATTGCAGATATCGCATATTTTTAGAAGGTTTCCCTTCGAATATCCGCGGATGGGAAGATGATACGAAATAACTGCAATCCTTCTTTTCGGCAACACTTTTAATCAGGTTTTGCATAGGCTTTGTGTACTGATCAAACCCGATTGCATCCTGAATTAAATTTTTCGCATCTTCAACCGTGAGCGGTTCAAAATTCGAGATAAATGTATCGGGGGAAGCTATATCCATTTCCGCTTGTTTATCATATCCTCTGTTTACAGCTTCATCGGGTCTTTGAAAAAATCTGTATTCGCAGTTATGAACAAATTTCACACTTTGATTTTTGTATTCAGGATTTAAGTATTCCAATTTATCTGAAGGAACTACAGTTGAAGCTGTTATATCATCTTCAAATTGAATTTTATCCGCAGCCACAAAATCCTGACGGAGTTTATATGTCCGCCAGTTCCCGTTGTTTTCCACACCTACTCGTAAATATCCGGCTATCAATTTTCTGTTATCAAATTTTAATTCGTTACCCGGATTTCCGTCAATTATATCAACGCTGAAATGGCTTTTCCAATCGTTCCCCCATTCCGGCTGATAAAACCTTTTTATTACATAGGCAAGTCCTTTTACGTGAGGTGGAATGCTCATCAGCCAATCGTTATATTCTTCGGTATATTCCATCGGTGAAGGGGTAAGAAGTTTTATTGCCGATCCGAGCGATCTGTTTGGAGAAAGCAGCGAACGCGGAGACTGCTTTGAATAATCCGCGGGAACAATAAATCTATGGGTGTAATCTTTATCCATAATTTCTTCAACAAGTTTCATATCTTCGGTGAAGTCTGCTACATAAAACGGACGGTAAATTATTGCATCCGAAATTGATTTGGATATTTCCGATTTTCCGCCGCCCGAAACTGTTGAAGGTTTATGGCATAGTGTACCTTCGGAATTTGTTCCAACAAGCCGCCAGCTCGATCCGGATGGCACCTTCTGGAGTTTTACCCTGTAACCGAAAGGATAAATGTAAGTTTTTCCGTTTAATAATTTTATCGATTGTTCCTTCCCTTCACAATTCCATTTAACACAATTTTCGTTAATCGATAAAATCGTATCTTCCGGAATATAAATAATATCCGGATAATTTTTATCTATTCCGTAACCTTCGGGCTGAAGTTCAATAAACGAAGAATATTTTTTAATAATATCCGAAAAAGCCTGCTCGTTCCGTTTAATAAGCGACGAAACAATAAATTCATTTCCAAGTGAATAACTCGGAAAAGCTATGGCTCCTCCGGCATGCTCTTCTTCGCAGTTTCCGTAAAGATTTGCCGAAAAACTAACCTGGGTTTTTATTTCTTTTTTTGAATATCCGAAATAATTATCGGCAATAACAGTTACAATAACTCCTTTTTCATTCCGGCAGGTAATTTTGAATGCCTGTCCGCCGTTATAAAGCTCATCTTCGTTTTCCCAGCACATACCGTCGCGTATTTGCCTTTCTGTCGCGTTTTTTATATTAGGCAAACCAAGTTCTTTTTTCTTAGTATATATAAGATGCGGAGCAAGTATCACGCAGCCTGTATGACCTGTCCAATGGTCGCAATCAAGCGCAGCATCATTCCGCGAAAGATACGGGTCGCCGGCATTCCCGAAAATCGATTCAACAAAATCGAGGTTGCTTACAAGATTTCCAGGGGCAAAAAAACGAATTTCCATCGATTTACATGTGTTGAAGCCTTTTACTTCGGGCATAACCGCAGGTCGTAGCAGCAGGCTTACAAAACTTCTTGCTTTTTCAGTCTGCGATGACGTAAACGGAAGTTCCATCAGTTCTTTTGGAGGGTTAAGTGCTTTAGTAAGCAGATTTGCAAAAACTATTTTTGGTACTGCTTTTTTATCATCGGGAATGGGAAGTCCGCCTTCGGCAATATGAAACACTCCCTGCGTTGTTCTTCTGTCGCTCTTGGGATTATGCAATATTCCTTGTTTCAATCTGTAACTGCTTATAATATCCGACACAAATTCGTCTTTATCCGGAGGAATAGATAACACTCTTGCAATTCCGTGCCTGTCGAGCACAAAAGAATTTGTAGGAAGCGAAAATTCCGGAACATCATCCAAATCTTCAAAATAAGATTTTAAGAAATTCTGAATACGTAAATCTGCCGGACAAAGATAATTGGAAAGCAGCCTGTTTTTTTCTTTATGATTTTCTATCAAATCTTTTGCTATATCCAAAAACTTATTATCCGATGCTCCTTGGAATGCCGGCTGACTGATTGCCACAAGTTTTAAGTTGATATATTGAATCAGTTTTTTCGTATCCGATCGTTTTATACCCGATGCCGTAAAACCCAATGCTCTTTTATAATCCATATTTTCCCTCGTTATTATTTTTCAATTATTGGAATCTAATATAAAAGGTTATTTTTTAAAAGTTAAGTTTTTTTTAATACTAATCTGAATTTTTGAATAAAATATTTAAGAAATTGTTAAGATTTTTCTTCATTATTAAAATTCTGCAAAATCCCACTTGAACTTTATAATAGAATTTAACTTTGAATTAAAGTATTTTTAAGCGTTCAATTTTTATATTTAACTTGAAAGTAAATATGTCCAAAACTCCGTTGATGTCTCAATATTTTTCTATAAAAGAAAGTAATCCGGATACGGTTCTTCTTTTCAGAGTGGGCGATTTTTTTGAAACTTTTGAAGATGACGCAAAAACCGCTTCTAAAGTTCTTGGAATTACTTTAACGAAAAGATCAAACGGAGCTGCAGGAGACGTACCTTTAGCCGGATTTCCGCATCATGCGATAGATACATATCTCCCTAAACTTGTTAGGGCAGGTTACCGCGTGGCTGTATGCGAGCAGATGGAAGACCCTAAACTTGCCAAAGGTATTGTTAAACGAGAAGTAATTGAAGTTGTTACTCCGGGAGTTGCTTTATCCGATAAAATTCTCGATCACAAAAGAAATAATTATCTCCTTTCGGTTTTTCTTGAAGAAAATGCGGCAGGAATTTCTTTTTGCGATATTTCCACAGCCGAATTTTTTACTTACGAATGCAGCATTATGGAAATTCAGCAGCAGATTGAACTTGTGAGTCCTGCCGAAATTATTGTGTGCAAAAATCAAAAGACAGAAATTGAGCAGATTTTAAAAAGATTAAACCGCGAAATACGTATTACACGTCTGGACGATTGGGTTTACGCTTACGATTATTCCCGCGAAATACTTATAAACCACTTTAAAACCGTAAACCTTAAAGGTTTCGGAATTGATTATTTTCATTCGGGCATAATTGCCGCTGGAAGCGTTTTGCATTATCTTCAGGAAACGCAAAAAGTCAATCTTCTTCACTTGAATAAAATAGCCGCTTACAATCCGTCCGATTATATGCTTCTCGATTTTTCCACAAAAAGGAATCTCGAAATTACTTTTTCTATGAATGACGGCGGACGAGAAGGATCGCTAATTTCAATTCTGGATAAAACCCAGACACCTATGGGTGGAAGGATGCTGAAAAAATGGATTTCTGCCCCGTTAAGGAAATTAAACCCGATTTTAAAAAGGCAGCAAAGTGTAGAAGAACTGGTAAAAAGCAAAGTGTTGCGCAACAATCTTCAGAATGAATTAAAAGAAATTGGCGACCTCGAAAGATTAATTTCGCGGGTTTGTACCGGAAGAGTAACTCCGCGCGAACTAATTTCCGTAAAAACTTCACTTAAAAAAGTTCCTATGCTGAAACAGCTTTTGGATAACACAGTTTCGGAAGCGCTGCACCAGATTAACGAAAAACTTGATGAATTGGACTCGCTTACAGAGCTGATGGAAATTTCGCTGAGTGATAATCCGCCGGCGGCAATTTCGGACGGCGCGGTTATAAGGCAAGGCTTTAATGCCGAGCTTGATGAGATACGCGATATTTCGCAAAATGCAAAAAGCTGGATTGCAAATTTTCAGAAAACCGAACGCGAAGTTTCGGGAATTCCGTCATTAAAAGTTAATTTCAACAAGGTTTTCGGATATTACATTGAAATTAGCAATGCGCATAAAAATAAAATCCCCGAAAATTACCTGCGCAAACAGACTTTAGTAAACGGCGAAAGATATATAACCCCCGAGCTTAAAGCTTACGAAGATAAAATACTTAACGCCGAAGATAAAATTATTCAGCTCGAAACCCGGCTTTTTAACGAAATAAGGATGAAAACAGCCGCCGAAACCGAAACAATTCAGCAGAACGCAAATCTTATTGCAATGCTCGATTGTTTTGCCTCGCTTGCAGAATGCGCTGAGATTTATAAATATGTAAAACCCGAAGTAAATAATTCCGAAAGAATTGAAATTACGGAAGGGCGGCATCCTGTTGTGGAAAGAATTTTACAGCCGGGCGAAAAATATACTTCCAACAGCTGTATTCTTGATAATAATGAATGCCAGATAATTATTCTTACAGGTCCTAATATGGCAGGCAAATCTGTTTATCTCCGGCAAATCGGCTTAATTGTTCTTCTTGCTCAAATCGGTTCTTTTGTGCCGGCACAAAGCGCAAAAATTGGATTGGTAGATAAAATCTATACGCGCGTTGGAGCAAGCGATAACATTTCAGCCGGTGAAAGCACTTTTCTTGTTGAAATGCAGGAAGCCGCCAATATTTTAAATAACGCTACAAATAAAAGTCTTATTCTTCTTGATGAAATAGGACGAGGAACCAGCACTTTCGACGGGATTTCGATAGCTTGGGCAATTACGGAATACCTTCACGAAAATCCTGATGTTTCGGCAAAAACTTTATTTGCCACACATTATCACGAATTGAACGAAATGGCTTCTATTTTTCCTAAGATTAAAAACTTTAAAGTTGAAGTGCGCGAATACGGCGATAAAGTTATTTTTCTTCATAAAGTATCTTCCGGCGGAGCCGACCACAGCTACGGAATTCAGGTTGCGCAAATGGCAGGATTGCCTGAACCGGTTACAAACCGGGCTAAAGAGATTTTAGGAAATCTGGAAAGCAAAGAGTTAACTCCTTACGAAATTAAAAAAGCCAAATTGGAAAAATTCTCAAAGAAAGATGATTACCAGATTTCACTTTTCGAAATGAAAGACGATGAACTCCGCAAAGAAATTTCCGAAATATCGGTTGATAACCTTACCCCGTTGGAAGCTTTAAACAGATTAAATGAACTGAAGAAAAAAGTAATAAAATAATTTTAGGCTATAAACTTTATTCTTAATATTTTTTACATTATAATAAAACCCCGGAAAACCAGTAAAAATTCAAACCTCCAAGGTTTTAAAAACCTGTTATGTTAAAAGTCAAGTAAAAGGGCAAAGAAAATCTTTATTGAGTTTTTCAATGGCTTGAGTGGAGTAAATATATAACTCAAACGAAGGTCATTGAAAAACTCAAAACCTTAATCCG
>Ga0209723_1005196_pt1 | contig 13618 bp, 6 predicted proteins | sample BiotimSIPDNA_2_FD_185750 | JGI IMG/M metagenome (GOLD analysis project Ga0209723, IMG submission 185750) | Anaerobic biogas reactor microbial communites from Washington, USA - Biogas_R2 time_0 SIP DNA (SPAdes) (version 2) | ecosystem: Engineered > Bioreactor > Anaerobic > Unclassified | place... | reverse complement strand
CACAGAAGTAAAAATGATATAAACTGCACGTTACACTTGAATTATGTATAAATGATTCTATATAGCTGAAAAGTGGCTGAGAATAAATGAAAGTTGTGAAGCCAGCGCGAAGCGCTTTTGTTCAACGTGTCGCGAGTATATGACGTTTGCTGGAGGCTTTGCGAAAGCAAATGTGGCGAAGTCCAAAGCGATAGCGAAGCATATACTCGCTGTTGGGCGATAGTTTTCGCGGCTCTTTTTTCTTTCGTTAAATTGCCAGTGGTTTTGTCTGTTGCCACAAGGCCGTGGCAATAGACATCTTCAGTCCGTTATACCAGACCCGGTCTCACGTTGCCCTGTAAACACTCCCTCCGGAGCCCATGCATTCCATTCTTCATCAGAAAATGATATTTCCCAAATCCCCGAAGCTTGGCCATTCTGAAATATCCCTTCCATGGTGAGCGTAAAAGGAGAAGATTCTTTATATCCTGTCGAATCGGGCGGGTAAGAAGCCGTCCCAGAACAATTGAATATTAGCTTAGTAGTATTTTTCGTTAATGTTCCGCTCATGATTGTGCAGGTGATCTCATTGCCATAGAAATTATACATCCAGTTTCCAGACACTGAAATGTCGCCATTCTCATGTTTTTGCAAACTTATATCTGCATTACTTTTTGTCTGCGGAACGGAAAGTTGCCATTCTTCGGTTACCGTTACAGGTGAGTTGCTTGATACGGGGTTTTTACAGGAAAATGTGCTTAAGAGCAATAATATTGAAATAAAAAACAGTGGTTGTTTTTTCATCTTTGGTTCCTCCTCTTGAGAAGGTCCAGACGATTTTAACCATCTGGACCATGGTAAAAAGATCATTTTTTTATACCTAGAGCGAAATGAAATATTATCTGTTCTCGTACCTATCCTGTAGTTGCCACCAGAATTCACCATAAACATTATGGTTCGATAACCATGTTTTTAAAGAGTCCGTCAATAACAAAGTATCGATATTGTTATATTCGACACATATTTCTACGGTGTCATACAAAAAAGGTGCACCAGTTGTAAGCATGATCGAATCGGGTAATGTCTCAAGTAAATTATCTGAAAAATTAAATATTTGGCCCCTTAACAAACCGATTTCAGGAGGAAGTTGTTTTAATTGACATTTGAACATTGAAAGATTCCTTACATCAATAAAAGAGTCACTCTCGATGATAATAATATCTATAGGAGCAAAATCAGTGGTAATTCCCCAAAATAACCTATGGCTTAACTGGTTTATTTCGTCACTTAATACAACTTTCCTGCTATTTGGAGAGGGTAATTTTAACCAGTAAACATCCTTAGTGTCAACGTGCGGTGAAAGGCTTCTAAAATCCAGATAATCATCAACCATCTCATCATCTTTCAGGTTGTAGCCGTTTTTATTCAGGATAGTACGGATAACCCTTGCCTGGTCGTCAGGAATAAGACTCTTTCGTTCTCCATCGAAAATGCAGAGGGCAAACAGTAATCCGACAATCGAGAAAAGCAATCTGTTATAAATTGATATCACATTGCCCTCCCTGATTTCTTATGATAGTATGTGTTCCGGCATTTACAGTTGTTAGACCGAACAATCGGGCAGAACCGGAAACGGTACTAGCGTAATCAATAATCCATATGTAAGCATCGGAGGTAATACCTGTTACAGTATGAGAATTGTTTGAAGGATTGAATATTACTTGCTGGGAGCTACCATCGGTGTATTCTCTTACCCAGATGGTAATACCATTGGCTGTAGTATACGTTTCATTTGAAATTGTACGAAAGCTTTCGGAACCATCAATAACAGTGATACAATAAACCATAAAATCTGTTACTGATAGATCATTATCAAATTTAAGTTGCGTAACTGGAAATCTTCGGTTTCTATTAAAAAATTCCTGTGTTAATTGAAAAGATGTATCCGTAAGGGTGGGAGTTGCTGTAAATGATTTGCCATATATCTGTAACCTTGATTGTACAGTACCACCATTAGACAAGAACCCCTCAAAACATCCCGGCCTACCCGGAACAGAATCGGTATTTTCCGGTAGATTCCACGAAGAAGCGAATGCAATGTTGTTGATCGAACGTTCACTCTGCGGGAACCGGTCGATCACATAGAATGAATTGCCTAACTGGTACACTTCCCGCAAACCGTTGCAGTCTTTTTTTGTCTCAAAGGTTACGGAATAATGTTCAGGAATAGCCCCGCTTGCGGGATAATATTGGATATGGGGTAAACGGTACTCATAGCGAATCCGTGTTTGTACTCCGTTCCTGAATTTCCGGATTACTTCAGATTGGCCACCGCCATCCCCTTTCAGGGAAAAACCCGACTTACCGGCAGCTATACTGGACATGATTCTTGTGTCAGTGAAAATGCCGCTTTCACGTATCATATCGGCAATATCGCTTTGACTCATATACCGGTATCCGCTCATTCCAGCGTACCGTTGCGGATTGAATGGATCATCGTAGGTAATATCATGCTCACCATCGTTAATACGTACTTCAACACCCGCTTTCAGGGAGTCATCAAGCGTTGCTATGTCCATATTATACATCATTAACACATTCTGGTTCTGAAATTGCCACTCGGTTATATTCCGCTTATCCTCCTGAAAACCTGGGTAACCGGGATCTATTATCAGGTGACTCACATGAACATTGTTTGCTCCGCGATTGACCATCCGGTTGAGCTGTATTGCACCGTGATCAATCTGATCATGGGTACTTCCATGTTCGGGGTTATCCTCGGCTATCAGTGTCAATGAAATCTCATCAGAATATGTTCCGGCCGTATTCGACGTATGCAGTTTGACGATATTACCGCAAACAACTGCACTGTCACTATGATTGAAGATATTATTCTGCGAATATGTTTTGTTAAACGGATACGTCAGCAGACGAAATGTTGAATTTGGAATACCAAATGCTCCGATAAGGGCGGGAGCGAAGGGGTTTGTACTTTGAAGGTCTTCTATCTTTTGGGTATAATCAAGAAATTTGCTGTTACTCGCTATTACTGCAACAGGAGCAAGCCATGGAGTTAAATTGAATCCATCATCAATTGCCGGAATCTCTCCCCATTTATCAGCTATTCCAAGAAGACTTTCAGAATTCCTGATACAGAGTTGCACTCCCGGTGCAGTACGTTCCAGCCAAAGCTGGCCCATTTTGGCCCCCCATGTGTACCGTTCCTGTGTTGCCAGATAGAGAACAGGGAGAACAACCGAATTTACATAATCAAGGTACGCCATACCCTCGCCGTATTCACCGTCCGAATCCACCTTTGTTGCATAATATTGCTCGAATTTTCCATAAAAACCCCTGTCCTGTCCTTTTATGAAATCATACAGAGAGGCAACTGCATAGAATCTGATAACAATATTGTTGTCATGGAAAACCCCGTGAATGGAGCTTAACAGGTTATGCAGTTCAGTAATAATTCCGTCAAGAAAGTTGAAATAACGACTGTTGAAGTCAGTATCGAATAAACAGGTGATCCCGGCATAGAGAAGGTAGTCGGTATGTTTAAGAACGAGTTTTGAAAACGCTCCCGGAGAAAAACTTCCGACATCGGAATTGATAAGGGTTTGCAGATAATCGTTCAATCGGTCGTTGCTGGAACCGGAAGTTGCCCTGACCAGGCAAACAATCGCACCAATAGGATTCCAGACATTGTAATAGACCACCTTGTCAGCATCCTTGCCAAGTATTTCTGCCGCATGAATGGTTTCATTGATGTTCGTATATAGAACCATTGCACTATCAAGACTGCTCTGAGCTGTTGGATACCTTCGAGGCCTTCCATTCATGGTGTAACTTAACAATACATCACCAAGATACAATCGCATGTTTTCGGCACAGCTATCAACATACGCGAGTTCAAAATTGTCATCGGGTGCAAAGTTGTTTTTTAGCTTGAGCCGGTAATCGAATACATTTTTCGAACATTCCGAAACGATCGCTTCGAACCGGGTGTCTGTTGTAGCTGTCAGATCAATATCAAACTGGGTTGTGTCAACATTATTATCAACCCATGCCAAATTGTGCTTTTCAACTGAACTCAAACCACTGAAGGCAGATTTAATAAAATTGATGGAGAAAACCTGTTTTTCTGCATGTACGCTTGTTGGACTGCGTAGTATTGCGATGTAATCAGTAACACCGCTAACTGTACGCGCTCCCCACAATGAGAAAGTGAAACTCTCGGGACTATTCATGGCAGCCCAGTTTTGCAATTGAAAAGTGACACCGGCTTCCACATCGAAGAGCTTGATCGTGTCCCCTGTTAATGTATCGACAACTGTTGTAACCGGTGCTGTCGTTATTTGCAGGTGAGTAACATCATCTTCGTTAGTCCAGCCTAACAGAATCTTATCAAAATCGAACTCGGTCGCGTCACCAAGGTCACTATCGTAGATATAGGTACCGTGTTGCTGTATACCGGTCTTCAATCTTATTGTTCCTGACTGTACATCTGTCAAATCATATCGACCGAATTGAACGAAGGAAGCCCATGGAAAAATACAATCCAGATTACCGGGCCGTTCAATATATAGAATGGAATGTTTGTTGTTGATGTCGAAATGTTCCTGTAAATTATGGGTATGCACATCGGCGGAATAGTTTTTCTTTCTACATGAGATAATTAGCAGCAATGGTATTACTGCTATTGCCAAGAGAAATATATTTCTTTTCATGGTGTTTTCCTTTCAAATATTATAATATATTCAGAATTGGGATCCAGATAGAAACAGATGGTAGTTCGTGCCTTCCGGCGCGCCATACACGTAGTACGCATCATTACAATTGCACGAAGCGTCTTCATTCACATAGTATTTATCATTGACAAATACGAGCGGTTTGTCTGAGTAGAAGACGAATTGCCCACCTGATGAACCGGATCGCTTCATCAGAATGTTATGAGGTGTAACATCAGATATTATTCCGATTGAATCGGAAACTGTTAATTGCACGATTAGTGTTGATTTACTGCTCGTATACTTGTTGTCAGGAATAAATATCCTTATATATCGCGCGTTGGTTGAATTTGCGGCTAATTTTTTCCGCCATTCATTCAGAAACGGCTTGTAAAGGTGTATGTCCGAATTCGGCAAAAACTGGTCGTTCCCGTACCTGATGCCGAAATATTGTGAGGCATCCTGAAGTGGCGGTGTATAGGTATATGCCCCAAGATCGTTGTTGGTACCGTCTCGCCTCATTTCCATTATATCGTACTCAGGAAAATCTGTTGAGGAAATTCCAATTACCGGTGAAGAGTTTTGCAACCTGAGACCGTCATCAATGGTTGCAAACATTCCATCATCGCCTTCCGGATTTGCAGCATCAATAAACAGGGGATCATTTGATATATTTCCCGCTCCTGCATACCCGCCGGATATGCAGGAATAATTCGCAACAATTGAATCACCGGATAACTCGCCGAAATTATCCCAGAAAATGGAGTTTTCTATTGAGACCGATTTACCGGTTTTTATAAGACCACCGGAACCTTTTCCCGAACTGTTTCCGGTTATTGTTGAATTCAGTATAGAGGCTTTGGTTCCGGAAAGGTATGCAAACCCGCCATCAGCTCCGGCGCTATTTTCTACCGCAACAAAATTTGTAAAGGTAGAGTAGGTGATATTTTCAAGAGAAAGTGCTCCACCTAAACCATTTATTGTATCAAGTGCGGCATTATTGAAAAAGACGACAGATTCAACATTCATGGTATCACCATTTATTGAGTAGATACCTCCACCTTTTCCCGTTACCGTTCTATTGAATTTAAAGAGACATTGTTTTAACAAACTTGGAGAAACCGGTGCAAACAAACCACCGCCATTATTACGGGCGATATTTTTAGAAATAACACATCGCTCAATAGTAATACCGGATTTTATCAAATTGCCAACTACAGCTGATGTTGGTGAGACTATATGGATACCTCCTCCATAGGAGTACTGCCCATTTCCCAATGCGGCACCCCCTGTAATTGAAAATCCGGAGAGTGTGATACCCCGTCCACCTTCAACTCCTTTCACAGTCACGACATGGTAGCAGTTATCGAGCAAAAGGCTGCTTTCAGGATCAAGCAGAATATCACCTGAATCCTTGTCATTTCCTGCAATATCACCGCTGAGTATTGTTTCATAGGGAGAACCTTCTGGTGCAGGTTCTGTTTCGATCCCAATAAAACTTCCCTTTAATTCCAGACCCTGCGCGATCAAAAAAGTGGAGGTTCTGGCATCTGAAGTATCGATTCTTTTTACAGGAACATATTTTCCCTCAGCTACCCATATTTCTTTTCCGGTCTGCTCCGCAAGTTCAATTGCGTCTTGAAGGTTCTTGAATGCGGTTTCCCAGGATGATCCATCACATGGGGCAGAATCGCATGGGCTGTCATCATTTACAAAGATTTGATAGTCGGCCTGTTTTGAAACAGACAGACGGTATTCGGTTTCACTCTCACATTGGCCGCCAAGCAGGATCGATATATCCGTTACTGTACTATTGAGATTCACAGGTTGTGAAGGATCTCCACCGTTAACGGTAACATTAACTGACTGGTTTTCCGTGAATGGAAGTATTGTAATTGTGCTGGTTACATCAGGTACGACGGCCGTGTAGTCAAAGGTGAATGCATCAAAGAATGGTGCGTATGCTCCTTCTGAGTGAGATAAACCAGCCAGCAACGGCGGCATGCAGATGGTAACTTCCGGTTCTACGGTAACAGATTTAGCATGTATGGCACCTTTGAAATTCGTTCTTGAATTAACCGTTGTGTTTGCGAACGGAGCGGAAAAATACCCCAAGAGTACACAATCTGTTCCAATACGGAATCCTTTCGTCTGGTTTGTATAAAACTGCACCGCAAGCGGGAGATTACGATTGGGAAGAATAAAAATAGTGCTGTCACCAATTTGCAGGTTATTGACAACATTCAATGAAATAGTCTGCCCACCTGTTATAGATAGTGAAACGGTTACATGCGGTTCGATAACCAGTTCGTTGAAATTATAGGTACCTTCCTGGAGATAAAGAATTGTTCGGGAATATATATGTACATCCTTGTAATTGCCCGGCAGAAGAGTGTACTGGGTATCTGTTGGAATATTGATATCCATTGTACCAGCAGTGATTTCTTTCAATTCAATACCAACACAACCAATGGCAACACTGTCTTCAGAATTGCCGGTAATGGTTACATTATTCTGTTTATTGATTGTTCCTCCAACTATGGCAGAGCCATCGACCAAACACCTTTCCCGCAGCAATATATTGCCACCGGAAATCATGTTTCCATAAATGGTATCGTCACAACCGACTTCAACATATGAATTTGAACCGACAGATGCCCCGTTAAGGATGACGCGATCCCTTAAATCCACTGAATTCAACCCGAAAACCGCGAATTGGTTGGCGTCGTATATGTTTTGCGGAACGGGTAATACCTGTGTAGTGTCTTCTGGTATGGTAATATCAGGTTCGAAACCGTATATTCTTTCATCATTCAGATAAACTGGGATATTCATATTTTCCAGAAAAGTCGGACTTCCATTGCAGGAAAAATCATTAGATTTATCAAATGCCGTCCAATCGGAATAATGCAATCCTATTACATTGCCGTTTAAATCGGGAAGAACTTGACCGGGTGCCAATGAAACCCCCTTGAAATCAAATTTCACCCGATAGCCATTCCCACCAAGAGTTTCAAGGTATACTGAAGAATTGGGACTGTAATAATCATCCAGTACTAGCACAAAACCACTATCGTTTTCACCGGTGAGATAATAATAATAACAGAAATCCTGAATCATTTCCGTTCCGGTATTTTTGATGTATATTCTTGGTTTTGAAATGTTTGTCTCATTCAGTCCTTCATCCATCGAATAGATTTTAACATTCGCTTCAGCATGTAACTGGATTATTGAGAAGAATGGTAGTAAAAAACATAACCGGTTTATCCTGGTTATTCTATGCATGTGATGACCTCCTGTTATTGTGAATCAATACGTATAAACTGTTTTTCACCCGCCAGGACGGCGGGTTCCTTAAAAACACTGGCAAATTCTTTTTCCCCGTCAGACGTTTTTTCCTTTCTTTAAAAGAGCCGCGAGAATTTTGCCCAACGGTTGGCAGCTTAGGGTAGTGGTGGCATTTTTTGTACTGCCATTAATTTGAATTAAAATCGCTCAATTTTGTGCAAACGTTCATTAGAAATCAGTCACCCGCCATTGCACCAAGCTGCTGTTAGCGGGAGTGCATATTTTTCTCATATTGTTTTGGAATTGGAAGTCCAAAAGCTTTACAAAGTAATTGTACATCGTGCTCATCTTTTTCTTTATGCTCGTAACCTTGGTGATACATTAATTGTGCTTCAACTGTTAAACAACGCACGGTCATTTCACCGATTATGCCTTTTCCACCAATAATCTCCGAAGGGTAGATTTCATTATTAAAACTCAACATACTCTCCCCAACAAATTCAAACAAGTGAAGGTCTATAGTGTGATTGTCTGTGTCGCACCAGACTGTATGGTCCTCAGTAGTAAATTCCACTTTGATTTCACTGTAATCGTTCGAGATTAACAGTTTTATAATTTCTGCGTCGTCTTTCTTTTGTACGAATATGTCAATATCATTATGTGGTCGTGTTTGTCGTCCCAAAAGTGCGTCTACTCCCCAACCGCCGTCAATCCATACCTCAATTCCGATTTGTTCAATTTTTTCTAACAAGTCAATTACATCTTTTTCGTTCATCATAAATATACAGTTGATGTTTTCGTCTTTCTGTCTGTTCAATAACTACACCGTTCGCGCATTTCCGCTAACGGGTTCGACCACTCACCTGTAGTTTTTACGTAACGATAGTGGAGTAAAAATTGCAGGTTGGTCGTGTTAGTGGATGTAAACCGGAATACTACCATAATGTAATTCTTCTCTGCGGCGGCTCCTGGTTTTTCTTTGTTTTCAGCCCCCCATTTTCTTTTGCACCTGAGCAGAGGATGAGCGAAGGTGCTCTTACTCCAAAATATGTATTCTGTAATCTGTTATTGTAAAAAAACATGCCCTACATTTTATTAATAATGTAAATTGATTTCCTTTATTCATTTAATTCCAGCTTAAGCCAACAATAAACATATTTACAATCTTTTTAAAATCTTTATAACATTCTTAGTAACTACTCAGGATCAGGCAGGAGTACTTCGGTGCCATCAGTTTGAAAGACATTTAATAAATAATCAATTGTATTTTCGCCATGTTTACGAACTGTAGATATATATCCACGTATCCTGCAGAAGGTCTGTGCACCTCTCATACTACGGAAACAACCCGATACTTTCTGTTTGACTTTATTCATTCTCAGATCCCGCTCCGCAAGGTTGTTATCAAATGGGACCCTGAAATCATACATAAATGCCAACACTTCAGCTTCATATTTACTGAGTCGATCCAACAAATTACGAGCCGGATGTTGCTTCAATTTCCCTCGTTGCCCCTTACGCCTTTGCGATGGCGGCCGGGGAGGGTTCGCCCGGTAACCGGCACCGATCAATCTGCGATAACGGTTTCGGTATTTTTGCAAGGTTGCCCCGGCAAGCTCATTGCGATTTGCCTTTTTAGCGGTATCGACGGTTTTTTTGATCCTGCAAAGCAACTTGATCATGCTTCCGGCCCACGTTTGTTTGTAATGCTCCTTAATAAAAACCAGCTCCCTGAGATGATGGGCATTACAAAGAGCATGGAGACAATCAAAATCAAAATATGATTTCCATCCATCGTGGATAATTCTCCCCAGATATTCAAAGAGCATTCCACCAGCCTTGATCGCTTCGCCTCCCCGCTGTTTATGGCAAAAGTAGTAGGTATACCGATCGTTTCCACTGCCGTGTCCCCAAAAACGTTTGCCGTTCACGTACATTCCGGTTTCATCAAGATGCATCGTAGGGCTTTGGCGAAGAGCATCTTTAATAGCTTCTTCGGTTGTCCCAAGATTGCGATACGCCAACTGCAGCGTGTTGTTAAGCGTTCCTACGCTCAACTGTACGCCGAATACGTCATTGAGCAGTTCAACACAACGTTTCTGTGGCAACAACTGATAGGTGCTCAAATAAGTCTGGAGTGCCCTGATTCTCGCTCCGTATTGAATGGGTGCATCGATACCGATGGGAAAAGGTGCCGTATGAATTCTTCCGCACTGGCATTTAAACCTCTCAGCGCAGTGCTCGGTGTATTCAAGCTCCTGTGGAAGAGGAATATCAGCACTCTGTCGTTTTTCATCATCAAGGCGTTCGCCGTTTCTGATATTAGCACCGCAAGTACACTTTCCAGAGACCGAATAGAAAATGCGTTTATCCGGTTTCTCCACTTGCCGCAGAGTAAATCCTTTGTGCCCAGGCTGACCGCCGCTTTTTCTTTTTCCTTTTTTACGCAGACTTTTCGGTGCAGGACGTTTGAAATCACTCGAAGGCGGCTTACTGCTGTTATGGCTGTTTTTATTGACTATTCCCTTGAGATGGGTGACTTCCTCCTCAAGAGAATTAAGCCGATCAACAAGCATGGTGATCAGGCCTACAACAGCGTCTTCCCCTTGCCGGTAGACTGCTCTAATATCATCTTCGGACATTTGAATAGGCATATAAGGAAATTACTATCAGGGACTAGTGCTTGTCTATTCTTGTGTGTCAACCTGTTGTGTTCAAAGAAATGGCTACACCAAATGTGGTAGCCTATAGACCTGAGTAGTTACTTTCTTTCTTTTTAATAGTAAACGAATAAATGTCTCCTTCATCATAAGAATTAATCATGAAAATTTTACAAATTCCATTACTATCAGTACCTATTGAAATAGCATTATGACAATTTAAATTTATTCCTTTTTCTTTTTCATTATTTTTCTTCTCATTTTCTTCAATAACAGCCTCAATCCATGATCGAGCCAAATATATTCCATTTGGATTAGATTCTTTCTCAATAAGTGAATTCCACTCCTCCATAACCGGTCCAGTAAAACTTATAAATCCATTTCTGTTTTTAATTCTATCACTTGGCGATTGTCCCGTATTATCCCTTGCTCCATAAGCTACCCCGTCAATTTTACTCCGTCCCCAGCCCAGTACTGCTGTATTTGGAACAAAATTATTCCTTGTATTACCAAGCATTTCAAACCATTTGAAAATATGGTTGTGCAATCCTTTATTGACACCACTCGGATCATCATTCCATATATCATTTTCTGAGGGATAATCACAATAACTCGGATCAACTGAATTTGACTCCAGATGTACACTCGCGTTATAACAACTGTTAAGTATGGCAAGATTTACATTTCCCGCCCATTTCTGTTTTAGTATTTCTTTAACAGGTACTCCATATTGTTCATCAGTTGCATTAAGATCAAATACATCTCCATCTCTCGTACAAAAGAATAATCCTGCATGCCTGTTTGCAAGACCATGTCCGGAATGGAAAAACCATTCGGCAGTTTTAGGATATGGAAGTTTAGGTTCAGTCCATATATCTAATTTGTTATCATACTGAGAAATTATATCTTCCACATCATCTGCTCTTAACTGCACAGGATTAATGTATAACTGGCCATTATTATATATGTAGTCAAAAGATACTTTCATTGTACCAGTACCATAATGATAGGTAACCGGTGAAATCATTCCAAATTCATCACCCAAAATATCTGTTAAAATATCCGATTGCCTTGATTTTCCAAACTGCAAACCGTTATTATTGTCAAAAGCATCAGCATCATCGGAATACTGACTCTGGGGATTGGTATAAATATCTATTGAATGCTTGGATCTTCCTTCAAGTTCACTTGCAGCATTAAGAAATGTGGATGGATCAATCTCAACCTTTATTTTATACCCATCTATCTCAACATCAGCTCCATTTTTTTCTAATCCATTTGAAAAAATATCCATTCTGCATAATTCTTCGGGATACACGGAATTATTCCCGCCGTAAAATGAAAATATAAGGTTAAACTTTTCACGTATTGCATCTTCAGAAGGGTATTGTACCCATTCTCCATTGTGTTTTAGTAACGTGTTTCCCATTTCAATGTAATAACGTACCGGTAATGTGTTTTTTGCTGGAACCCTGAATGGATGAATATTAGCGTAAGACCATTGTGAATTACTCTGGTTCATAAATGAAACCCTGTGCGGCTTTATCCTTATTACTCTTACTGTTTCAGTAAAATACTCATTACCTTTAATCTTAAACGATACCGAAAGTGTATCTAACCCGCCTCGTTCCGAATATAAATATATCTGTTCTCTTGTACCAATATAAGTATTACTTTTAAACACATCTAATGGAATCTCTTTATAATATGTATCTTCAGAAAAAAATATTTCATTAGTCATCGCATTATCTGAATACACTCTTATACCATCAGAACGTCTCAAAATGATTTTGCCCATATTTTTCCAGCTATCAGGTAACTGATGGTCTTCTGGTGCTATTTTTAATGTATATATCTGACATCCAGTAACAGTACTTGTTAATAACCCGTTTTCTATATACTTGAATGCTAAATGCCACATATCAAGATCATGGAAAAATACAGCACGTTTTATCCCCCGTCCCATGATAAAAGTAATTAATCTTCCTGTTCCCGGTGATGTATCCTGCAGTTCGGCACTAAAACGTCCGGTTCTGTTAACCAGGATTTTACGACTTGTAGAATCTTCACCCTGCATTGCAAAATATGCAAGGTTATCATTATCAGCATTTTTAAAATAGCTTGAATCTACTTCAATATATCTCTTATGGCCGTGTAACAATAAACAAGGTTCATTAACATTATTAATTATATCACCTGCATTACCAAAATCATCCCGTTCAAAAGGAAATATTTTTACTATGTTTTTTTCATTGCACATTATTGTACCATTGATTTCTCCCTCTGAATTTGCTTTTTCATCAATTGTTAATGAAAATGCTGTATCAATTTTTATAATACCAGAACCCACTAAAACTGGTAATCTGACAGAACAGATTTTAAAATAAAAATTCTGTTTATCTCCATTTATACCTTTAAGCCAAATGCCCTCATCAGTTAATGTATCTCTTAATGCGTAATAATCACGTAATATAAGATGATTTGAAGCAATTCCGGCTAAAAGTAAATTTGATGTATCAAACATATTGTTCTCATCTGAACTCGCATAAAATACATTTACATTATCTGATACTTTAAACAATATACCCGTACCTGTTAATAATCCCGGCTCCCTTGTATCTATTTCAGCATCCAATCTTACATAGCCGTTACAGTAAAGATAATTTTCCCTCTTTTTGCTTTTACTCATATATTCTACCGTTAACCCTTTGTTTTTCACATACACCGGATCAATAACCGGCTCCTTGTTACATTGAAGTACTTTTTCGTGTATTTTTTTCAGCCGCTGTAATCCGTTTTCACTTGTACGTATGGTTCCCCAGTTACGGGCAACATTATCCATAAACTGTATATAATTAGTGAATATCCCCTGAGAAGCTTCAATACTCTTTGGTAATGGACTGTTATGTGATAAAGAATGATCAAGCATAGCACAAATAAGTAACTTTGCTTTTACAGTGT
>Ga0209723_1005195_pt1 | contig 13619 bp, 11 predicted proteins | sample BiotimSIPDNA_2_FD_185750 | JGI IMG/M metagenome (GOLD analysis project Ga0209723, IMG submission 185750) | Anaerobic biogas reactor microbial communites from Washington, USA - Biogas_R2 time_0 SIP DNA (SPAdes) (version 2) | ecosystem: Engineered > Bioreactor > Anaerobic > Unclassified | place... | reverse complement strand
AGCCAGACTAATGGAGATCAGTGAAGAATGGCAGATCGGCAAACGTTATTGTGCTGGCAAGTCATTCAATTGTTAATGTACGATGGATATTTCTGACTCACTTTTACAGAAAAAAGGTTGCATAATCTAGAAATCAGAAAAATGACATATTATTCGTGATCAGGTCTTATTTTTATTCTATCACAATGACCCTCAGTGAGTGTTCCTCTCCTATTTTTATTTTATTCTTGCATATCGTTAATATTTTTCTAGCACTCATTACATACTATTTTTCTAATGATAAATAAAAGGAAGGTGTTTTATGAGTAAGATAATTGGAATTGATCTTGGTACGACAAATAGTGTGGTATCGATCATGGAAGGCGGCTCGCCGACTGTCATTTCTACGGCAGAGGGTTCACGCTTGCTTCCATCAGTTGTTGCATTTAACAAAAACAAGGAACGCATGGTTGGCATCCAGGCGAAACGCCAGGCAGTGGTCAACCCTGAAAATACGATCTACTCGATCAAGCGCTTCATGGGAAGGCATTTTGACGAGGTGGAATCAGAACGCAAGATGGTCTCATTCAAAGTGGTTAAAGGTCCCGCCGGGGATGCCCGCGTTCAGGTCCCTGCAACCGGTTCGGTATTCTCCCCGCAGGAAATTTCTGCCATGATCCTCGCCAAGTTGAAGGCTGACGCTGAAGCTTACCTGGGCGAAACGGTCACCAAGGCGGTGATCACCGTGCCGGCATATTTCAATGACAGCCAGCGCCAGGCAACCAAGGACGCCGGCAAGATCGCAGGGCTGGAAGTGCTCAGGATCATCAACGAACCAACCGCCTCAGCCCTGGCTTACGGCCTGGATAAAAAGGAAAATGAGGTCATCCTGGTCTTTGACCTGGGTGGCGGTACATTCGATGTCAGCCTGCTCGAGGTTGGCGGTGGCATTGTGGATGTCAAGGCGACCAATGGTGACACCCACCTGGGCGGCGATGACTGGGATGAGGTGGTCGTTAATTGGGCAGCGGATGAGTTCCAGCGGGAAAATGGCATTGATCTGCGTAATGACCGTCAGGCACTCCAACGCCTGCGAGAACAGGCTGAGAAGGCCAAGATCGAGCTTTCGACCGTCATGGAAACGGAGATCAACCTGCCCTACATTACAGCTGACGCCAATGGTCCCAAACACATGTTGTTAAAACTGTCCCGCTCACGCTTTGAGCAAATGACCTCTCACCTGGTTGAGCGTTGTGTTGTCCCGTTCAGAAATGCCATCAAGGATGCAGGCTTGAGCGTAGATAAGATCAATGAAGTGGTACTGGTGGGTGGTGCAACCCGCATGCCAATGATCCAGGACCTGGTGCGCAAGTTGACCAATGGCAAGGAGCCCAACAAGGGTGTCAACCCCGATGAGGTGGTCAGCATTGGTGCTGCCATCCAGGGCGGCGTTTTGGCAGGTGATGTCAAGGACGTCCTGCTGCTCGACGTGACCCCACTTTCGCTGGGCGTGGAAACCCTGGGCGGGGTGATGACCAAGCTGATCGAGCGTAACACGACCATCCCGGTTAAGAAGACCGAAGTGTTTTCCACTGCCGAGGATAACCAGACGGCAGTGGATATCCACGTCCTGCAGGGCGAACGCTCCATGGCAACCGACAACATGACCCTTGGGCGGTTCCGCCTGGATGGCATCCCGCCGGCTCCGCGCGGCATCCCGCAGGTGGAAGTAACTTTTGATATCGATGCCAACGGCATCCTGAGCGTGACCGCCAAAGACAAGGCGACCGGCAAGGAACAAAAGGTGACCATCACCGCATCGACCAACCTGAACAAGTCGGAGATCGATCGCATGGTCAATGAGGCTACGCAACACCGTGGTGAGGATGAAAAGCGCAAGGAATTGATCGAAGCACGCAACCAGGGTGATTCGTTTGTTTACCAGGCCGAAAAAGCATTGCGTGACCTGGGCGACAAAGTGGCAGCGGACAAGCGGGCAGCTGTCGAAAGCCGGATCAAGACATTAAAGGATGCCTTACAGGGCTCGGATGTCAATACCATCCGCTCAGCCACCCAGGCCTTGCAGACCGACCTGCAGGCGGTTGGCCAGGCAGCTTATCAACAGTCCTCACCGGGTGACCAGCAGGGTCCATCGACCCCACCACCCTCATCCAGCGACGGCGAGGACGTGATCGATGGTGAATACAAGGAAACATAACTGGTAAGTCGGGTGTCTTGCGCCAGGATTGAGCTAAAAGATAGCAATGGTGCGGTCAGTTTCTGACCGCACCATTATTTAAAGATTGCAACTCACTGACTTCTCATGGTATGACTGCCACCTTGTGAAGTCAGAAGACAATTACGGACACTCTCTTCTGCACAAAGATCGCATTGATCGCAAGTCACTGACTTCTCATGGTATGACTACCACCTTGTGAAGTTAGAAGACAATTACGGACACTCTCTTCTGCACAAAGATCGCATTGATCGCAAGTTCGCTGCACATGTACCCGCTTGCGAAGTTGAGGTTGCAGTTCAAGTTGATGGCAAATCCAGTTTCCTAGTTTCCTAGTTTCCCTGCACATGTACCCCATGGGGGGGAAACTGGTTAATTGAATTGAGGGCCGGGATAGCTTAAGCATTATCTACAGACAATCACCTGTCTTTGCTTGTTTGTAATGAAAGCCAATGTAATTATTCAGCCAGGTATGATCAAGGAAGAACAAGAGATATGGAAAGCTTGTGCATACATTTGGAGTCGGATTTCTTGGGTGTTATTGATGGGTTTCGGGCACTAAAGGCTGGGGAAGGATAATATGCTACCTGAAGGTTTATATTAACTGCCCTCAACCTATCCTACTCCTGAGTAATTGTTAACCAGTTTCGCAAGCAGGGTACACGTGCAGCGAAACTACGAAACTGCGAAACTAAAAATCCGGGATATTTTTCCACCCGGTTTCCTGATTCTCCGAACTGTCATATTAAATGTTCTGTTAAATCCCACATTTGGCTCCTGAAAATCTACAGAATCCCTTCCTCACATTCAAATGTGAATAATCAAGGGAACTGGTACGACATACTTCCTTTGAAAGAACAGATAAGGCTTACTCCCACAACACTTCACGGATTGAAGAAACTGATATAATGCGCAAATGCTTAACCAATACAAGTCCATGCATAGAAAAAAGCGCATGGCTCGCAAAAAAAGAAATTACACCTGGCTGATCATCCTGGGTGTGCTGCTTGTCATCCTGGTCGGGATCTCTTTCATTCCTTCGATCCGCGAGAGGATTTCCTTTAAGATCACAACCTGGCGCTCGAATATCTTTTACTATTTCAACCCGCCTGAGGACATTGAGTTCAACCCCACCCAACAGGAACAAATGAATGAGTTGGTGGCTGCCTCGATGACCGCCATGGTACCGACCGCATCCCCGACAGCCACCCCCACAGCGGCACCAACCCACGAGAAATCACCGACCCCTACCCTGACCCCACTGCCAACCGCCACACCCACCCCCATCCCGGCAAAGGTCAGGCTGACCGGTGTGGTCCATGAATACCAGAAATTCAACAATTGTGGAGGGGCAAACCTCTCCATGGCGTTGTCGTTTTGGGGCTGGGAAGGCAACCAGACGGTCACCGGTACCTACCTGCGCCCCAATGAACGCGACCGCAATGTCATGCCCTATGAAATGGTCGACTACGTCCAGACCCAGACCGGGTTTGGTGTGGTGCTGCGCTATGGCGGCGACCTGGATATGGTCAAACGTTTTGTGGCTGCCGGATTCCCTGTGCTGGTTGAACGGGGTTTCATGGTCCCAGACAAGGGCTGGATGGGGCATTATGGGGTGATCACCGGTTATGATGATGCCAAGGAAGTGGTCTATATTCCCGACTCCTACGAGGGTGAACGCAGCCTGGGTTACGCCGACCTGCTGCTCTACTGGGCTCATTTTGACAATATTTACCTGGTCATCTATCCACCTGAGCGGGAAGGTGAGGTGATGTCCATTTTGGGACAACAAGCGGATAAATCATATAACCTTTCTTATGCCCTGCAAACAGCCATCGACCGGATCGCGACCACCAAAGGACGGGAAAATTTCTTTGCTTGGTACATGAAGGGTAACATTCTTACCCAACAGAACGATTTCCTGGGTGCCGCGCAAGCCTATGACTCAGCTTATGAAATATACAATGACCTGCCCAGCAAACCCTGGCGCATCCTGTGGTACCAGACCGGCCCCTATTATGCCTATTATTACACTGCACGCTACCAGGACCTGGTAACTCTTGCCAACCAGACCCTCAGTTATTCATTTGAACCTGCCATTGAAGAGACCTGGGTGTGGCGGGGAAGGGCAAAATACAAACTGGGCGACACCGAAGGGGCGATCGCCGATTTCCGCGAAGCCCTGAAATGGCACCCGGATTGGTGGGTGGCGATCCAGGAATTGCAGAATTTAGGGGTCACACCTTAATCCCCGGTTTGAAGAGGGCGGTAACTCCTCGTCACAACTAATCGCCATTCTTAGGATGTTTACAAGGGTTGTAAATGTCCTGGGCAAAGATCTCCAGGTAGGTGTTGTCGTCCTTGATCTTGTTACATTCCTCATCAGCGCGGATCATGGCAGCTTTTTCCGGGAAGTTCGCACAAATGCCGTCACCAACGCAGTCCTTGTCCACTGAAACTGAATAATCCCCAAAAGTCGTTTTTTCAAAAGCCCCCCAACCTCCCCAGCTTTCCCAGATGGTTTCATCTTTCTGGTCGTAACAACCTTCTTGTGTGTGCGTTTTGATCATCACATGGGCATTGGTGTTGGGATCGGCGCTTGAAAAGGTGACCGTGTAGCTGCATTGGTAACTGCCGTCTTCACGGGTTTCTTCCAGGTCAAGTTTGGAGGTGATCTTCAGCTGGTCGGTCAGGTCACACCCGGTTGGGTCGTCCATTCCCTCCTTGAACTTGTCAATAATCTGTTTTTCACTTCTATCACATGCCAGCGAGACCAATATCAGGCACAGCACGATGAGTAACCCTTGATAGATCCTTGATTTCATCTTTTCTCTCCATTAAAGGCAAAGCCCAAAAAGAAACCAGTGGTGCAACATTTTCAAAAGGATGAACTATTAATAGTATATTGAATCTCCAGGCACAAATCAAGAGGCTTACCAGGGAAATTCCGGTTGGTGCCTATGCTTCACAGTCCTTGATATAATTTCAGCATGCTAAAAATATTGCACTTCTCTGATGCCCACATTGATATGGCCAATTTTGGCAAACTGGACGTTGCCAGCGGGTTGCCCATGCGCGTGATGGATTTCTTGGGGTCGCTGGACGAGATCATCGGTACCGGCATTAACGAAAAGGTGGATGCAGTCATCTTTTCCGGCGATGCATACAAGGACCGCTCCCCCCTGCCGACCCATGCCCGCGAATGGGGGCGGCGCATCATGCGCTTATCCCATGCCAGGATCCCGACCGTCCTGCTCACCGGCAACCACGACACCTCTCCCAGCAGCCTTAAGGCACATGCCATCCACGAATTCTCCACCCTGGAAGTACCCTACATCCATGTGGTGGATAAACCCTGCGTGCTGACACCTGATGACCTGGATGGTCTCCCCCTGCAGGTGATCGGGCTGCCCTGGGTCTTCCGCTCCGGGCGTATGGCAAGCCTGGGGGTCAGCGCTGCCGAGGAGCATGACACCGACATCACTGAAGAGCTAGAATTGAGCCTGACAAAATTCATCAAGGGCAGCTTGGAAAGCAGGATCGATCCTGACCTGCCGGTCGTGCTGGCAGCGCATGCCTCGATCTCAGGCGCCATGCTGGGCAACGAACGCTCGATCATGCTGGGCAAAGACCTGGTGTTACCGGCAGGACTGGTGAAAGACCCGCGCCTGTCATATGTTGCCCTGGGTCACATCCACAAAGCGCAAGACCTGAACGAAGGCGCCCAACCACCGGTGGTTTACCCGGGTTCGATCGAGCGGGTGGATTTTGGCGAGGCGCAGGACAAGAAATTCTTTGTCATTGCAACGCTCGAAAAAGGTAAAGACACACAAGTTGAATGGCGGGAACTGTGCCACATCCGGCGTTTTATCGACCTGGAAGTGAAATTAACCAGCGACCAGGGCGTGACCCCGCGCATCATCAGCGTGCTCCCCGAAAAAGAACAGATCAAGGATGCCATCATCCGCCTGGTGGTCCACTACCCGCGTGAACTGGAGACCCTGATCGACGAGAAAGCAATCCGTGCCAGTGCCGAAGGTGCTTTTGAGTTTTACCTGGTTAAAAAGGCGGAATTTGGCAACCGCATCCGCCTGCCAAACGACCGGGAAACCAGTTCAATGACCTCGCTGGAATTGTTGGATGAGTTCTGGAAAACCGGTCATGTCAAAACCGAGAACCGTGACCAGTTGAACCAGCTGGCGAAACAGGTCATCGACAGAGTCGAGGGCGGCAGCCCGGATTAAATGAATTAAATAGGGCTATCCAAGCGTTGCCTGCAGAATGGCGTCCATCATCCTCGCCAGGCGCACCGTTTCGCGCACGTCATGCACCCGCAGGATCCTTGCCCCACGCATGATTCCCACGGCGTTCGCCGCCAGGCTGCCTTCCAGGCGCTCCCCTGCGGGCAGGTCGAGGGTGTAGCCGATGAAAGACTTGCGTGAGACCCCCAAAAGCACCGGGAAACCCAAACTACAGATCTCGTTCAGGCGGTTGACCAGGACCAGGTTCTGGGCGATCGTCTTGCCAAAGCCTATCCCGGGGTCAAGAATGATCCGTTCATCCGGGATGCCCGATTTTCTTGCCAGTTCTACGCTTGCCAGCAGCTCGCTTTTAACTTCGCCCAGCAAGTCTTCATAATGCGAGCCAATGAAATGGCCTCCCAACTGTTGGCTGACCTGCACACTGCCCGGTTTGCTGCGGTTGTGCATCAAGATGAGCGTCGCCTGGTGTTCCGCCACCACCTGTGCCAGGTTGGGGTCTGCTTTCAAGCCCCAGACATCGTTGACCCAATGCGCACCGCAATTTAAGGCTTCCCTGGCGACTTCGGCTTTATAGGTGTCAACTGATAGGATGGTGTCGGGAAAAGCCTCCCGCAAGCGCCTGAGGACCGGCAGAACACGCGCTAATTCATCGTCTGCACTGACCGACTGCGCACCCGGGCGGGTGGACTCGCCGCCAATGTCCAGGATATGGGCGCCATCAGTGACAAACCGGTTTGCCTGCGCAAAAGCAGCCTCAACAGGATCACTTTGTACCAGCAGCCCATCGCCTGAAAAGCTGTCCGGGGTCAGGTTGAGAATGCCCATCACCAGGGTTTGGGTGCCCTTCAATAATGTTTCACTGCGGGATGTCATGGGGTCACTGCTTTGGCTTCCGCTATGAGGTCAATATGGTCGATCGCTCCGGCCAGCGAATACAGGTTCAGCGTAAATTCCTGGCTTTGGCTTATGCTGAGGGAAGCCGGGTCGGGGGAATCCCAGACGCGAATGCCCAGGACGAGATCTTCGGTGTCATAGGCGATCGCCAGCAGGCGTATTGAACGCACCTCTTTTTCATCATTGGCGAGCGACAGGCTGCCTTTAATCACGGCGGAAGTTCTGTCGGCTGCGTATGTGACCTCCTGGCTGCTGATGGTCACATCCGCATAGCGTGGGTCCCCTTCCAGGAAAGGCAGGACCAGGTCAACCGCAAAACTGGCAGTGTATGCATCGGGCAGCGGGGCTGGGAAGTATGCCACGACAGGCAGGCTCTCGCCAACCCTTAACAGGTTGAGCGGCATGATGGCTGACTGTTCGAGGATATCACCTGTTTCCTGGTCAGTTATAGTAAGGGTTCCAGTCACGTTTTCCATGATGCCATCGCTGTCGTTGGTAACCAGGGCAAAACAGGTCAGCCCGTTAAAACCATCCGGGTAGCAAGCTGGACTTGAAGGCAGTGAATAGGGTGCTGTCGGCGTGGGGGTGAAGACCGGGGTGGGTCTGGAGGTATATTCTGCCTGGGGGGTCAGTGGGATCAGCAAAACTGTGCCCACACCCATGGCGTATGGCAGGACGGTCGGGTTGGCGGTTTTCAAGGCCTCCAGGCTGATGCCGTACCATAGCGAAATGCCGAACATGTCGTCATTTTCGCCGACCTTGTAATAGACAGGCGTCCAGGTGGGGGTGATGGTGGGCGAGGGTGTGGGGGTGACATAACCGGTGGGCAGGGGTGTCTGGGTGGCTGTATTGGATGGGTAGGGACGCAGGGTGCCCTCCAATGTCACGCCGGGAGTGACTGTCGCAGGATCCTTCGGCGCACAGGCAGAAAGGACAAGTAATATTGCCGCAAGGCTCAAAATGAGCGTCCTTGAAAATTTCATGTTCGCATTATACCAGCCTTGCTAATCCCCAAAAATCGTTGGATGGGTTTATTAGAGTACCGTTAGAAGGTATCCGGGCATCTTGCATGGCATGATGTGTGGTAATATAATCTCTCAAGTCTTTTGGAGGACTGTATTTAATGCCAACATATACTTATCATTGCGAAAGTTGTGGCGTTCGCTTTGATCAATATCAAAAATTTACCGATGAACCGCTCACCTTATGCCCGGAGTGCGGTGAAATTGCGCTGCACAAGGTTTACCAGCCGGTGGGGATCGTTTTTAAGGGCTCCGGTTTCTATGCCACCGATCATCGTTCGCCTTCCGGGCAGACCCATCTTTCGGGCAAGAACGAAAACGGCGATGAAAGCAAGTCGGAGCATAAAAAAGAAGACAACAAGACCGAAACACCCAAACCGGAAACTTCAACCGCCAGCGAAAAACCCAAAACTGCCGATAAAAGCAGTTGACATGGTCTTGAGGATGATCTGACCGCGACACACCCCCATCAAGGGTGTGTTTTTTTTATTCATTTCCAGTGTAATGATCCAAAGTTATAATTGGCATTGAAGAATTCAAAGGGAGATGCCATATGAAAGTGATAATAAAAGACCTGGGTGAGGAGCTGGTGTTGCGCCGCTCAAACCGTGATGACCTGGAAGAGTTGGTGTCATTCAACAAGACGATCCACGCTGAGGATGAAATGGATGCCATCGGGCTGGATGCCTGGACGCGCGACCTGATGAGCGGTGCGCACCCCAATTTCAAAGTGGATGATTTTACCGTAGTCGAGGATACCCAAAGCGGCAAGATCGTCTCCACCATGAACCTCATATCCCAAACCTGGTCATATGAAGGGATTCCATTTGGCGTGGGCAGACCGGAACTGGTGGGGACACTGCCTGAATACCGCGGCAAGGGTTTGGTCAGGCAGCAGTTCGATGTGATCCACCAGTGGAGTGCTGAACGCGGCGAGCTGGTTCAAGCGATCACCGGTATCCCCTGGTATTACCGTCAATTTGGCTACGAGATGACGATGAACCTGGATGGAGGAAGGGCGGGTTACATCCCCGGGGTGGTTGCCCTCAAGGCAGACGAGGAAGAAAACTATGTCATACGGAAGGCAACCCTCATCGATATCCCATTTATCAATAAACTCTACAATGAGGGCTGCCAGAGGGACGAAGTGTCAACTATTTGGACCGAGGAACTCTGGCGCTACGAACTGGAGGGCAAACTTCCCCTGAATATTAATGCCCGCCAGCTGTATATGATCGAGGACCTGGATGGCAAGGCGTGGGGCTTCCTGGCGGTGCCGGGGGTCAAGTGGCGTAATATGATCGCCATCACAGCCTATGAGCTGGTCAAAGGTGCCAATTGGTTTAAGATCACCCCGGCGGTCGTACGCTGGGTGTGGCAACTGGGCGAGCAACAGGCCAAAGAGCAGAACTTAAAACAACAGGCCTTTGGTTTTTGGCTGGGCGAGGAGCACCCGGTCTACCAGGTGTATGGCGAGTACCTGCCCCGTATACGTTCATCCTATGCCTGGTACTTGCGGGTGCCTGACCTGGCAAAGTTCCTGGTGCACATTTCCCCGGCGTTGAATACCCGCCTGGAGAACAGCCTCCTTTGCTCGTACACAGGGGCGATCTCACTCAGTTTTTACCGTAGCGGTTTGAAACTGACCTTCCAGGATGGAAAACTGGTTGCGGCTGAAAACCTGGAGGGAAAAGGGTTGAAAGACTGTAACGCGGAGTTCCCGGGCTTGACCTTTTTGCAGCTGGTATTTGGCTGGCGCACCCTGGCTGAACTTCGCCATGCCTTTACGGATGTCCTGGTCAACGGAACGGATGAAACCCGCCTGTTGTTGGAGACGCTCTTTCCGAAGAGAGCTTCGAACCTCTGGCCGATCTCCTGATTTTCAGCCCAACTCAGGCGGAGAGATTTTTGTTCATCGCCGCCTGCAGGTTTTTGTAGGCAGGGGATGCCGCGTATTCGCGCAGCTGGTTGATGCGGCGGATGACCATGGGGTGTGACTGGAAGAGTTCCCCCAACTGGTTGCCGATATAGTCATCCTGGGCATCGATCATCGTCATGGCCCGGTCAAAATCAGCCTGGGAACGCAGGTTGGGCGCAACCAACTTGACCAATGCTGAGATCCCCTTGTTGAGGCTGCCACAGGCCAGCAGACCGGCACGATCGGCAGAGAATTCGCAGTTGCGGTTCCAGGAGCGGAAAGCAGTGTAGAGAATCACCGCAGCGCCAAAGGGTGCCGGCACCCCTGCCATGCCACCCAACAGGGTGTTCAGCCAGGTGTGACTGAGCGCCACATGACCCATCTCGTGACCGATGATGAATGCCATCTCGTCCCGGTCCATCACCCTGAGAAGCGAATCATAGACCACGATCACCTTGGGGTCGCCCAGGCCAAAGGTGTAGGCGTTGAGGGCCTTGTCTTTTAGAAGATAAAGTTCGATCTGCCCGGGTTGTAAACGCTTGTGGGCGGTGGCAGCCACCGCATACAGTTCAGGGAGATTATCTGATCTGACCTGGTAAGCCTGGCGCCTGGTGATGGGAACGGTTGGCAAGCACTGCCATGACCAGCATGGCGATAATAATGATGCCTGCCACGCAGAAGGTGGCGGTGGCGGCGATCAGCACAACCAGCAGGACGAGGATGATCGTGACCGCCAGGATGAGGGTCTCATTGGGATAACGGTAGGCTGTTGATCGGTACATTATTTCCCTCCAATTGGGCGAGGTATGTCTTTCAAAGAATTTTACCCCAGAAAACGGGGGAATGCCTTTGACCTATTTGTCAGGGGCAATAAAGTTGATGTAGGGTGGTGTTGAGGTCAAACAAAGTTAGGACGGATATTTTTTGTCACCAACCGGATCATTCTTCCTGATGTCAACACCACCCTACTTCCAAATAAATGTTAACCAGTTTCGCAAGCAGGGTACATGTGCAGCGAACGTGCGATCTATGCGATCTTTGCGATCTTTCCAGTTACAGAACAAGGTACATGTGCAGCGCTGCCCCAAGCGTCTTTTATTATCTCTCGTTCTTTTCGAGGGACAGAGCGCATCCCGAAGGTGCCGATGTCTTTATAGGTATGGCAGGGGTTCACTGACTTCACATAGTGGCAGTTGCCAAGAGAAGTCAGTGTACCAGGAAACCAGATCAAAAAAGCAGGTTTTTCAAGCAAACAAAAACGCCTGGTTTGTAGCCAGGCGTCTTGATGATCTTTAAACCGATTACAGCCGCGAGATATTGATGAACACTTCCGGGCGGCGCTTGGTTTCTTCATATAAAAATGATTTAACCAGGTTCTGGATGTCCTGCTTGAGGCTGCCGTCGGAACTGGTGACCTGTTTGCTGATCTTATTGCGCAGAGAAGCAAACAAAGTGCCTGCCTCATCGTCTGCCACAAAGCCCCGTGAGATGATCTCGGTATCGATCAGCACGCCGGAACCCTTGTTGACCCTGAGATTTACAAGAACGATGCCGTTGGTGCCCAAGGCTTCGCGTTCGCGCATCACCGAGCGATCCACATCACCCACCCCACTGCCATCGACAAAGACATAACCACCGGGGATGCGTTCGCCAAGAGACATCTTGCCATCTGTGAACTCGATCACCTGCCCGTTACCGACCAGGGCGATGTTCTCATGTGGCACTCCGACCTCCATGGCCAGCTTGGCATGTTGTTTTAGCATGCGTAATTCGCCATGGATGGGTACCAGGAACTTGGGGTGCACCAGGTGTAATAAGAGTTTGATCTCCTCCTGGCTGGCATGCCCTGAGACATGCACCGGGGCAACCGCTTCATAGATCACATCCGCGCCTTGTGCCAGCAGCTTATTGACCATGCGATAGACCATCTCTTCGTTGCCCGGGATGGGATGTGAAGACAACACGACCGTGTCGCCAGCTTTGATGTCAAAGCGCTTGTTGGAGCCTGTTGCCAGCCTGCCCAGGATGGAAGATGGTTCGCCCTGCGAGCCGGTGACCATCAGGACGACCTTTTCGTCTTTCATGTTCAGTGCATTATCCGCGGGAACCACTGTTTCGGGGTTTAACTTCAGGTAACCCAGTTTCTCGGCAATTTTGACGTTTTCGGTCATGCTCATGCCGACAAAGGCAACCTTGCGGTTGTATTTGGCAGCGGCATTGACCACCTGTTCCATACGCGAGATCAGAGAAGCAAAAGTTGCAACGATGATCCGTCCTTTGGCATCCTGGAAAACACGATCGAATGCGCTGTCGATGACCCGTTCGGAAGGGGTCCAACCGGGGCGCTCGGCGTTGGTCGAATCGGCCAACAGCGCGAGGGTGCCACGACGGGCAAACTCTGCCAGTTTGGCATAGTCGGTCGGCCAGTTATCCACGGGGGTGTGGTCAAATTTATAATCGCCGGTATGTACGATCAACCCGGCGGGCGTTTCGATGCCCAAGCCGATGCCATCCGGGATGGAATGGCAGACGTGAAAGGCTTCGATCTTGAATTGGCCGATCTGGAGGGTATCCCCGGCATGGATCGTGCGGAGGTCGACACGATTAGTAAAGCCGCGCTTGGCAAGCTTGACCTCGATCAACCCGCGGGTGAGAGGGGTGGCATAGATGGGAGCATTGATCGCTTCCAGGACGTGTGAAATTGCCCCCGTATGGTCCTCATGACCATGGGTGATGATGATCCCGCGGACGCGTTTGGCGTTCTGCCGGAGGTATTCAAAATCAGGGATGATGTAATCGATACCGATCATGTCGTTATCGGGGAACATCATGCCTGCATCCACCACCAGGATGTCATTTCCATATTCGTAGACGGTCATATTCTTGCCGACTTCGCCCAGGCCACCCAGTGGGATGATCTTTAGTGTTTGTGATTTCATTATATATTTTTTCCTTTTTGATCGGGGTTAAAACCCCGTTATTATTCTTAATTGAGAGGGAATAAAAAAATACCCCCGCAGGTATGAAGCCGGCCGGGATGTTTTAATTTAGCAGGACGATCTGGTGAAGACACGATCAGATAAATTGTTGAAACATGGCCTTACAAGGCCGGACATTCTCTAAAACTTGGCGAAGTATAGCATATCGATGGATGGATGTCAAATGTTAAGTCTCCAAGATTTGTGAGTAGGTCAGCACATGGTATACACTTTTTAGATAAGTCATACGAGTTGTACCGTGATCGATGTTTGGAGTTATGGGGGATAAGATATCAAGACATCGAGGTGTATATTGATCAAAGCTATAAC
>Ga0209723_1005183_pt1 | contig 13651 bp, 5 predicted proteins | sample BiotimSIPDNA_2_FD_185750 | JGI IMG/M metagenome (GOLD analysis project Ga0209723, IMG submission 185750) | Anaerobic biogas reactor microbial communites from Washington, USA - Biogas_R2 time_0 SIP DNA (SPAdes) (version 2) | ecosystem: Engineered > Bioreactor > Anaerobic > Unclassified | place... | reverse complement strand
GCGGTCGGGCAGGGCTACCTGGCGGCGCAGCCAGATGGTATGGTTTTCTTGCAACAGTTTGTCTGGATGCCAGACCCAGGCGGCTTGCCAGCGCGGGCGGGTGATGTTCATGCCGCTGCGGATGGGCGCCTTGGCCAGGCAGGTGACCTGGCAGTCGTCGATTCGAGCCAAACCGGTGGCTGGCCCCTGGATGTGCAGGATAGCGGAATAGGTGCGGTCTGGCGCGATGCCTCGGAAGCTGTAGGGATGCCATTCGTCATGCTGGCCAGTGGTCTGCTCAACCGCGTTGAGCAGGGCGCCGTCTCGGCTGAGGAAATGCAAGGCCACGCGGAACGGGCTGCCTTTGGCCTGGAAGACGGCTTCGTATTCGCCCAGGAAGGACATGTCGAGATTCGGGTATTCGAGGACAGCACCTTGGGTGAGTCGGAAGGATCGGCTGCCGCTGGCAGCGTCGTCATCGACCAGGGTCACGGCTCCTGGCGAGCCACTGAGCAGCCAGCCAACCGGCTGACCGTCACGGAGGAATTCAGCGTCGCCATTGCGGAGGACGCTGTCGCTTTCCAGGCTCAGGGCGATGAAGGCAATGGTGATTTGGGCGCCTTCGGGGTTGAGTGGGTCAAAGCGCAGCTGGTGGATTTTGCCTTCCCAGCCGTGGTTCTCATTTAGGCGGAAGGTGAGGATTTGCAGTTCCTTGGATGGTTTGAGCAGGTGTCTGCGGCAGCGTTTGGCGCTGATGCCTTCCCCGTTGGCGGCAAGGAAGATTTCACCGTTGCCTTCGAGGTCGGATTGAATGGCGACGGTGAGGGTGTTGTAGTCTTTGGCGTTGATGTCAAGTTTCGGCGAGAGCAGCTGCGGGTCATACTTGCTGAGGCCGGTAAAGCCATTCGGGCCGAACGTCGGGTTTTCCCAGTTGTGCGTTTTCCAGCCTTGGTCGCCCTTGCTGAAATCCCAGAGGATGATTTTGGGGTTGGCAGCAGCCTGGGCCATGATGGCGGCTGCGACTACGAAAGCAAGGGTGGTCAGACGCAAGCGCATGAAAAAATCCTCAAGGTGATTGCCAGAAAAAAGCGGCGACGCCGGATTGGCGGTGGGGCAAGGAAGCCGTTATGGCAGCGCTGATCATTTCAGAGCCTCTTCAATGTCTTGGTTGTGTTTCTGGTTGGCCTCGTTGATTTTAGTCGTAGCGCGCTGCTTGGCTTTCAGCTGCGTGGCTCCAATGCCATAGTTGATAACGCTGTTGACTTCTTCCGTCACAGTGCTGGTCGGCTTCGCCGCTTTCTGCGGCGCCGCATCCGGGGCTGCAGGCTGTGCTGGCGCAACTGTCTGCGACGGCGCGGAGGTTGGCGATGCTTTCTTCTGGGAGTTAGGGCTGAATTTCAGAAAGGCGAAAATGGCTGCTATAATCAGCAGTATAATGACGATTACCCTCATGGTGTGACCTCCCTGGGTGATTTGTGAATTGGCCTACGAGCGGCAAGCAACGAAGTCGAGCGCCTGGCAAAAATCAATATAGCGTCATTTCGACAAAAAAAAACCCTCGGCGGGGCGGTAAGGAGAGAAAGGGAAGGGAGAGTCACCCCGCCAAGGGCGAAAGCAAAATGCTTTTCTATTAACATATAGACAAGCACAGGAGATATAAGTTTCTTAAAAAGACACAAAAACAAAAAAAGTTAAAATGCAATATGCGGTGATGGCAAGGTCATCACAAAATTTTCGTACTACTATCCGCCAACTTCTTGTTTTTTGGGAAAGATTTTCAGAAAAACTAATCTTCAAGTCATTGGCATACAATACGCAACAACAATTCTGCACGAAGCCCCGACAACATGTTTTCAGCGCTAACTGTAGTGCCCCTACGGGGCACCAGTTTGGGGGTATGCCTTCCCCCAGGCTGAAGCCTGGGGTTAAGCATGGTTAAGCACCTGCGGCGCAAAGTAATATGACGTTAAGCATGATGCGCACTGCACCTGCTGGAAGCATACTGAAGACAATTGTCCTCATTTTCTCCACTGTCCACTCATGTCCATGAACGTCCATGTCCACTGTCCACTCATGTCCATTCATGTCCACAGTCCATCGTCTACTCATGTCCATTAAAGTCCACTAACGTCCATTGTCCATTGTCCACTAAATTTACTCATTTGGCAGGAAGAGTTGGTCTTTTTTGATGGCTATATAGGGCGGTATGCCATCGAATTCGATGCCCAGGTCCCCTACGGCCGAGAAAATGGCAGTCCACGGTTCGCCGGTTTTGGCTGTTCCTACGGACACGTCGAGCCATTGGCTGTTGGTCACGCCTTTCAAGTGGGGCAGTTGGGCTTCGCCGAAGTGTCTTCCGGACAGTTCGGCGGCTGTGCTGCCGTCTGGCGCCTGGATGGTGCAGCCGAATGGCCCGACGTGGATGCCGGTGATTTTCATGCGGAACGCCTTGGTTCCGGCTGGCACGAAGAAATAGTAGCGGGCCGTGCGGATTTGCGCCATCGATGACTCGGGCACCAGTTTGCCGACGACTTTCATGCCTGGGCCGGCAGCGCTCCAGTGGGCGCGTCGGTCGTCGTCAACGACAATGCTGAATTCGTCTCCTGGCTTGCCGGTCAATTTAGTGGTGTAGGTGAAGGGCTTGTCGGTAGAGCACGTTTCGGTAGCGACGACGGTTCCGGCCTGGTTGGTCACTGTGACAGTTGCCAATAGACTGCGTTTTGGCGCGGCGCCAGTCGGTGTCCTGGTCAGGGTCAGCTCGGCGCTGTCGCCTTGCAGTTTTGCGAAGAAGGTCTTGCGGTCTGGGGCGCGGAGTTGCAGGCCCTTGGCGTCTCGCATCTTTTTCAGGCGCAGCTTGTTGATGTCCGCGCTTAGTAGGGTGGCGGCCTTGTCCGGTTCGTGGTCCCGGTACCATTGTTGGATGATTCCGAGGGCATTGAGGATCATGAGGGTGTTGGAGCCGAAGGCTTTGCCGGAGCTGCTGCCGCTTCTGGCGACCATGGTTTCGATGGTGTCGTAGGCGGCGTCGATGAAGGCTTTTTCGCCGGTCAACTTGCCAGCGAAAGCGACCGCCTGCGGGGCCATAGCCGTGCTGCCGCCTGCGGGTTCGAACAACGGCTTGCCGTCGACGCGGGCGGTGTAGGGCCAGCCGCAGACATCGCTGTCATAGCACAGCAGCAGCCAGCGTGCGCCAGCGACGATTGAGGTGGCGGCGCGGGGGTCGCCGGTGACTTCATAGTAGTCCTTGATGCCGCTGAGGAGTACGCCGATCAGGAAAATAGCGTTGCCGGTGGCGCCGGGTTCGATGCCAGAGTGGTCGCCGGGCAGGACATGCGGCCAAGCGCCGCCTTGGTCGAACTTTTGCTCGCGCAACGGCACTTCGACGATGCGGCGGGCTGCATCCAGATAGACGGGGTCGCCGAGGTAGCGATATAGGCAGAGGATGGCTTTCATAGACCAGCCTGCTGAGCGTTCATGGGTGCCGAGCCGGGTGAAGGTCTTGGACATGCCCCAGGTGATGTGTTCGCCTAGCGCGTAGGCGGCTTCGATGGTTCTTGGTTCAGCGGTCAGGCACCAGGCGTCAGCCATGCCTTCGACCCAGGTATGGCCGTTTTCAGCGGAGGTGTGGCCGTCATAGCGGTGCGTCCAGGTCGCCCGGAGCGGCACTTGCGACCACTGACCGGTGTGGCCAATGGAGTGCTGGTGGTTGGCGCCGATATAGAAGGGGTCAGGATAGGCGTGCACGATGTCGACATCGGCCTGGTGGCGGGCAGTCTCCAGGCCGAGGCGGGCGTATTTTCGATTGCCGGTGCGGACGAATTGCATGAACAGGCCATGCGCCGGGTCGTATTCGTTGTTGGTCCAGTTGCGGCCGCGTTCGCCGAAGGTGTCGCCTAAGTTGAAATAGCCGTATTCGCGCTGGCGTTCGCGCATGGCGAGGATGTCGTCAGTGCATTTTTCAAACCACTCGTCCCAGGCGGCGAACTGTTTGCCGCTGGGTACGGACACATCGCCGAAGACTTGGCATTGATGGTACCATGCCGCCGGGATGACGGCAATGACTGGCAGGTCGCGGTTGGCGGCCATTTCGCTTCGCAAGGCTGCGCCGGCCACGTCGATGGAGAGCCTTTCGGTGAAGGCCATGCCCCACTTGGTGCGGTATTTGCCTTCGCAGAAGGGGAATACCAGCCAGAAGGGCAGGTCTTGGCCGAAGTCTGCGGACGGCTGGCGCGGGAGTATGCCGAAGGCCAGGCGGTTGTCGGCCAGGGTAACGGCCTTGGGCCAGCGCTGCCAGAAGTCCTGGAAGCCGACGGTGAGGCGCGAGTCGGCGAATTCAGCTGCGATGCTGCCATTGAGGCGGGCCTTGCCTTCGTCGAGGGCGGGAATCAGTCCGCGGAGTGCGCCGGAGACCTCGGCTTGTTGGTCGTTGCGCTGGAACATGGCGAGGCTGGAGCGGTCGGGAGTCAACTTGATGTTGCCGCTAAAGGGATTTCCTTGCAGGTCGGCGCCAGCGACTTCGAGGGTGCGGGCCGGGGACGCGGCTATCAGTTCAAGGTCGAGAGAAGTGACGTCGGTGAATTCGCGGCTGATTTCGGAGTTGAGGTGGGTCCAGGCAAGGTCCATGATGGACGACTGGCGGTGGAACGTCATTCTGGCGATGTAGGACATCAACTTTTCGCCGGCATCATTGCCGTAGTTTCCTTCGACGCGGATGACGATGCGTTCCGGGCCTTGTTCCTCAATGCGGACGGAGCTGGGCGGCAGCGCTGCTGTAGTGAAAGGCCGTCCCTGCTCGTCGCGGAGGGTGGCGACTATGCGTAGGCGGGATGATTCCTGGCCTGGCTTGGCCAGTTCCGCGAAGGCGAATTGGCGCTTGTCGATAGTGGCGTTCAAGGCGCCGGTGGCGATGGTGATGGCGCGGTCGGTTTCAGTCAGGCGCAGGGGGGAGGGCTGGGGAGCTGGCGCGGCTTCGGAGCCGGCTGTCAACGTCCAGTTGAGATTGGCCTTTGGGTCGAGTTCGGCGTCGAATTGCGTCAGAACCCATTTCAGGCTTTGGTCAGGCCAGAGGGTCATGACCGCGAATTGGGCTGGCCGGATTTTTCCGGTATGGTCGCGCAGGGTGAGATGCTTGGTCTGGAAGATGCGGCCTTGCGGGAACGGCACTCCGACCCGGATGCGGGCTGGCTGGCGGGCGATGCCGGCCTCTTCGAGCAGGTTGATGGTGATGGCGAGGCGGTCGGCTGGGGCGGGCTTGTCAGCGGGGCCGTCAGCCGGGAGGGTGACGATGGGCATCGGCCGTTCGGGCTGGATAGGCCGCGCCACGGCCATCACTTGTTGGGCGGTGAGGCCCTTTTCAGCAAGCGGAAGCAGGGCGATTTTGTCGTTGTAGTAATTGTAAAAGGACAGAGGCACCAGGCTGGCACTGGTGCCAAGAGTGGGGGTGAACGGCTTGGCCGAGGTTAAAATCGGCAGGGTGGCGTTGGTGGGTGGGCAGCTTTGACTGGCTTTGACGCCTCCCTGGGCGCGGAATTCGCTCAGCAGGTGTACGGAGAAGGCAACAGCGTCCTTGCCGCTGGCGGCGAAGCTTGTTTGCAGGAGCAGCCAGGCGGTGTTTTCATGCGCGGTAGCGGCGATGCGGGCGTTCTTGGCATCCGCAGTGAATGCACGGGGAGTGGCGTTCTTGCCAGAGAAAGTCACCATGAGGTCGGTGCCGCGGTGGTACTCGTCATCACGACCGGTGGCCAGGTCGTTGTCCAAGTCAAGATAGAAAATAGTGCCGGCAGTTTCAAAGTCTGGCCGGTCGACGTAGGTGAGTTTGAAGAGAACGAGATTTTGGGCGAGGGCGGCCGCTTCAAGCTGGGTGAAACGTGTGTTCAGTTCTTTTTTATCTGGTGGTTGTGCCGTTACGACGGTTGTCAAGGGCACGGCATAATTTTCAGGCAGGCCAAGGCCTTCGCAGACTAGGGTGGGGAAAGGCTCGGCAGCGGCCGCAAGGGCGGCAGCGCAGAACAGGGCTGAAGTGAGAAGACGCATGGGGGACATAGACATGAGAGGGACTCCGGTAGGTTAGGGGCGAGTGATTATGTGGATAACGGAATGTTTCTGTTAATTTAGGGTTTAACGGGCTTTTTGCTACTGCTATCCAAATAAAACCCGGTGCATCTTTAACGCCCCGGTGAAGTCGCGGTGGGTGGAATGGGGTGGTGACGGGCGAGGATAAACAGCTCAAGGTAGTCGATGATGCGGTGCGAGGAAACATCGGAATCCGTAATTACGCGGGTGGGAATTGTCCCAGAGAACTTTTTCGATTTGAAGAAGGCGACTTGGCTAAGGTCTTGGCTGCTAGCTGAAACAACGCCGTCGCCGTCGTTGAAAAGGATACCGGCGTCAGGGGCGTCATCCGTGCTGGCTTTCAGGCGTGCGCCGACGATGTTTCCCAGGGTCGCCATCCAAGAGTTGGCTTGGCTGTCGTTCGGATTGACGACGGCGTTCCAGGCTTCTCGGATAAGGTTGACGGTTCGGATTTCCGGGTTGAGGATGATGCACGCATAGCTGATGTCGGGATGCTGGCGTTGGTTCAGGTTCCAGAGGTAGTTTCCGGGCTGGGGTGGGAGCAGCTGTTGATAGAGGGGCGATTCGAAGTCGACGGCTGGGAACTGCTTTTCAAGCCAGGCGTAGAGGTCGGGATGTTTTTTCAGGAAGTCGATTTTGGCGGGTAGCTTCGCCAGGTCGGCGCCGCTGTGGGGGGCGGCTATAGAGATGAGCTGGGTCACTTGTCGGCGGGCGGCTGACTCGTAGCTCGGATTGGTCAGGTATTCACGGGCGATGACGGCGCCGACATTGTAGCCGCAGAGGATGACGCCGCGGGCACGGGAGCGGCGGCTGGCTTCGCTGACAAAGGCCTGCAACTCGGCGGCGCTGTCATTGATGGCGGCGTAGCCGTTACCGGTCAGGGAGACCGTATAGCAGGGGAATCTGGGATTGACATCAAGCGCAACGTCGGTGCAGACGACGTTGTCGCCGCTCATCGAGAGGTGTCCGACATGACGGATGATTTCGGCCGGTGCCGTGAAATCGACATTGAGAAGATGCTGTTTGGCTCCGATGCCGTGGACGAGGATGACCGCTGCCAGGGGGCGTTCGTCTTCAGCCTGGCGGGCATTGACGAGGCGTTTCAAATCAGCGAACTGGAGGTTTTGCCAAATCAGCCAGGCAAAGGCAAGGCAGAGAATGACGATGGTGGCGACGCCTAAGTGACCGGCGCGGACAGGGCGACGGTCGGCTGCCTGCGCCGTGGCCGTCAGGTCGGCAGCCGGCGCCGTGGCCGTCAGGTCGGCAGCCTGCGCCGTGGCCGTCAGGTCGGGGATGGAGGCGTGTTCTTTGGCGAAGGCGACGGGACGGGCGGTGGTGACGGCAGTGTCGCCGCGCCGCTGGAAGTGGAGGTGGAAGCTCTTGTTGGTCAAAGCGGCGGCCACAGCGGCTGCGTGGAATGCGTCGCCGTAGGCATTGTCGGGCTGCTGTTCTGTTTTGCTGTAGTGGAAGCCTGGTGCGTTGTCAGGGTCGGCGATGGGGTCCAGGTGACGGCATTCCTGTTCCAGGACTAGGGGTAGTGCGTTTTGGGCTTGGGTTTTCAGGTGGTCGCCAAGGGTATTGTTGGCGAGCATAGCGGTCAGGGTGGTGGTGTTGTCGAAGTCTCTGGCCGTGAAGGCGGCGAGTACCTTATAGCGGCCGGTGCGGCCCCGGGAGTCCGTGCTGCCGCCGACGATTTGATAGGCGCAAATCCAGTTGCCAAAGCCGATGACGCCTTGGTGCAAGTCATCCTGAGTCAGGGTTTCGGCATTGAAGGTCTTAGTCAGATGGTCGTCATGGAGAGCTTGCAGCAGAGCCGGCGGCAGGGACGGATGGCGATGAGACCAGAAATTGCCGTCAGCAGCCTGGTGGTCGGAATCATAAATGGCCAGAACATAGCGCATAGTGGCTCCTTGGGCTGAGGTGACAGAGGGTGGAGCGTTATAGCCCATCCGAAAAGCATGGACAGGTTCAATAGACGGAACAACAAGGCTTGGCTGAGGTCAATGCGAAAATTAAGACTTGCCGGGGGGATTGATTGTTTTCATGCGTTCGATGGAGACTGTTGCATTTTCACATTGGACGATTTCCGGCTGCCAGAATCCTTCGGCATTCTCCCAGGCGATGGTGCTGTCACGCAGAACCACATTTTTGGCGTTTCTGACGTAAAATGGCCAGGGAACTCCGGAATAGGGCAAGTCGCTCCATAGCGGATATGGGTCTGGCACTGTCGGCAGAAAGTCTTTTCCCATGTTGCCGGTGAGGGTCAGATGCAAGCCGGAAAACTCGATGTGACGGATGGGGCTTTCCGGCGCTCCGCCGAGGAACGAACCGCGGGTTGCCCTTGCGATGATGTTGCGGAAGAAAATGCGGTCAAGGAATCCCTGTATGGGGTCTGGGCAGTCCACCGGACTTTTCGGATGCTGGAAATTGAAGGCCTGAAAGGCGTCAATGATCAAGTTGTCGAAAACGACATCGGTAATTTCCGGTCCTTTGTAGATATTGATTCCACGCACGTCATTGGGGCTGATGGCGACCATCAGGGAAATTCCGATCATGGTGTCATGGATGACGCAATTGCTGACGGTTACTCGGCGAATGGCTCCGTCTCCTTCGTAACCCAGGCGGATGCCGTCGCTGGTCGTGTGGATTCGGCAGTTTGTAATGGTGATGTTTTCACAAGCCTTGTCATAGCCCAGTTCATGGGTATCGCTTTTCAGGGCGATTCCGTCATCACCGCAGATGATATCGCAGTTTGAGATGCGCACATTTGAGCAGCAGTCGATGTCGATTCCGTCATCATTGGGCCCGCGCAGGTCTGCGTCGATGCGAATTCCGGACACCTCGCAGATGTCGCAGCCAAGCAACCAAAGGCAGTAGCATGGCGGGTCGATCAGCGTCACATCACGGACGACGATCCCGGAAGATTCGCGGAAATGGATCATTCCTTTCGGGCGGTGCAACCGCGGCCAGAAGCGTTGCCCGTACAAGGGGTGTTCCAAGCCGTCGTTCTTGTTCCAGAAATGGATTTCCGCCCTTCCGTCGATGACGCCGAATCCTGTAATGGAGACGTTTTTGAGCTTGCTCCCGCCGATCAGCCATCGGTGCGGGTTGCTGCTTGGCTCTCTGCATGTTGCCTTGGGATCAGGAACAGGTTTCAGCAGGCTGTTGATGCGGCTGCCTTGTTCCATGTGGAATTCAATATTGTCTTTCAGGGTGATCATGTCACAGGCGAAGGTTCCTGCGGGAATCACTACGCATCCTCCGCCCTTTGCGCTGCAAAGGTCGACAGCCTGCTGAATCGCGGCGGTTGAGTCGGTGCAACCATCTGGCACTGCTCCAAAATCAAGAATACTCAACTGCATGGCATAATCCTTTCAGCCCTGGATGCGGGGCGTCGCCGGTCGGGGCATTACTGCCAGGGCCAGATCTTGCCGTCTCGAACCTCGGCGAGCTTGCGTTCAAGGCGAGTTCCGGTTAACTCGAGTTCTTTAAGTTCGCGGTCCAGCGCTTGGAGGTCTGCGTAGCCTTTGCGGATGAAAGAGAAGGACAAGGCCGCTTCGGTGATTCGGCCTTGTTCGAGCTGGGCGAGTGCGTCTCTGGCTTTGGCCGCATTGTCCATGATGTTGCAGGTGATGATTTCAGCGGTGAAGTCGGCTTTGAGAAGAACTCTGGGAATGACGTCGTCCAACGTGACCGTGCTGTGGGCGGGGACGTCAGCCACAAGCTGTATGCTCTTCTTGTGCTGCGGGTAATAGAGGACGAACTCCAGGCCGCTCAGGTCAATGGCGCTCGAATTGATTATCTTCAGGTCAAAGGGGCCGATGAGGTCTTTTTTGTGCTGGAAAGCGATTTTGGCTTTGATGGTTGCGACGTCTTGTTCCAGGCTCTTGATACGCTCGCTCAGATTTAAGGCCATTTGTTCGAGCATGGCTTTTCGTTTGGCCAGGGCATTATCAGTCCTGGCGTTATTCACTTCGATTTTGGCTAAGAGCCTGGCTTGGTGATCGATGCCGAATCGCCACCAGAGGGAGGCCGCAGCGAGCAGGAGCAGGGCGGCAGCGAGGATGGCAGCTGCCCGGAAAGCGCGTGGCTGACGGCGGCGCCAGCGCTGGAGCCGCTGGCTGAGAGGGGCGAAGGTCGCACGAAGGCGTTTGCTTTTTGGCTCGTGAGCGGCGCTGTCTTCCCGGGGCGTCGCATGGCCGCTGAGCAGGTCAGCGATGGTTTTTTCCAGCCAGACCGAGAATTCGCGCAGCCCAGTGGAATGGAATCCAGGGACTGGGACGGCGACCGAGGATTTCTTGGCCGCCGTCGACTTGACCTCGGCCACGGCTGCCAAGGGGCAGAACGGCACATCGCCGGTGGCGATAAACTGCTGCCAGAGAAAGGGAAAGGCTCGGCGGCCGATGTCAGTCCAGGAGGACTGGAGAGGGTAGCGGTCGATTTGGGTCAGCAGCAGGCAGCAGCGTCGGCCTTGGCTGCGAAGCTGGCGGAACATTTCGGCCAGGATGATTTCGTTGTGGGACCGGAGGGGGGCAGGCCGGTCAGTCTCCAGGTTGAAGAAGTCGTCGAGATTAAGAAGGAAGAGGATGATGTCAGCCTGGCTGCAGAAGTCAATGGCTTTTTGGGCTTCGGTGGACAGGTTGATTTGGGCGAGGGGCTGGCTGGCGGCGATGTCGCTGCCGTCGTCATTCAGGCCTGCGCAGCTGGCGAAGATGGTCCGGAGGTCGTGCCCAGCCATGTCTTGCAAGGTGAGGCGGAAGGCACGGCCGTCAGCCAGTTCGGCATTCCATTGCAGGCGCTTGAATTTTCCCGGCTGGGTGGCGGGCGGCCATTGCTCAGATTGCAGCAGGTCCCAGTTTTTGCCTTGGAAGTGGAGGGTGTTGTTGTTGGCTGGGGCGAGGGTGATCGGGTATTCTGCGTCCGTGGCAGCATCAGTTCGCGAGAGGCGGTTGGCGAGCACGGTGGCGAAGACGGTTTTGCCGCAGCCTTGAGTGCCGACTAAGGCCAAGGAAATTTCGCGATGACGGCGATTGCGGAAAGCCTGTCCGAGGCGGCTGAACAGGCCGGTTTTTTCCGGGAAGACGAAGTCCTGGAAAGCTTGTCGGGGTTGCTGGTTGAAGAGGTCGGTGACCATGTCGTCGGGCAGGAGTCTGCCAGTGGCGGCCATTCGGCGGAGGGTGGCGGCCGGGAAGGGACCCTGGCGCAAACCGTCGCGCTGGTAGAACCACTGATCGAGTCCCGGGTGGGTTCCGGCTGGCAGGGTGGTGTTCGTCGTCGTATCGTAGAGGATGGTGGCGCGCGTCAGGCGGCCGACGCGCACTGCGTCGCGCAAGGCGTCGACGTCTTCGCAGCGGTTCTGCTGACCGGCATTTCCTTGATAAGTCCAGGCCATGATGAGAAATTGGGGTTAGAATGGCGGGCAGGGCAGCTGTTTTAATCCACTATGATGACGGTGCGGAGCTGTTTGCCGGCCAGGGGGATGGTTTTGGTTTGTCCGTCAGTGGTTTGATAGGTCACTTGGGCGCGTACGTCATGCTGTCCGCCGGTGGAGATGACGATTGATGCTTGGCGTCCGTCGATGCGGGCTGGGCGGCCGCCGACCGTGAAGTCATCGATATGGAAGCTGGCGACCGTGTCGGCGTTGCTGGCAGCGTTGATGGTGTAGGTCAGTCGTTTGCTAGCGTCGCCAGCGTTAGACACATCTGGCGTTGAGATGACGAAGACCGGCTGGCGGGGCGCGAGGCCTTTCTGTCCGGGCTGGACGACTTCGAGCTGGCGGGTGTCTGTCACTATGCGTTGATCTGGCAGGGTGAGCTTCAAGGTGACCTCATAGTGGCCAGGCGAGGCGAAGGTGTTCTGTCGCTCCGGGTTGACGAGGGCGTTTTCGGCGGGCGTGAAGTCTTCGTAGTCGCCAGCGGCGGTCCAGCGGATTTGGCGGCGGGCGACATTGGCGTGCCCGCTGACATCCGTGGCGGTGACGTGTTCTCCGACCAGGGCGATGTCAGGCGTGAGCGTGAGGCGGCAGAGCAGGGCGGGGGCAGGCGTGTCGGCGCCAGCATCAGCATCGTCGTCAGGCTTGATGTCGGCTTGAGCGATGACGGTTTTGGTGGCGGTGACAGTGCGGCGCTTGCTATCAGTCCGGCGCAAGGTGACTTGGTAGCTTCCCGGCTTGGTGAAGACATGGCGTGCTTCCTGGTCTGGCATGGGTGCGAAGTCGTCGCCATCGCCCCAAGAGATTTCGCGCTGTATTTCAGCACTTTCCGGCCAGTCTGGCGTGAGGTCTCGTGCGAGGACGATTTCGCCGGGGCGGCAGGTGGTTGGAGTGACGTCTAATTCGGCAGTCGGTTCGATGGGCTGCTCTGTGACGACCTGCGTGACCGTGCTGCTGGCGGTGGCGCCGGTGTCATCAGTGACGCGGAGAGTGACTTGGACGCAGCCGGGCGCTGGGAAGGAACGGCTGCCTGCCTCGGCCAGCGTCTGCCAGGGCGCTTGGTCGCCCCATTGGATGTCCCGGTGGGTGATGGAACGGCTCGGAACGTCGGTAAACGATGCGTCAATGGCCGTGATGGTTTGGCCAGGCGCGGCCGGGTTGGGGTGCAGCAGAAGCACGGCTTGGAAGGGCGCGGCAGGCTGCTCCGCAGACAGCGGCGCACGGACGCTGAGGCGGACGAATTCGCCGTTGAGCTCCCCTGCCTCCGGTTCCCAGGTGATGGCATAGTCGCCGGCAATCGGAAAGCGGCAATGGACTTTGTCATTTGCAGAGGTGACTTGGCGCTTGGCGTAGCCGTCAACGCTCAGGAGGCCGGGCTGGTCAGCCCAGGCGGTGACGACGTCGCCGGTCATAATGGCTTGCCTGGGGGCGACGGTCAGATGCTGGCCGCGCGGGCGGCAGCTCGGGCATTGTCCAGAGCGGAGGTGCTCGCCGCAGTCGGCGCAACGGTTTTGGCAGACGCCTTCGGTAGTCAGTTTTTCTTGGCAGGTCGGGCAGCGATTTACGGGCGCTTGGGCTGAACGGAACATCGTCCAGACCAGGAATATGAGCAGGAGCGCGGCGGCGACGTGCAGGAGGCGGGCGCTTAGTCGGCGCCAGCCGTGATGCGGGTCCACATAAGGCAGGAGTCGTTGTCTGATTTCCTGGGCGTCATTGGCAGGGAAGCTGCCGCCGTCCGGCTGCCGGTCATATCCCCAGAGCACGACCAGGCGTTGGTCAAACCAAGGGCCGGCCAGGCGATAGGATTCTGGCTGACGGTCGGGATCAGGCAGGCGGAATGTTTTGATGAAAGCGATTTTGGTTGGGTCAGGCGGCGGCGCCTGGTTGCTCGCCTGGCTATCGTCAGCCAGCTTTTGAAAATTCATCATGGCTTCGACGAATTGGTCCAGTTCGCGGGGCGGCAGTTTGTGCCGGGTCATTGGTTTGCTGTCAGCGACCAATTCGCGGCCTTGGTCAGTCAGCGAGAAGAGGACGCCGTTGGGGGTGAGTTCGGCGCGCGGGAAAAAGCGCTCTCGGTCGCTGCCGTCTCGGTCGCGGAGCAGATTTTGGAAGTCGGCGTCCCAATAGACCCCGGACGTGGCGACTTTCAGGGGCGTGTACTCTTGGCTG
>Ga0209723_1005178_pt1 | contig 13660 bp, 13 predicted proteins | sample BiotimSIPDNA_2_FD_185750 | JGI IMG/M metagenome (GOLD analysis project Ga0209723, IMG submission 185750) | Anaerobic biogas reactor microbial communites from Washington, USA - Biogas_R2 time_0 SIP DNA (SPAdes) (version 2) | ecosystem: Engineered > Bioreactor > Anaerobic > Unclassified | place... | reverse complement strand
GGCGGCGTTTGGGTTTGCGATTCTTCGGCCGGCATCGGATTTTGAGTTTCTTCGGGCGTTGATGCGAAACGATAGGCCAAGAAAACGAGCGCGGCGACACAGACAGCGGCAATAACGATAGAAACGATCTTTTTCATATTTTTATTTGATTATTTTTTACCACCCAGGTTATTATATCACAAAAACAAAAAAGTGGATTTTTGCCGCGGCGTTGGCCAAAACCACTGAAAGATTATGTGATCGCGGATCAAAATGTGATAAAATGGCATAAAGCGAAATCAAAATCTATTAACATATCAAAATTATGGACAATCTGGCGCTTTTCTTTCTTTTTGTTTTGATCGCGATAATCATCACCTATTTTTTTCCCGCCATTGTGGCCGTCGCCCGCAGAAAAAGAAATTGGGGCGCGATTTTGGCTCTGAATTTGCTGGCGGGATGGACGTTTGTCGGCTGGGTCGCGGCGCTGGTTTGGGCGTTGACGCACGATTGCGGGGAAAACGGCAAAAAACCCGCGCCGCCGGCCGCCATTGACGGCTGATTTGGCGTGATGCCCGACATTGCCGGCAAATATCAAACAAAAAACCCTGAGAGTAGCGGTATCAAATACCGCTACGATATCAGAAAAAAACAAAACGCCCCGACAGTTTCGGGACGTTTTATTTTTTGGACTAGGCGCGCGCCACATTGACCGCCGCCGGTCCCTTTTCACCGTCAACAACTTCAAATGTCACCGCATCGCCGACTTTGAGATCGGCATATTCCACGTCTCGCAATTCTTTGGAATGGAAAAACAAGTCTTTGGCTTCCCCTTCGCGGGAAATGAATCCAAATCCTCTTTCCGTGAGAGTTTTGATTGTTCCGTTCATTTTTTTGTTGAATTTACGCACAACGGGAAACCGACCATTTTCCGTTTTCTAACTGTCTTAACACTATACACCATAACCCCTTTTTCTCCAAATTTCAGTCCCCGCCGGGCGTCGGAATACGCAACCTCAACGCCCGGATTTAATTCTTTAACCGCCAAAACCGCGGCTTCATCTGGCAGTAACAAGCAATTTCCAGCCGCTTCAATGCGCGGAGGGTTAGACTCTCCGGGAGCTAAACAGGCCTAATTGATAAAACCGTTCGAGTGATTTTTTGATAAACTTGCCATTTTTTTATCTTTAAAAAAAACGCGCAATGTTATAACTGCGCAAGTTTTGCTGGCAAAGGATAATGTATTTCCCTGTTGCCCTTTTTGCGGTTGCAATTATCGCATAAGGGCTGAATGTTGCCGATATCGTCCAGATTATCAAAGCCGCGATGTCGAAATGATCGGGGGACGATATGATCCCTTGTCAGCACAATCTCCGGCTCCCTGCGGTTGCAGCAGGGACAGGTGTAATCATATTTTCTTTTAAGATCCTCCCATTCCTCACGAGTATGTTTCCCTCGTTTCGGTATTGTGTGGCTATTCTTCTGCAACTCTTGATCCAATTGTCTCAACCATTCTTCGTATCTTTCTATGGCCAAAAAAACCGGATCAAAAGTTTGCAATTTTTCAATGAGCTCGCCATTGATTGAAGCTATTTTAAAGCCTCCTTATATCCTTTTTGATTATTCCACTTCCCGCCCCGCAAGTCAAACTCATCTTTGACAGTAAAAACGCAAAAATCCAATCCCGATTTTTCAAAACTCACAGAAACAAGAGGCCATATCCAAAGGATAAATTGCCAAGGTCTGACCTTGGCAATTTTAAAATCGGAGGTGTAGCCGCAAATACGACTTAAACCGTATTCAAATACTGATTTAAACCAGTCCCAAATCCATCACCAAATCTTTCCCAAATCCCAAGAGATGATCATTCCCAAAATCCCTTCCCCTGCCTTCCCGTTTTGGGTGACAAACAAACCCCCAGCCGCCTCCCACCCTTAACAAACCCGCCCAATTTTTCATTTATCTCAAACGCTTCCACCTTTCTTTTTCTCTGTTTCCAAAATTTTTTTCACTTCGCGGTCAAAATCGGAAATATAATTCTTATTTTGTTCTCGGCGATATTTTTCGTATTCTTCCCGCGCCTTATTTTCCGCCTGCTTGGCGCTCACGACCCCCGCCGAATGCAATAAATTTTTTTCGGAAATTGTTAAAAATTCATCCAATTTTTTAATCCAATCTTGCATTTTCATCAAACGACCGCTTTCGGCTTGCAATTCCGCAAAATCAATATAGAGCGAAACAATCAAGTTTAATTGATTTATTTCTTTTTCGGTCAAGTAATTCTTGGCGATGATGATATCATCGGCGGTGATATAATCGTTTTTAAAGCTGGTAAGTCCCATTAAAGGTTTTTTGTTGTGCGCGGCTTGCAATAATTTCTGCGGCGGTATGTCCATGAACGGCATAATGCATTTTGTTTTGCACCGTGGCGAAAAATTTTTTCGTTGATTCCGCATCAATTTTATAGTCAATGCTCGTCGCGTAAATATCGGTCACCTTTTGGTAAAACAACCTTTCGCTGCTTCGGATATCCCGCACGCGCTGCAATAATTCCTGAAAATAACGCGCCTTGCCGCCGCCTTGCTTGAGCCGCTCATCATCCATGGTGAAACCCTTAATTAAATATTCCCGAAGCTGCTCCGTCGCCCACTTGCGAAACTGCGTCCCGCGATCGGAGCGCACGCGATAGCCAACTGCCAGGATAGCGTCCAAATTATAATGATTCGTTTCGTATTTTTTGCCGTCGGCGGCAGTTATCCGGAATTTCCGGATAACTGAATTTTCATCCAATTCTTGCTCCAAAAATATATTTTTCAAATGTTCGTTGACTGTGCGCACATCAACATCAAAAAGCTCGGCAATCAATTTTTGCGAAAGCCAAACATTTTCATCCTCAATCCTGACATGGATTCTATTCCCGCTACCCAAAAATTGATATATGACAATTTGCGATTTTTGATTTTCCATAATTTCATTTTACCACAAAAACCATAATCCCATCCGACAATTCAAGTCCGTATTTAAATACTAACTAAATCCATAATTTTATTTGATTTTCCCCAAATCCCAAGCGGTAATCATTCTCCCGCGAATTTTTAAAAAATCGGAGTTGGCGCCATTTTTTCTCGCATGGTGATTGCGTAGCTTGCCGATCTATGATATATAATAATTGAGGTATTCAAAAGGGGCGTCGACCGATAGGACGATGGCTCCTTTTTTATTATTTAATCCCATCGGTTTTATCGACAAATATGCTAAAATTGTGATTTTTAAAGCCGCCAACAAATGTTTTTGCTCCCAGTTTGCTTTTTAAAAAATCAACCAGTTCAATTTTATGGCTTGACCCGGAAACAATTCCTTTGGAAAATTTAATATCGTAGGTTATCGCGCCAATCAAAAGATCTACCAATTGCAAAAGATCGTTCGCCTTTGAATCAAAACGGCACACGCCGGCCAATGCAAGCCGCTTCTTTCCCGCGTTGAAATTTCTTTTTGTATTCACTTCAAATTTTACATCTTTTGGCGTCGTGACATGATCTGCCACAAGAATCATCATCTCTTGGCTACTCAGCGCGGAATCTAAAAGTTTCAAGGTTATTTGTTCATAGGCGCGCCACGGATCGGCATCAAAATTTTTCACGAAATAATCGCTTCTTTTACTGATTGAATAAGAATAAAAATTCACGCTTCGCGTTTCAAAAAATGAGCAAATCGCCCATTTGGCAAATTCAATATTATTTTTTGAAAGCTTGTTGAATTTTATTTCATCATGAAAATTGCGCTTGTTTCTTTCATATAAAATTTTACTGTGCAAATAATACGGCTGGCTCATTTTGATTATTCCCACGGTAAAATACGGGTCTTTTTGGTCGCTTAAACTTCCGGTTTCGTCAAGAAAACAAAACTTCGTCCAGATTTTATCATAATCGGAAAGTTTTAAATCCCCGGTTTCAATTTCTTTGTTTTGTTTGAAAAAACCCATAAAAAATAATTTGTTTGCAACTCTATTTTACCACAAAAACCATAATCCCATCCGACAATTCAAACCATATTCAAACCATATTCAAGTCCGTATTTAAATACTGACTAAATCCATAATTTTATTTGATTTTCCCCAAATCCCAAGCAGTAATCATCCCCAAAATCCCTTCCCCGACCTTCCCGTTTTGCTCAATAAACAGGATACCCAATCTTTTCCCGCCTTTAACGAACCCGCCCAATTTTTATTTTCAAAAAGGGTTTCAAAAAGGGTCTAACTCTTTTTATGCAAATTAGCTTTCGCAAATTTAACAATCATCCCAAGGCTATATCCATACTCTGCATTATTCTTGTATTGTCGCTTAAGGCAATTTCTAGCCAATATATATAACCATACGTACCGCCATTAGGAAGTTTTGGTAAAAATTGCGTGGGCGTTAACTTTATAATTGCAATTTGTTTGACAATGGGACGTTTTTCTACCGCATCAATCCTTATCCTTTCTAAAATTGGCTTAAGTTGCTTATTCGATGGATCGATCGTTAGCGGTGAAAATGAAAGAATTTCAAACACAGTTTCAACAAAATCAATGCCAAGCTCATTATGAATCAAAGATATATTAAAATTATTCAAACATTGCTTATAATAATTGCTATCTGTCAAATTGCATAATTCTATAAATTCCTTAAATTCTGAGAATGCTTTTCCTAATGATAATATTTTATATATATCCTCATGTGATAGAGGTAGAAAATTTTTAATTTTTATACCATTATTTATTGTTTCATTTATTGTAAATTGTATCTCTTCAAGAATTAAAGCCCCTACAGATGATCGATCTATAGTTGAGTGAACCATCCAGTCGCAATAAAATTTTAACAAGGAAAATTTTCTTTTTATGTCTGATGGTAATTGGTCGAGCAATTTTCTAGAAAGATTAAACAAATAAAAAATATCGGATTCGGAAAGAATTTCATTTTCTAAAATCTTTCTAATTTTTCCTTCAATTTCAAATTTAATTCTTGTTTTTGATGAAATTATATTCTCCATTTGCTATTTTGGCTCTTCTCCATTTGGCGTGGAATAAGCGTAAAAAATTCCTAAAAATTCCTTTTAAAAAGAAAAACCAGAGCTGTAATTTTGCCTAAATGCCATTAAAATAGCTTTAAAATGAGTATTTCGGCATTTCGTCTTGGAAAAATTCAGAAATACGTATCACGTAAAGTGGAGAAGAACCGCTATATTATAGATAAATCTTTTTAAAAACTTTATATATTGAATATTCGTTTAAAAATTCAATAAACCCCCTGTATGCATATTTTTAATTTTTATTTGAATTTTCCACGATTTTTATTTCCTCGGGCGTTAGATCGTAAAGCTGATAAACCATTTGGTCAATTTGGTTTTCGTATTCTTTGACTTTGGCCTGCTTGGCGGGATTTTCTAAATAATCGCCGGATTCGGTAATTGTCAAAATTTTATCAACAATTTCAATAAATGGTTTTTGTCGAGTATTTTCAATTTCGGTAATGAAAATTTTATGAAAATCGCGAGTCTATCGATAGAATCCAACCCCAGCATTTTTGGATTGATTATATATCCACAGGCGCAGCACCTGTTGCCATTTCCAAATTACTATTATTTATTTTGGATTTAAGCTGGAATTTAACATAAATCAATATGCCAACAACAACTAAAGTCGCCATATAAGTTAATGGTTGATCATTCAGAACTTCATAATAAGCAAATATGTAGAAATTAAGGAAATAATCAAAAAGAAACATTTGTGTTGCGATATTGCTTATGCGATGCCAAACAAGGGATTCGCGATAATTATTGTATGTTTCTTGCCATATTTGCCGCATTCTTATTAATTCTTCTTGATCATCGTTGGTTGTTCCGTTCGGTTTAAGCAGATTTTGATATGTATATTTTCTAAAAGAAGACAAAACGAAAGCCAATATAGCTAAAATCAAAAAAGGAAAGATCCAAAACACATAATACCTAATAAAAAGCGACGAATCCAGCAAGAAAGTATATGGCATCAAAGATATTATTCCCGATAATGCCATCAGCGTACCTCCGCGTTGCGACAAATCTCGCAAAAAAGACTCCATACGTCCAATTTCGTATTTAATCTCATTAATAACATTTATTTTGGGCGCATTAAACGAATCCGTATTGGGCAATTGGCCTAATAAAGAATAAATTTGAGCTTTTAGTTGATTAATTTGAGCTTCAGATTCTTCCGTTGATGGCATAAGGAAATAATAATTATTTCACCTCAATTATTTTCATTACTTCGTCGCCGTAGTGGTTGATTACTTTTACGGCGATTTTGCCGGTTTTGGGTTTGGGGAAGGGGCGGGAAACTGTGGTGTAGAGTTCTTCCCAGGCGGTTTCGTTTATGTCGGCTTTTAATGCTTTCTTTAACTTTTCGTAGGGTTTGTCGGCACCAAGGAAATAGGCGTGGGTTACAAAAAACGCTTCGCCGCTGTAATTGGTGTCAATAAACCACGCGGCAATGTCGTGTTCGGGGTCACCCGAACCGCTGGATCGGATCTCGCTTTTTACCGGGTCGTAAATATCCACGCCGACAACTTCCACAGTTATGCCGTCTTTGGTTTCTTTGACTTTCACTTCCGGTTCGCCAAATGCCAAAAACAAATTGCCCGAACCGGTCTTTTTGAGCAGATCGCCCATTGAAAGATCGGGGTTGATTTTCACTTTCATCACCTGCAATCCGTTTGTTTGCGCCGGTTCGGAAAACGCCGATGCCTCAAACGAAGTGGCGGCAACCACCAGCAAATCCGCGAATTTTTTGGCAACCGCGGCGGCGTCGCGGATGAAATCATCGTCAACGCTGCCGAACTCCGGGCCGATGGATACGGCGACTTTTTTAAATCCATCGCCGGTTTTGTATTCACCCACGGCTTGGATTTCCGGACCTTGTGGCAGAATGTCCAAATTGACAAATTCCACCCGCGCACCCTTTTGTCCGGTTTGCACGCCCGCCTTTACCAAATTGGTTACCACGGTTTCCACGAACCGATCCGACGACAGCATTTCCTGTGCGTCCGAAACGCGATGCGGCGAAAGCGATTCCACCGTGAACGGCCCGGTAACGCGGACAATTTCTTTGTTTTCAAACGGCCGATCAAACAAAACTTCCTGCTCAGCCGGTTCATCGTTTGCCAATGATTTTAAAGTAATATGCGGCACGGTTTTATAAATAAAACCGCCGCTGACGATTTTTTCGTCTTTGAGTTTGTAATACGGGAATTTGGCCGTCATCAAGCGCGTCCGCGCCAGTGCCAATGAAACCCGCGAAGTATCAACCGTTATCCACCGCCGCCCCCATTGCTCGGCAACATAAGCGGTTGTCCCCGACCCGCAAGTCGGATCAAGCACAATATCGCCTGGATCAGTGGACATCAACATGCAACGAGCAATTATTTTCTCGCTTGTTTGCACAACATATAAAGGTGTCATTTCGCCCCTTGTATCATCCCAAAGATTAGTAATGGGTATTAAAGGAAAATCATCGAAATATCTTACATATCCTATTCTTTTTTCACTAGCTGCTATTCTTTTTGCATTTATTAATTTTTCTATACCAGCTTTACTTGTTTTCCAACCACCAGAGAAAATTTTAAATACTTTTCCGTTGAATTCGATAGGAAAACGACTATTTTCGCCGCCGCTTTGACTCGTTAAGGCGTGTATGCCAAATATTCTACTATTCTTTGGCAAGATATCTATCTTTTCTTTTTCTTCTTTCGTTAAATTTCTTCTTAACCCATTAGGTAATTCAACCATTGAATAATTTGATAAACCACTTCGGGAATTTGTTTTGTCTAGGTATAATTGTCTAAATTTAACTTCCTTATTATTTTTTGCATACCAAATAATGTAATCACCAACTTCATCTAATGTTTGTGATGTTTTGTTTCCTGTCTTTGTAAAATGTATTTGACTTAAAAAATTATCGATTCCGAAAACTTCATCCATTAAATTCCTAATAAGATGGACATTTTCATCGTTTATTTGCACAAAACAACTTCCGCTTTCGGTTAGGAGTTCGCGGGCGGAGATCAAGCGGTCGCGCAAATAGGAAAGGTAGGAATGGATGCCGAGTTCCCAAGTGTCGCGGAACGCCTTCACTTGTTCCGGCTGGCGAACAAAATCTTCAATTTTGTTGTCTTTGACATCGCGTTTTCGGGTGGAAACCTGCCAGTTTGACCCGAATTTAATGCCGTAGGGCGGATCAATGTAGATGGTTTGGATTTTGCCGCGCATTCCTTCTTTTTCCAGCAAACTGTTCATCACCAAGAGCGAATCGCCCAAAATCATCCGGTTTTGCCAGTTGTCTTCGTGTTTGTAAAATTCCACCGCCTTGCCGAATTGAGTTTCCGTTGTTTCGCCAAAAAGCATTGTTTGCGCGTTTTCATTGGCGCCGGATTTTATCCGCGCGATGATCGCCTCTGGCGCGATTTTTTCTTGCACATAGATCGGCACGGTGGAAACCGAAAAACTTTCACCTTGCTCTTTTTTACCCGCCCAAACAAGCTGGGGGTCAAGCGATGGATCGTAATCGTAATGCGTTTTGATTGGCTGTTTCTCGCGCGGCGAAAGTTTGATTGATTCTTCCTGCGTCGGGATACGCACGCGCTTTTGATCGTGCTTGTACGATTCCACCGGCGCGGCCGTGGTGGGTTGGTTTATTTTTTTTTGTTTTGCCATAATTATTTATTGTTAAATAAATCGCCGGGCAATAGATTATTAAACCCTTGATTCATTCCCGCGCGGATTAAATTTTGGGTTTCGTGGACATCTTGGATCTCCAAGATCGCCCATTTGCCGTATTTACCGAAATTGTTGACCGCGGGCACCCAAAGATCGTGGGCGGTTTTCACTTTCATAATTTTTTTATCGTCTTTCTTGCCGGTTACCTCAATCAAAAGATTCAACTTTGTTTTATCCGGCATTTCCAAAACCGCGATAAAATCGGGATTGTATTGATGCGCCACGCCTTGATGCTCATAGGGAATAGTGAATCCAAGTCCTTGATTTTTAACATATGCCACCACTTCGGCCATTTGTTCCAATTTCTTGGCAACGCCCTGCTCCCATTCCTCGGTATCGGCAACAACATAATTGATATGGCTTTTGCCGGTTTCCCGCACTTCCTTGGTGGTCAAAAAATCAACATATTTCGTTGATCCGTCCGCGTCATAAGCCGCAAGAATCGGCAAGATTTTTTTGTTGTTTTGGTCTTCCAAATTTTCGGCGATGATCGCTTGCTGAATTTTGGTAATCGCGCCGTTGAAATATTCGCCAACAGTGAGGTAGCCGATAACCATTCTGTCTTTTAAAATAACGCAATTTTTAACATAATCTTGGGCAATTTTTTGCAATTGCGGGAAAAGCCAATATTTTTCCGCGCCTTCGGCATCGGTATAATATTGTTTGAGAACCGCTTTCGCCAACCGCATCGCCGCTTCGCCCTCGCGCCGCTCCTTTATTCTTTCCAAATTTTCATGCGTTTCCCGGCCGATAGCGCCGCCAAGAGTAATCTCGGTTGGTTCGTTTTCAATAATGGTTTTTGATTCCGGGCTGAATTTCGCAACCAAATTGGCTTCATTTAATTCATAGCGATAACCTTCAACACGGGGATAGGTTATTTGATATTGCTCCCGTTCGGGCAACGCGTGGACGCGATGGATGACTTTGGGCGGGTTAGTCGTCGTATTTCCTCCCGTTTTTAAAAAACTGAATGGCACGCCGTAGACCTCGGCATATTCTTCGGACAATAATCCCGTTGATTCATCAACGCAATAATCAACGCGGCGCAAGGCGCGGCCCACAACCTGCTCGCAAAGAAGCTGGGTGGAAAAAGCGCGGACACCAAGAACATGCGTTACTGTATTTACATCCCAGCCCTCGGTGAGCATTGATACGGATATGACGCATTTTATGTTTTCGCCGAGTTTTCCCGGCTTGCCAACGGTATTCATTACCTCGCGAAGCAATTCTTCATCGGTTGGTTCTTCGCGGCCGGGAAATCTTTTTTTGTAGTCCTTGCGGAAATCATCAATTTCCGCGGCGAATATCTTTTTAAAATTATCATCAATTTTCTCTCCGCTTTCTATCTGGCGGCTGTCAATTATCAAAGTGTTGGGCTTATCAAAAAAACGTACGCCGTCTTCATTTCGGAAAATTTCCAAATTGCCTCTCTCAATGATCATTTTTCCGCTGGGAGTTTTTCGTTCATATCCGGCAACCCAGCGATAAACCAATTCGGAAACCGCAGTATTGTTGCAAACGATAATCATTACCGGAGGCATTACATTTTGATTGTTCTTTTTTTCATCCAAATAGCGTTGATAATATTTTTTATCATAATTACCATAAAGAGATTCCAGTGCTTCATGCAATGTGGTCGGTAATGTGTTGGTAGATAAATAGTCCTTCCCGCCCGTTTTTAAACCTTTTTTGGGCAAATCATCGGAAATATTAAGCCAAAGATTGCGAAATTCAGGGATATCATCATTAAAAACAGTATCGGATTCAACCGGCAAGCGCGGAATTTTAACCACGCCGCATTCCAAAGCGTCCAATAGAGAAAAATCATAAATTGTCCAAGGAAACATCGTGCCTTCCTGATAGCCGGAACCGCGAAGAAAATATGGCGTCGCGGACAAATCAATCACGGCGTTGACCGGCATCTTTTTTGATAATGATTCCAATCCGCTTAACCATAACCGCGCGGCTTTATTGTTTTCATCAGCTTCTTTTCTGTCATCGCCGGCAAGCTTTTCATCTGTTGGTTTCTCGCGATAGCAATGATGGGCTTCATCGTTGATCACCAAAACGCGGGGTTTATTTAAAATGGTTTTAAAAGTCCGGTTAACCATAGCACTTGGGCTTTCTTTCATTGCCGCATTTTTCAAAAGACCGGCCAATTTTATAACCGCGCCAATTTGAAATCGCGGATTTTGCCGCTGCTCCAATTGATGAAAATTTGTTATAAAAACAGTCGCTTGTTGCAATAAGTCAAAATCTTGCGGTGAAACGACTTCCCTTTCTTTATAATAATTTTTTGGATTATTCGGCAACAACACATTTAATCTGTCGCGAATGGTGATTCCCGGAGTAATAATGGCAAAAGCATCGGTGAAACGAGTATCTTGAGGGTAACGAATTTTATTCAATGTGTTGTAGGCAATAATCATTGCCATCACCACGGTTTTACCTGATCCAGTTGCCATTTTGAAAGCCAAGCGATACAGTCCGGGGTTTGCGTCAGTTGCCGCTTTTTTTAATTCGTTAATAATCCAACTTTCCCCGGTTTTTTCCGCGACTTCATTTATGTAAATAAGAGTTTCCATTGCTTCAATCTGGCAAAAGAAAAGCTTATTTTCTCTGCTATCGTCGCGCCAATAAAAAAGAAGATTGCGGGATGTTTTTGTGATTCCGGGATAATCCGATTCGCGCCAATCCTTGATCTGCTTCCTGATTTTATTGATAAACGCGTTTTCCTTTTGCAGCTCGTTTCCAAAAGCACCCTCCGCAGTATTGAAGTCAAATCTTTTTTGTTTTGTTTTTGCTCGCGGCACGGGAATATAAAAACTGCTGGGCCGGCGGCTTTCAACAATATTTTCGGTCAATCCGCGATCATCGGCCATAAAATGACGGGCTGGTTCAAAATACGGCGAATTTAATATAGGAGATTTTATGTTTGACATCGGATTTTGATAAAATATGGAAAAACATTGACAAAATAATGCGTGCTGATACGATTTAATTGGAATCGCTTTCAGACCGAATTGTGGCGTTTATCGCCGCGTTCCCGCAAGGGATAGGTTTGGAAGTTTTTTGTTATTGAGGGACAGGTAAAAATATGAGCATATCCGCGCTCCAAGCCCCATCCACTATAAACTATCACAATTTGGGCCAAAAATCCATTTAAAACACAAAAAAACGGGAGGTGAACCCCGCGGATGTTTTTGGCCTCAATTTTTCGGTTTACATATTCGGCCTTGCGGCTACCGACTATGAGAAGCGGAGGCAAAAAGAGCCGACACTCTTGGATAGGGTTAGAACTTATTACAAGGAAAATACCTTAGATTGACCCCCGATTGAGCTCGCTTTGCCCTTCCAAACAGTAATTTGGCCGGGCTTCGCTCGCAAAGGGGCAACCGGGCTCGGCCCCATCTTTTCGGCTAAAATGCGGTATGTGCGGCGGGCGGATTTTTTGGCGTGGCGAGATGCTATGTTTAAATATAGCATAAATATAACATTAAAAATGATTTTAACGGACTGTCAAAAGCCTTCTTTGTCCAAATATCCTTCGCAATATTAAAATCCAATCAAAAAACGCAAATAATATGCACCGATAAGCAGAAAAATTGCGGCTACGGCATAGCGCAAAATTTTTTCAATTTTTTGTATCGCTTGAAAAGCCCGGCCAAGCTTTTGCGTGCTGTAAGCAATCACGAAAGAAAAAATTATCACCGGCAATCCGGTTCCCAAGGCGAACAAAGGCGGCAAAAGCAGTCCGCCCGAAGTTTTGAGCGCCAATGGAATAAGCGCGCCGAAAAACAGTACGGCGCTATACGGGCAAAAAGCCAGTGCGAACAACGACCCCAGCAAAAACGCTCCCAAGCCGCCCTTGCTCGCCAGCCAGAGCTTGATCTTTTCCAATCTTCCCCCGCCGGAAGGCAATTTAATCTTAACAACATTAAGCATTGCCAGACCCATAAATATCAGCAATGGACCAAGCAGTTTCTCGCCCCAGCCTTGAACGGATTTGGAGATTTGAAAAGATGAAAGGCCGTAATATATCAAAATCGCCAGCAAAGTGTAGCTGGCCGCGCGGCCCAAAGCGTAATATGCGCCATTGGCCAAAGTATTTTTTACGTTTTTCAAATTCTTGGAAAGATAGGCGACAGCCGCAATGTTGGTTGCCAGCGGGCAGGGGCTGATTGAAGTTAAAACGCCCAACAGAAAGGCGGTAAATGCGGGAATGGTGTTGCTGTCTATCAAAGCGTTTAAAATATCCATCATTGTTTGCCCAGCAAGCCGTTAATTTTTCCCGCCAGATAATTTTTGAAAGCCGCCGGATCATTGGTCAAACGCCATACCTCCATATCTTCTTGAATGTTATCGCTCCCCTCTCTGACGGCGTTAATAAACAAAGACGACCCGCCGGCTTGGAATTTTTCGGCCAAAGCTTTGTTTTGAGGTTGGTCAATATTCACTTCCCGGAACGCCACTTTGCCGGCCAAGACCTCCGGTCCGAACCTTTCCTCAACCGTCTGGCCGCTCAATTTGCCGATGGCGATGCAAGTAACGCATCTTTGCGTGCGGTGGAACAAAAAGACTTCCACCTTTTGCGCGGGTTTCGCCGCAATGGACATATTGCCGGTGTCTTTTTGCCGGTTGGTCGCATTGTTTAAGTTGGCCTCCTGGCCGTTTTGCGCGTCTTTTTTGGGAATTGCCGACAATACTCCCAAAACTCCGGCAATTCCCAAAATCACTAAAATTACGGCAAATTTTTTCATTTCCGTTAAGGTTAGATTTTAACCAGATTGAAGAAATAACCCATTATCATAATGCCGATGCTGGTGGTCGCGACAAATGCCGAGAGCAGCCTCCAGTCCATCGCTTTCTTCAATATCAGCAATCCGGGAATTGACAA
>Ga0209723_1005177_pt1 | contig 13668 bp, 7 predicted proteins | sample BiotimSIPDNA_2_FD_185750 | JGI IMG/M metagenome (GOLD analysis project Ga0209723, IMG submission 185750) | Anaerobic biogas reactor microbial communites from Washington, USA - Biogas_R2 time_0 SIP DNA (SPAdes) (version 2) | ecosystem: Engineered > Bioreactor > Anaerobic > Unclassified | place... | reverse complement strand
GATATCCGTTTCCACGCCCGATCAGAGTCAATCCAAGATCGTATGCATCGCCCTCGGGCCCGGCGGGCGGCTCGATCAGAAAAGGATGAGGAGCGGCTGTGTACTTGCGCATTTTCTGCGCCCCGGGCGGAGGCGGCGTTTCAAAGATGTAGGGATACGGGCATGAGCGATATACAAGACACGACATGCATGCGGAATGACGCGTGACACACACAACCTTCTTCAGCGCATGCCCGAGCGCTCCGCGCCAGACTGACCCGGTGTACCCGTGCAGCAGCCCTTTGTCACGCGACACGAATCTCAACCGGTAACGCGCAAAAGGGAGTTCAGGCACTTGACATGAGTTACCAGTTTGCATTCGTAGTGGCGTCTCCATTTCAGCAGCGATGGCCCTGCGCGAGTGCGGCCATCATAGCAGATCATGAGGCAAATCAGTAGGAAAGCTGAATTGCAAGGTTATGTTCTCACTTCAACACGACCGGAGTGAAGCGGGTGCGGTTCGGAATCAGGTGGACTTCGCCGCTGCCGGGGTCCCTTACCGCGGCCAGATCGTGCAGCCGCGTGCACGTCCGCTTCGCATTGCCGACTGCAAGATCGTACAGAAGCGCCTTCTCGGAAGCCACAAAACGGAGCCGCGAAATCATCTCGATAGGCAGGCGCCGGAAGACGGCAACCAGTTCGGCACGTTCAGCCGTGACGTATTTCAAGGCGGCCGCCTCTCTCAGAAAAGCCCTGCGTTCGCTTTCCGGCACGCGGTCCAGAGCAACACTCTCGATCCGGTGAGGAAGCTCTCCCGCCTTATCCCAATTCCTTACCCCGACTATGGGGAGCAGCAGCTTCGCACCTTCATGAACTTCGGTCGCACTCATCGCCCGGATCCCGCGGACGGCAACGTGCCAGGACTTTACGGAAATCGTCCGGCTGACCGGCCTTTCGATCAACGCTGCATGCCTGACGCGCACACGACACGGCTCGGCCGGATCCAGACTCCGGACGACAGCGGCGCCGCACAGGTCGATTTCATGAACCGGAACAGAGTCCGCAGCGACTCGTTCCCGCGACGGCGTATGCGCAAGCGACTCGAGCCCGCTCATGCCGTCGTGAACACGAACCGCCAGCTGCAGAGTGTCTCCCGGCGAGACGGCGCCGGCTACGATTCCGAGTCCTACATTTTCGACAGAAGCATCGATCCGAAGAAACCGGCTTTTGACCCCCGGGCCTTTCGATTTCCCCGTTCCTGCAAGCCAGAAGGCTAAACTCTCTTTGTCTCGCCGCATATATTGGTCAGGGCGGATGAGATGCGGTCCAGCGGCTCCAGGACGTCCATCGTCTCCGAGAGCGTTTGAAGCCACTCCACCATGTCGAGTTGAACCGCCTCGTCGGCAGTGGAAAAGGCCAGCCGCAGGAAGATATGGTCTTCCTTCAGTTCCACGATCACTTCACGCGGCCGCAGGCGTGTGAAGGATCCGGACTCGGGCGCCACGGCGCATTTCTGGACAGCCATCATTTCCCGGCCTGCCAGCGTGTTGAGGAATTCCTTCTCGTCGTACGTAGTGATGAAGTATTGCGGAATCTTTTTGAGTTCGCTTCCCAGCCGGTCCCGGATGACAGTCTCGCGCAGGTATTTTTCGAGTGCCGAGCCGTACAGGATTTTGTGCAGCTTTGTCGCAACCACGGGTTCGGTGTATTTGAATTCCACCGGAACCCCGATCTGGTCGGTGATCAGGATGGCACCCGTGTGTTTTTCTTCAATTTCCTGATGGCGGAAGTATCCGACCTGATTACCGGATGAGGTGATGCTCTTTGTCTGATCAAGCATAAGAGTGCTCCTGGTTCCGTTATCGGTTTCAAGGGAGGAATTCTGCAGAGTTCAGCTATTTTCTTTTAGGTCGGTAATATTCCGTAAGAGTAATCCCCATCAATGGCCGTTTTTCCCGTCGCAAAAACGTTTGGTATTGGGTCACGCAACATTTGTGCGAAATGAATTTTTCGGATGTACCGCGACACCGATCCAAAACGTTCTTGGCGACGAGGTGACGCAAACCACGGCCACGCGTCCCGTCATGGACGGGACGAGAATAGCCCGGCACGGGAGTGCCGGGTACATGTGAGGAAGGCAGACGAAGTCCCGGAGGGACGACCGACGAATGCTTCCGTTCATAGTCGGTCGTCCGACGGAGTATCCGGGGCCGTGATTACTGGAGTTCTTTCGCGGCTTTGCTGATTACCTTATCCTGGCCGACAAGGCTCCCCTTATTCAGCGCGCGGTATGCCAGATCAAGCTGCTGCTTCGCCCGGTTCTTCAGCGGGTTGTTGATGACGTAGCACTTTGCAAAGGCATCGATCGCCTCCTGCAGCTTGTTGTCATTCTTATAGGCCGCACCCTGATAGAGATAAACCTCCCCGAATTTCGGACGGACCTTGACGGTTCTTTCGGTAAGAGCCCTCAGCGCAACGAATTTCCTCTGGGTCAGCATGGTGTCCAGATCACGCGTGAAAACACTGTCGATGTATTCGCGCAGCTTCTGATCCATGTCCGGCCGCTCCTGGTAGAGCGCCACTATCTGCTCTCCCCTCTTGACCACGTCGGTGACCTTCACGATGTTCTGGATCCTGTCGTAGTCTTCCTTGTACTTGATATCCTCCAGGGCAGAATCCTGTACGCCAAACGCGGTGGCAGCAAAGACAAACATCACAGCGGCAGCAGCATATAAGAAAAGTCGTTTTTGGTACATTAGGTCGTTCTCCTGAGGAATCCCTATTTACAAACAGGGTATCGGAATGTTAAAACCCTTCTTTACGGGCGCCTAGCTCAGCTGGTAGAGCACTGCGATCACACCGCAGGGGTCACAGGTTCGAGTCCTGTGGCGCCCACTCTCCCAACTAAAAATGTCCTCCCTAAGAAAATCGTTTCCGTAATTCTCCGGCCTCAACCGGCATTCGTTAACAGTATAGTGATCAGGCTGACAATGGCATTAACAATTTTTGAGCCTTGGCGTCTTTTCCCCTTTGAGTTATGTTGTTGCCCTGATGCCTGAGATGATCGCGCACTACGAAATTCTGGGTCAGATCGGGGCCGGAGGGATGGGCGTCGTGTGCCGCGCCCGCGACTCCAGGCTGGGACGCGAAGTAGCACTCAAGCTCCTCCCGGAAAATCTGGCCGCCAATCCCGCTTACTTACAGCGCTTCCAGCGCGAAGCACGGGCCGCCTCGGCGCTGAACCACCCCAATATCTGCACCATCTACGAAATCGGCGAACACCAGGGGCGCCATTATATCGCAATGGAGCTGCTCGAAGGCCGGACACTGCGCGACCTGGCGCAGGGCCATTCCTTGCCGCCCGACCAGATCATCAGGATCGCCACCCAGATCGCCGAAGCGCTGGAAGCCGCGCACGCAAAAGGAATAGTGCATCGCGACATCAAGCCCGCGAACATCTTCCAGACCCAGCGCGGACATATCAAAATCCTCGATTTCGGTCTGGCTAAACTGGCGTCGATCAGCAGGCCGGGAGATGATGCCGAAGGGCCTGCCCCGCGGATCGCCTCCGAATACGTCAGCGCTCCCCATGTCACCATCGGCACACTCCCCTACATGTCGCCCGAACAGGCGCTGGGAGAAGAGCTCGATCCGCGAACAGACCTGTTCTCGCTCGGATCCGTGCTGTATGAACTCGCGACCGGCATCCCTGCGTTCACCGGGAACACCCAGCCGGTTCTTTTCCAGGAGATCCTGACGAAGACGCCGGCTCCTCCGTCCCGGCTAAACCCCGAAATTCCGCAGAAACTCGATGAGTACATCTGCAAGCTCCTGGAGAAGGATCGCGAGCTCAGGTATCAGACCGCGGCAGATCTGCGTGCAGATCTCAAGCGCCTCAAGCGCGACATCGACCTGCGCCAGGGACTTTCCGCAGGCGCCATCCGCACATCTCCCTCTGCAGCCGAAAGCCCGTCGTCGGCGCTCGACGATTCTACTCCTGCTCCGCAGAAGACAAGGCGGCCCAATGTGCTGAAGGGTTTTCTCCGGACGTTTCGGAAACCGCGGGTAGCGATGGTGTCCGGGGCCGCCCTTCTGCTCATCGTCGCCTTTGCCGCTTTCGCAGTCCTGCGCACTTCAACTTACTTCCCGTGCATTCAGTTTGAGGATTTCACCGGCGGCTCCGAATCGGTCGACGGCCGCATGGTCGGATTCGTGCTGGAACGAAGTCTCTCACAGTTCCCTGCCTTCTCCGTCGTTGACGGCCAGGAATTCACTCATCTTCTGGCAATGGAGCGGGCGCGCAGGAAGGAAGAACCTTCCGGCCAGAAAGAGTCCTTCTTGAAGAAGATCCTTCCGCTGCGCTGGGAGATGGATCAGCCTGCGCTGCTCGTCTCGGGACAGGTGACCGAATCACTCGGGAAACTCGAAGTCAGGCTCGACTGCACGGTGCGCGGCAGGAACGAAACTCTGGCAACCCAGTTCCGCGGCATAGACGATCTGCTCAACAACGGCATAGATTCCCTCGTCCGCCACATAGTGAATCGCTACGATCCCAAGCTGGTCGAAACCCACATCGAAGGACGGCAGGCCGATTACCGGACGGCAGTGCAGCTGCTGTCATCGCGCTGGGATGCCCTGCGCCATTACTACCTCGGAGCCGAAGCGTGGGATCGCCTCGACATGACGACGGCCGAGCGCGAACTCCGTTCCGCACTCGAGATCGATCCGAATCTCGCCCTCGCTCATCTGAAGCTCGGCGAAATTTTCATCTTCCAGAACCAGTGGGATGCCGCCCAGAGCGAAATCCTGGCGGCGCGCCGGCAGGCGGCCGCGCTGACCGAAGTCGATCAGCTGCGCGTCGAGGCATTCCTCGCGGGAGTGTTCGGCAAGCCCTTCGAAGAAAGGGTCTATCTCCAGAGGCTGATCGGGCTGCAGCCGTATAAGCATCAATACCTGTACGATCTTGCAGAATCGTATTTCCATACGGCCGATGCGAAGGAAGCGATCGAGAAGTACCAGGACGTCCTGAGCCTCGACGACCGCTTCGCCCGCGCCTACAACCATCTTGCCTACTGCTATGCATGGGAAGGAGACCACACCCGCGCACTCGAGTCGTGCCGTCGCTACCTGGAACTCGATGGATCAAAGAACGCGTATGACAGCCTCGGCGACGCGTATATGCATGCCGGCGATTACGCCAGGGCCGAAGAGATGAAGCGGAAAGCCATCGAGATGGATCCCCAGATGTCATACTCCAGCCGGCAGCTCGCCTACATCGACATGATGCGTGGACGGCACCGGGCCGCGGCCGAAAGGCTGCAGGCCCTGTTCCAGGCCACAGACGACAGGATGCAGAAGTCGCAATACTATTCCGCCGTCGCATTTCTCTACTATCGCTCGGGCGATTTTGCCGGCGCCCTGAAGGCATGCGACAAGGGCCTGGAACTCGTCCGCCCCGCCCAGTACGACGCCCCCTATGACGAGCTGATCTGGCTGAAGGGATTGATCGCCCTTGATCAGCGCGACCTTGCCGCGGCGCGCAAGGAGCTCGACAGGCTGCACAACATGGTGAATTCCAGCCAGATCACCGCAATGAACTACAAGCCCGCCTACAAATACTGGAAGCATCTCCTTGCCCGAGTGCTTGTGGAGGAAGGGAGACACCAGGAGGCAGCCGCGGCGATCAACGACCTGAAATACATAAAGGTGAAACTCGGCTACTGGAGCACTCCCTACGACCGCAGCTTCTTCTTTGATGTCATCGGCACAGTGTATGAAAAGATGAAGCAGTGGCCGGAGGCAGAGCAGGCTTACCGGGACGCTCTCTCCTACAATCCCCACTATGCGGTCGCCCGCTTTCACCTCGCCCGCCTGCTTCATTCCCGTGGGAGGCAGGCCGACGCGCGGCGCGAGCTGCAGTCGTTCTGGTCCGACTGGCAGAACGCCGATCCGAATATTCCGGAAGTGATCGAAGCTAAACAGATCAGCCACGAACTTCAGCTTTCATACTGAGGAGGCCGTTATGATCCGCGGCGTGCTGTTCGATCTCGATGGAGTCATCGTCGATACCCTGCACTACCACTACCTGGCATGGAAGTACATGTTCGAAAAGGAGGGTGGCGGCACCGTCAGCGAGCACAGCGTGCTGCTGCACGAAGGGAGAAGCTCGCGGGAGATCCTCCCGATCCTCATGAAGGAGGCGGGCATTGTAATTCCCGAAGAGCGCCAGGCCGCTTTTATCGAAGAGAAGAGAGCCTACTACCGCACGATCGCTCAGGTGAAGGAGTATCCCGGAGCCTTCGATGTAATCGGCGAGCTGAGGAGGCGCGGCTTCAGGACCGCACTCGTCACCGCCTGCGCCCTCAAGAACATGCAACACTCACTCAGCAGCGAGAAACAGGGGCGATTTGATTTCATCATCACCGGCGACGAAGTCGTCCGCGCCAAGCCTTTTCCTGATCCTTACCTTACCGCGGCGCAACGGCTGACCCTGGCGCCGCATGAATGCCTCGTCGTCGAAAACGCTCCCCTCGGGATAGAGGCGGCAAAAAAGGCGGGAATGTACTGCGTGGCAATTGAGACGACCCTGGGCCGCCAGTATCTCGGCTCGGCCGACTTCATCCTCAGCAACATAACCGGGCTTTTGAATATTCCCGAGCTTCAGCGTACTCAGTGACTGACGGTCTCGCTCTTTCTCACAAGCCGCAGGCCACGACGGTCGCGCAGCAGCCCTGCCGGGCGCTTCGGCTCTCCTGCCTGCGCATGTCCATCCCAGGCTTCTGCCGGCTGAGCTCTCAGGACAAGATCATACGCCGAGTCGGCCACAATCCTCTCGTCGACGACCTGCAGATTTATGGTCGCGGCCAGCGATATGGAATGACGGCAGATCATGTTTACATTAAGCGGGATGCCGCGCGAATAAAGCGAAATGGAAGCAAGCGCCGCCGTGGTGAACACCTGTGTCGAGCACCCGGCGACCTGAAGCCTGTGCACGATGTAGCCGCGCACTTCGGCGTCATCCATCGGCGCAAGCCGGCAGTAAACGTGAGTATCTCCCGTCAGTCTCTCGAGCTTGAAACTTGTCAGCTTCTCCAGCAACCGCTGGCGTCCGGCCAGCACCACCTGCACAAGCTTCTGTCCGCCCGACTGCAATGAGGAAAAATTCAGCAGCCCTTCAAGAATCTCGAACGAAAGATCCTGCGCGTCATCACAGATCAGCGTCACTCCCCTGCCGGCCTGATGCCTGAGCAACAGCCAGTCGTGGAAACACCGCAGCTGTTCTTCAGGTTCTCCTGCCGGACACTCGACGCCAAACGCACCCATGACCGCCCGTACCATCTCCAGCCGCGTCTCAAAGGAGCCCGGAAGGAACGCAACGTCCGACTCGGACCGCACAGTGCCTGCGAGCGCTTCGAGCAACGCCGTCTTCCCCATTCCCGCCTGCGCCAGCAGAACTCCTGTCCCGCGCCTTTGCCGGATCATGTCAAGGAGCGTGGTGAACACCTCCCGCCTGCTCCGCCCGAAGTAGAAGCAGGCATTGTCGGGAGCGAAGCTGAACGGGTCGCCGGGCGCGTCAGATCCTCTTCTCTGCTTCCCTGCCGCGGCAAGGCCGCGCTCCATCAGGATGGCTATACGGGTGTCGCCCGGGCTTTCCCAGTGATCTCTGAGCACGAAAACCCGGCAGGTGTAATTTCTTCTGCCGGACTGGAATTGCGTGATGAAGGTGCCGCCGCTCAGATCGAGATCCCGTGGAATAAGGGAAAGGATCTTCTGAAACAGGATTCCGTCCAGCGTCGACGGACTCGAAACGGAGTTGGGGTATGCAAGAATCCTGATCGATTCCGGATTGGCATAGAGCGGCCTGAACGTAGAATCGACCAGAACGAAACCGGCTTCCAAAATTACCTCCGTGAGGCTTCCTGTTGCGCGAAGATAGGCTATTTTCCTCATGACGGCCCCTTCTGTCAATTCAATTCCCTGCTTCGCGGCTCCCGGTTCTCCCCCGATCAGCCATATATCTAATCAACAGTGTGATTTATCTGCTACAATATTCGTGGTGACCGGGCATCGGGACCGACACCTGCTCCGAGGAGAAGTTGCAGTGAATACGCTAACCGGCTTCACCAACAGGACAGTGCAGAATCACCATCCGGAATCCGACCGCGAAACTATCCTCAACGATTACCGCATCGTTCATCGCAGCCGCTGGACCAGCATCATAGCCCGCCAGGAGGTCTTCTCCGGCAAAGCCAAATTCGGCATTTTCGGGGACGGCAAAGAGGTGGCCCAGGTCGCCCTGGCGCATGCTTTCAGAAAAGGGGATTTCCGTTCCGGGTATTACCGCGACCAGACGCTCATGTTCTCCCTGGGGCTCCTCACGCTCGAGGAGTACTTCGCGCAGCTCTACGGACATGCGGATTTGTCGTACGAGCCGAATTTCGGCGGGCGGGCGATGACGGGACATTTCGCGACCCGGCTCCTGAATCCCGACGGCAGCTGGAAGAACCAGCGGGCGTCCATCAATTCCGCAGCCGATCTGTCGCCGACGGCGGGGCAAATGCCTCGTCTCGTTGGACTTGCGCTGGCGTCCAAGCTCTACCGCAGCCTTCCCGGGCTGGAAGACCTGAGCGCGCTGTTTTCCGACAACGGCAACGAGATCGCGTTTGGAACCATTGGAAACGCCGCCTGCGCGGAAGGAATTTTCTGGGAAGCAATCAATGCCGTGGGGGTGCTCCAGGCACCGATGCTTCTATCGATCTGGGATGACGGCTACGGAATCTCGGTCCCCAACGAACTCCAGATCGTCAAAGGAGACATTTTTGCCATCCTCAAGGGGTTTCAGCGAAAACAAAACAAGCCGGGCATCGATATCTCGACCGTCCGCGGATGGGATTACCCGCAGCTGTGCAGGACCTTTCTCGCCGCCGCCGAAACTGTCCGGCGCACCCATACGCCGGCGATAGTGCATGTGTCGGAACTTACTCAGCCTCAGGGGCATTCCACGTCCGGGAGCCAGGAGCGGTACAAACCCGCCGAAAGGCTCAAGTGGGAACGCGAATACGATTGCGTGGGCAAAATGCGTGAATGGATGGTGAAAAACGCGATTGCGACGCCCGAGGAACTCAACGAAATAGAGGCGGAGGAAAAGCGGCTCGTGCTCGACATGCGCGACCGGGCATGGGCGGCGTTTCAGACGCCTTTGCAGAATGACAGGGATGTGCTGCTCGACATCATCGATGAATCGGCCGACGCGGCGCCGGAGCCGTCCAGGCTGGAAGAGATCAGCGATGCGCTCGGGAATATCAAATATCCTATACGGCGCGACCTGCTGGCCGCCGCAGGTGAGGCCCTTATCGCCCTGAACCGCGGTCCGGAAGAGTCAAAGCGCAAGCTGGCCGCGTGGAAGAAAGAGCAGGAGCGCGTTGCCTCGGAGCGGTACGACACGCATCTGTACAGTGTCTCGTGCGAGTCGGCACTCAGGAAGCGGCCGGTATCTCCGGTCTACTCCCCGGACTCCCCGGCAAAGGCCGGATTCGAAATCCTCAACGCCTGTTTCGATGCCGCTTTCGCGCGCTATCCGCATCTGGTGGCAATGGGCGAAGACATAGGCCGGCTGGGCGATGTCAACCAGGGATTCGCGGGCCTGCAGTCCAGGTACGGCGCGCTGCGTGTCATGGATACCGGCATCCGCGAAGCAACCATCGTGGGACAGGCGATAGGTCTCGCGCTGCGCGGGTTCAAACCGATCGCCGACATTCAGTACCTCGATTATCTTTTGTATGCGATCGAAACCATATCGGATGACCTCGCATCGCTGCGCTGGCGCACCTGCGGCGGACAGAAGAGTCCGGTGATCATACGCACCAGGGGACACCGGCTCGAAGGGATCTGGCATTCAGGATCGCCGATGGCCGGGATCATCAACCTGGTCAAGGGAGTCTACGTCTGCGTCCCGCGCGATGCGGTCCAGGCTGCAGGATTCTACAATACGATATTTGATTCGGACGACAGCGCCCTGATCATCGAAGTGCTCAACGCCTACAGGAAAAGATCAATAATGCCCGACAACATAGGGGAATTCAGCATTCCTCTCGGGGTGCCGGAAATCATCAGGACCGGGAGAGACGTTACGGTCGTCACATACGGCGCCTGCTGTGCGCCGGCGCAGGAAGCGGCCGGGCAGCTCTCGGGCGTCGGGATCGAGGTCGAACTCATCGACGTGCGGACCCTGATTCCTTTCGACCTGAACGGCGTGATCGTCGATTCGCTCAAGAAGACGGGGCGGATCCTGTTCCTCGACGAGGATTGCCCCGGAGGCGCGACAGCGTACATGATGCAGCGGGTAATCGAGGAGGGGGGCGGATTCCACTGGCTCGACAGTGCGCCGCGCACCCTGACCGCAAAGGAACACAGGCCCGCGTACGGCTCCGACGGCGATTACTTCTCCAAGCCCAGCCGCGAGCAGATCTTCGAAGCCGTGTACGAGATAATGCGCGAAGCGTGCCCGGCACGTTTCCCCGATCTGGAAGGCAGGGACTTACCGACATGATTACCCGGGATCCACAGCGCAGGGAACGGATCATTGCAGGCGTCCTCGGGCAGCTTCAGCAGCGGGCCGTGCCGGAAGACAGGGAGCTCATTGCGTCGTTTGCGCGTGTCCTGCTCGCCGAAACGCCTGACCGCATCCTGTTTCTGTTTCCTTCGGAGATCCTCGCAGAGCGGGTGCTGCGCGCCTTCCAATTCGTCGCGCGCGAAATGCCGCCGTCGACACAGCTTTTCAAAGGCCCTCCGGGAATCCACGTGTCCGTGCACAATCCGGATGAAACAGAAGCGCTCGCCACCGGGGGCGGCGCGGGACTGCCGCTTGAAACGACCGTGGTGCGCACCCACACGCCCGATGCGCCGTTCCTGTTTGAAAGTTTGAAGAACTACTTCAGCAGAGCCGGGCTGCGCGTCTTTTTCGCGCTGCACCCGATCTTCTCCGTACGGCGCCAGTGGGAGCGGATCGTGTGGCTGGGAGAGCCCACAGAAGAAGGCGCCAAGGAATCGTACTGCTACTTCCAGATCGAGCCGGTGGATTCAAAAGAAAGGCTGCGCAGGATGCAGCACGAGATCTTCTCGGTGCTGAAATCACTGTTTCTGGCCATCGACGACTTTCATGCGATGGTCACGATGGTCAGGGAGATTACGGCGAAGCTGCGTGGCAAACCCGGATCCGAAGAGGTGGAATCAGCCCGAGCCTTCATGGACTGGCTTCTCGATGAAAACTACGTCTTTCTCGGAGTGGCGCGCTACTCCGCCGAAGCCGACGGACGCATGGTGCGGATACAGGACAGTGTCAGCGGCGTCTTCCATGATCCGGAACTCCTCCCGGTGGTGTTTCCGGGTTTGATGGAAGAGGCTGAATCGCACCTCCTGCCTGCGCGCGATGATGCCCGCATCGTCGCGCTCGATTTCAGCAAGAACTCCTCGGCGATCTATCACCTCGATCCGATCGATTACATAGTCCTGCGCCACTGGGGCGAAGACGGCCGGTTCGCCGGCGCTTCCCTTATCCTCGGCCGCTTTGCGCGCGGGACTTTCGTGCAGCGCGCGGCCAGGATACCGATTCTGAAAGAAAAGATAGAAGCGATCATCAGGGAAAGCGGCGCGCTTCAGAATTCGCATGTCTACCGGGAACTGATTGCAACCTTCAACCGCATGCCCATGCGTGAGCTGTTCTACGCTCCGCCGTCCGAGCTGAAGGCGATCATAGAACCGATCGCCTTCATGCTCGGCGACGAGGAGATTGTGATTCATATCCGGAAAGGCACAGGATATGCAGTACTGGCGGTCGGGTTCTCGCGCCTCCGTTACTCCTACCGGGTGGAAGAGAACATACGCAGGGCTCTCTCGGATTCCTTCGGCCCGGTCTCGTTTCACACGCGGGCGGACTGCGGTGCCGTCAACCTGCTCCTCTTTTATTTCGACTCGCAGCGGCTCGATCACCCGCTGGAGGAAGAAGCCGCGCGGCGCATTGTCACTCCGCTGATTACCACGTGGGAAGACAGGGCTGCGGCGGCGCTCGAGGAGGCGTTCGGCGAGCGCGAAGGAAGACGGCTCTTCACGCGCTGGGTGACGCCTGAAACAAGATCGGGACTGTACCGGGAGATCACTCCGCCCGAAATGGTTCCCGAAGATGTGCGCCGGCTCAGCAGCCTGGAAGCTCGTCTCGAAGCCAGGCTCGTGCCGCGCGACGGCGGCGGCTTCGTTCTTCACCTCTACTCGATGCACGCACTCGATCTGACCGGAACACTCAAGACGCTCGAGAACCTTGGGCTCGGGGTTACGGACGAGATCCGGATACCGATTCAGCTTCCGGAAAACCGCAACTGCTTCATCTACAGGTACGAGATCGACTCGCCAAGCCACATTCCTTCGATAAGCGAAGCTGAAGAGAGGCTGATCGAGGCGCTTAGGGCGGTGGATGAGGGGCGCGCCACAGACGATGCACTCAACGGTCTGATTCTTACGGTGGGACTTACGTGGCGGCAGGTGGAAATGCTGCGGACGTACCGCAATCACCTGCTCCAGATACAGCCGACATACAACGTCGAAACCGTGAACCGCGTCTTCCTGAACAATCCGTCGGCCGCCGCGGCGATCTTCCGCTGCTTCGCCGCACGCTTTGATCCGGCGCCTGCAGGAAAAAGGGGAGACGCCGTCACGGCGGCCGAGAAAGCCGTCCAGTCGGAACTGTCGTCGGCCGTCAGTCTTACTGAACACGAAGTGCTGCGGGCGATCTATGATCTTATCCGATGCTCGCTGCGCACAAACTTCTTTCAGCTTCCGGAAAGGCCTGTCTTCTCGATCAAGATCGACAGCCGAAAGGTCGAGAAGATGCGGGCGCCGGCGCCGATGATCGAGATCTATGTGCATTCGAACCGGCTCGAAGGGGTTCACCTGCGCGGCGGACTGGTTGCCCGGGGAGGAATTCGCTGGAGCGACCGTCACGACGATTTCAGGACCGAGATCCTCGGGCTGATGCAGACCCAGATGCTCAAGAACACCATCATCGTGCCGGTAGGATCAAAGGGAGGGTTCGTCCTCAAGGGGAAAGTGCCCTCGCCTCCGGTGCTCGATTCCTGGCTTGCCGACCGCTACGCCGAATACATTTCCGGCCTGCTCGATCTCACAGACAACATCGCCGACGGAATGGTGATCCATCCGCCGGAGGTGGTGCGCTACGACGAAGATGATCCTTACCTTGTAGTGGCCGCAGACAAGGGGACGGCACATCTGTCAAATACTGCCAACGCGATTTCTCTCCAGTACGGCTACTGGCTGGGAGATGCTTTCGCTTCCGGGGGAGCAACGGGATACGATCACAAGAAGATGGGGATCACCGCCCGCGGAGTGTGGGAATGCGTCAAACATCATTTCCTCAATCTCGGGATCGATATACAGAATCAGCCGTTCACCGTCTGCGGCATCGGAGACATGTCGGGCGACGTCTTCGGCAACGGCATGCTGCAGAGCAGGACGATACGGCTGGTGGCTGCGTTCGACCACAGCTCCATCTTCATAGATCCTGATCCCGATCCTGAAAAAAGCTTCCGTGAGCGGCAGCGGCTGTTCAAGCTTCCGCGCTCGAGCTGGCGGGATTACGATCGCTCGGCGATAAGCAGAGGAGGCGGCGTGTTCGAGCGG
>Ga0209723_1005174_pt1 | contig 13682 bp, 10 predicted proteins | sample BiotimSIPDNA_2_FD_185750 | JGI IMG/M metagenome (GOLD analysis project Ga0209723, IMG submission 185750) | Anaerobic biogas reactor microbial communites from Washington, USA - Biogas_R2 time_0 SIP DNA (SPAdes) (version 2) | ecosystem: Engineered > Bioreactor > Anaerobic > Unclassified | place... | reverse complement strand
ATGAGAGGCCCCGGAATCGTAGCGAAAAACCTTGGCATCGATAAATCCTATTACGGTGAAAACATCTGCAAATCGGATCGAATATGGGTAGCGGATGCTGGAATTAAAATTGAATATACAACTACCCCCAGAATAGGAATAAACTATGCCGGAGAACCTTGGGTTTCAAAACCATGGCGTTTTTTACTCAAAAACTGACGAATACAACGAATAGTTGGATGTCATAGATCATTGCCAATTGTTTTTTTATATATTTGCACCTCAAATTTTGTCCCGTGGTGTAATGGTAGCACTGCAGATTTTGGTTCTGCCTGTCTAGGTTCGAATCCTGGCGGGACAGCAGATAAGTGAATTTCCTTTAATTTCTTTTTTGGTTTAAAATCCCGTCGAGTAATCTAACCATTCCTGTTTCAATATTTTGATATGATACTATTGACCTGGAAATATAAAGAAATGCCACCATCAGGTTGGTATTTTTTGCATCAAGTCTGTCGATAATGATGCCTTTATTTAACCTGTAAGCCTCACGCATTCTTCTTTTTAATAGGTTTCTGTCAACAGCTCTCCTGAACAGACTTTTGGGAACCGAAAACAACACCTGTACAGGTGCTTCCAGCTCTTCATTGCCAAAAAGATAAACCATTCTGATACAATCGTATGATTTTGATTTACCTCTGGTGAAAAGCAGGTCAATACGCCTCTTTAGCTTAAGGTGTTCGTTCTCCCTGAAGGTATTTTTCTGCAGGATGCCTTTTTTCACGTGCTTATTTTCTAAGAACGATACGTATTGTAGTACCTTTTCCCATATCTGAACCAGCAACAAATATCTTTCCTTTATGATACTCTTCAATAATTCTTTTTGTTAACGACAATCCGAGACCCCAACCACGCTCCTTGGTCGTATATCCCGGCTTAAATATATTCTTAAACTGTGGCTTCGGGATTCCTTTCCCGTTATCAGCAATATCAAGGGTTACCGTTGATCCGTTCTCTGAAATACTAATAACAATTTCACCTTTGCCTTCTATAGCATCCATGGAGTTCTTGCAAACATTTTCTATAACCCATTCAAAAAGTGGAGGATTTACAGGTATATCTATTATCTCATTTTGCACTTTTATGTCGAACCTTATCTGTTTCGACGATCTGCTGCGAAGGTAGTTTATGGTGTTTTCAACTATCGGTATTAAATTGTTAACGGCCAGTGAAGGCTGTGATCCAATTTTCGAGAATCTTTCTGTGATCTTGTACAAGCGTTTAATATCCTTTTCAAGTTCTTCAACTGGTAAACCCTTATCATCACTTTGTTTTATAAGCTCAAGCCAGGCCAACAGGGATGAAATAGGTGTGCCTAACTGATGTGCGGTTTCTTTCGATAATCCAACCCAGACCTGATTTTGCTCAGCTTTCCTGGAAGAACTGAAAGCAAAATATGCCACAAGAATAAATAAAACAATGACTCCCAGTTGGACAAACGGATAATAAGTTAGGTTACTGAGAATAATCGATTTGCTGAAGTATAAATATTGTTTTTTACGTGGAAGATACTCAATTTCAATAGGAGCATTCTCCTGCATCATATCATACAGCCTTTTTTCAACATATTCTTTATTTAAGGCCTTTGTGGAATCAAGATTCTTTGAGTAGAGAATATTGGTATCGGCATCGATAAGTATTACCGGAATCGTTGAATTCGATTCAATCACTGAAAGAAGAAAAAGAAGGCTTTCGCCGTCAACTTCAGTTTCAGGGATCAAGCTTGTAGCTTTTGCCCAGAGTTCTATTTTAATTCTTTCCTGCTCAGAAAGCTTCTTTACCAGTTTGTTGGTATATAAAAGTGATCCTATGCCGATTGCAATCGCACATAAAAAAAGAAAAAATTTCCAGCGCAACTTTTTTTGGTAGATATTCATTATTAAAAATTTTCTTTAATAAGTAATCCAGAATAAGAGTATTTAATCATCATCCCATCGTATTTCAATAGCTTCATCTTCAATATCCGGCTCTTCTTCAACAGATGAATTGTCAGGCCAATCGATTTTGTACTGCAGGTTAGGCTGTTTTTCAACTTCGGCAGGTGCAGTAAGATCTTGCCATACCCGCTTTTCTTCATCTATCCTTTCTTTAAAACCTGTGCCGGCAGTCTTTCTGTCATATCTTACATCAAAAACTGTATCTTTTCCTGAAATGACCAGAGGCAATAGGGTATATTTTCTTTCGTTTTCAAGAACATATCCGAATTCTTCATCCTGAAGTTTTTTCTTCTTTGCTTTTTTCCATAAAATATCTGCAAGCCTTACCTGTATCCTATACTCATAATTATTTTTGAAATCATGTTCACCTGAACCGGTAATGGAAATTGCAGACGAAACGATAGATGTCTGTCCCAGGTTAGCCTTGCTTTCAGCAATAGTTATAGAAGCTGCCAGGTCGTTAAACTTAATATGCTTAAGTTCATCCAGTTCTATATAATCAGATAAATTATAAAGAGGCTGGTAATTTGTCAACTCACCTTTTTTTATTACAATATCTGATGTTACCCTGAGCAGATCATAGCGAGGTTTAAGCTCCAGTGTCCATGCAGCATCAATAATAGCATTGCCTGTAACTGTGCCGCTTATGTAGTTATGGGTTATAACTTTCTGTCCAAAATCGTTACATGCAAAAAACAGATCTTTAATATCAACCCCTGCTACCGATGTCGTGAAATGGGCCCATAATAAATTGGTCTGCTGGGTCAGGGAGATATTGCTTCTGATGATCCCTTTCTGACTATTCATAAGAAAATCATTAATAACCAGGGTCTTGGGAAAATAATGAATCTTTCCCGAAACATCTGTTGCTGAAAAATTACCGAATGAGAATGATTTCAGCAATACAGTTGCATTTGCAGTCAAAGAATCAGGAAAATTAAATCCAATATTATTACTCCCCGATACTGACATGAAATCTTCAACCCTGAAATTATTTGAGGCTATACTGCCCTCCAATACCGGAAATTGAGAATGATCGCTGATAAAATATGGCAGGTTCTTTATCATGCCATCTATTTCCAGGTCAGATTCTCCCCTTTTTAATAGAATACCATTCAGATCAATATTGGAAAGTGACCTGAAATCCACACTACCTGATAAAACTGAAACCTGATTATTTAGAGGATTATATGCAACCTCTTCAAGATTGATATTGCCTGTAATTTTAAGTTTCTGTATTTCATTAAAGGAGATTTTTTGGGAGATTGGCAGAGGTCCGTTTATACTTAGACTCAAAGTGATATTTCCTGCCAGTTCCATTTTACTGCCAATCGCTTTAATAGAATTGAGTTTTTCAAGTTCCAGATTTCCATATAAGCGTCCTTTAACAACAGGTGAGTTCATGTGAACTATGCTGCCTTTAAAAGCCAGTGAAGAGCCCCCTGATTTAACATATAGTGAATCAAATACCAGAGTTGATTTTGCCTGTATGTTATCATAATTCCCTTTGGCATAAATCTTTTCAGCTTTCAGCTTTTTATCATGATGTTTCAGAACGCCTTCACGGACCAGAAAATCAATTTTATAATTTGGGAGGCCCCTTTTTCCTCCTGCGATATTAATTTTTAAATCAACAGTTCCTCCTGCAGGTTTGAAGGGTATTCCTCCGAGGCTTTTTTTAATAAAACCATTACTCATCCTATTTATCGGAGCGGATGAACAGCCCATTCTGAAATTGTAACTTCTTTTCTCGTCATCATAGGTACCCTGTGCTTTAATTTCAATCCCGAAAAGTCGTATCATTCCATCTGTAAAGGAGTAAATATTTGCTTTTCTCCCGATTTTTGATCGCAGTGCTATGTTTTCATTTGTCAGAATTTCATTTCTATTGACTTTTAGCGAAGCCTCATCTATTTCCAGGCCGGTTTTTAAACTAAATAGATCGCCCGTAAATACACCGGCCATCTCCGACTTTTTTACATGTCCTTTAATGAGGGTGCCATTATGCAGGTCGGAATAATAAATGTCTGCATGCCTGATATCAATATCCCTGAGGTCTATTTTTATTGAATCCTGCGCTTCCCGCTCCGATACTTTGATAATATTGTAATTGGCAAATCCCTTACGATCCTTCAGCAAGTTTATGCTGGCATTATCCATATCTATTTTATTCAGCGTATAGTTTCCCGATAATATACTTTTCAGGTTAAATAATAATGAAATCTTTTCTGCATAGAGCAGGGTATCGCCAGACACATAATTAAACTCTTCTAAATTGCATCCGGGTGCTGATCGTACAAAGATATTTTTCAATTCAATGGTACCATAGGGGAAATTTCGTAACAGATTTAATTTTATGTCGTTGCGGTGAATATATATCTCGGTATTCAATTGCCTGCTGATCTGGTCTTTGATCAAAAATATCAGGTGGTCACGATATTTTCCCCCAGATATATATACTATTCCGAGCAGTACCATCCAGATACATGCCAGCAGAATAATGATCCTTATAAGCAGCCGACGGCTCATATATCAAAAGTTTCAACAATCCGATATAAGATAAAATGCTAAGATACCGAGTTTTATTGCATCAGAAAATTCATATTTTCACCAGGCTCTGCTTCAAAAGGCTCGTTTCCATAATGAAAAATACGGCACGGCTTATTCCCGGCTAAGTTAATCTGATCATCTGCAACACGAAACAGGGTGCCTTCCCTTAAACCTGCAACATAGGTATTGCGGTTTACAAGGATGTACTCATTGAGCCTTGTTTCACGGGTTTCTCCGGCATGACCCGGGGGATGAAAATCGGTAAAATGAGGATTGATCTGAAAGGGTATTAGTGCCAATGCATTTAAATTCACAGGCTGCACAACAGGCATATCGTTGGTAGTGCAAATTGTCGGACAGGCGAGGTTGGCACCTGCACTCCATCCGATATAAAGACAACCTTTTTTAACTGCATCTGAAACTTCGTGCAGTAAATCAGCATCCTGTAAAGACTTCAGCAGATAGAAAGTATTACCTCCGCCAACTATGATAATTTCTGCATCCTGAATTGCTTTCTTTTTGTCTTTAAGGGTATGCAGCGGATTAATTTTAACAGATATTTTTTCCAACCGGTCCTTTACAAGGGTGTAATATGAATCAAAGCCCAATGAAAATCCTGCGAAAGGAATAAACAATGCCTTTTTAGTTGTTCCACCAAGAAAACTGCTGATGTGAGGGAGGGTATAGGCCATATAATCTTCCCCGGCATTTGTTGAATTACTGAATAACAACAACTTCCGGTTCATTGCCTTCCTGTTTTCTGATAACTGCTTATGGTTAAATTACTTGTTTCCTGTTTCCTGTGAACAGAAATTTTTCCGGGAATGAACTGCCCGATTTTATCCAGAATTTTTGCAGGATCAACAGGCTTTGTTATATAATCGTCGCAGCCGGCCAGTATGCATTTTTCCTTATCACCGTCCATTGCATAAGCAGTTTGTGCAATTACAGGCAAGGTAGGCCTAAGCTTCTTTATTTCCCTTGTAGCAATATATCCGTCAATTTCCGGCATTTGAATATCCATTAAGACCAGATCAATAGACTGTTCAATTTTGATGGCCTCAATGGCCTCCCTTCCATTTGTGGCATGCAGTATGGTCCCTCCCGTTTTTTTTAGTATCTCACGCAGAAAAATGTATGCATTATGATCGTCCTCTGCAATCAAAAATGTTTTGTCCGGCCAGGAATATAATACTTCTTTTTTATCAGAATCAGCTTGTCTGGTCAGCAGCATGTCTTCTGTTACTCTGGCATAAGGAAGGTGGAACCAGAACCTGGTACCTTTACCTGAAACTGAACTAACCCACATCTGTCCTCCAAGCAGTTCTACAAGACTCTTTGAAATCGCAAGTCCTAATCCGGTACCGCTTATATTTTTTTCCTCCGAACGCTTTGTCCGCTTAAACCGGGAAAATAATATGTTCATCTCTTCCTTTGTCATGCCCATTCCTGTATCCTCAACAGATACTTCAACAAACCGTTCATTTTTGATTTCACACTTTACTGTAACAGTCCCTTCTTCAGTAAACTTTATTGCATTACTGATCAGGTTGGTAACAATTTGTTTTAATCTGAAAGGATCGGTTTTAAAAATTACACTCTCTTCGGGTAATATGGTCTTTATAAGAATATCGGGTTTCCCCAGAGAGTTTTTATAACCTTCAAAAGTATTTACCAGTTCACGGATTATTTTTACAGGCTCACAGGTAGAAGGTTTGATTCTTAACTCCCCTGCTTCTATTTTGGCAATATCGATAATATCATCTATAAGGTTCAGGAGTATTTTCCCACTAGACTGTATATAATTAACAAACTCCAGCTTTTGTTTTTCATTAACAGAACCAGCTGATAACAAGTTTGAAAAACCTATTATAGAGTTCATCGGAGTCCTTATCTCATGGCTCATATTGGCCAAAAAGGATGATTTCATCCTGTCAGAATAAACTGCTTTTTGGGTTTCTTTTTGTAAGGTTTCAATATATTTATTCCTGAGTGTTGCATCAATAATAATTCCTCTGCGTCCGATAATTTTCTCGCCCCTGATGATGGTGTTCGAATAAACTAAGGCAGGAAAACGGCGCCCATCTTTTCTTATGGCGATATAGTCCGAGTTCTCTATTTTATCAATGCCAAATAAATTGTTTTCGTTGTTTGTCTGAAGAAATTCGATCATGTTCAAACCTTCTGAAATATCTTCAGAAGTATATCCAAATGAAGTATGCCAGGCTTTATTCGCATATATGATGTTGCCTAATCTGTCTGTTTCAAAGACAGATTGGGGCAGAAGGTCTGTCAATTCATAATACCTTCCCTCTTTTTCTAAAGCATCTGCCAGAGCTGCATCACGTTGTTTTTCACGTATCTTCAGCTGGGCAACCAAATGCCTGAAAGCCATATAGATCCTTCTTATTTCCTTACTGCTATTCCTGATATTAAGCTTAGTGACCGGAGTACCTAAATTCTCAACAGATAAGCCGGTAATATAAGCAGTCAGGTTTTCAAGTGGGTTGAATACTTTCCGTGAAATGAATCTTCCGAAACTAAATATGAAAAATAACGATATAGTTGTCAGATAAATCAAAAACCAGATACTTTTCTGTCGCCGGCCGATAATCCTGTCCTCCAGGACATATAAATCTTCTAATAAATTTTCAATTTCATCGCCCAGGCTTACCATTGCGAACATTAAAGTCTCCTGTTCTGGTCCGACAGAATTCAGGTATAAGTTTTCAATATTTATGCATAGATTTAAATATTTTTCTTTGATTATCAATAGGATATCTTTCTCGTGATGGCTTAAATAATTGCCTTCGGCGAGTGCATTAATGCTTTCCAGGACCGTATTTTTAACGGAAGTATGTTTCTCAATGAATTTTTCTTCAGAATTTAATACTAACGGCTTAAATGCAGCATTTAAATCGTAAAGGTAACCGGTGTGCACGTTGGCAAGCAGGATTGCCTTATTATTACGGATCAATTCCTGGCTGCGATAGAAATATTTAAAGATGAAAACGAAACCTGACAGAATGATAATAATGAAAAGAAAAAAAGTTAAAACCCTGTTTTTTAAAGAATTAATCATTTTCCTGCAGGTGGTTTTTCAGGCCATAAAATAAAGATTCTCCTCTTGATAATTTTTAATTACAATTAAAAGTTATACACAGTTTCAATGTAACCTTTTAATAACCTCCATAAGGCAACAAATGATCATGTCTTTACCTGAAATTTTCAGGATACCTGTTGATTTGAATAAAGTTTGAATTGTATGTATGAGTGTTGATAATCAACATTTTACCACTTAGATTTGTTTCCATTCCCAGCACTACCTTTATCACTTCATTGGCCATAACAGCACCACATAAGGATACTACTGAACTTGGAGAAGAATAACCCTTACCGGTGCCTGTAAATATTTTTTCATCTACACTTTTCAACATGCACCTCACTGAAGGTCCGCCCATATAATTAAAGACAGAGACCAGCGCTTCCGTTTTATTCGTGAAGCCTAAGATAAGTGGCTTCTTCATTCCAATAGCTACATCATTTATCAGCTTATGGGTATCCATATTATTACTGGCATCTACCAGGATATCATAAGGTGCTGTAATTGCATTAACATTCCTTTCGGAAAGCCATATATTGTGCAACTTAAAATCCGCCATACTGTTGATCTCCGAAAGTTTTTGCTTCACAACAATGGCTTTGTGCTTGCCAAGATCTCTGTCACCAAAAAGATGCTCAAAAATCAAAGCTTCTTCCGAAATGATTCCATTATCACAGATACCAATTGTTCCTATCCCGGAAGAAATTAAATTTCTTATTACAGCACTTCCTTTTCCGCCTGCACCTATTACAATGATCTTTGCTTTTTTAATTTTTTCCTGTCCTAGAAGCCCAACCCCGGGTATATCTATTTGCAAACGGTACCTTCTTATTTCTTTGTCAGACAGGTAGTTGATGCTAGCAGCCGGGTTGACTTTTTCAGCCATATCAGGGTTTTATTAACAAAGATATGTATTTTTAAAACCAACCTGTTTATCCATTATCACGAACCTTTTGTGAATATCAAGGTCATATGAATGGGATAATAATTAACAGAAACAGAATATTTTGTTAATAACCTGTTAGTAACTTTCGCCAGGAAGGATTTTTTTTATTCTGGCTTTGATTTTTTGATCTTTTTCGGAACAGATTGTTTAAAACAACGCACCCAGTCTATTTCAAAATCAGCAGGCAGCAATTCACTTTTTACATCTGTCTCCAGTCCGGCACTGAGTAAGAGATACATCGGTTCATCAGGTACCCCGTGAGTAGTATTTGCAATCTCAACGCCATTAATTTTCCATCGTAATCTGTCGGATGTCCATTCAAGGGAAAAAATATAATAATCTTTCATTAAAATATTCCTGCGGACTGAATCTGTGAATCTTTGAATAGAGGTGCTGTTTTTCCATGCATTACCAACCACCAGCTTTTTACCGGCATTAGCTATGTCAATATGTGGGACCATCGATTTGCCAACCATCCAGAAAGCATTTCTGATCTTTTTTGATGAATGGATCTTTATCTTAGCCTCAAAAGTTCCGTATTTCTGGCGGAAACTTTCGCCTGTAGACACTAATCCAGATGTATATCCGAATTCGCGAGTTAAAAATCCACGGGAGGCATCCCATGATTTACCGGTAACATTTTCTTTTCGTGTAATTATATGTAATTTACCATTTTCAAGTTTCAGGTTTTTACCGTCGGTTATTAAGTGTTTATCCGAACTCAGTGAATAGCTGTCTTTCAATATCTTATCGCCATAGTAATATTTGGTGAGCCATTTCCCTTTATCCAGCTTTCCTGATGAGAAATCTTCAAAGAAAGATTCTTCCCATTGACGGAACCACTCGAATTTAGGTGATTCGATATTATTAAGAAACCATTTGATTTTTTCTGATTTTTTGGTATTTACATATTCGTTGAAGGTCTCAAATTCCTTCGATTCCAACCATCGTTTTTTTGGTGACTTCAGGCAATATGCTTTAAATCTTGTAAATTCCTCACTTTCAATATGTTCATTTAAAGCCTCAAACTTTGAGATTCGGTCCGATCCTTTAAGAGCAAGATAATTTTTATATGCTTTTGAATCTTTAAATTTAAAGTAAGATTTAACCGATGAAGAATTTTTGAGATTTTGATAATCAAGGAATGAAGCATATTCTTTAGTATCCTTAAATGTTCTGCTCTCAACTTCCTTTCTTTTTCTCTTAAATTCATCAGAATTGATATATTTTTCCAATTCCAGATAAGCTTCCAGTTCATCTGAATCAGCAACCTTTTCGTAATTGTTCTTAGCCGGTGAGTTGACAAGTTTCATGTAATGCTTATAATCCTTCGATTTACGAATTTCCTTATAAACATCCAGTTTGTTTTTTTCAACTGAGGATCCTGACTTTATTTCCTTCTCGAGTTCTTTTAACTTTGATGACTGCTTTGAATTGATGAAAGCTGTGTAACCGGCGAAATATTTACTTCCCTGAAATTTATAATAATCAATAATCTTTGCATTTTGCTTTAGCTGATGATATTGTTCATAAGGTTTATAAAGTTCAGAGTTAATGAACTTTTGTTTGGATGAAACAGAAGCAGCCTCCCTTGCTGAAGAAAACTCTTTTGAACTGATGAATTCTTCGAGCTGATGAAATTTTTTCAGCTCTGCTGATTTTTCGTATGATTGGAATTTCTTAAGTTGTTCAGATCCATGAATCAGATAGTATAGCTTAATATCGCTTGAGTTTTTTAACCTTATAAATTCTTGTTCTTTTTGGTAATCATCTGTGTTTTTATACCTGAGCGAAAAAATTTCCTTTTTCCTTTTTGCAAAGTCTTCAGAATTAATTTCTTCCTCTAATTCACGAAATTGCCTCAGTTCCTTGGATGATTTAAAAGCAATCAGCGCTTTATATTCATTCTCAAGTTGGTTGCGTTTGCTTTCGTATTTGCCAGTTTTAGGAAATAGTCCGAGTAATGCTCTTATACCAGCCATTTAATTGGATTAATTATTATTATAAATAACTCAGTATGAATGTAAAGATTGTATAATAAGACAATTTTCTAAGTTAAAGTTATAAAAAAGAAAATGAAATATTTCATGCTCAATTACACTGCCTGTTAGAAATCCTTACAAACCAGTTCTACGCTCACTTTAAATAAATGTTACCAAATATTTTATATGGAATTTACGGCGTTTGCAATAAGTTCTGCATTATGGTCCCTCATACAGCGAAAATGTTTTTCGGGACATTTGCTAAAGCCTATTTTTGAGCAGGGCCGGCAATAGAGTTTTTCAATTTGGAAGAGTTTTGAATCAGGTCCGGGAAGGTAAGGATACATGCCAAATTCAGGTATAGTATTACCCCAAACTGAAACAACATTCTTTTTAAAGGCAGAGGCAATATGCATCGCTCCAGTATCGGGGGTAACAATAACGTCAGACTGCTTAATGACCGATGCTGTCTGCCCGATATTCAGTTTTCCCACTAAATTGAAAATATTTTGTCCCGTGGTCAAATTCCCTGCTTTTGATATATCCTCTTTCCCACCAAGAAGGATAACACTGCCCTGAATATTTCTAATCAAAATATTGAGTATCTCAAGGGGTATTTGCTTAGTATAATGGCCTCCTCCAATAACAACGCTGACAATTTTTCCAGTCTTCAAATTTGCCTTTAAACCCAGGTCATATTCATCTTCTGGTCTGATAAAATAGTCAAGTCCTTTATTGTCATTATCCACTGAAAAGTATTTAACTGTTTCAAAATACCTTTCAACAATGTGTATATCAGGTAATTTATTCCACTTTAAGTTAACTCTGATCCATTTGCGGACATTCAACTTGTTGAATGAGAAAGATAATCTGCGGAGTGCTAGTTTTACTCGAAATGAGCGTATATTCCGATGAAGGTCAATAATATAATCTATATTCTCTTTTTTAAGCTCACGGACCAGCATTTCCAGATTTTTATCCAAGGAATGGATTTTATCAATATAGGGATTTGCTTGTAATACCTCTTTAAACCTGCTTTTTACAGCGAAATGGATCTCTGCCCCTTCAACCTGCGTTTTAATACACCTGATGACGGGTGTGGTAAGCACAATATCGCCAATTGAGCTGAACCTGATAATCAGGAACTTAACTTTCGATGATTCATTTGTTTTCAAAATCCCCTGATTTTTTAAAAAATAACTATAGTTGTTCCCTGAAGTGCTTTTTTATTCTGCAGTGTATGATATTGCAGGTTAAGTCAGGAAAGTAAAAAATCCGATCATGAAACATAGGGAAATAAATACGCCAGTTAATCAACCAGGATAATGATCTTGTTCTTTTTTACCTCAATAATACCACTTTCAATTTCGAAGGCATCTGTATGGTCATTTCCCGTAACATATTTTATCTCTCCCTTTGTGAGGGTTGAAATAATAGGTGCGTGGTTATGCAGTACGGTAAATGGCCCCTTGGTTCCGGGAACACTTACAGAAACAACTTTCCCTTCAAATATTTTTTTCTCAGGAGTAAGAATTTCAAGGTTCACAATAATAGATTCATAGATTAGACCTGCGACAATAATTTCTCGCCTTTGGCAATAGCTTCTTCAATAGTCCCGACCAGGTGAAACGCTGCTTCAGGATATTTATCAACTTCTCCATTGATAATCATATTAAACCCTTTTATGGTGTCTTCTATTGATACAAGGGCACCCTTCAGGCCGGTAAATGCTTCAGCTACGTGGAAGGGTTGGGATAAAAATCGTTGCACCCTTCTGGCTCTGTGTACAACGAGTTTATCCTGTTCTGATAATTCATCCATCCCAAGAATAGCGATAATATCCTGAAGTTCATTATACCTCTGCAATATTTCTTTTACCCTTTGAGCTGTATCATAATGTTCCTTACCAACGATATCTGCAGAAAGAATTCTGGATGTAGAATCCAGGGGATCAACCGCCGGATATATACCTAAGGCAGAGATTTTCCGGCTTAATACTGTGGTAGCATCAAGATGCGAAAAGGTAGTGGCAGGAGCGGGGTCGGTTAGGTCGTCAGCAGGTACGTAAATAGCCTGTACAGACGTAATTGATCCTCTTGTAGTTGATGTAATCCTTTCCTGAAGATCTCCCATTTCAGTAGCAAGAGTAGGTTGATAGCCTACTGCTGAAGGCATACGTCCCAGCAGAGCTGAAACTTCGGAACCTGCCTGGGTAAAACGGAAGATATTATCTACGAAAAAAAGAATATCACGCCCGCCGCTTTTTTCATCACCATCACGAAATGATTCTGCAACGGTAAGTCCTGACAATGCAACACTAACGCGTGCTCCGGGCGGCTCGTTCATTTGTCCGAACACAAGTGTAGCCAGAGACTCTTTAAGCTTGCTCTGGTCTATCTTGGAAAGGTCCCAGCTTCCCGCTTCCATACTTTTTAAAAATTCATCTCCGTATTTAATAACCCCTGACTCAAGCAAATCTCTCAGCAGGTCATTTCCTTCCCTCGTACGTTCACCAACACCTGCAAAAACTGATAAACCGGAATATTTTTTTGCAATATTGTTGATAAGTTCCATGATTATAACTGTTTTCCCAACGCCAGCCCCTCCAAAAAGACCAATTTTTCCTCCCTTGGAATAGGGTTCGAGCAGATCAATAACTTTAATCCCTGTGAAAAGTACCTCAGTAGTTGTGGAAAGTTTTTGAAATTGCGGTGGTTTGTTATGGATGCTGTAACCGCCTTTTTTATCCAGTTTCCCAAGACCGTCAATAGGGTCGCCGGTGACATTCAGCAGTCTTCCCCTGATTTGTTCCCCAACCGGCATCCGAATTGCTTCTCCAAGACTGCGGGCTTTGAATCCACGCTGCAATCCATCTGTTGAATCCATTGCAACTGTTCTTATTGAACTCTCACCAATATGCTGCTGGCATTCTACAATTAGTACTTCATTGTTTTCTTTAATGATTTCAAGAGCATCGTGTATTTTAGGCATCTCATTACCCGACTCTTCAAAACTGATGTCCACAACTGGGCCGATGATTTGTGTTACTACGCCCGTTAATTCAGCCATTTCTTAGTTTTTAATAAATGAATTGGTAAAAATATCAATTTCCTTATTAATAAAATTAG